>Ga0070682_100001333_pt1 | contig 13976 bp, 9 predicted proteins | sample KBSC63LmetaG_FD_64668 | JGI IMG/M metagenome (GOLD analysis project Ga0070682, IMG submission 64668) | Corn rhizosphere microbial communities from Kellogg Biological Station, Michigan, USA - KBS C6-3L metaG | ecosystem: Host-associated > Plants > Roots > Rhizosphere | place: USA: Michigan... | reverse complement strand
ATTCCGTCGATTGGTCTCGCCCAGGGCGGCGGACGTGCCGGCGGCGACAGCACGGGTCGCGGCGGCGGCCGCGGCAATCGCGCCCCCGCGGACACGACTCGTGCACCAGCACCCTTCGACCCGACCGGTTGGAAAACCGTGTGGTTCGATCACCTCACGTACCAGTGCATCGACTACAAGAAGGCGGTTCCGTTCTACGCCGCCGTGATGGGATGGAAGGTGCGCGACGACGATGGCAAGCGCTGCGTGATGGAGATCGGCGACACGGTCGGCGACGCCGTGTTCATCAACGGCTACGAACCGCCACCCGCACCGCCCGCTCCGGCACAGGCGGGCGATACCGCGGGTCGAGGCGGTCGGGGTGGCGGCGGCGCTCCACGCGCCCCGCGAATGGCGAGAATCAGCAACCTCGCGTTTGGCATCGACGCGTGGGACACGAACAAGGTCGAGGCGGAGCTCAAGAAGCGTGGGCTCAATCCCGTGGCGGATCATTCCGGAGACTTCAAGAGCTTCCACGTCAAGGACCCGGACGGGTTCGACATTCAAGTCACGAACGGTACGCGCGCCAATCGGCACAACAAGCCGGCGAACGGTAAGCTCCCCGGATCAGTGCCGTTCGAGCCGACGGGCTGGAAGACGACGTGGGTCGACCACCTTTCGTACGGCTGCTCCGACTTCAAGCGCACGTTCGCGTTCTATGAAGCGTTGCTCGGTTGGACGCGGTCGGGCGGGTTCTCCGGCAACCAGATCACGGTCGACATGGGCGACGCCGGCGGCGCTATCATCCGGCAACGCGCGGGTGGGATGACGACCATCGACCACATCTCGTTCGGCATCGACGGGTTCGACCCGGACCAGGTCGAGGCGGAGCTCATGAAGCGGAACCTCGGCACTCCGGCGCGAAACAACCCGGGGCATCTCCAGCCGGATACCGGAAGCGGCGGCGAGATTCACACGTCGCGCTTCAAGAGCTATCACACACCCGATCCGTTCGCGTGGGATCTGCAGATCAGCAATATCACGCGGGCGAACAGACACGAGGGCTGATCGAGGCGGACGGCGGCGGCGGGCGATGGGCGATGGGCGATGGGCGATGGGCGATGGGCGATGGCGGACAACGAAGAGCGCTTACCCCTTTAAGCGCTCTTCGACGTCTTCTCGCCTTGCCCTGCTCACGCGGACGCGTGCGCCGTTCTTGAGTTGTAGCTCGTAGTCGCCGCCCGCGCCGCGAAAGAGCGTCTCGACCCGATCGAGCGGAACGATCGCTGAACGGTGCACCCGCATGAAGCGCGCGGGATCGAGGCTCTCCTCGAGCGATTGCATCGTCTCGCGCACCAGATGCCGACGCGTGCCGACGACGATCTCCGCGTACGGCCCGCTCGCCGCGATGTAGTCGATTTGTTCGACGGGGACGTACTGCACCTTGCCGCGCGACTCGACGGGAATGCGCTGGATGTAGTTCGACGGCACGGCCGCGGCGTCTCCGTCGAGCATCGCTCGCAAGCGTTCGCGCAACGCGCGCGCCTCGCGCAGCTCCGCGTGCGCTCTCCCTCGGGCCAGCGCCTGCTCGAATCGTTCGTCGTCGAAGGGCTTCACGAGATAATCGAGCGCGGCGAGCTCGAACGCCTTGAGTGCATGCTGGTCGTATGCGGTGACGAAGATCGTCGGCGGCATCGCGTCGACGCCGACGGAACGGACGACGTCGAGGCCCGTCATTCCCGGCATTTGCACGTCGAGGAACACGAGATCCGGCTGCTGCGCGCGAATCTTCTCGATGGCCCGGTCGCCGTTGTCGGCGGTGCCGAGGATCTCGATGCCTTGCTCGTGCGCGAGCAGATCCTCTATTCGCTGACGGGCCAGCGGCTCGTCATCCACGATGAGCACGCGGAGCGGCTTGGCGCTCATGCGCGTTCGGGCTGCTCGTGATATGGCAGCCGTATCTCGGCGACGCTGCCACCGTCGGGAGCGGGCTTGAGTGAAAAGCGCTGGCGTGATTTGTAGAGCTGATCGAGCCGCGCGATGGTGTTGGTGAGTCCCACACCATTGTCATACGCGGCGTCGCCGGGCCCTGGCCCGTGATCGCGGACGGTTAGTACGACCTGATCGCCGGATCGGGCGGCCGATACTTCGACGCGACCGCGGCCGTCGCTCGCGCTCACGCCATGCTTGAGCGCGTTCTCGACGAGCGGTTGGAGAATGAGGTTGGGCACGAGGGCGCGCTTTACGTCTTCGTCCGCATCGACGGTCGCCTCGAGCTTTCCCTGAAAGCGCACTTCCATGATGTCCAGGTACCGCCGCAGCAGCTCGAGCTCGCGCTCGAGCACGATCTCCTGGCTCTCTGTTTCCTCCAACGTGTGGCGGAGCAGCTCGCCGAGTCGCGCGATCATCTTGCGAACGCCCCGAGGGTCGCGCTCGACGAGCGACGAGATCGCATTGAGCGTGTTGAACAGGAAATGCGGATTCAGCTGTGAGCGCAGCGCGGTGAGCCGCGCGTCGGCCAGCTGCGCCTCGAGCGTGGCGGCCTGCGCCTGAAGCTGAGTCGTCTCTTCGAGCCGAGCCTGGTACCGCAGGAAGTAGTCGCGAGCCAAGGCTGCCGCGAACACTGCCAGATATACCATGTAATCGTAGAGGAACTGGAACCGCAGCAGATTCGCCGAGAACGACGGAGGCGGACGGAAGCGTCCGGGCGGCGGCGGCAGGACGTGCACGCGCACCTGCGCCAGCAACGCGTCCACCAGGATCGCGATGACGAGCCCGAGGGCCATGAAAAGCGCAATGCGCCGGCGACCGGTCTCGGCCGTTACGGTGAAGCGATGCGCGAGCATGAAGATCGGGACCGTCAGTACGGCCCAGATCGAGTACTCGGCGAATGACAAGGTCAGCAGGCCTGAGGCGACCTCGGGGCTGAGCTCCGGGCCGCGCGGATTGATCAGCCGGCCGGCGGCGCTGAGGGCGGCCAGGAACGCCCAGAACCCCATGATCGCGGCGATCTCGCCCGCCCGTAATGGGACGCGACTCGGCCGCACTTCATGCGGTGTCTCGTGCAATTCGTAACTCCAGCGTGCCGCTGGTGACATTCCCAGAACTTTGGATTCCCGGTGGCGTCTACTCATCGAGCGCGGATGACCCGCGCATTCTCGATGAGGATGCAATGAACAAGATCAAGGTTACTGCCGCCACCGCTATGGTGGCGCTCTTCGGCGGGACGGCGTGGCTCTACAAGCGGGCCGACGGCAAGGAGCTGCCCCAATATCGGACCGCGGCAGTCACCCGCGCCTCTATCAAATCGACGGTGTCGGCGACCGGTGCGTTGAGCGCCGTCCGCACGGTGCAAGTTGGAACACAGGTGTCCGGCCAGGTCGCAAAGCTCTACGTCGATTTCAACGATCATGTGAAGAAGGGGCAACTGCTCGCCCGCATCGATCCGACGCTGCAACAGCAGGCGGTGGAAGATGCGCAGGCGCAGCTCGAGCGCGCCCAGGCGACGCTGACGCAGGCCCAGGATGACTACAATCGGAACAAGCAGCTGCTCGACGCGAAGGTGATCACGGCGCAGGAGTTCAGCACCGTGCAATCCAACTTCTCCGTGCAGCAGGCGACGGTGAAGTCGGCACGCATCGCGCTCGACCGGGCCAAGCAGAATCTGTCGTACACGTCCATCTATGCGCCGATCGACGGCGTGATCGTCGAACGCGACGTGGACGTCGGGCAGACGGTCGCGGCCAGCTTGTCGGCGCCGCAGCTCTTCATCATCGCCAACGATCTCTCCGAGATGCAGATCCTGGCGTCGGTGGACGAGAGCGACATCGGCGTGATCAAGGATGGGCAGCCGGTCCAGTTCACCGTGCAGTCGTATCCGGGACAGAACTTCACGGGCAGTGTGGAGCAGGTGCGCCTGCAGTCGAAGACGCAGGACAACGTCGTGAACTATACGGTCGTCGTCGGCGTGAAGAACGACATGCAGAAGTTGCTGCCGGGCATGACGGCGACCGTCGTCTTCCAGACGGGTAGTGCCGACAACGCACTCAGCGTTCCGAACGCGGCGCTTCGCGTGAAGCCGACTGAAGCAATGTTGGCGGCTGCGAAGAACCCGGCGACTCGGGGACTCGGCGACTCGGCGACTCGGCGCGCGAGCGGGACCTACACGCCGGGACAGGGCGGCGCGGGCGGTGCAAGCGGCACGGCGGGCGCACGAAGCGGAGGACAGCAGCGTGCCGGAGGTCAGGGTGCTGGCGCGAGTGGTTTCGCGACGCTGTGGACACTCGGCGCCGACGGCAAGACGGTGAAACCGGTCCGCGTGCGGACGGGGCTCACCGACGGTCAGCGCACGGCGATCACGACGAACAACAGCAGCATCACCGAGGGAACGCAGGTGATCATCGGGGTGGCCAGTGACGCGGCGGCGGCGGCGCCGGCGAACAGCGCACAGAGCAGCAACCCGTTCCAACCGCAGCGCGGCGGAGCACGTGGTCCGCGCGGTTTCTAAGGAGCAGACGATGAGCACAACGCATCCAGTCATCGAGATCTCGGGCGTGAAGAAGGTATACGCCATGGGAGCGAACAAGGTGTACGCGCTTCGTGGCGTTGACCTCAACGTCTCGCCCGGCGAGATGATCGCGGTCATGGGAAGCTCCGGGTCGGGCAAGTCGACGCTGATGAACATTCTCGGATGCCTCGACGTGCCGACCGAGGGCACGTACTCACTCGACGGTATCAAAGTGAACGGCATGTCGAGGAACCAGCTCGCCGACCTGCGAAACCAGAAGCTCGGTTTCGTCTTTCAGGGTTTCAATCTGCTCGCACGAACCAGCGCGATCGACAATGTGGAGCTGCCGCTCCTCTACGATCGCAGCGGACGGAAGCTGGATACGAGGGCGATGGCGGCGGAAGCGCTCGGCCGCGTGGGCCTCGGCGATCGAATGGATCACCAGCCGAGTGAGCTGTCGGGAGGCCAGCAGCAGCGTGTGGCGATCGCGCGAGCGCTCGTCACGACGCCCCGTCTGCTCCTGGCGGACGAGCCGACGGGTAACCTCGACAGTCGAACGACCGTGGAAGTGATGGCGCTCTTCCAGGAATTGAACGACCAGGGCATCACGATCGTGCTCGTGACCCACGAGCCGGACGTGGCGCAGTACGCGAAGCGCATCGTCGAAGTGCGGGACGGACACATTCGGCGCGACCATCCGGTGCTCAACCGGAAACGCGCGGAAGACGACCTGAAGGCAATGATCGCAGCCCACGTTGGCGAAGAAGACGACATGCCGGCGACCGAAGGAGCGGAGGCAGCATGAAACAGACGACGTTGTTGAAAGTTGCTTCGCAGAACATCGTGAAGAACAAGATGCGCACGCTTCTCACCATGCTTGGGATCGTGATCGGCGTCGGCGCGGTGATCGTGATGGTCGCCGTCGGCAACGGCGCGCAGACGATGATCCAGCAGCAGATCAGCAGCCTGGGTACGAACCTCATCATCGTCATGCCGGGCTCCGGCCAGATCGGCGGCGCGAGCCAGGGTGCGGGCACATTCAACAAGCTGACGGTGGACGACGCGGACAAATTGAAGCGCGACGCCACCCTGCTCTCCGGCGTGTCGCCGGTCGTGTCGACACGCGCGCAGGTCATCGGCGGCAAGGGCAACTGGCGCACGACGATCAACGGCGTGTCGACGGACTATCTGACGATTCGCGACTGGTCGGTGTCGTCGGGCGAGCTGTTCACGGACGCCGACGTCAAGTCCGGCCGAAAGGTGGCGGTGATCGGCGCGACCGTGGCGGCCAATTTGTTCCCCGACCAGGACCCTGTTGGCGCCCAGATCCAGATCGGCCATGTGCCGTTCCAGGTGATCGGTGTGCTCGCCGCCAAAGGTCAGAACGCCGGCGGCCAGGATCAGGACGACGTGATCATCATGCCGTCGACGACGGCGCAGAACCGGCTGAGCGGCAACATCCGTCTCGGCCAGATCCTCGCCAGCGCGACGGACGCGAACGGCATCAACGCCGCGCAGGAAGAGATCAAGGGGTTGATGCGCGAGTCGCACAAGTTGAGCACGGACGGCGCCGAGGATGATTTCACCGTCCGCAATCAGACCGAGATCGCGGCCGCGGCGACGAGCACGACGAAAGTGATGTCCGGCCTGCTCGCGGCGATCGCTTCAATCTCATTGATCGTCGGCGGCATCGGCATCATGAACATCATGCTCGTGTCGGTGACCGAGCGGACGCGCGAGATCGGGATCCGCATGGCAATCGGCGCGCGCGGCTCGGACGTGCTGACGCAGTTCCTCGTCGAGAGCGTGGCGATGAGCGTGTTGGGTGGTGTGATCGGGCTCCTCGTCGGCTACGCCGGTGCGGCGCTGCTCGGCCACTTCACCGGGTGGACAACGGCGACGCCGGTGTCCGCCGTGGCAATCGCCGTGGGATTCTCGGCGGCGGTCGGTGTGTTCTTCGGGTACTACCCGGCGCGGAAAGCGGCCGCGCTCAATCCAATTCAGGCGCTGCGGTACGAGTAACCGCGCTCCGCGGGGGCGCCTTGCAGTCATAGATGAGGGAGTAAACATGAAGCTCATGTTTTGTCTGACAGCCGGCACGCTCGCCGCGGCGAGCGTGGCCGGTGCCCAGGGCGGTGGACCGCAGCGCATCACGTACGATGACGCGGTGGCGATTGCCTTGAAGCAGAACGTCTCGGTGAAGCAAGCCGAGAACGCGACGCAGCTGAGCGACGCCACGGTGGCACAGCAACAGAAGGCGTTCTTGCCGAATCTGAGCTTGAGCGTGAGCGGCTCGAATAACGTCGGCCGCAACTTCAGTCAGTCGGAAGGGGCAATCATCAATCAGCAGTCGCAAGCGGTGAGCACGGGGCTGTCGTCGTCGCTCACGCTGTTCGACGGCGGGAAGAACATCTCCGCCCTTCGGTCGGCCCGCGCCGACCAGGAGGCGAGCGAGCAGGATCTGAACCGCACCAGGCAGTCCGCCGTGTTCACGGTAGCGTCGAACTTCGTGACGCTGACGAACGCGAACGAGCAGCTCAAGGTGCAGGAGGAGAATCTGACGGCGCTCCAGAGCCAGGAGCAGCAGATCGAAGCGTTCGTCAAAGCAGGCTCGCGACCAGTCGCCGACCTCTATCAGCAGCAGGCGTCCGTCGCCAACGCGCAGCTGTCGGTGGTCCAGGCGCAGCGCGCGGTGGAGCTGGCGAAGGTGGACTTGATTCAGACGCTGCAGCTCGATCCGACCGGCACGTACGATTTTGTGGCCACGGCCGCGACCGACGCAGCGTTGAACAAGACGTACAATCTCGACAGCCTGGTTACGCTGGCGTACGCGAACCGCGCGGATCTCGCGGCGCAGTCGTCACGAGTCGAAGCCGCGGGTCAGGACGTCAAGACCGCGGCGGCGAGCAAGCTGCCGACGATCTCGCTCACGGGTAGCTACAGCACGGCGTACAACAGCGCGACGGATTTGTCGATCGCCAACCAGCTCGATCAGCGGCGCGGCGGCGGAATCGGCATCGGGGTTTCGATCCCCCTCTTCGACCGCGGAAGCTCGAGCGCGGCCGAGCAGAGAGCGCAGATCGCGCAGTCGAACGCGCAACTCGCTCTGTCGCAACAGCGACAAGGGATCGCGCTCGATGTTCGAAGGGCGTACCTCGATTTCAGCTCGGCGAAGCAGCAACTGACGGCGGCGACGGCGCAGCTTGCCGCGGCGCAGAAGGCGGTTGAAGCGACGCAGGCCCGTTACAAAGTTGGGGCTGCAACGCTCGTTGAGGTATCGCAGGCGCAAGCGCAGGAAGTTTCGGCGGCCAGCGCGCTGACGACGGCTCGGAACAATCTCGTGTTGCAAGAGAAGGCGATTGACTACGCCGTGGGCGGTACCTTGGCCGGACTACGGCACTAACACCGCCGTGGTCATCCTGAGGAGCCCTTCGTCACTGGCGCTCCTCAAGGGCAGGCTGCGCGACGAAGGACCTACTATCCATTCCTGGTCACCAGGTCACGATAGCAGGTCCTTCGCTTTGCTCAGGATGACAACGTCTTTGGCGAGCCGGCCGACGCTCTCAGCATCCCGTTGCGAGGAACGTCCTCAGCGTCGCGCTTCCCGGTGCCGCGCGCGACGCGCCTTCACGCAGAGTAGAGTTCGGTGCTATGCTAGGTGCGTCCTCAACGCGCTGCACGTGACGACGGGCGCGAACGGACGCTTTCACGTTGTCGCCGTTCCGCCGGGACAATACATCCTAACCGTCCATCGGGTCGGATACGTGCCGCTGGCGGCGGCAGTTCAGATATCGCCTCGCTCGTGTCGCCATCAGACGTCATGGCCATCGAAGTGTACTCGGGGCCGGCCACGATTCCGCTGCAATACAGGCACAGCAACAGCGGGTGCGGCGTGATTCTCATTTGGACGAAGTGAGCGCCCCATGTTGATCGGAGCGTGACCATGAAAGTGCTGCTGTTTGGCGCCACCGGAATGATCGGACAGGCGGTTCTTCGCGAGTGTCTGCTCGATCCGAGCGTATCGCAAGTGATCACCGTAGGGCGCCGGCCGAGCGGTGGGACCGATCCCAAACTCGTCGAGATCGTCGAGGCCGACGGCGACGTCACCCGACTGGCGCCGCACGAACCGCAGCTGCGCGAAGTCGACGCGTGTCTCTTCTGTCTCGGGGTCACCTCGATCGGACTCGACGAAGCGGAGTACTCGCGGTTGACGTACGATCTCACGCTCGCCATCGCGCGCCAGCTCGTTCGGATCAACCTGCACATGACTTTCATATATGTTTCCGGCGCGAGTACCGATTCGACTGAACACGGCCGTTCGATGTGGGCTCGCGTGAAGGGGCGGACGGAGAACGCGCTACTCGGGCTCGGCTTTCATGCGGCCTACATGTTTCGACCGGGCGCCGTACTCCCGCAGCACGGCATCCGCTCGCGCACGGCGTGGTACAACGCCGTGTATACGCTGATCCGCCCGATCGCCGCGCCGTTGGCGCAACTGTCGCCGCGCCACGTGACGACGAGCGATCGCCTTGCGCGAGCCATGCTCGTGGTCGCTCGCGACGGCTTCGCCAGGCCGAACGTCGAATCGACGGACATCAATCGTCTCGGCGGGCGCTGATCGCGAGAGCACTCGCGTCGCGCGCGGAAGACGGTCGCCAACGTTCGTAGGGAATTCTTCTGGCCCAGTCGTCGCCACACGCAGCCGTGTGGCACAACGCCTGCGCCCACCAGCCGACCACATCGGACGCACGCTCGCGTCCGCAAAACGCCGAACGCGGCCGCCTCCTCTTCGACGGCACGCATGGTCGCGGCTTGTCGCAACACTCGTCGCAGGGAGTGGGGGGTCATGCATTTCTCGCAGCTTCGCCGGTATGGCGCGTCGCTTCTCGTCGCGCTGGGCGCTCCTGTCGCATCGCTGGCGGCGCAGGCGGCGACCGTCACGGGCCACGTGACCAACGCCGGAGGCCAACCGCTGGCCGGCGTCACCGTCTCGATCACCGGGATGGGCCTCGGCGCGATTACGCGCGACGATGGCCTTTACACGTTTACCGTGCCCGCGGCGCGCGTCACCGGACAGGTCGCGAATCTGAACGCACGGCGCGTCGGATATTCGCCGCAGAACGTCGCGATTACGCTCAATGCCGGAACGATCACGCACGACTTCGTCATGACGCAGACCGCCGCGCAGCTCGAGGAGATCATCGTCACCGGTTCCGGGACGTCGCAGATGCGCCAACGCATCGGCAGCGTGATCAACACGGTGGACTCGACGACGCTCAAACGCGTGACGCAACCGCAGAACGTGATCTCGTCGCTCGCCGCGACGACGCCGAATGTGCGTGTCAACACGCAAAGCGGCGAGCCGGGCGCGTCGGCGTTCGTGCTCATTCGCGGCGCGACGTCGGTAACGGGTACGAATCAGCCGCTCATCGTCGTCGACAACACGCCGATCGACAACACGACGCAGGCGACCCAGGGGGGCGGCGACGCCAGCACGGTCACGCAGAATCGCGCCGCGGACATCAATCCGAACGACATCGAATCGGTGCAGGTGCTGAAGGGCGCCGCTGCGGCGTCGATCTACGGAGCACGCGCCGCGAACGGCGTCATCCTCATTACGACGAAGAAGGGTTCGACCGGGCCGACGCGCTACAACGTCTCGTCGACGCAGACCTTCGACCACGTCATGAAGACGATGCCGCTGCAGACCACGTATGGGCAAGGCAGCAATGGGATCCCCGGCGCGTGCACCACGCCCGACTGTAATGCGACCAGTCTCTCGTGGGGACCCGCCCTCGCGCCGACGTCACCGGTGTTCCTCCACGGGAAGGAAATCTTCGACACGGGAATCACCAACGACATCGCGCTCAACCTCTCCGGCGGCAGCGCGCGCACGCAGTTCTTCCTCTCCGGCGGGGTCACCGACCAGTACGGAATCATGGAGGGGCCGAACAACAGATACTTCCGCAACACATTCCGCCTGTCGGCGAGCCATCAACTGCTCAACACCCTGACGTTCGGCGGCAACTTCTCGTACTTCAACACCACCGGGAAATACGTCCAGAAGGGATCGAACACGTCCGGCCTTCTGCTCGGCGCGCTTCGCACGCCGCCGGACTTCAACAACCAACCGTATCTGTCTCCGACCTCGGGCCTCCAGCGATCGTATCGATTTCCGAATCCGACGTCGGCCAGTCTCACAACCTCGCGCGGCTACGACAATCCGTTCTTCGTGTTGGCGAACGTGGGAAACAAGAGCGAGCTCGGTCGCTTTCTCGGCAACATGACGGCGAACTGGGTGCCGGTATCGTGGTTCGCGCTCAACGAGACGTTCGGCGCGGACAACTACACCGATTCGCGCCTCGAGGCCCTGCCCTTCACCTCGTCGAGCGACCCGGTGGGCAGCGTCACGCGCTTGGACATCACGAACCTCGAGGTCGATCAGAATCTGACGGGGACGGTCTCATACACGCCCAACAAGTATCTCGACACGCGTCTGGTGTTCGGACAAAACCTGAATTCCCGGCGCAACCGTCAGGTGTTCGTGTTCGGCGATCAGCTCATCGCACCGGAACCGCTCGCGATCCAGAACACGGTGAGCTACAACCCGAACGAAAACAACTCGCTGCGCCACATCCTCGCGTATTTCGCGCAGGGCGAGGCGGACTACAACAACGAGCTCCACGGGACCGTGGGATTGCGGCTCGATGGCTTCTCGACGTTCGGCCAGTCCGATCGGACGGCGCTCTATCCCAAAGCGGATGCCGCGTGGACGTTCACGAAATACATCAACGACCCCAATGTGCCGAACAACAAGTGGCACTGGCTGAGCAACGCGCGCCTGCGCGCCGCCTACGGCGAGACGGGTCGCGAGCCGCCCGTCTACGCGACGATTACGGCACTATCGACGACGACGCTGTTCGGCAGCGGCTTTGGTGACTTCATCGGGTCGAAGCAGAGCGGACAAGGGGGCGTCGTGACTGGCGCCAACCTCGGCAACAACGACCTGCAGCCGGAGCGCAACCGCGAGGCGGAGTTCGGGCTCGATTTCGGATTCAACGACCAGACGTCCGACTTCAGCGTCACCTACTACAACAAGAAATCGAGCGACGTGATTCTGCCGGCGCCGGTGAACGCGGCCGCGAACGGCGCGAGCACCGCGCTGCTCAACGGCGCGACGGTCACGAACAAGGGCTGGGAGATGCAGTTCAACGCACGCGTCTACACGGCCAAGAATTGGGACGCGACGATCGGCGGCAACTGGTCGCGCAATCGCGGCAAGGTCGTCTCGTTGATCAACGACATCCAGTTCATTCCATACAACACCGAAGGCTTCACGGGGGCCATAGGCTCGTCGACGGTCGGGTTCGCGCCGGGCGTCATTCGCGGTCAGGACTTCATCCGCTGCGGTCTGGGCGAAACGGCGACGCTGCCGGGCGTGGGTACGATGGCCAACGTCGACTCGGCGTGCGGCGTCGGCGCTCGCAAAGGCGCTCTCTTCATCGCCGGCACGGACAATCGGCCTGTCGTCAATCCCGACGAGCAGGTGATCGCCGATCCGAACCCGCGCTGGACGGGCGGTCTCACCGCGGTCATTCGCTACAAGCGACTGCAGTTCTCCACGCTGTTCGATCTCCGCCGAGGATCCCAGGTCTGGGACGGCACGCTCTCGGCGCTCGACCGGTTCGGCACGGCTGAACAGACTACGATCAGGTCTGATACGGCCGGCATCTTCGGCAAGAACGTCCTCGCCAACCAGAGCGTGGCAGGTCCCGGCGCCGGGCGGGTCGCGTTCCGCACGCCTGCACAATGGCAGAACTGGTATACAACCACCGGCGGCAGCGCGAGCGCCGTGCAGTCGCAGTTCGTCGAGAACGGCAACTTCACGAAGTGGCGCGAGGTGTCGATCACGTACACGCTCGACGATCCGTGGCTGCGGCAGAAGCTCGGATTCAGTCAGGCCTTGATTCGCCTCGGCGGCCGCAACCTGCACACGTGGACGCCGTATCTCGGTCTCGATCCCGAGACGAACCTTGGCGGCGCCGAATTCCTCACGCAGGGCATCGACTTCTTCCAGAACCCCGAGATCCGGTCGTTCACCCTTTCGATAACGCTCAACCGATGACGAGCGGAGCATCACGGCTTATGAATAGAATCCGACTCGGGGGCGTGGGTTGCGCCATCGCGCTTGCGACCGCCTGCGGCGATTACCTCACCGGCGGTGAGCTGGACACGAACCCGAACCAACCGACCACGGCCACCACGGCGCAGTTCTTCGTCGGCGTGCAGGCCGGGACTTGGGCGCTGCTGCAGAGCGACATGGTTCGCGTCACGAACATGTGGGCGCAGCAGCTCCTCGGCTCGAACCTGCAATACGTCGACATTTACAACTACGGCGTCAGCGAGCAAGTCACGAACGGTTTCCAGGCCGGACTGTATACCGGCGGCGGCCTCGTCGACATTCGGCGAGTCGAATCGCAAGCGTTGTCGGCGAAGGACACGGTCTTTCACGGCATCGCGCTGGTGATGGAAGCCTTGATCATGGGGACGGGCGCCGACTTGTTCGGCAACTTGACGTACAAGGAAGCGTTGACGGGCGAACAGAACCCGCCGCTCGATCCTCAAATGTCGATCTACGATTCCGTGCAGACGCTGCTGTCGCGCGCGATCGTGGACATGCAGGCGACCGGCCCGACGAATGTCGGCCCCGCCTCGGCGGATTTGTCGTACGGCGGCGACCCGGTGTTATGGACGAAGCTCGCGCACACGCTGAAGGCGCGCTTTCTCATGCACATGGCGAAAGTGCGACCGAACGTGTATCCGCAAGTCGTCTCGGAAGCGAGCAAGGGGATCGCGAGCACGCCGGAGAACTACAATGCCGTGTTCTCGGGCAACGCCAACGAGCAGAACTTCTGGTACCAGTTCGCGATCGTTCAGCGTCCCGGGTACATCGCGCCGAATCCATTCTTCGTCGCGTTGCTCCAGTCGCGCAACGATCCGCGCCTGCACACCTACTTCAACGCCGACCTGACCGATCTGAACGACGCGCTCCTCGCGTCGAACGCGACGCAGCCGCTCGTTACCGTGAACGAGGATCTTCTGCTCTGGGCGGAGGCGGCACAACGCACGGGCGATAACACCACGGCACTCGCCAAGCTCAACGCCGCGCGCGCGCTCGTCGGGCTGCCGGCCGAGCCGGCGTCGCTCACCGGACAGGCGCTGCTCGCCGAGATTTTGATCGAGGAGTACATCGCCGACTTCCAGAACATCGAGAGCTGGAATCTGTATCTCCGCACGTGCACGCCGAATCTGGTGCCGGTGGTCGCCGGGTCGATCGTCCCCGCTCGCTTCTTCTACGACGCGTCGGAACGCAATACGAACAACCAGATTCCGGCCCCGAGCCAGCAGCCGCCGCGAAACCAGAACGACCCGGCAAGTACGACGTCGGACGCGACGGGCGCGCGATGTCTCGGCCAATGACCCGGGCACG
>Ga0070682_100001332_pt1 | contig 13978 bp, 37 predicted proteins | sample KBSC63LmetaG_FD_64668 | JGI IMG/M metagenome (GOLD analysis project Ga0070682, IMG submission 64668) | Corn rhizosphere microbial communities from Kellogg Biological Station, Michigan, USA - KBS C6-3L metaG | ecosystem: Host-associated > Plants > Roots > Rhizosphere | place: USA: Michigan... | reverse complement strand
CGAACTTCGGCAGTTCCGACATCCGCACGTGACGAGCAATTGAGAACTCAGGGACAACCGAGCCCTCTGGGTCACGCACTCGGACGTTGAAGTATTCGCGCTGGCAGTCATGGTGCTCGCGTCCTCCTGCAGCGCGAATGAACTCCTCGCGCTCCTCATGCGACAGCATCGGGTTGTCGTCGATCGTGCGGTAGACGTACGCGCCGCGCGTCTTCGCATCCTCTACAAACTTCTCGTCGTAGTCGCTCTCTGCCTTCACCGGCGCAGAGCTGATGAGGTAGATGCGCGCCCAAGGCTTGCCCTGGTACTGCGGGTACAGCACGTTCTTGATCGTGTACTCGAGCTTGTCGACGAAGGCCGCTTCGTCCAAGTCATCGCCATCGCACGCCTGACCACGCAGGCCATCAGGGTGCATGTCGAGACCAACCAAGCGAATCTCGCTGCCGTTCGGAAACAAGAACATCTGCCCCACCTTCTTGAAGACGGGGCGAAGCTCATGCGGCGCAGTCTCGAGCACGTAGCGCGAGACGTCGTTCACGATCTCCTGGATGTTCTTCTGGTACGCGCTGCTGATGCGATAGATGCGCTCGGGATTCCGAATCGCATCCTCGCATCGCATCGCGAAACGAATCGTCGTCTTGCCGTAGCGACGACCGATATCGTAATTGAAAACGCGCGGGAAGTTGCCCGTCTCAAGCGTCGGGTCTCGCTTCTCCCACTCGCGCGAGAGGTCGTAAACCTGCTTCTGGTTCTCGTTCAGAAGCCAACGCAGTTTGCCCTCAGACCACGCGCGCCACAGCAGTTCCTCACGCCGAGAGTTCGGCTTCGAGTTCTGCGTCGACGTCGATGACGTTTGCAGAAACCCGAGCCCTAGTGGGCTGCCCTGTTGGCCCTGCCCGCTCATTTGCTGCCCTGTCTCGTACGCCTGCAGATGCGGCTGCTGCGCCGATGAGCTCGGCTTTCTTCGTCGCGATGGTCAGCAGCTTCTCTGCCGCGTTCACCACATCCCTGTCCTCGCCGTGCTCGCACACGCGCTTGAGCGACGTGACTCCCGTGCGCAACGCTTCGGCAAGAGCTATCCTCGCGCTCTCCAAGTGATCGTCGCACTCGTGGAGAATCTGCTCCTCGATCTCTGGATGATCCTCGCGCCATCGACACAACGTGCGATAGGTAATGCCCAGGTCGGCTGCGATTTCCGTCCATCGCTTGCCGCTTATTCTGAGCGCAACAACCTGCAGATGCTGCGGCTCGAGATGTGACGAATCGAGACGTTTTAGGACATCGGCTGGCACAAGTTTCCTCTGCGCTTATGCGCGGTTGTTTGCTCAGATGTCGTCGCCGTAGAAGTGGACGCGCTTCATCGGCAGCGGTCCGCAGAACTCGCACGGCTCATCAAACAGCTTGTCGCCGCCGCACTGAGCGCATCGATAGCGCTTTTCCGTGCGCGCAATCTCGAGAGCTTTCTCATCGTCGTTACGCGTGCGCCAGGCGTGTTTCGGTGCCTGCTTCATGCCCACGTCCTCACTTGCCACCTGCGCCCACCGTGCCAGTGCCAGGTGAGCTCGAAGCTCATGGACTGGCCGCACCAGCAGCACAGCTGCCTGTTGCCCTTCGCGTGGCACTTGCCGCCGCAGCACACGCAGTCAGGCTGCGCGTCCACAGCTCGCCAGAATGCGCGCTCGTGAGGGGTCATGCGCACTGCTTCCTCTTGTAGAAGTAGCGCTGACCCTCGATCACTGCGCCGTTGGGACCGCTGAGCGCCACGTCGTACGCGGCAAGGCTCTTGCGCACGCGACGCCACAGCTTGTTACGCTGCTTCCGCTCGTACACGAGTCGACGTCGCGTCTTCATCGCACCCTCGTTGATTGGTGGGGCGTCCAGGTTCCGAGCCTGGCGGGCCTTTCGGCGACAGGTTTACAGCCTGTCCCGTCTCCATAGCGGACTACCGCCCCGTAAGTCATCGATACGCCCCTGTGACGGAGTCAGCGCCGCACTCGAACGCGCGATGGGCGACTGCGCCGATCATCTCCTGGAACTCGGCGCATCCCTGGCACCACGTCCACACGATCAGGTCGTGCATGGCCTGCAGGGCTCCGGACTCCTGAATCAGCTTCAGCGCGCGGAAGAACGCGGTGTGCTCGATCTCGGTCACCTGGTCTATGGTCAAGCTCATCGCCTGCACTCCGGGTTGCCGGTCTTGTAGATGCAGGCCTGTTGTCGGAGCCGTGTCAGACCGCCGTTGCAGTCGCCGAGGAACAGTACAAGCAGCAACATCCCGCCGACGCCCAGGAAGCGGTTCCCGTAGTGCGTGCCCTTCAAGCCGTCGTAGTTGCTCATTCCGCCCCCTGTCCCGTTACGAGCCCGTACACCCAGCACCCGAACGCCAAGACCAGCGCGACCAGCGGCGCCAGGAACACCAGCACGATGAGCCCCGCGATCAGGGTGGCGTAGGCGAAGACCAGGAAGGCGAGAAGCGTCACGGCGCCTCCTCGATGCTGATGACTCTGATGCGCCCATCCCGAACCCACAGGCGCATGTGCCATTCGCATCCGCACACCATGGTTACGCCGTTGCACTGGCCGGCGTGCGTCGCACGGGCCTTCCCTGGACAGAATGGGCAGCGTCGTCGGGACGAGCTGCGCACGACCTCGCGCTTGTGGTGAGCCACTGAGCCCCAGTGCATCACTTCCAGCTCGTCCCACATCACGGCGCCGCCTCGCTCTTCTCCGGCTCGGTGATGACCATCACGTCGCCATCGACGTCCCACGCGACGCGCTTGATTTGCCCAACGCCACGCACGTACACCGTCGATCGCAGGTCCGGGTCTTGCTGCACCGCCATTCGCTGCAGCGCCTCAATCAGCTTGTCTAGCTTCACGGCGCCCCCTCGAACTGCTGCATCACCTGTGTGCCAAGCAGGTCCTTCACGGGCCGCCCTTGATCTTCCGTAGCAACACGTCCGACATCTCCTGCACCTGCGACCTGGCCAGGCTGTCGGCCTCATTGGCGACAAGCGCCTTGATGCATCGGACAACGGCCGCCTCGTACTCGGCCTTGATGTCGATGGCAGCGACTGCTCGCTCGACCATCGCCGTAACCTCTGACTCGCGGACGACGATGCGTTCCCGCAGTTCTTTGCGGATGCCCGCCTCCGTCGCCTCAACGCGTCCTGTCGGTGTTGATGGTGCTGCTGCGCTCTTTGTCATTTCGCCTCTTCGATTTGGATGTTGCACGCGTAAAGCTTCGACTTCTCCTGCGCGTACTGCCACGTGACACGCGGGTCGTTGTCGTTGATGCCGAGCCACGCGGCGATCTCGTCCCGCACGCCCTTGCAGCCAGCCACAGCGTTGTCGCTATCGAGCATGCGCGGTGCGACTCTGGTGATCGTGACGACGCACGGCAAGCCTGGGCGCTGTCGCCGCATGAGCAGCTCACGTGCCCACAGCGCTTGGCCCACGAGGAAGCGCTCACGCTTCACGCGCTTGGCACGCGCTGCCCAGTGCTCACGCAGGTTGCACCCGTTCTTGATGTGCAGGCCAGGGATGGTGATGTCCCAGCCCTCCCCTGCGCTGAGCTGTGGCGCCGTAACGCGGAGCTGTTGCTCGATCTGGGTCAGACAAAGCATTTTTCGCCTCCCTGTCGCTTTTGTTCACTGCCCCATTGACGGCCCCGTTGAACGGGTCTATGTTCTCTCTTGTCGGGCGCGGCGCTCGAGGAAGAGGGGAACGAGAGATGGCACGCAAGATTCAGATCGGAGAAATCGTCCAAGATGGACGCGTGTACGAGGTGATGGCTCGCATACGCGGTAGGTCGGGCGAGGAGCGCACGCTGTACGTGCTCGGGGAGCGTGTGGACGGGGTTCTGCAGCCTCGAGAGACGCGCAGTCGTAGTTACGTGCTGCGCATGACTCGTGGGGAGGGATGAGCCATGGCGACCAAAGAACCCGTGACGACCAGCGGCTGGTACGAGAACGCCGATGGCACGTGGACCGAGTACACCTGGCGAGCGGGTCAGCTGTGCGAGGGGCGCACGCAAGCTCAGCCCGAGACCTCTGCGGAGCGCGAGCAACGACTGATTGCGGGCGACCGCGCGAGCCGTGGGGAGGGCTGAGAGATGGCCTACAGCGACGAACTCCGTGCGGCACGCGCCAGTCCTGAAATTATCACCAAGAGCGAAGAGATCGAAGCCATGGAACGCGAGGAGTCGGCCCTTCTCGCAAGCGCTTCCGGCGTTCCGCTTTTCAAGCGCCCTGCCAGCTTCACCAGGGCCTTGCACGACCTCCAGCAGCGCAAACACGCCGCCATGGCCGAGCTGGAAGCGCTCGCAGGGGCCGATTGATGCCCCCCCGACAAGAGCCCTACACGTGCGGGCGGTGCGACCTTGGTCCGCCGCTCGTCCGGTGTGCGAAGTGCCGTCGCAAGCGCGCTGCAAAGCGCCGTGAGCTGCGCGCGCTGAAGGCGAAGGATGGCGTGTGCCAGGACTGCGCCGCGCCTGCAGAGGACGGCTACACGCGCTGCAAAGCCCACAGGCTGCTGAACAACAAGCTTTCGAGCGCGAGCCACGCTGCTGGGTAGCCTGCTCGATCTGCGAGAGGCAGAGGGTCATTCTGATGCCTCCGGTCGAACAAGCTCGAGGTATGAGCCGCCCGGATACGGTTTGACGTGCAGAATGCGGTTCGGGTACTTGGGCACCAGGCGCAAGTATTTGTCCGGCCCTGGCGTGAGCTCCAGATACACTTCGAACTCGCGCTCAGCAGCGTTCACCGCCTTCACAAACTTCGCGATGCGCTCCAGCTCATCGGGCGTCATGACGTCTTCTCCGCTGGCCACAGCACCAGCTCGCCGAACTTGTTGAAGCCGCTCTCGTAGCCCTGCCCGATCAGCGCTTCCCGCAGCTCCCAGCACTTGGCGAGTGAGCGCTGCACGGTCTCTGTCATGCGCTCGATGTGGATGTTGGCCACTCCGAGCGCGCTCTCGAGCTCGTACTCGCGGTCCATCACGGTGCCCATGTTGGCGCCGCAGGTGAAGAAGCGCTGAGCCATGAACGGGTTGGGCATCATGGCGTCTTCATCCATTCCATCGCGCAGTGCGCGAGCGCTCCGCCCAATACGCCGCAAAGCGCGTAGAAGAGCCCGCCCAGAAATCCCTGGCGGAACCCGGTGCGAAATGCATCTCTAAGACGGTCGCCCAGCTCCATCACGCCTCCCTCCCCTTCCGCACAGGCCGCATGCCTCTTGCCTTGCCCTGATCGCACTCCAGGTAGCCTTTGCGCTCCAGCGCCTTGATGTGGTCCGCCACGCCATTGGTCGAACTCACGCGCAGCTCAGTGCACAGCTCCCGCCTGGTTGGCGGATAGCCCCGCTGCGCGATTGATCGCTCGATGCACTGCAACACCTTCTCTTGCGTGCTGGTGAGCTCTTTCATGGCTCGTCGTCCCCGATCAGCTCAAGCGCACGGCCGATCAGCTCCCATGCGATGTCGCACCGCTCTCTAAGGCCGAGCTTCGATTTAACCAGTGCATCTTTCGCTTCATCGGCAAGCAAGCCGGCGAGTTTCATTCGCTCTTCATCGCTCAGCTCGATCGGCATCAGCCCTGCCTCCGCTTCGCGCGATACCGATGATCAGCATCGATCTGCTTCAGCCTGCAGGGCTTGCAGTGCTTGATACGCAGCACGCGGGTCTTGCAGCGTGGGCACTTGCTCTGCGCCACCAGCCGGGCGTAGAGCGCGCGGGCCTTCGCGTTCTTCTTCGGTCCGGCTTTCATGAGTTGGCCCACCGATCTGCCTGCTGCCATCCGGACTGCGAAGCGGTCTGCGCCGGCGCGATTGCGATCGGCTCGAGCGCTTGAAGCGAGCCCGCATCGCACAGCTTCAGCTGAAAGCGCGGGCGCTTCGGTGACCACTTCACCTTGGCGACCTTGCCAAGCATGTGCGCGCTGTCGTCGTCGCTGTCCTTCCATTGCAAGGTGACGACCTCGGCCATGTTCTCGAGGTCGCCCGATTCCTTCAGCGCAAAGGCGCTCGGCTCTGCGTATGGGTCGGAGCGGTCAGGGCGCGACAGCTGGCTACCAAGCACCAAGGGCGCGCCGTGCGCCTGACAGGCGCTCTTGAGCTGCTGCGCTGCGTCGCTCACGAGCTCGGCACGCTTGGCACCTTGCCCGAGGCGAATCGCTTGCAGGTAGTCGACGTAAATCACGTCGCATTTCTGGTTCGCGAGCAGGTCGCGCACTGCGCTCAGCACGTCGGAAAGGCGACGCGTGTGCACGTCGATAAGCTGGATGCCTTCCTCGCTCAGCATCGAAATGCCGAGGTCGATCTTCGCTTTCAGCGCCATGTCGCGCACCGGCTGCTGCAGCTGCTCAGGGCGTACGCCGGTCATGTGCGCGAGAGCGCGCTCGCCCCAAACCGCGAGGCTGTCTTCGCAGGTCACGATGCCTGGCCGGTGACCCTGTCGCGCCATCTGCAGCGCGCTTCCGAGCATGAGCTTGCTCTTGCCGGCGTTGGTCCTTCCGCCGACCATCCACATGCTTCCAGGTCGCAGACCGCCGATCGCCTGGTCGATCACCGGGTAGCCGGTGCGGATGATCTTGCCGATGGCTCCGCCTGAGCCGTAGGCAGCGAGGTAGGCTGCGCTGCGAAGGCTCTGCGCTTGCTGCTCGCCTTCAGGCGCCTCGCCGATGACCTCCCGGGCGTACTCCTCAGCGGCTTCGAGGTTGAGGTTCTTGACGGCTTCTGCGGCCTTGCGAAGCAGTGCTTCGATCCTGCGTGCGCGGGCGAGCTCACGAAGGCGTGCCGACATGCTGCCGAAGCTGTCGGGGCGCGGCTCGTAGTCTTCGCCGATCGCGACCACTGCGGCAGCTGCTTTGCCGTGGCCATCGCGCTCGAGGGCTGCGATTGCGGTGATCGGCGAGACCTCTTCGTCGTCGAGGCAGAGCTCGTGAATCTTGGCGAGGATGCGGCCGTTCTCGAGCGCAACGCAGTCGGATGGCGCGAGCCTTCCTGGCGTTGCGATGTGCCGGCGCACCAGCTCGGCGTCGTGGCAGCGAAGCAGCTCGTTCAGGTAGGCGCGTTCAAGCGCCGCGTCGGTCAACTGGTTCATCCCACAGCCCTCCCCTTCGCGCTCTGGGCGCGTGCCTCTGAAATCCACCACTCGTGCGCACTCTTGAGGTCCCGATCGAGACTCGCGACCACCGTCTCGGGCTTCAGGAACGGAACCCGGCTGTGCACTCCTCCGGGAGCAAGCCAGACCCACTCGCACAGCGCCGTCAGCACTTGGTGCGGCGACTTGAAGCCGTTGAGGACGACCGCGATGTGCTCGAAGTTCTCCCGATGGGCCCGCACTCGATGCGTGTGCCCAGAGCCGCCCGGATTCCGGTGTTGGTAGGCGGCGTTCCACTCCCTGGCGACGTCTTGGCTCGATAGCTTTGAGGGAGCGGCGGCAGCAGGGGTTGCGATCAGAAGCTTGAGCTTCGCGTCACGCTCATTCGTCACGCCATTCGTCACGCTCGTCACGCGTGACGCGTCACGCTCGGACGCGTCCAATTCAGAGCTACAACTACTCTCTGAGGATTCAGATTCGGCAGAGAACTGCCCAGAAAGAAGAGGTTTTCTCTTCTCTTCTTCTTTGGAAGCGCGCGATCGCGAGGAGAATTCGTCACGCTGAACGTCACGCTCCGTCACGCCATTCGTCACGCCGTGACGCGACGTGACGCGAGGCGTTGCGCCGTTGCGTTCGCGATACCTTTTGGCGCGTGCGGCGGCTGCTTCGAGTTGCTCTGGCGTCTTCGTCTTGGGACGTTTTGGAGGCTCTGGAGCGGGTACGGGAGACGCTTGGACGGGCTCTCGAAATGACGCGAGCAGCTCGTCGGCCTCGTCGTCGCGCCCGCACTCCTTGAGCGCGTGGTACGCCGCCATGATGGCGGTCATGGACCGATGGCTCACAACGATCACGCGAGCACCCTCCTGGCTGCGCGCTGGATAAGTAGCCGGGCCTGCGCCTCCCAAAGGCGATGCTTAGGATCGCCGGCAGCTGCGAGGCGGTCAGCCTCCTGCTGGGCCAGCATCACGTCGTAGTGGGCGGCCACAGGGTGATCGCCGCCGCAATGCACGCACGCAGGTCGCGCTTCCTGACTCATGCTCCACCCTCGACCAGACGCAGAGCACGCACCGGCACCAGCTCGACCAACTCCCTGCGCACCTGAATCGGCTGTTTGCTCCAGCCCCTGCCCGGTTCGGTGGGCTTTACCGTGAGGTAGCCCTTGGGCGCGGGCAGTGACACGAGCACAGCTCGCCAGGAGCCCCACCCAGAGCGCACAATCACCGCTGGCCCGTGATAGTCGTGGTCGGTCATGCTCACCACCATTCAACCTGCGCCGGTGTGGCCTCACCCTGCTTGCGGGCGTGCTTACGGCGCGTGATCTCGAGCACCACGAAGTCTGTCTTCGCCGAGTGTTCGCCGCCGAAGTGCGGGCGCTCGGACAAGATCGCCATGCGAGTGATGTCGTGCATGCGCCAGAAAGGCGCCCTGCCCTGCGAGTGCACGATGCGGCTCTGGAAGATGCCGACTACGCCATCGCAAACCGTGAGCGCCTTCTCGACGAAGGCGATGTCCTGGTTGCCCTCGTAGGGCGGGTTCATCAGGCACAGGTGATCGCCGGGCCATGTGTAGCCTGGCATCGGAGTGTCGAGCTTCGCTTCCAGGAAATCGCCGTGGTTGACGCTGAGGCGCGTACCCTCCGCAAGCTTCTCGAGCGCAGCGACGTTCTCAGCGTCGATGTCCCACGCCTCCACCCAGTGCTTGGTGTCGACCAAGCCCGGGCGTCCCTCGCCATCGTCGAAGACGTAGCTGCCATACAGCGGCTTGATCAGCGCTCCACGGCCCGCTGCAGGCTCCAGGATGTAGTCGTGCCCAAGACGCGCGCTCGTCAGCGCCCAGCGCACCACGCGCTCGGCGAGCGCAGGCGGCGTGTACCACTGGCTCAACGCAACGCTTCGCGCTTCGCCCTGCATGCCGGGAAGAAGCGGGCTCATTGCTCGTCGCCCTTCCCCACGCTCGACTCGAGCTGCTCGTCGTCCGACTCGTCTCCAAGCTGCGCGCGGTCGCTCTCGATCGCTGCGTTGAATCGCGCGTGCCACGCGACCTGGTCAGCGGCCAACTCGTGGCCGCAGGTTGGGCAGCGCGTGATCATTCGTTGTCGCCGCTCCTGATCACGAACGCGCACTGAGCGCAGCCATCAGCCTGCGCGCGTAGGACGTCGACCCGCTCGCTGTGCGAGTGCTCCAGCTTGCACGCGGCGGTCGCGCACTCGTCTTCGAGTGCCTCGCACTCCTTCGCAGCCCGATCACGCTCGTTCGCCAACTCCTGCGCGAACGCCATCCACGGCTCACGCACGAGCTCTTGGCGACCTGCCTCCCAAGCGCTGCGCGCGCGTTCGATGTCAGCGGCGGTCGGTACAACAGTGTCCACGCTCGCCGTGAGCTGTTCGGCAACGTCGGGCTGCGAAGGGGGGGAGCAGCCAACTGAAGACGCTCCCGCATCGGCGAGCGTGGACTCTTCTGGAATACGCACAACGCTGCGACAGCCGCTTGCCCGCAGGGCTTCGGCGAGCTCTTTCTCGAGCTCTGGCGACAGCACCAGCACCGGACGACCGCACGACGCGCAGCGCTCTTCACGCATTGGGCGCCTCCGCGTCTTGTGGCGCAGCTTCGAAACTGCCCGGGTGCGCCTCGCGATGCGCTTGCAGCAGAGCCTTCAGCTGCTCAGGCGATAGCGGTTCCTGCGCAGCCGGCTGTTGCTGAGCTACCGGGTACTGCGACCACTCGAAGCCGCAGCGTCCGCACGTAGCCCAAAGCAAATCGCAGCAGGCGCGGTACTCGAGCGAACCGTAATCATGCGCACATTTGACGCAAGTCACGAGGCCACCGCTCATCGCACCACCCCGTAAACGACAGGAAAAAGGAGGGGGGCTTGTCGCACACCGAGAAAATGCGTATTTCTCGCCCGTGGTGTGTTCACGGAGCAGCCCCTTGGCCATGGTGACGCCCGGTAGACCGTCCAGACCTAGGCGCGCGAGCCCTGTCGGGTTCGCAGAGCTCCTCGATCGAGACCGCACCACCCGTCGCAGCGCTGATGCGCTTCGCAGAGTCGTACGTTTTTACGGGTCGTCCGTGGCAGGGGTAGAAAACCGTCGTGTAGTTGAGGCCGGTTTGCCTCGCCAACCGCGAGATCGCGCCCTTTCCCTGCGAACGCACCCAGTCTGGCAACCTCATGACCGAACACCATATAGTCAACACCATAACGTGTCAACTGCCCTCTGAAGGCGTGGGTGCGGGATATTGCGAAGACCCACTAGACGGCCTAATTCGGGGTCCGATGGACACGCACCGTCCCCTTCGTGGCCGAACCCTAGGCGCGCGCATAAAAGAGGCGTACGAGGGGGCCGGCCTGAGCCGGGCTGCCTTCCAAAGGAAGCTGCAGGCCCACGACCCGGCGCTTGGGACGCTGAATTACAAGACGATTGTCGACTGGGAGCAGGGCAGTACGCCCCGGCTCAAAGTGCTTCGGGCGATTGCCAGCGTGCTTGGATACAACCTTGAAGATCTCTCGTCAGACCCAGAGTCAGCGGAGGAGGCAGAGGTGGGTGTCCTCGACGAAACCCAGATAGCAGAGCTGATAGACAAGCTCGGCGGTTCGGAGAAAGTGAAATCCGAGGTCGCCTACGAGCTGACCGCCTACCCCCCGCGCGGCGGCATCACGCGCGAAGAAGTGGTGCGCGTCCACCGGCTTGTCAGCCGCGCATACGCGCTCCCAATCGCCCCAGAACCGCCGGAAAACGCCAAGATCGACGCGGAAATCAAGGGTCTTGGGTACAAGAACGTCGAGCCCAACGGCTTGCGGAGAAACTACGCCGAAAAGCTGGCATCTCCCCCCGAAACGCCCGCGAAGACTCGACGTCGCCGAAACGACGGCTAGCCCTACGAACGCACAGCCCGTCTCAGTTGCGCTCGGCCACCCAGTAGCCCGCGCATGATGGTGTGCACGGCCAAGTCACTCTCCGGCACCACACAGACGCGCAACGCCCAGCGCGCGATCCCTTCGGCAATCAGCCGCTGGCGCTGTTCGCCAGCCGCTGTGGCGTCGTAGCGCAGCTCTGACCCCACCAGCTCTACCCCCGGCCCAGGCCGTCTGACGAGCGTCAGGCGGCACTTGCGGGCTAGGTGAGCTGCGTCAACGGGATGCGGAATCCCACTCATCTCCAGCAACAACGGTGCAACAGCGGTCCACTGGCGGCGGTCAACCATCTAGACCCCGCACGCTACCCGCGCATATCCGACACAGCAACGGCCCAAAATAGCCATCCCAGCGAAAAGTAACAACAAATTGCCTGAAAGTCCGCACAGCTGCGCACACGGTTTACACGTGCTTTGTAGTGCGCATCACAAACACATAAGAATGTAGGGAAATATCCTCCAAAAAATCGCATTAGTTAGCGACATGGCTTGCGCACCATGGTGAAAACACCATAGTCTCTCCTGTGTCGACGCGATGGAGCGTCGCAGAGGGAGGGGCGGAGATGGCAACGGGAACGAAGGTTGTGGTGGGCTGGCGGCGTCTTCGGACGTGGCATCGCCAGGCGAAGCAGCTGGACGCCGCGCTGAGCATTCGAGACTTCGCGCGCTCGCTTCCGGAGCGCTCGGTTGAGGTCGGTCTCGCCTACGTGTTTGTTGGGAAAGCCGCGGCGCTTCGTGCAGCCGTTCGGAGGGCAGCGTGAAGCCCGCACGCGCAGAGCGCCTCTACCTCCAGCTGATGGAGTCGGGGGACAGCCAAGAGCACTTCCGAGCCCTGGCGCAGGCGATTTACGAGGGCAACGGGCTGATTCCGTTCATGGCCATCTCCAAAGCCATGGGCGAGCGCCGATCGGTTGTCGCGTCACTCGCCGGCATCTGTTCCGTTGACGAAGACCCGCTCGTTCGCTCGTTCGGAGAGAGCCTGATCGTCGCGCTGCGCAATGACAGCAAGCCGAAGCAAGCACGCGTCTGTGCGCGCCCGGTCGTCAACGCTTCTCAACGTCTCGATCATGAACGGGGGCCGATCATGAACTCTTTTCAGCTTGGCGAAGGTCTCGTGAAGCGTGTGCGCGTGCCTCGGTGCGCATCGTGCGTGGAGCATGGCTACGTGGCCCGTGATTGCGGCTACTGCGACGGCACCGGCTACTACGAGTCGTGCGACTGCTGCGCGAACGCGGTCGTGAAGCCTTTCGACGTGCTGTATCGCGTCGAGCGCCCCGCAGAGTCGCCGTTCTACGTGTGCAACAGGGCGGAGTGTCGCGCGCAGGTGTTCGAAGAGCTCACCTCGTCGATGCTCGACGATTGCAGTGATGGGGTGGCAGCATGAACCGTCTCAAAGACGTCGTGGACGCGCAGCACTGCGCATCCTGCTACAACGACCTGCTCGAGACCGCGCAGATGCAAGGCGCGCGTGTCGGCCTGGTCATCGACGTGCAGATGATGCGCGCGACCGCCTACCACGCAGCACGCCTCGCGTACGCAGAGGCCTGCGGCGACTCCGACGTCTCTTGGACGTGGGTGACGCCATGAGCTTCGGAGACGCAATGCCGCAGTTTCCCGGAGACTTCGAGCTCTCCGCCGAGCACGACGCAGACAGCTGTGAACTCGATTATCGGCAGCTGTTCGACGAGCTGAAAGCGTCTGAGCGCGAGAATGCGCGCCTGCGGATGCGCGTGATCGAGCTGCAGGCGCAGCTCTCGAAGATGCCTCCGATGCCTCCAACCCCAGCGGACGTAGGTTTCTGATGACGACCAAACAAATGATTGCTCGGGGCATGCTCGAGCTGTTCGACGGCAGACCCGACCGCTGGTGCCAGGGAGCTCTGGTATTGCATGGAGAGGAGAATGACGAGCCTTTCGCATGGTGCATGCTCGGTGCCTCGGAAGCGACGTGCGCACGGCTAGGTCTGACCGGCGTGGATGAGGTCGGCTTCAACGAACACGTCGCGAGCCTGGTTGGTGAAGACGGTATCGAGGTCTGGAACGACGAGGATGGGCGCACGTTCGCAGAGGTTCAGGCGTTGCTGAAGTCCATCGTGGAGGAACCATGAACGCCGCAATCACACGCGAGTCGAGCCTACGCGCCATCTGCGACGCCATCCTGCAGGCCGCCGAGGTGGGCGAAGACGGGGAGTTGCTTCCAGAAGCATGCGAAGCCCTGGACGCGCTCAACTTGACGCTGGAAGAGAAGGTAGAGGCGTACCACGTGGTGCATGAGCAGCTGCGCGAGGAGTGCAGCGCCAACAAGTCTCTTGAGGCGTACTACGCATGCCGCGCACGCGTCGCAGCCGCACGCGCCGATCGGCTGAAGGCTCGCCTGTTCGAGCAGATGCAGCGGCTCGGCACAAGCACCGTGAAGACGCAGACCGTGCGGGCAAGCATTGAGCTGTCGCCAGAGAGCGTCGAGATCGACGAAGGCACGCCGATCGAGGCATTGCCGCCCGAGTGCGTGATCACAGAGCGCAAGGTGTCCAAGCGGACCCTGCAGCGCCTCTTGCTGGATGGCGTCGTGCTCCCATACGCGAGGCTGGTGCGGGGAACGCACCTGCGATTTCGATGAGCACGTATCAGCGAGCGCTGGAGGTCATGGACGAGGTCAAGACCACCCGGCCGAAGGCTTGCGACGTGTGCGCTGAGGGCAAATTGCACCGCGCCCACTGCAAGACGTTTCCGATCACGTGCAACGACATGATCGAGCTTTGGGACGAAGGCTACAGGGCCGCGCTCCAAGACGCGATCGACCACCTGCAGGCAGAGGCGGAGCGGTGCAAGCCATGATAGCCGCGCTGTCCATCCTGCTGGCGGTTCTCGCGATCGGCGTGCTGCTGCTCGTGCTGCACGTCCGAGCCCGGCGCGAGTGGCAGCGGCAGGCAGAGGAAGCCTGCGCAGAGGAGCACGAGCATACGATCAACGTC
>Ga0070682_100001329_pt1 | contig 13985 bp, 8 predicted proteins | sample KBSC63LmetaG_FD_64668 | JGI IMG/M metagenome (GOLD analysis project Ga0070682, IMG submission 64668) | Corn rhizosphere microbial communities from Kellogg Biological Station, Michigan, USA - KBS C6-3L metaG | ecosystem: Host-associated > Plants > Roots > Rhizosphere | place: USA: Michigan... | reverse complement strand
GCAGCTCCTGATGATGAGTTTCTGCACACTCGGAACCAGATGCGAAGCCCGCGCGTACGGGGGACGGCACGGGTTCCCAAGGTCTGTTCTCGCTCGGCATGCGGCGAAGAAAATCGACGGACGTCGAAAGGACTCGTCGCACGCGAGTCGAGATCGTAGCGCGCCGCTGAGCTCACCCCTGGGGGGCGAAATTCTGAAATATCAGACAAGGCGACGCGCAGGTGTCGTCTGCAGAAGACGTGCCGTGCCGAGCCGCGCACGGAAACGGAGTGTCCCGGGCCACGTAACGAGCGGATTCACGAGGTTTACGCAGGCAGCGAGGAGTTTTGCATCGTTGGCATGACGGTTGCTCCAAGGCACCCGCCGTGACTCAAAGCGAGAATCGAATCGAGCGCGCCGAGCAGACTCGACCTTGCGAAGAGCTCCTGGGTTTGGATCTGGCCGCTCCGGAGTCGGCGCGGGCGCTGGCGGAGCGTGAGTCGGCGCCCTGCCTGAGCGACGAGCAGGTGCTCGCCTTCAGCGAGGGCAGCCTGCCGCCCGAGGCAATGGACTCGGTGAACGCCCATCTCGATTGGTGCCCGACCTGTCAGGAGCTGGTCAATGCGGCGGTCCATGACTGGGACCATCCGCCGGCGTCGGTGGCGTCCGACCGCATCTGGATGGCGACCTTCGGCCCGCGGCAAATGATCGCGGGGCGCTACCGCATCGAGCGCTTTCTCGGCCGCGGTGGCATGGGCGAAGTGTATGCGGCCTTCGACACCGTGCTCAGCGACCACGTGGCGCTCAAGACGGTGCTCTCGACCAGCTCCGACAACCCGAGCGCGGTCAAACGCCTGATCTCCGAGGCGCGGCTGGCGCGGCGCATCAGCCATCCCAACATCTGCCGCGTGCACGACGTGGGCGTCCATGAGGAGCACGGACGCATCGACGAGCGCCTGCACTTCCTCACGATGGAGTTCATCGAAGGCAAGCGCCTGGCTCAGATCCTGCGCGCGGGGCCGCTGCCGCTGGAGCTCGGCGTGCGCATCGCGCGCCAGATCCTGGAGGGCCTTGACGCCGCGCACCGCGCCGGCGTGCTCCACCGCGACCTCAAGAGCGACAACATCATGGTGAAGGGCGCGGGTGACGCGACCCACATCACGATCACCGATTTCGGCCTCTCGCAGGCGCTCGACGCTCACGCGCGCGCGATGGGCGGAGGGCGCCAGGAGCGAGTGGGCAGCCTCGCCTACATGGCTCCCGAGCAGATTCTCGGCCACGACCTGGGCCCGGAGACAGACGTCTTCGGCTTCGGCGTGGTGCTCTTCGAAATGCTGTGCGGGCGATTGCCCTTCCTTGCCGAAGGCGAGAACCCGCGCGACATGGCGCTGCGCCGACTGAACGCACAGGCCGAGCCGCCGAGTCGCTACCGCTCCGACATCCCGCCGGCGCTCGAGACCATCGTACTGCGCTGCCTGGAGCTGGGGCGCGACGCGCGCTTCAAGTCGGCGAGTGAGGTGCTCGAGGCGTTGAATGAGGTGGGGTTGGGGGACGCGGGCTCGGGGGACGAAATGACGAGTGGAGGGGGTTGAGAGGAGGAGGAGGGGGGGTGTGGTGTGGGGGGGCTCCCGGTGATGGGAGCCCCCAGCCGCTGCAGGGGGTGGGCCACGCGAAGTCGGGTGACGTTAGCCGAGCGTGTCGAGGGCGCGCCGGATCTGGTCCGGTTCGAGCAAGGTACCGAGTTGCTCGAATAGACCAAGCGATCGCTGCAGATAGGCGCGCGCTCCCTCGCGCGCTCCCGCTTTCTGCTGCACCCGGCCGCAACCCCACCAGGCGAGTGCCAGCTCGTTTTGAGCCCCCAGCTTGCTGAAGACGGCGGCGCTTTCCTCGAAGTGCCGCGCGGCCACAGGCAGTTCCTCCGCGCCCTCGGCGAGCAACACTTCGCCGAGTAGCATCTTCGCGCAGGCAGCAAAGAAGCTCATGCCACACGGTTCGACCACCGTGAGGCACTCGGCAACTGCCGTCTTCGCGCGCGCGTAGTCACCGGCCCTACAGAGCGCCTCGCAGAAGTAGAGCGCGAAAGTCTCGCACGCCGGAAAACGCATGGATCGGATCACGGCCACCACGCCGGACAGCACCTCCGCCGCCTGAGCGGCCTGGCCCAATCGGCACTGGACGTAGGCGCGGCTGCCTTGCGCGAATAGCGTATCGGCTGGCGAGCGCGCCTTCTCCTGAGCAAGATCCGCAAAAGCCAGCGCCTTTTCGAGATCACCCATGCGCGCATAGGTCCAGCTGGAGACCGTGGCCGCGAAGGAAGTCGCTCCCGCGTCCCCATAGCGTTCTCCCGCCTCTATTGCCTTGGCTCCCGCGGCCCTCGCGGCGTCCCAGCGGCCCAGGTAAGAGTTGGACACGGTCGCGGCGGCGTACGTCCTGACATACGACTGCAGATCGAGCTTTTTCTCAAGCGCGTCGAGCCCAGCCTGACAGGACAGAATGGCACCGTCGAACTCCCCCCGCGCCAGCTCGCACCACGCACGCGTCATGAGGGCGAAGCCGAGGTCGTCGTCGTTGCCTGCCGCGCTGCAGTGCTCGGCAGCACGATTCAGCGTGTCGATCCCCGCTGCAAATTCGCCCATCGACCACTGACACCAGCCGACTCGAGCATGAAGGGCCCCCAGCAGTCGCCGATCTCCCAGCTGCTCTGCCAGAGAAGCGTGAGCCGAGAGCAGGTCGTGGTACTCGCGGTACTTGAACAGCGCTAGAGCCACGAACACTTGGTCCAGCACCAGCGTCAATCTGCGCTGGTTGTTCTCCTCATCATTCGGCAGCTGCGCCAGCAAGCGCTGCGCGCGTTCGAAATAACCCTGGGCATCAGCCATCGCGCTCACCCCGATGGCTTTTCGATTCGCTCTCTGCAAATGCTCGACGGCCCGGCTCGGCATCGCGCTCTGCTCGTAGTGCAAAGCCAAAAGCTCGCAGTGCTCGTTCAATCGATCGGGGTACAGCGACTCGATCGCTCGACCCACTTGCCCGTGGTAGCGTTCCCGCTTCGAGCGCAGCAATGAATCGTAGACCGCTTGCTGACTGAGCACATGTTTGAATGAGTACGTCGCCGGGGCTGCGTCGCTTTCCCGGTATACGAGCTCCAGCTCTTCGAGGTCGGAGAGCGCGAGGCGCACGTCGCGCCCCAGTGTCTCGGCGAGCACCGCCGGGTTGAACACGCGCCCGATCACCGATCCCACCTGCAGCACTTCCTTCAGCTCGTCATTGAGGCGATCCACGCGCGCCAGGATCAGCCCCTGCAGCGTACGCGGCAGGGAGAGCGCATCGAGCGACGTTTCGAGTGCCCAGCTGTCACCACGCCGCACGAGATCCCTGTTCTCGATCAATGAGCGCAGCAGCTCTTCGATGAACAGGGGATTGCCGTCGGTGGTGTTGGCGACCCATTGCTCAAGCTGAGAGGGGACCCCCTTGGAGTCCAGAATCTGATGGACCATCTCCGCCGACTGCAGTTGCGATAGCTGCCTCAAGGCGAGCCAGACGGCATGCGGCTTGCGAAGGACAGCTCGCACCATCTCTGCGCTGCTCGGGCTGGGAAGCCGACCCACCGAGATACGCGAGTAATGCGCGCGTTCTCTCCAGTCGTGGAGGTACTCTGGACGGAACACGAGCAGGAGCAGCAGGCTGAGCGATTCCGAGTCGTCGACCAACCCGCTGACGACCTCCTGGGTCGCCTCGTCGATCCAGTGCAGGTCTTCGATCACCAGCACCAAGGGCTGGCGCGCTGCAACTGCACCGATGACAGCTCGCAGTGCAGTCTGCGTGCGCTCGCGAACGACCTGCGCCGGCAGTGCGCGAAACGTCTGATCCGCGACCGGATAAGAAAGGACGTTGAGCAGGAAAGGCACGATGCCGGCAGCGTTCAACCCGAGCTCGGTGACTCCGTTGGTGACCCGGCGCGTGGCGTCCGCGTTGGAGCTCACCACCTCCAGCCGAAACAGCGCCTTGAGCAGGTCGCGAAAGGGCAGGTAGGAGCTCGCGTCCCCGTGCGCGAAGCAGGAGCCCTCATACAGCGTGCTGCTCGGTCCGGAGCGCAGCGAGCGCTTGAATTCATGCAGCAGACGCGTCTTGCCGAGGCCGGCCTCACCGACCACTGAAACGACGCGACCGCGACCGAGCCGTGCGCGGACCCACGCCTCCTCCAGCTGCTGCAGCTCGTTCTCGCGCCCGATCAAGGGTGTTAGAGCGTGACCGCCGGGCTCGTCGAACTTGCCAAACACCGTGCCGCGCAGATCCACCAGCTCAAAGGGTTGCACCGGTTCCGTGCGACCGTGCATCTTTGTCGGTGGGAGGCGATCCCAGATAAAGCCTGCCTCGCACAGGCGGTGGGTGGCCTCTGCCACCCAGATGGCGCCCGGTGGAGCATTCTGTTGGAGCCGGGCTGCGACGTTCGTGGTGTCGCCCACGGCCGTGTAGTCCATGCGCAGGTTGTCCCCGATACGCCCGACGACCACGATGCCGGTGTTGATGCCGATGCGCATCTGGCAGGCTGCCTGCCATTCGCGTCGTACCTTGGCGTCGTACGCTTGCAGATCCTGGCGAATGGCGAGGGCCGCGCGCAACGCGCGAACGGCATGGTCCTCATGCGCCACCGGTGCACCGAACAGCGCCATGATGCCGTCCCCTGTGAATTGATTGACGGTCCCTTCGTAGCGATGGACGCTGCGCGTCAGGATCTCGAAGCAGCCCTCCAAAATGCTGTGCACGGCCTCCGGGTCCAGCCGCTCCGCAAGTGCAGTGAAGCCAGCCATGTCGGCGAACAAGACCGTGACCAGCTTCCGTTCTCCCTCCAGCGCGCTGCGCGAGATGAGCACGCGCTCCGCCAAGTGCGCCGGGGTGTAGGAATGAGAATGAGCGGGCGCGCCGCTGTCGTTGAGCCTGGCGCCGCAGCCATTGCAAAAGCGCTGTGAAGCAGAGGCACTACGTCCGCAGGCGCGGCACGAGACGCTCAGCTCCTTGCCACAATCCCCGCAGAAAGCCGCTGCGGGATCGTTCTCAGCTCCACAGTTTCGACACGGCAAGGCTTACCCTTAGGCCCCTCGGCGAGTGCCTGTCAAGGCGAGCGGCCGAGGGCTCCGAGTCCCAAGCATCGCCTTGATGCAGCAGCAGATTTCCGGCATGTTGAGAACTCGGATCGGTGGGGATTCCATGATCAAGCACGCCGACTACGTCATCGTCGGGGCAGGGAGCGCGGGTTGCATCTTGGCGGCTCGCCTGAGCGAAGACCCAACGGCGTCTGTGGCGCTGCTCGAGGCCGGCGGGCGCGATACGGATCCCTTGATCTGGCGTAGCGATATCGGCGCCGTTACTCAGCTGGCGGCTGGATCGTCGGAGGACTGGGGATACTCCACCGTCGAACAAGGCGGGCTGGCGGGGCGTTCCATCCCCATCGCACGCGGCAAAGTGCTGGGCGGATGCAGCGCCATCAACGCGATGATCTACATCCGCGGCAATCGCCGCGATTTTGACTCCTGGCAGGCGCTCGGCAATCGAGGCTGGAGCTATGACGAGGTACTGCCATACTTCAAGAAATCGGAGCGATTTCACGGACCCGACTCGGCATTTCACGGTCGCGATGGCCCAGTGTCCGTGATCGAGTATCGAAAGCCGTCGGCCGTTTCCCACGCTTTCATCGAAGCATCAGCGGAGCTCGGCTACGCGCAGAAATACAATGACTTTAACGGCGCAGACCAGGCAGCGGGCGCCGGCTTCTATCAGTCGACACGCACGCCAGATGGGATTCGCGTTAGCTCGGCTTCCGCGTTCTTAAAGCCGAATTCTGCCCGAAAAAATCTGCAGCTGTATACGGACACGCGCGTAACGCGCGTGCTCTGGCAGGGTACGCGCGCGGTTGGCGTCGAATACGAGCAGGGTGGCCGGCGCGAGTCGCTTCGGGCCGAGCGGGAGGTCATCCTGTGCGGCGGGGCCTTCGAGACGCCTAAGCTTTTGATGCTCTCTGGTGTAGGTCCCGCAGAGGCGCTGGCGAGACATGACATTCCGCTAGTGCAACATTTGGCTGGCGTCGGCCAGAATCTGCGAGACCACCTCATGCTCGGGGTCGCGTTCGCTTGCAAAACCCCGGTCGAGCCGCCCGAATTGTTGGCAGAGGCCGGGCTCTTTTGTTGGAGCGCGACAGCGTCTCGGCAGGGTTCCCCCGATCTGCAATACTTCTTCGGCCCGCTGCAGTTCGTGACGCCAGATTACAGGACGACAGAGCCCAGCTTCACGTTTGCACCGATCCTGCTTCAGCCTCAGAGCCGTGGCAGCGTCACTCTGGTGTCTCGCGATCCCAACGCACTGGCACGAATTAATCCCGCGTACCTGAGCCGAGAAGCGGACGTCGAGGTACTGCAGTACGGCATCCGCTGGGCGCGCGACCTGGCACATGCGCGAGCTTTCGCCGGGTCGAGAGGGCGGGAAATCGCGCCGGGCGCGCGCGTGACAACCGCCGGAGAATTGCGGGACTACATCCAGAAGGCAGCCACGACCGTCTGGCACCCGTGCGGAACTTGCAGCATGGGGAGCGGCCCGGATGCGGTCGTGGACGACCAGTTGCGCGTTCACGGGGTCGACGGGCTACGCATCGCGGATGCTTCGATCTTGCCGCGCGCCGTGGCGGGGAATCCCAACGCCAGTGTGATGATGATCGCAGAAAAGGCGGCGGACTTGCTGGCCGCGATGCGCGCCGAACAGGCGCTCCCCGAGCGGCGGCAGTACCCGGCCGAAGTCTGGACCCAGGTAGCTTCTGAGGGCTTTCCAAGCCCGAGCACGAATGGCAGGATGGCCACAACGGAAGGGGTGACGAACATGCCCAGCGCCGAAATGTCGCGACGACCGCCCGAGCTGAGTTTCGTGGCGTCCGTCTCCCTGCGCTTTGATACGCCGACGGCAGTGGGCGAAACGCCGGACGGCGTGCGCTTCGATTTCAACGTGCACGGGACGGTGGAAGGTCCTCGCCTGAACGGAAAGTTTGAGCCGTGTGCGGCGTATCTTCTGATCGATCCAGACGGCATCGGCACCATCAATGTCCGCGCCCCGCTGTTTATCAGCGACGGAGCCATGGCGGAGCTCGAGGCAACAGGTCGCTACGACTTTGGCAAGGATGGCTACCGCCGAGCCGTTGCCAAGGACCTGCCCAACTCGGCGCTGGGTTGGTGTCCACGTCTGAGCACTGGAGACTCGCGCTATCTCTGGCTCAATCGCGTCATGTGTCTTGGTCTTGGAGAGCTGAGGCCGCGAGAGGCTAGCGTGACGTACGATCTATTCATCGTGAACATGCCTACGGTGACCACGAATGCGCGGCCTGCGACTCGGCCGGACTGGAGCTACGGAGATTCTTCGGCCGCGTCCTCGGCGCAGCAAAACTCCCTGTACGAGCGCCTGGGGTCCCGCCCTGGCATCTACAATCTGATGAGCGCCTCGATCGACTCACTGCACAACAACGAGCAGCTGAATCGACAGAACCCTACGCTGGGCAGTCTGCGCGGCAAGACGAACGCAGCCGACCTGAAGGAAAAGGTCACAGACTACATCTGCAAGCTGGCTGGCGGTCCCTGCACTTACAAGGGCCGCACGTTGCGGGCGAGTCATGCGCCGCTCAACATCACCGAGGCTGACTGGCGCGTGTTTGTCGACGACTTTGTGCGCGTGATGACCGACTACGGCATTCGCTCGGGAGAGCAGGAAGAGCTGTTGGCGCTGATGGCCGGGACCAAGGGTGATATCCTGAAGCCTCAGGCTTCTCGATTCACCATGTAGTCGAGTAATGAGCTGATGAAGTCGAGGTCGGCGCCTGGTGTGGCGCCGGCGTAGGCGGTGCCCAGCTCTCGGCGCGCGCCGTCTGCAAAGTCGCGCGCCGCCGTGCGCGCGTAGTCGATGCTGCCGTACTTCTGCAGCAGCTCGTACACCCACGCCAGCTCGCGCGGCAGCCGCTGAGCACGAGGTTTGCCCAGGAAACCGGCAAGCCGCTGCTTCTCCAGCGGAGCGACCTGCCGAAACAGGTGCGCCAAGATCAGGGTGCGCTTTCCCTCCAGCAGATCGCCGCCAATCTCCTTGCCGTACTTGCCTCGATCGCCAGTCAGGTTCAGTACGTCGTCCTGGATCTGGAACGCTGTACCGAGGAAGTATCCGAAGCGGTTAAAGACATCGAGATCATCGCGCCCGGGCTGTGCGACCAAGGCGCCGATGCGCATCGGGTGGATAAAGCTGTACCAGCTCGTCTTCTTCAACACCATGCGCAGGTAGTCCTGCTCGGAGGTGTTGCAGTCGTTGTCGCGGATCCAGCCGAGCTCCATGGCTTGGCCCTCGATGGTCTCCGTGGACATGTGATCAAACTCGTCGAGCACTCGCACGCCGAGTTGCGGGCCCAGCAGAGTGAAGTTCTGCTTGAGCAAGCGTGCGCTGATCGCATTCATCGCGTCGCCGGTATTGACCGCGAGCGGCGTACCGTACTCTCGATGCAGGGTTGGCTTACCGCGCCGGTATTCGCTGGCGTCTTCGACGTCGTCGTGCACCAGAAATGCGTTGTGCAGCAGTTCGAGGGCCGCGGCGGAGGGCAATGCCCGCGCCGGATCCCCGCCAAAGGCGCTGCACGTGGCCAGGCAGATGGCAGGGCGAATGCCCTTACCACCCCGGTCGAGCTGCGCCTGCACCAAGTCGTACAAGTACTTGCGGGGCTCGCCCAGCGGGATCGCCTGCGCCAGGAGCGGCGCAATGTGACCGCGATAGTCCTTCAGACGCGTGTCGAACGCTTGAAAATCGAGCGGAGTCGGTAGAGAGGGAAAGAAGGTCACCATGGCGTCAACGAACCAATCGCAATCGGCGCAGCCCCTGGTCACTCGAGCTTCGCGCGCCTGCCGCTGCCACATCGGGTGACTCGGATGTCGGCTTCGAGCCCCGGCCATCGACCCCCGGTATGCCGGACATCGCAGAGCCTCCGAGCGTGCCCTGCAGCAAGGCCTGGGCAAACCAGACGGCCTCGCCGTCCCAGGCCAGGCCCTTGCGGTAGCGCATGCGATCGTGGGCCCTCAGCGGCAGAAACACCTCTGGCTCGTGCAGATTCCAGACCTCACAGGGGGCCACGTCGGCGCGCGCTGCACGCAACACTCCATTCACCGCGCGCCGGGCCGCCTCGTTGGCGGCTTCCATCGTGGCCAGATCGGTGAATGTGCGCACGTAGTCGGAGGCCAGGAACAGGTTGGGGATGCGCGTCACTGCTTCGGGGCGGATGCGCCAGGTGTCGACGTAGTTGACGAGCAGGGGTTCGAGATTGGTGACCAGCCGCGGGGTGAATTCATCGGCGTCCAGGTCGGTCTCCTCGATGTCGGGATCGAGAAACCAGGAGTGCAGGTGCTCGTCGCGCAGCACCTCACTCCCTACGTTCAGGCTGCGCTTCAGCTGCGCCCAGGTCTCGAGCGCAATCTCTTCACGGGAGCAGTAGCGGGCCTGCTTGCCATTGAGGCCGTTGACGTCCCAGTCGGAGAGATCAACCGACAGCAAACCCTTGACCTTACCGTCGCCGTAGCTCGTGAGATCAAAGTCGGTCCAGAACTGCGCCTGGGAAACTGAGGTGAGCGCCCAGGGAGAGTCGACGTAGATCACGTGACCATGGGCCAACGGGACGTCTTCTCTGAGGTAGAACTGGATGCCATTCATCCACTCCACATACTCGGTCAAGGCATGAAGATTGGCGAGCGACGGGTCGCCTTCGAGTAGGCCGGGGTTGAGCAACTCCGCCATGCGCTCCACCGGCAAGGCGCAGATGAAATAGTCGCCGGTCACCTCGCGCAACCCGCCGTTGATCGATACCGTGGCGCTGCGAATACGACCGCGCTCGCAGCGAATCCCTGTCACGTAGGCATTGCGGTGATACAGCACGCCGCGCTGCTGCAGGTAAGCGAGCCAGGGGTTGATCCAGACGTCATTCGTGGGGCCGTTCAGCAATCGGTCCGCAGAGACGCCAGGCAACAGGATGTCGAAGACGATCTGCATGAAGATATCACCGATCGTCTTGGTGCTCGCCCGGCGCGCCTTTGCGGCGACCAGCGAGCGGGTGATGCCGTTGCCGAAATACTGCTGATAGGCTGCGGAGCGTGCGTCCGCTTCGATGAAGTCCCACCAGTTGATGCGCTCATACTCGACGAGCCGGCGCTCCTCGCAGGAGGTGAGGAACTGCCACATCTTGGTCGAGAAAAATAGAGCATCCTCGGCGCTGATCCCGAGCTGACCGGACAGCGCGGCCAGGATCGCGAACACGTCGAGCTTCAGGTCGTTCGGCGCGCGAGGAAAGCGCGCAGGCAGGTTGAACGAGACTCGATCGAACGGAGCGACCCGCACCTCGGTCGCATCCACCAGATTCTGCGCCACGGACCCCCCCTTGTAGGGGATGCGGCCCATCGTGTGCACGACGTGCTTGTAGAAGCCCGGAAAGAAGCGAAAGCCGTGCTCGCCGGGCATCGGCCGCTGCGGCGCCTCCGGCGTGGCGCGCGAGTTCGGTTCGAACGGAGTTGCGTCCCACGAAGGCCCGGTCGCTTCCAAGCTGCGCGCCTTGCCGCCTGCGATGGCCTTGCGCTCGTAGACCTCGACCTCGAAGCCGCGCTCGATCAACTCGTGCGCCGCGCTCATGCCGGCGACTCCACCGCCGAGGATCACGACCTTGCGCTTCATGCCCTGCGCCATGGACGTCAGCGAGTGGGTGGCACGTCGCGCGGGATCGCGGTGTACACGTCGTAGCAGGCCTTGCCCGCGTCCAGGTGCGTCTGCCCCACCCCGATGCACTGCACGCGCCCCAGCCACTTGTACTTGGGATGGCGGGTCGAGATGAGCGGGCTCACGACCAGCGGACAGCAGTCCGGCAGGTGACGATCCAGCGCGCGGCGATAGCCTTCGGGACCGAAGTCGACATAGCCGCCGGACTCCACGTCCAGCATGGCGCCGTCCTGCGTGGCGAAGGCGGCACGAATGCGCACCATACCCATGCCATCACGACGGATGATCATCTGATCGCTGGAGCCCTCGGCAACCCGGGCACGGAAGCCGTCGCCGAGGACGCTGCCCTCACGCACGTTGAAATTGACGCGCATGCCGGCCGGCGTATCGCCGACAAATTGGATTTCACCGAAGTCCACTGACACCGTGGCCACGAAATCGAGGCGCGGAGGGAAACGCAGCTTGTGCTGGGCGACCGCGGGACGCGCCGGCGTGACGGACGGAGCTTCGCGCGCGGCCAGGCGAAAACGAGACGGGAATCGATCGGCCATCGAGGGCGCCGGGACCTGGCGCCCGGCGTTGCTCAGCATCGGCGCATACTCGACGACGCTGCCCGTCGGGAAGGGCGGGAAGCTCACGCCGAAATACTGCGCCTGCCGCTGATAGTCGGTGCGCAACTCGCGACCGGGCAACGTTTGTGCGGGGCCGCCGTCGACGCGATAGCGCACGGACACCCCGTTGGTAGGGCTCGAAGGGCGCACCCCGATCACGATCGAGTTTCCTCGTCGCGGCATGATGGCGTCTTCGTCCGGCGCCAGGGCGTCGGGAGTGCCGTACCAGAGGGAGAGCCCTTCGTGCGTGAAGTTCACGAGTGGGCTTTCAGGTGTGAAGGACGCAGATGGCGCCCAGCTCCCGGATGCGAAGTGCCACGCGCTCGCAGACGCGGAAGACGTAGCGAGGCTCGGCTGTGCTCTGAAGGAACCTGACCGAAAGATCGGAGCCCACCACCAGTTCGACGGGGTTGGCACTGAGCGAGACAACGACGCCGGATTGCGGTGGAAGCGCCGATGCTCGAAGCAACGGCCCCTGCAAGAACGGCAAAATGCGATCCCGGGGCATGACCATGCTGCCCGGCACGGGACGGCAGATCTCATTGAAGAAATTCTGGCCCAGCGCCACGGCGTAAGGAGCCTGATGGCCGCGCCCATCGAGCAAGCCAATCGCCGCGACAATCGCATTGACCACGTCATCGCCTGCAAGCGGTGCCGCGACCGCCTGATACAGCCGGGTGCCAAAAGGCGGTGGCGGCGGTGCAGGGGGCGGCGGCGGCAGGAGAATCAATCCCTCGAGGGGGGTTGCTCCGTCACATGCAACAGTCGTCACGTTAGCGACTGGCGGCGGCACAGCGGCGGGCATAGCTCCAGGCACGCCCCCGTTGAACATCAGGTAGTCCTCGACGCGAGCGATATTGGCTGCGGCCCGGCGAAACATGCCCAGAGCCGCCTTCAGGCTCGGATCTGCCATCTCGTGCGAGCGCAGCTGAACCGTCGCAGCGATCGTCGTGAGAAAAAGATTGGGGCTGCTGTTGACTATCAAACGCTGGGCAGGTGGCGGAGTGGGGCTCGGATTGGCTCCCAGCCTGAAATCTGGCACGGCGACCGTCGTTGGATCCTCCGGTCCCACGAGTGGCAGCATTTGCGCCGCGACCCGTGCCTTCTGCGCTTCTTCCGTCACCGCGCTGGTGATGCGATTCCAGTGCTCTTCGGTCCACCCACGCTCGACAAGATCACTATGCATTCTGCTTCCCTCGATATTGCATGCTTGAGCGCCCGGCCTGGCGCACGCGGTGCAACTACAGAACTTCCAGCGACAGCACGGCCTTGAAGTACTTGCTCCCCATCGCCTGGATCAATCCAGAATAGTAACCCTTTGGGGTCTGCTGTGGCACTGCGATCGTGATTTCAAACTCTGCTTTGCCGCCCGGGGGGATGCTGATCACCCGTGGCAGGACAGTGACGCGCAGCGAAGGAATCTCGTAGCCCCGATCGGCGACAAAGTTCGTGCTGTACAGCGTGACCTCGGCAGCGGTGCCTTCTTCGTTGGCGATCTGCAGCGTGGCTTTGCCGGCGCCTCCGGGCTGCACCGGTGCTACGCAATCCAGCAGCGGAACCTGGTTCTCCGCCGGGAGGCCCTTCTCTCCCGTGGCCTCGTTGAAGGTGATCAGCAGCGTTTCGATGAACTCGTGGGCGCGGCGCCGCAGTTCATTGCGTTCCACCGGAAAGGTGGGAAGCGAAGCATGCGTTACTGGCCAGTTTTTCCCTGACGTACCAGCACCCGTCACATCCGGACTTCGAAGACTCAATACGCTCGCCAAGAGCTCATGAGCCTGCCGCTGCAAGCCTTCGGGCCCTGGGGGCGCGCCGGGTACCGCAGCGTGGGTGATGGGACAGCGCGCACCAGTTGCCGACATCGGATTCAGCGCTCGAGCAGGCGACACGAGCCCAGAGCGCTCTGCCACGGCTGGAATGGCGCCGTCCAAGATCGTGCGGGGGATCTTCCCGACCTCCTGAATCAGCACCACGGAGGCCTGACGCAAGATTTCTGGCACGACGCGCTCCGTCATCTCAGCCGAGCCCAACAAGTGAAGACGAGCTGATCCGCTGCCCGTCGCAACCAATTTTGCGCGCCCTTCGCGCGCCCCATCCGAGCAATATCACTGACTGTCGTTCAAGCTGAGTCAATCTCATTGAGCCCGCGACGTTGTCGATAGCGCACCGCCCCAGGTCGGATGCTGCGGCGAGACTATCGTGCCGTCGACGTACAGACAAGTACCAGCCCGATGCGCCGCGCATCTCTCGAGCCTTCGAGGGTTGGAAACGGCCCAAGCCTGAGTATCGCGGATGGGTAGGTATCGTGCCCGCGACGGCAGGGGGCGAACCGGCAACTCAGCGCCACTCGAGACCTGGACTTCGGAGCGTGTTGATCGCGGCGCTCCGCGGGCACTCCTGGTGACGCTCGGAGTCCGCTCACGGCCGAGCCAGCAAACATCAAGCAGCAGGGCGGGTCCAGATCGTGCCGATGGGGGCTGCGCTGATGCGGTCCTCGAGCTCGAATAGACCGGGGCCCGTGTGTAGCACCAGCCCATAGGCGAAGCGTTCGCCGAGCATCTCTCGCAACCAGGCGAGGTGCCGGGCATCCTTCCTGTCCACCGCGGCGGCGGCCTTGACCTCGATCGCGAT
>Ga0070682_100001328_pt1 | contig 13995 bp, 14 predicted proteins | sample KBSC63LmetaG_FD_64668 | JGI IMG/M metagenome (GOLD analysis project Ga0070682, IMG submission 64668) | Corn rhizosphere microbial communities from Kellogg Biological Station, Michigan, USA - KBS C6-3L metaG | ecosystem: Host-associated > Plants > Roots > Rhizosphere | place: USA: Michigan... | reverse complement strand
CCACAACTTCGCCTCGCAGCTCATAGCTGGAGTTGCGCGGTTCCTTTTGCACGAGATAGGTGCATAAGGAACCACGGAACTGCTGGGGCGGCTCGTGGAGGGGCCCGGCCGCCCTTCCCGCGGCTTGTGCTTTTTCGGCGCCCACAGCCGCGGCAGAGCGCTGCGGCCCCACCGAAAGAAGTTGAGCGGGAAGGGTGACCGGACCCCCTACCCCCGCCGCGTCCCTAGCCGAAGCGGCCGGAGACGTAGTCCCGAGTCCGGGGATCCCGCGGCTCGGCGAAGATCTTCTCGGTCTCGTCGACCTCGATCAGCGACCCGACCGGCTTCTCGCCGGAGGTCTCGAGGCTGAAGAAGGCGGTGCGGTCGGCGACGCGGGCGGCCTGCTGCATGTTGTGCGTGACGATGACGATCGTGAAGCGGCCTTTGAGGCTGTGCATCAGGTCCTCGATCGCGCCGGTCGCAATCGGGTCGAGGGCCGAGGCAGGCTCGTCGAGGAGGAGGACGTCGGGCGCGATCGCGATCGCGCGGGCGATGCAGAGCCGCTGCTGCTGGCCGCCAGAGAGGCCGAGGGCGCTGTCCTTGAGCCGGTCTTTGACCTCGTCCCAGAGGGCGGCGCCGCGCAGCGCCTCCTCGACCCGCTCGTCGAGGCCGCGCCGCAAGCCGAGGTTGCGCGGCGCCCAGGCGACGTTGTCGTAGATCGACTTCGGGAACGGGTTCGGTTTCTGGAAGACCATGCCGATCCGCCGCCGCACCTCGACCCGGTCGACGTTGGAGCCGTAGACGTCGTGGCCGTGGTAGAGGATCGAGCCCTCGATCCGGAAGCTGGCGACCGAGTCGTTCATCCGGTTGAGGCTGCGCAGGAAGGTCGTCTTGCCGCAGCCGGAGGGGCCGATCAGGGCGGTGATCTGGCCGCGGCGGATGCCCAGCGTCACCCCCGCCAGCGCCTGCTTGGCGCCGTAGAAGATCGAGACCTCGCGCGAGTCGAAGACCAGCTCGGGAGCGACCAGCGGCTCTATCTCGACAGTGGTTTCGGTAACAGCGGGCGACGTCGCCCCACTCTTGGGTTGAACGCGAATGCGCGAGGGCACGGTGCGGGTCATGAGCTCAACTTTCGTTTGCTTCGCGCCAGCAGCGCCCGAGCGCCAAGGCTGGCGAAGAGAATGATCGAGACGAGGATGAGAGACATCCCCCACGCTTCCGCGTAGCCGTTGGGGTTGCCTTCTTCGGAGACTTTGTAGATCCAGGTCGGGACGTTCGGCAGGGCTTCGAAGGGGTTGATCGAGAAGGTGTTCGGGTCGAAGGCCGAGCTGGTGAGGATCAGCGGCGCGGTCTCGCCGGCGGCGCGGGCGACGGCGAGGATGGTCGAGGTGACGATGCCGCCGAGAGCGCTCGGCAGCACCACCGTCAGGGTCGAGCGCCAGCGAGCGACTCCGAGGGCGTCGGAGGCTTCGCGCAGGTTCCCCGGCACCAGCTGCAGCACCTCCTGGGAGCCGCGGGCGATCAGCGGCAGCTCGATGATCGCGAGCGCAACCGAGCCGGCGAAAGCGGTCTGCTTTTCCTGGGCGGCGACGATGAAGACGAAGGCGAAGAGGCCGAGGATGATCGAGGGCAGCCCGTTCAGCAGGTCGAGGGTCAGCTTCATCGTCCGCGCCCCTCTCGCGCCCGAGTACTCGGTGATGAAGAGCGCGACCAGGACCCCGATCGGCATCGCCATCGCCGTCGCGACGAGGGCGATCACGACCGTGCCCAGCAGCATCGGCCCGACCCCGGTCGGGTAGCCGGTGAAGAGGAAGTCGAGGCTGATCGCCCCGGCGCCGCGGGAGACCACGGTCCAGATCACGATCACGAGGGCGGCGAGCGCGACCACAGCCGCCCCGGTGGCGACGACCTCGGCGACCCGGCTGACGACCTGCCGCCGCCGCAGGTTGCCGCTCGGTGTCAGCGGCGCAGTGGGGTCCGGGACGAGTCCGCGGCTCACCAGTTCACCGCCCCGCCGTAGCTGAAGCGCCGGCCGATCCAGCCGGCGAGCAGATTCGCGAGCAGCCCGATCGCCAGCAGGATCACGCCGCAGTAGAAGAGCGCCGCTTTGTGCAGTTCGGTCAGCGCCCCCGGGAACTGCAGGGCGATCTGGCCGGCGAGGGTGCTGCCGGGGGCAAACAGGTTCGCTTTGATTTCCGAGCCGGCGCCGATCACCTGCGAGACCGCGATCGCCTCGCCGAGGGCGCGGCCGAGGCCGAGGATGCAGGCGGCGATGACGCCCGAGGAGGTGGTCGGCAGGACGATTCCCCGCACCACCTCCCAGCGGGTGGCGCCGAGCGCGGCGGCACCGTCCTGGAGCTCCCGGGGCACCGACCTGAAGAGATCGCGCGAGATCGAGGCGATGATCGGGACCACCATGATCGTCAGGATCAGGCTGGCGGTGAAGACGCTGAGGCCGGTCGTCTGCGGCTCGCCGAAGACCGGGATGAAGCCGAAGTTGTCGTGGAGGAAGGGCTCGACGTGTTCCTGCACGAACGGCGCCAGAACCACCAGCCCCCAGAAGCCGAGGATGACGCTGGGGATCGCCGCCAGCAGCTCGACCAGCGGCCCGATCACCGCCCCCACGCCCTTCGGCGCCAAGAGCGTCAGGAAGAGCCCGATCGCGATCGCGATCGGGCCGCCCAGCAGCAGGGCGAAAGCCGAGGTGACGGCGGTCCCGAACAGCAGCACCCCGGCGCCGAATTCGCCGAAGTTCGGCTGCCAGGTGGTTTCGTAGACGAAGGCGAAGCCGAACTTCGAGATCGCCGGCTGGGCGCCGTGGACGATCTGGTAGCCGACGAGGAAGATCGCCCCTCCGGCGACCAGCGCTGCCAGCAAACAGATCCCGAACATCACCCGGTCGCCGAACTGGTCGGCGCGCTTGCGCAGGGGGCTGACCCGGGTGCCGCGGGAGGCGCGAGCGGCGACGGTCGCGGTGGCGCTCATATCCGCGGCACGCTATGCCGTCATAGTCACCTTCTTGTAACTCAATTGTTACTTGTTCCTTTCACGGGATTGACACACTTTCTTGATCCTTTCCGGACAGGCTTGCGCCGTCAAAACCACCCTGGAAAGGAATCCGCATTGCTCCGCAATAGGTTGCTCGTACTGCTGATCGCGGCGCTCGCCTCGGTAGGAGCCATGGCCTCTGTGACGGCGGCCGCAGCCTCTGCCGCTGTCACCGGCGCCGGCTCGACGCTGGTTGCTCCGCTGATGGCGAACTGGATCAGCAACTTCGAAATCAAGGAAGGCATCCCAGTCAAATACTCCGCCGTCGGCTCCGGCACCGGCATCGCCCAGATCACCGCAAGGACGGTCGATTTCGGCGCCTCCGACGCCCCGCTGACCCCGGAACAGGCCTCTGCCTGCAACGGCTGCGTCCAGGTCCCGTGGGCCCTCTCGGCCACCGGGCTCGGGTTCAACATCCCAGGCGTGAAGAAGCTGAACCTGACCGGCAAGGTTCTCGCCGGCATCTACTTCGGCAAGATCACCAAGTGGAACGACCCGAAGATCAAACAGATCAACAAAGGCGCCAAACTGCCGGGGCTCAACATCACCCCGGTCTTCCGCAGCGACGGCTCCGGTGACACCTACGCGTTCACCAACTACCTGTCGAAGATCAGCCCCGCCTGGAAGAACGAAGTCGGGTACGCGACCACGGTCGGCTTCAAGGCCGGCGTCGGCGCCAAAGGCAACGCGGGCGTCACCGCCACGGTGACGAAAACCCCGGGAGCCATCGGCTACATCTCGGCCTACTACCTGATCGCCGCCGGCGTCCACGCCGCCGCGATCCAGAACAACGCCGGGAATTACGAGCTCCCCAACATCCCGAACATCTCGAGCGCGGCTTCGACCGTGAAGAAACTGGGCTCGAGCAACACGATCAGCATCACCAACCCCCCGAAAAAGGCGACGATCGCTTACCCGATCTCGACCTTCACCTACGCGATCATCCCGCATGACGCGAAACAGAAGGGGTTCCTGCAGCAGTTCGCCAACTACTGCCTGACGATCGGCCAGAAATACGGAGCCGCGCTCGACTTCGCGCCGCTGCCGAAGGTCGTCAAACAGGCAGGGCTAAAAGCAGTCGCTTCCCTCTAGGGAGCTAGCTGTGTCGCGCGTCGCCTAAGCGAAAGCTTGGGCGGCGCGGCGGCGCAGGTCCGAGTTGAGCATCCCCGTGACCTCGCTGGGGACGCTGCCCGCCGAGGGCACTGCGGCGCCGATCAAGCCGTCGGCGCGGAAGCCGTAGAGCGGGGCGACGAAGCCGAGCTCGCGGATCTTGCGGACGAGGCGGACGGCGCTCTGGGTGTCGGCGCCGGGGCCGCAGAGGACGATCGCGGTCGGGTCGAGCGCGCCGAGGGCGCGGCCGAGCCGGTCGTCGCCGAGCTCGTTGGAGAGGACGAGGACGCGGAAGCCGGCACGGCGCAGGGCAAGATCAAGAGCCTGAGTGTGGACCTCCTCGGCACCCTGTCCGTGGCTGGAGTCGAGCAGCAGGATCCCGGCCGGGCGTGAAGCGGCGGAGGCGAGGCGGCGGGCGCCGTGCAGCCAGCCGGTCGCCCAGCGGGAGGCGAACTCGAGCTCGGCCTCGCGCTCGGGGTCGGCGGCGAGCTTGTCGATCGCCGGCAGCAGCAGCTCCTCGACGGTGCGCTCCAGCGAGCGCAGGGCGAGGCTCTCCTCGACCGCGCGGTCGGCGGCGGACTCGTCGAAGCTCTCGAAGGCGGCGAAGAGGCTGCCGTCGCTGGCGGGCGCGGCCTGGCGCTGGCGCGCCAGCTCGATCGCCGAGGAGATGTTGCCGGTCTCGGTCAGCGCGTCGCGCAGCGCCTGCAGCTCCACCAGCTCGTAGTTACGGTGGTTGCCGACGGTCCGCTTCGGCGTCGGATAGCCGTAGCGGCGCTCCCAGCTGCGCAGGGTGTTGGGGCTCACGCCAAGGACTTCGGCGGCGGCGTTGGTGCGGATTCCAGGCATTGGCTAAGAAGGGCGAAGGGGTTGGGTACCGGGGTGTTTCGCCCCGGGATCGGATTCTCCCACCCGATTGCCGGGTTTACACCAGTTATCGACAGATTTCGCAGAAACTGTTAGCGATCTTGCAAGGCGCCCACGCCTACGGGCTGCCCGACGGCCTTGGCGCGCCACATCGCCGCGTCAGCCTTGTGCAGAAGCTCTTCGGCTTCGGCGCCGTGGTCGGGACAGGCGACGACGCCGGCGGAGATGCAGATCCGCAGCCCCCCCGCCCGCTCGAGCTCGTCGAGCTGCCCGAGCAGCCGCTCGCACATCTGCACCCCTTCGACCGTGCCGATGTTCGGGGCAAGGACGGCGATCGCCTGCTCCTCGAGGCGGAAGGCTTCGTCGACGATGCGGATGCTGTCCCGCAGCGCCGCCCCGACGATCGAGAGCACCGTCTCCTGCCCGCCGGCGACATCCCCCGGTCGCGTCCCAGGACCTGAAGCATCGAAGACGGCCAGCCCGAACGGATGCCCATACCGCTTGTTCGTCTCCAGCAGCTGATCCAACCGCCGCCGCATATGACCCGGCCGATAAAGACTCGGCAGTTCTTCCGCCTGCTCCGGAACCTCGACGGGGCCGCCACCGTTGGCAGGACCCAGGGGGATGCCCGACGGAGCCTCCCCGCTGTTGCTCCGGCGGGCATCCCCCTGGGTCCCCCCGCCAGATTGAGCAGCTTCGACAGCGGTAGCGGTCACCGAGCCGAACTCGGCAGCCAAGCGCTGCGCCGCCTCGGCGAAACGCGGTCCATTGGTTCCAATCTCCTCGTGCAAGCTGTTAAGGAGATCGGCGTGAAGCTCCGACACCTTGAGGGCAATCCGGCCCGCGGGGGAGCCGCCGTTTGCGCCCGGCTCGGCTTTCGACTGGTCTGCCACGAGCGGACCTTGGCGAAAGCCGCGGACGGCCGATTTTCGAAATGCCGCTATTTGCGAATTGACGGTCGTCCAGGACGGATGTCTGGTGCCGCTTATTCCAGGCTTCTTCGCCCGGCCAGCGCCTTGCCCAGGGTGACCTCGTCGGCGTGCTCGAGGTCGGCCCCGACCGGCAGCCCGCTGGCCAGCCGCGTCACCGTCACCTGCCCGCGCAGCATGTCGGCGATGTGGAGCGCGGTCGCCTCGCCGGTGGTGGTGGGGTTGGTCGCCAGCACCACCTCGCTGATGCCGCCCCGCTCGACCCGCCGCCGCAGCTCGCCGATCTTCAGGTCTTCGGCATCGACGCCGTCGATCGGCGACAGGGCGCCGCCGAGCACGTGGTAGAGGCCGCGGTATTCGTGGGTGCGCTCGATCGGGATCACGTCGGCGGGCTCCTCGACCACGCAGATGGTCGCCCGGTCGCGGTTCTGGTCGGCGCAGATCCGGCAGAGCGGGCCCTCGGCGAGGTTGAAGCACTCTTCGCAGAGGCCGACCTTCTCCTTCACTTCGCGGATCGCGTCGCCGAGGGCGAAGGCCTCCTCGTCGGGCGCGCGCAGCAGGTGGAAGGCGAGGCGCTCGGCCGTGCGCCGGCCGATGCCCGGCAGGCGCGAGAGCTCGGCGACGAGGCGCGCGAGCGGTGCCGGGCCCTCGCTCAACCGAGCATGCCCCCGAGGCCGCCGAGATCGTCGCCGGCGATGCCGCCCATCTTCGAGCTGGCCAGCTCCTGGGCGGCGCGCAGCCCCTCGTTGACGGCCGCCTGGACCATCTCCTGGAGCATCTCCGCCTCCTCGGGGTCGATCGCCTCGGGGTCGATGACGATCTCCCGCAGGGTCAAGTCACCGCCCATCTTCACCTTGACCATGCCGCCGCCGGCGCTCGCCTCGACGACCTCGTCTTTCAGTTTCTCCTGCGCCGCCATCATGTCGGCCTGCATCTGCTGCGCCTGTTTCATCAGGCCCTGGATGTCGAAGCCTCCGGGTCCGCCTCCTCGCGCCACCTAACTGACCTCCTCCGCGTTGAACTCGCTCTTCAGCCGCTCCAGCAGCTCGTCCTCGTCGACATCCTCGCTGCCCGGCGCCGGCGTGTCCGGCGGCGCCTCGCCCTCCAGCATGACGTAGGTCGGCCGCAGACCGACCCCGGTGACGGCCGCAAACGCCGCCGCCAAGGTGTCCCGCCGCTCGGGGCTGTCGGCCTTCTTCTTGTTGAAGGTCATCTCGGCGGGGAACCCGACCTGCAGCGCGCCGTCGTCGTAGCTGACGGGACGGGCGCCGTCGAAGGTCGCCGCTAACGCCGGCGCGGTCTCGCCCAGCTTCTGCAGGACGGCGGGCCAGACGCGCTGGATCTCCTCCAGGGACAAGGCGGCCTGGCCGGCGGGTCCTGTCACGACAGGGGACCCACCCCCCCTTCCGGTAGCTAAAGCTTCCTCAGGGGGGGTCCCCCCTACCGTGCCACCCGCCGGAGAGGCCGAACTGCTGGACGGCTCAGCCTCGGCCTCTTCCTCTTCGGCCGAAGGTGGATCGTCCTGCGGCGGGGCAGCTGCCGTGGGTGACGTCGTAGGGGGGACCCCCGCCTGCTCTGCAGGTGGGGGTGGGTCCCCTGCGGCGGCAGGAGCCGCGGGGCGTGCGCCTCCGCTCTCCAGTCGCTCGATACGCCTCAGTAACCCAGCAGTGTCCGGGTCAAGATCCGGCCGCGCTGCCTTAAGTAGGGCTATCTCTACTGCCATGCGGGCGTCGTCGCCCTCGCGCACGGCAGTCAAGGCATCTGCCAACTCGTCGATGGTGCGGATCAGGTTGGCGGGCTTTATCGCCGCGGCCTGGGCCTGCATGCGGGCGGTGTCGGTGGCGGTCACTACGAAGGTCGTGGGCACTTCGCCCGTGGTCTGGGTGATCAGGAGGTGGCGCAGGTGGGCGAGCAGGTCGCGGGCGAACTGCGAGGGGTCGCGGCCGGAGCGGGCCATCTTCTCGACCCCGAGCAGGACCCCCTTCGGGTCCTCGGCGACCACCGCGTCGACCGCCTCGAAGAGGAGATCGGCGTCGGCGGCGCCGAGCATCTCCAGCACGTCCTTCAGCTCGACGTGGTCGCCGCCGAAGGCGACCAACTGGTCGAGCGTCCCCAGCGCGTCGCGGAAGCTGCCCTGGGCCGAGCGGGCGATCATCGCCACCGCCCCCTCGTCGACCTCGATCGACTCTGCCGCAGCGACCCGGTTCAGGACCTCGGAGATCTGCTCCAGCGAGGGCCGCTGGAAGTCGAAGCGCTGGCAGCGGTCGGCGATCGTCGCCATCACCTTGTGCGACTCGGTGGTGGCGAGGACGAAGACGGTGTTCGGCGGCGGCTCCTCGAGCGTCTTCAGGAAGGCGTTCCACGCCTCTTTGGTCAGCATGTGCGCCTCGTCGAGGATGTAGACCTTCCAGTGGCCGCCCGCGGGCGCGTAGGCGACGCGCTCACGCAGGTCGCGGACGTCGTCTACCGAGCGGTTCGAGGCGGCGTCCATCTCGATCACGTCGACCGAGGTGCCGGCGGCGATCGTCACGCAGGACTCGCATTCGCCGCAGGGGGTGACGGTCGGCCCGCCGCGCTCGCAGTTCAGCGACCTGGCCAGGATCTTCGCCATCGAGGTCTTGCCGGTCCCGCGCGAGCCGACGAAGAGGTAGGCGTGGTGGACCTTGCCCTGCTCGACCGCGTTGCGCAGGGTGCGGACGACGGGGGCCTGCCCCACGACCTCGTCGAAGGACCCGGGGCGGTGGCGGCGGTAGAGGGAAGTCGACTCGCTCATCGGCTCTCAGGCCAGTGTATCCACGGGCCTCTGCCGTCCCTCCCCGGGCGTGTCTGACTTTTCCCCACCTATATGGGGGTCAAAGTCAGACACCCCCCGTGGGGGCAGCGGCGATACGGTCCCGCGCGTGCCGAAGGGGGCCCGCAACTGGCTGACGCCCGCCGCCTGGGTCGCTGGGATCTCGGCGGCGCTGCTGATCGTCTTCCCGGTCGGCTTCCCCAACTACGACACGATCTACGCGCTGGTCTGGGGACGGGAACTGGCGCACGGCGTCAGCCCCGACTACGGCGCGGCGCTGCCGCCGACCCCGCACCCGCTGGCCGACCTGCTGGGCCTGGTGACGACGCCGATCGGCGACGGCGCGATCACGGTGACGATGATCGTCGCCTACGTCTCGCTGGCGCTCTGCGGCTACCTCGTCTACCGGCTCGGCACCATCTGGTTCGACCGCTGGATCGGCATCGTCGCCGCCGCGATCGTCCTCACCCGCGCCCCCTTCCTCTCCAACGGCCTCCGCGCCTACGTCGACCTCCCCTACATCGCCCTCTGCCTCGGAGCCCTCACCATCGAGGCCAAGCGCTCCCGCGCCGGCTGGCCAGTCCTCGCCCTCCTAGCCCTGGCCGGCTTACTGCGCCCCGAGGCCGGGGGCTTCTCGATCGCCTACTGGCTATGGCTGGCCTGGCCCAGAGATCGGTCCAACGCGGAGCTCGCCTGGTTAGGGGCCCTGGCGCTGGCTGCCCCAATCCTCTGGGTTCTCTTCGACGCGATCACCACGGGCGAAGCGCTCTACTCGCTCACCGGCACCCAGTCGACGGTCGAAGCGCTGGACCGCAAAACCGGACCGGTCGACCTGGTCCTCTACGGCCCGCGCGCGCTCGGCGAAGTGCTGCAGTGGCCGGGGATGGTCGGCGCCCTCGGCGGCGTCGTCCTCGGCTTCGCCTTCCTGCGCCGCCGCTCCGCCCTCGGCATCGCCGCCGCCGTGCTTGCCCTCGCCGCCTTCGCCTTCCTCGGCGCGGCCGGCCTGGCGATCATCGCCCGCTACACGATGCTCGCCGCGGCGATCCTCTCGATCTTCGTCGCCGTCGGCCTGCTTGGCTGGCGCCTGCTCGAGCCCGACCACCCCTGGCGCCGCCGCTGGCAGCTCTTCGCCGGCCTCCTCCTGCTCATGTTCGTCCTCTGGCTGCCGAACCAGTGGGACCTCGACTCCACCGTCAACACCGACCTCACCAACCAGGCCCGGATCGAGCAGGACCTCACCGACCTCGTCGACGAAGGCGCTTTCGACCCCCTCTGCGGCAAGATCGCCGTCCCCAACCACCGTGCCGTCCCCCGCCTCGCCTTCGGCCTCGAAATCAAGCCGACGCAGATCGTCAGCGCCAGCGAGGAAGGGGTCCCCGACCGCGGCTACCTCGTCGCGCCCGCCAGCAGGTTCGTGATCCACAACTTCATCCTCGACCCCAACGACCCGACCAGCTTCTCCCTGCGAGTTCCCAGCAACTACAGAGAAGTCGCCCACAACGAGAGCTGGCGCGTCTACCGCCGCTGCTAACCGGCGCGCTCGACCAGCTCGACCGCGGCGTGGGTCTGAGCGGCCAGCTGCGGGTCGGCGAGGTCGACCCGGGGCGGCAACTCGACGTGGAGGTCGTCGGAGGGATCGAGGCGGACGCGCAGTCCGCGTGAGCGGGAGCCGAGGACGTGGCCGCCGCGGGTGCGGTCGGCGCTGATGAAGTGCAGGTGGTAGCCGGCGACCTCGATCCGCTCGACGTAGGTGGGGAAGCGGAAGCCGAGCATCGTCCCCTCGACGTCGCCCAGCTCGAAGACGTGCTGCTCGGCGACGACCTCGGTCAGCGGCCGGTAGGGCGGCTCTTGGCGCGGGACCGAGCGGGCGCGGACGAGCTCGAAGCGGCCGTCAAGGCGGACCGCGCAGGAGGAGGCGCCGTCGGGAACCAGCGCGTCGAGCCGCTCCAGCAGCTCTTCGTGCGCGAGCTCCTCGTCGGGCAGCCGCTCGTCCACCGTCGGCTCGAACGAGGTGACGACCGCGAACGGCGTCCGCTCCCCCGGATCGATCCGCGTCGCCCTGCCGTCGACGTCGGCGCGGAAGAACGCGCCGTCGATCGCGATCATCTCGCCGTCGAGGTGGTTGAGCGTCCCCAGCCCGAGGTCGCCGTGCTCGGCCAGCTCGCCGAAGCTGAGGTCGCCGTCGAAGGCGCCGTCGAGCAGCCCCCCGATCGTCGAGGCCTGGAAGAGGACGTGCGGCTCGCGCTCCTCGTGCAGGTCGGCGCGGCGCATCGACTCCACGTGCAGCGACCGGATCCAGCGCTCGTCGAGCATGGGTGGCAGTCTGCCATCGGGTCGGGATAGGCTGGCGCCCCGTGTCTGGGGGCTTCAAACGCTCGTCGCGGTTCGGCCTGGTCGGGGTCTTCGTCGTCGCCGGCCTGGCAGCTGTGATCGGGCTGACGATGGGGAACGGGGAAGCTAACCCGAAGCTGGCGCTCGGCCTGATCTTCGGCGTGATCGCGATCTTCGTCGTCGTCCTGCTACTGCTGCATAGCTCCGACCTCGAGCAGGTCGCCGGCGGCGACGCGATCAAGAGCAGCCGCGCCGCGGCCGAAGGCGGGCGCCAGGTCGACGACCCGACGAAACTCGAAGAAGTCGACCTCTGGGCAGCGCTGGCGATCGCCCCGATCGACGCCGAGGCGGTGAAGGCGCGCAGCGAAGTCTGGGACGTCGGCCGCTGGAACATCAAGCTCGGCGCGATCATCTTCGCGCTGATCTTCCTCACGGTGCCCTCGATCTACCTGCTCGAATCGTTCGTGCCGCTGCTAATCGGCGGGCCGCTGATCCTCGCCGCGGCGCTCTACGGCTCCTACAAGGCGATCGGCCCCGGCGGCGAGCTCGACCAGGGCTACGACCGCATGGACCGGGCGATGAAACCGCTCGGGCTGCAGGTGACGGAGCGCCCCAAAGGCGGCTTCGAGCATCGCGGCCCGATCCAGCCGGGCTTCGACTACCGCCTGCGCGGGGCGACGGAGCTGAGCGGCGAGCGCCAGGGCCACAGGGCGACGGTGCGGTTCGGCGGCTACGAAGAAGCCGGCGTCAGCCAGGTGGTGGTCGCGGCGCCGAGCCCAGAGTGGAGCGCCAAATCCCGCGACGGCCGGATCAAGCCCGCGGAGGGCGCGCCGGAGCCGATCGTCTCCACCCTGCTCAAGCTGAAGAACTCGACCCGCTGGAGCAACCTCGAGGTCGCGGCGGGACCGGAGGGGATCACCGTCGACCGCAAGAAGGCCAAGCAGGGTGACTGGCTCTGCGATCTCTGGCTGGCCGAGCGGCTCGCTTCCGGCTGAGCGTCACAGAAGCGAAGGTGCCGCCGTGACACCATCGGTGAGATGGCGGCGATCGAACTCAAGGACGCGGTCAAGACCTTCGGGCCGATCACCGCGGTCGACGGACTGAACCTGGAGGTGCCGGAGGGCATCTGCCTCGGCCTGCTCGGCCCTAACGGCGCCGGCAAGTCGACGACGATGCGGCTGCTGACCGGCCAGGCGATCGCCGACTCCGGCGAGCTGCGCGTGCTCGGCCACGAGCTGCCGGGCGAAGCGAAGACGGCGCGCGGCAAGATGGGTGTCGTCCCCCAGCTCGACAACCTCGACGTCGACGTCACCGTCGAGGACAACCTGGCGATCTTCGCCCGCCTCTACCGGGTTCCCGACGTCGGCGCCGCGGTCGAAAAAGCACTCGCCATCGCCCGCCTGAAGGAGCGCCGCAACGACGCGGTCGACGAGCTCTCCGGCGGCATGCGGCGGCGGCTGCTGCTCGCTCGCGGCCTCGTCCACGAGCCGCGCCTCGTCCTCCTCGACGAGCCGACGGTTGGCCTCGACCCGCAGATCCGCACCGAGCTGTGGACGCTGATCGGCGAGCTGAAAGCGCGGGGGACGACGATCCTGATGTCGACCCACTACATCGAGGAGGCCGAGCGGCTGGCCGACGAGGTGGCGGTGATGCACCAGGGCAAGGTGATCAGCCGCGGCCGCCCGGTCGAGCTGATCGACGAGCACGCCGGCCGGTTCACGGCGGAGGTCTACGGGCCGCCCGAACGCCTCGCCGAGACCCGGGCCGAGGCCGAATCCCAGGGCCTGTCGGTGCGCCCGGCCGGGCCGGCGATCGCGATCGTCGGCTCCGAGCGGGCCGAGAACGGCGCCATCCCCGACGACGCGGTCACCCGCGCCGCCTCGCTCGAGGACGTCTTCGTGCTGCTGACCGGCGAGGAGGCGGAGTGATGGAGGTGACGACGCCGGTGACGCCGCCCGCCGAGGAACGCCAGATGCGGCGGCTCGAACCGACCGCGATCGCCGGGGTGATGAGCCGCGAGCTCGCCAACTTCCGCACCTACTGGAAGGGGACGACCTTCTCCAGCGTGCTGGAACCGCTCGTCTACCTGCTCGCCTTCGGCCTCGGCCTCAGCGCCACGCTGGTCGACGAAGTCAACGGCATCCCCTACATCCAGTTCGTCGGCACCGGGATGGTGGCGACGGCGGTGATCTTCTCCTCCGCCCTGCCGGCGATGTTCGGCACCTTCGTCAAGCACCGCTTCCAGAACACCTACGACGCGATCCTCGCGGCGCCGGTCGACGTCGAGGAGCTGGTCAGCGCCGAGATGCTCTGGATCGCGCTGCGCTCGGGCACCTACGGCTGCGTCCCGCTCCTGGTCACGATCGCCTTCGGCCTCGACCCGGCGCCGGGGATGCTGCTGGTGCCGATCTTCTGCTTTGTCACCGCGCTGGGCTTTGCCGGCTTCGGGGTGACGATGGCGGCGACCGTCGCCAAGATCGACCAGTTCAACTACGTCACCGCGCTGTTCGTGACGCCGCTGTTCCTCGTCGCCGGCACCTTCTTCCCGATCGAAGGCCTGCCCGAGGGCTTCCAGATCGCCGCCCAGCTCAACCCCCTGCACCAGCTGGTCGAACTGGTCCGCGGCGGCGCCTTCGGCTTCGAGTGGGCCGACATCGCCCGCTTCGCCTTCCTCGTCGGCTTCGCGATCCTCACCTGGCGCCTCGCGATCCATCAGATGTACAAGCGCCTGATCGACTAGCGAAGCTATATGGACCGTGCACCCGCCCTTCGAAACGAGGTCACCGGGCGTGTCCGTCGCTTAAGGCTCGAGCCGGGCTCTCCTGCGGCACCCGCGGCATCCGCTTAAGGCTGCTTCCTTCCGGACCTGACCTGATTCGCGTGCCCACGTCGCGCAGGACCCGGCCGTCAACGCCGCCGCGACGCACTGACCCCGACGGCCAG
>Ga0070682_100001326_pt1 | contig 14002 bp, 16 predicted proteins | sample KBSC63LmetaG_FD_64668 | JGI IMG/M metagenome (GOLD analysis project Ga0070682, IMG submission 64668) | Corn rhizosphere microbial communities from Kellogg Biological Station, Michigan, USA - KBS C6-3L metaG | ecosystem: Host-associated > Plants > Roots > Rhizosphere | place: USA: Michigan... | reverse complement strand
CCGCCGGATTTTTATACCCAAATCCCGATTTTGCACGATTTATTAGAGGCATTCAACTGGCCGCTGTACGAGCTGGATGATTACGAAGCCGATGATATCATGGGCACGCTGGCAGTGCAGGCTGAGAAAAAAGACGTTGAGACCCTGCTGATTACCTCTGATTTGGACGTCTTGCAGCTAGTAACACATCATGTGAAGGTTTATGCCCTGAAGCGCGGCTTTTCCAATATCGAGGAGTTTCATCCGGAGAGCTTCGAGGCCAAATACGGCCTTAAGGCCACCCAATTTCTGGATCTTAAGGCACTGAAAGGCGATAGCTCCGATAATATCCCGGGCGTGCCGGGCGTAGGCGAAAAAACCGCGATTGAGCTACTAAAACAGTACAGGACGCTGGACGGCGTCTATAAGCGCCTGCCCGAGATTAAAGACAGTCTGCGGGCTAAACTGGAAGCCGGAAAAGACTCGGCTTACCTTAGTAAAAAAATCGCGGCCATCTGGTGCGACGCCCCAATTAAACTCAATTTGAAGGAGATGGACGGCACTAAAATTGATGCCGCTGCCCTGCGGTCTTTGCTGGAGAAACTGGAGTTTAGAAGCCTGCTGCGCAACCTGCCGGATAACATGCGCGGCCAAACGCCCAAGACCGAAACCATCGGCGGCATCAAGCTGAAACTGCCCAAAAATGTACTCATAGAATCCAATAAAGACCTGGCCAAAATAAATTTGGGAAAAAACGGAACAATATTTATCCACTCCCGGGCCGCTGGCCGGCACGGCGCCGACCCGCAGGTTTTGATTGTCGGCACCGAAAAAGACAGCTTCACCCTTGATTTAACCAAGCTGGACACCAAGAAAGTAGCTCAAACCTTCAGCTCGGCCCTGGCCAACCTCAATCTAATCGGCTACGACGTCAAAGCCGACATCAAGCTACTCAAAACTCTTGGAATCGAGGCCAAAAACGTTGGCCACGACGCGCTGGTAGGGGCGTTTTTGATAAACCCGCTGCTGCGGGCCCAAACCCTCACCGAGCTGGCCAGCAAAGAATTGCTTTACGAGGGCCCGGCTTTCGAGGAGCTGCCAACCGAAGATTTTATCCAGCGCGGCGCCGAGTTTATAGCTGTTATTCGCGAGCTGTATCACGGGCAAGTAAAAGCCCTAGATCAAGCCCCCAAGCTGGCCGACCTGGCCAAAAATATCGAGTGGCCGCTTACCAGTGTGCTGGCTGATATGGAAGTAGAGGGCATTAAGCTTGATACCAAATATCTGCAGAAGTTCTCCAAAGAAATCGAGGGGACAATCAGCGACCTGGAGCAGCAGATTTACGGCCACGCCGACCAGGAGTTTAATATTGGCTCGCCGGGCCAGCTGGCTGATGTACTGTTCGTTAAGTTAAATCTGCCGCGTGACGGCATCAAAAAGGGCAAAACCGGCCTGTCCACGGCCGCTAGCGAGCTGGCAAAGCTGCGCGGCCTGCACCCGATTATTGATTTAATTACCCAGTACCGCGAGGTGGTTAAGCTCAAAAATACCTACATCGACACTCTCCCGAAAGTCGTAGATAAAAATAGCCGGGTACATACCACATTTAATATCACGATTGCCCCAACCGGGCGCCTTAGCAGCGCCGACCCCAACTTACAAAATATCCCGGTTAAAACCGACCTGGGCCGGCGCATCCGCACGGCTTTTGTAGCCGATAAAGGCAAAGCACTGGTTAGCGCCGATTACAGCCAGTTCGAACTGCGGCTGGCCGCCGCCTTGTCCGGCGATGAGGGCATGATTGCAGCTTTCAACAAGGATGCCGACATCCACACCGAAACCGCCGCCCAAATTTATGGTATCGATGCCAAAGACGTTACCAAAGCCCAGCGCAGCTCCGTTAAAGAAGTTAATTTCGGCATCATGTACGGCTTGGGCCCGCACGCTCTCAGCCAAAGCACCGGCATGAGCTTTGGCGAGGCCCGCGAATTTATCGCTAAGTACTTTGAAATCCGCCCTAAGCTAAAAGAATTTATAGAAAAAACCCGCAAGCAGGCCGAACAGCAGGGCTATGTAGAAACCTTGTTCGGCCGCCGCCGCCCAACGCCAGACATTCAATCGTCCAATTTCGTAGTCCGCGAGGCCGCCTACCGCGCCGCTGTCAACATGCCTCTGCAGGGCAGCGCTGCCGACATCATGAAAATGGCCATGATAGCTGTAGCCAACAAGCTGGATAATGGCTCAAAAATCCTCCTGCAAATCCACGACAGTCTGATTTTAGAAGTCCCCAAAGCCAAGGCCGAAGCTGTTGGCAAAATGGTCAAAGACACTATGGAAGACACCTACACCAAACTGCCAGTTAAACTTAAAGCCGACGTCTCCTCTGGCCAAAACTGGGGCGAACTGTGAAAGAAATAAATAATTTAATTGATTTTATAAAATTTACCCACGAAATACGCCATGTGCGACGAGCTGTGCTGCTGGAAACAGATAGCCGGCAGGAAAATGATTCCGAGCATATGTACCAGCTAGCCCTCACAGCTTGGTACCTAATCGAAAAAGACGGTCTGAAACTGGATAAATACAAAGCTGTGGGTATGTCCCTAGTGCACGATATCGTGGAAGCCTATACCGGTGACATCCCAACTTACTCTCCCGAACACAATCATCCCAGTAAGGCTATAAACGAGAGATTAGCAGCCACTAGGCTTACCAAGGAGTGGCCGAAATTTAAATCGCTGCACCAGCTGATAAGTGAGTACGAGGCTAGAAAAACTCCGGAAGCCAAGTTTATATATGCGCTAGATAAACTTATACCAGTTATGAATAATTACATATATGGCGGAAAGGTCTGGAAAAAGGTCGGGCTGGATCTAGACTGGCTCAAGGGCAGCAAGGCTGGGAAGATAGATGTCTCGCCCGAAGTCCATAGTTATTACAAGCAAATGCTAAGCCTCTTGGAGATGCACCCTGAACTTTTTGGAAGCAAAAAATGAAAACGCGAACTTTCAGGCTCAATAAATTAGTGCGCGACAAAATTGTCGAGAGCACTGAGGCTCAAGGCGGTACCGTCAAATACCGCACGCTAAAAGGCGACGAGCTTACTAAAGCTTTGCTAACCAAGCTCGTAGAAGAAGCTAACGAGCTTAAAACCAGCGATCTCTCTGTTGGTGAGCTGGCAGACCTAAAAGAACTCGTCGAAGCCTTAGCCGCCCACCTGGGAATAGACAATGAGGATTTATCTATGCAGCAGGCTGAAAAGGCTCAGCGGAATGGCGCCTTCAAAAAAGGCCATTTTATAGATACGCTAACCTTGCCAGCCGATAACAAATGGGCCAAATACTACGCCGCCGGTCCCAACCGCTTCCCGGAAATAGTCGAATAAAGATCTACTGAAAAGGGTAAACTACTTTTGGAGGCGGGTCTGCAGAGATACTCTTCGGCTCAAGCAGCGGTACCGCTGATAAGAAGCCTTTGCGTTGCTTAGCCATTAAAACTACCGATTCTGTAGCAAACTTTAACCATTCAAGTTGAGCATATTTCATCTGAGTTACGGATGGCGAGGACTCTTGCTTTAAATCTTCTCCGTTTTCTACCCGGGAAGCTAGTATTTTAACAGCTCTCTCGCCAAGGCCAGAAACAGCCTGCATACTCTTACCTAGAGTATCGGGATCAATGAGAGCCCGGTTAAAGTTACCTGATGCCGGCAATATGTAAGACAACTGCATTTTTACAGCCATGTCGTGACCTATGCCAATCGCCATTTGACGTCTCTGGATATAATCTTCGGCATCCTGCGCTTGTACATAACACTGATCTCTATAGCAACCCGATACTTGCATTAGACCGGCAAAAGCAACCCGCGCAGCCTGGAAGTCATCGTCAGAGTCCAGCCTGAATCCCTCAAACCAAATTGGCAGTCTATCCAGGTGGCTTTCAAGCTTACGAGCAATATAGTTGTGCGGCGAACCCCAGCCAGATTTTAACCCTTCAACAGCAGTCTCATGCTCGTCCAGAAATTTGTTTCTATCAGTACCAGATGAATTAACCTCGTCTTTAAGCCACTCATAAAAAACATCTGCAATTCGTTTCGAAGGGTTTTTATAATCAACGCCTGTCATTTACTATATTATAGTATATTTACTTAATTATTACAAGATGTAGAATAGATACAGAAAGGGGAGTATGACTGAAAAACTATTTCATGTAGGCATAAAAGCCTTGATTCAAGACAAGTCAGACAAAATACTGCTATTGAAAGTCGATGGCAACCGTTATAACAAGCATACTGAGCACTGGGATATTCCCGGTGGTAGGATTCAGTACGGCGGTACCGTCGAGGAAACTCTTGCGCGTGAGATAGAGGAAGAAACAGGAATAAAAAGAATAGGCAATGTAGAATTTTTTGCTTCAGTTATTTCTAATCATGAATTCGAAATTGAAACCGGCCAAACAGTTGGTCTGGTACTGATGATCCACAAAGTGCGTGTGCCTGAAAAGAGTAAAGTTAGGCTGAGCGACGAGCATAGCGGTCATGAATGGGTGCACAAAAAAGAAGCCGGTAAACGCTTGGCCAATAAATACCCACCCGAATTCACCGATTTGCTATAGTCCGTTTAGAGGGATATAATTTTTTCATACCTAAATAACAGATATGGGCAAAATAGAAAGAGGAGTACTCGACGGGTCAGGCTATGAATCTTGGATGTACAGACGTCAGGATCAATTCTGCGATGAAATCGAACCCGCACAGGTCTATGTAGTAGATGGTGAAAACGTTGTATGGGCTCAAAGACAGGGAATATCGGGAAATGGCTACTTCAACTTCTTTCATATAGGGTGCGACCATTTGGGGGATGTCCCTCAAGGCGAGAGCGAAATAGAGGCGATGATAGGCTGCGCTGCAGTGCAGAAAGTACTATTTGAAACCGCTGCTATGACAGCAGATAATGTTTTTCATCTAAAACAGATAATCCCTGAATTTATCTACGAAGAACGAGAAGAAAGATATCTCGATGTTGATGGTGAGCGCTTAGCGGAACGATTTATCCACGAAGCACTGATTAAAACTATTGAAAAACCGGAAATCTGCCAGGGTAATATCCGTACAGCGATGCACATAAAACCGGTGCTGCAGTATATGTTAGGTGGTGTCGCAGAAACTCAGGTTGAAATTTTGGCCGATAAGCTCGAATCCAAGGGCCTCGCTAGTCATGATGGCCCCTTCATTTCCTTGGCCGCTTGAGTATTGATATTTGGTTCGTAAAATGGTATTATATGTCTAATCATGTATATTTGGCGGATTATTTTAGCCATTGTGGGCTTTATTGTGTTTATCGTAATTATGATAAACCTGTTCACGGGCGGCGCTAAAAAGACACCGGTAACCACCAAGCCGGCTATCCAGCCATTGGCCAGCTATGCCGAGACAAACGCCACTGTTAGCCTGATAACAGATGGCATCATTAACGGCGACGAACTGCACCGGTCTATCCGCATCACTGTCTCGGCCAACCAGCGTGAAGTAGACGTCTTGCAGGGCTACAACCCCAGGGTTATTACTAGCAAAACCTTCGTGAACAACCAAGAAGCCTTCACAGTGTTTTTAAAGGCCATCGCTAACGCCGGCTTTGTTACCAAGCAGAAGAACCCCAAGGCGCCGGCCGATGAGCGCGGCCTGTGTCCGCTGGGCTTCCGCTATATTTATGAGCTGAACAATGACGGCGATGATTTATCACGGCTGTGGAGCTCGTCTTGCGGCACAGCCGTTGGTACGTCGGCCGGCAACGCCAGCACTTTGCTGACGCTTTTTCAGTACCAGATCCCCAATTACAGCACCATCACCGCCCAGGTGAACCTATCAGCTACTCGCGAGCAGTAAGCCTGCTACACTAATTTAGATGATAAAAGCGGTTATTTTCGACTTCTTCGGAGTATTAAGCACAGAGGGCTTCCGGCTGTTCTGTGATACCTACTTTCCTGACAATAAAGACAAACGCCGCCAAGCCTTGGAGCTGGTCACCCAACATGATGCCGGCAGTGTCACAAAAGACCAATACGCTAATGGCCTAGCTAAACTGGCTGGCGTTAGCCTCGAAGTAGTTTATGAGCATATGAGCGCCAATAAACCCAACAAATTGTTATTGGATTACATAAGAAAAGAGCTAAAGCCGAAATATAAAGTAAGCGTGCTGTCTAACGCCGGCGACAACTACATAAGCCAAGTTTTAAACCCAGCGGATCTAGATATGTTTGATGATATTATCCTTTCCTATCAGTACGGAATGGTAAAACCACAGGTAGAAATCTTCGAGCTGGCGGCCGAGCGGCTTGGGGTTTTAACCACAGAGTGTTTATTTATAGATGACAGCCAAAGTCATTGCGATGGAGCTCGGCGAGCCGGAATGAAGACTATCTTTTATAAAGACCTGTTCGACTTTAAAAAACAGATTGGAAAAATCTTATCTTCCGTAGCGGATAATTAGTTTTTTCTTGATACGGCAGGCTTCAATCAGCCGCCGCTGCTCCATATGCAGGGTGGCCGCCAGGGCACTGCTGGGCACCCGCACAATTAGCACATTACGCTCTACCCGCACCGTGCTGGGGCTGTTGTAGCGGCGGCTGATAAACTCCTTTATTGCCGCAATTTCATCGGGCGGCGTAAAGTCTTTCTTGGCCAATATCTCCTGCAAGGAATCCATTGTTTGAGTATAACCCGAAAAGATTATTGCGAAACTGCTCGCTTGGGAGTATTTTTAAGCTTAAGTACTAAAAACAACAAACATGGCAATCCACGAAATCGAGCCTCAAGCAGGTCTACAGAATTCATCAGTTACACCTGAAGAGGCCGAAGTCTCTCCCTTAGATGCTTTCAGGACTGGTCTGCACAGACTAGTCACTGATATAGAAAGCGAAGGTCTATCAGCCTTGGGTAGTTTGCTTGCTATCAGGGCAGAGTTAAGAGAGCGAAGAATATCGCTAATGCGGCAATCGCTAGCTCTGGAACAACGCCTAAGGGATGAACCGGGCTTCCAAAATAAAGAATTATTGGCCGAATTAAGCAGGAATCAGGAAGAGCAAATTCTTGTATACCACAACCTTGAATGGCTTGAGGGATACGTCCGCGACCGGCCAACAAGCCATTAGACATCTTTAAACTTCTTCTGAGATACTATCTTTATGCCCGAACTTCCGGAGGTTGAGACAATTCGCGCCGGCCTGGCCAAATTACTGCCAGGCAAGGTTATTAAAGACGTATGGTACGACTGGGATAAGTCATTCCCAAACGCACCGTCTGATGTGGCCCGGTTTTTGGTGGGCGCCCGCGTAGACAAAATTCGCCGTCGCGCCAAAGTATTAATTGTTGAACTATCTGGCGGCTGGGCCCTAATAATTCACTTAAAAATGACCGGTCAGCTGGTGTTTGTAGGCAAGGGCCAGCGGTTCGGCGCCGGCCACCCCAGCAAAGATATGGTGGCCGAGCTGCCGGCTAAATCAACCCGCGTGGTTTTGGAATTTACGGATGGCAGTAAGTTGTTTTTTAATGACCAACGCAAGTTTGGCTGGATGCGTCTGCTGCCGGCTATAGAAATCCCGGAGATTGATTTCTTCAAAAAAGTCGGCCCCGAACCGCTGGACGACGATTTTACAGTCGGCATCTTTGTAGAGCGGCTGATGCGCCGCCCCAACAGCAACATTAAAGCTGTTTTACTAGACCAAACCGTAGTTGCCGGCATCGGCAATATTTATGCCGACGAGTCACTATGGGCCGCCAAAATTCACCCGGCGACCCTAACCGGCCAAGTCCCCAAAGATAAGCTGGTGCTTTTGTATAATGCCATCCGCGAGGTGCTGGCGCTAAGTATCGCCAAGGGCGGCAGTACCGATAGAAATTACGTGGATGCCCAGGGTCAAAAGGGCAGTTACCTAAGCTTCGCTAATGTATTTAGGAAAGAGGGCCAACCGTGTCCGCGCTGCGGCACGCCGATTGAAAAAATCCGGGTCGCCGGCCGCGGCACCCATATTTGCCCGCACGACCAGAAGGCCCCGAAATGATAGTTACTTTAACCGGCCAAAATTATTACCTTTTGAAGCGGCGTGTGGATGAGTTAGTCGATAAGTTCGTGGCCGAGCACGGCGAGCTGGCCCTTCAGAAAATTGATGCCGAAGAAGCCGAACCAGCGGCAATTTTAGAGGCCGTCCAGAGCCTGCCATTCTTGGCCAGCCGCAAACTGGTAGTGGTGCGCGGCCTAGGCGCCAACAAGGCCGCAAGCGGACAGATTGAGCAAATTATTAGCTCGGCCGGCGACAGCACCGACCTTATTCTATACGAGCCGTCAGTAGATAAGCGCACAGCTTATTTTAAGGTGTTAAAGACCCAAACCCAGCTAGAAGAGTTCCATGATTTAGACGCACACAGCCTGGCCCGCTGGCTGGTCGAGGAAGCCAAAACTCAGGGTGGTGAAATTGGGTTAGCCGACGCCAATTATCTAGTAGAGCGGGTCGGCGCCAACCAGCAGCAGCTGGCCAACGAGCTGGCTAAACTTATTACCTACGAACCCAAAATAACTCGCGCCAATATTGACCTGCTAAGCGAAAAAACGCCGCAAAGCAAAGTCTTTGATTTGCTAGATGCGGCCTTTGCCGGCAACAAAGCCAGGGCTTTGGAATTGTACGGCGAACAGCGGGCTCAGAAAGTTGAACCGCAGGCCATCATGGCCATGATTGCCTGGCAGTTGGAACTAATCGCCTTGTCCATGTACGGCAAAGGTAAAGACGCTAATCAAATCGCCAAAGACGCCGGCCTAAATCCGTACCCGATAATCAAAGCCCAGCGCCTGGCCGCCAAAATGGACCAGCCCAAGCTAAAAGCTATGGTCAAGCAAGCCCTTAAGCTGGACGTGCAAAGCAAAACCACGCCGCTGGACCTAGACGAAGCCCTAAAGACTTATATTGTTACCTTATAAAAAGGGAAAAGCCCCCACCTTGCGGCGAGGGCTTTCCTTTCCTCATTGAACATTGAACTTGGCTTCCACTCTGCTGTTCACAAAGGCGAACAGCAAGAGGGCGGCGGCAGTGCATGCCAGCAATCCGAACATGCCGAAACCCGGGGTGATACCGGCCCAAAGGCCGGCCCAGATTCCGAGGACGATGCCTGCGAGCAAGCAAATGCCGGCTGCTACCAGAAAAATCCGTGTGAGCATGTGACCCCTTAGTCGTGGTCTGCTGCGAGAAGGCTGCTTGCGATGGGCTTAATGCCGAAGACGAACGCTAGGGCGGCCACCCAGAAGAGGATGAGCGAGTCGCGAACTGAGTAGTCCGCTGTGTCGAAAGACATCCAGGTCAGGATGAACGCAGTACTGCACAGGGCAGCACAGATGAACGGCTTCGGGCGATGTCGAACCGCGCCTGCAGCCCATTTGCATAGGCTGAGAATCGGGTCGACGGTGCAGATCCAGATCAGCAGGCCCAGATCTTTGAGCAACTCAATCACTTGGTTCTCCTTGTCCAAACGAGGGAAGGAACGATTCTAGAGGGGGGACTGTTCGGCTGGCGAACGCCTCTGAAACTCCAGAACCGGACAATTATAGCATAAGCTTAATAAAAAAGCAATACCCCTAACAGAGGTGGTGAATTGTAATTACTTCTTAGAACTTGGCTTTTTAGCGGCCGGTTTCTTGGCCGGTGCTTTGGCAGTCTTCTTAGGGACGGGCGCTTTCTTAACAGGGGCTTTTTTGGCGGCGGCTTTAGTTGGTTTAACGCCGGCGGCTTTGGCTTTTGAGGCCAGTGAGGCTTTTTGGCGGGCGGCTTTGTTCTTGTGAATAATTGCCTTCTTAACAGCGGTATCGAGGGCACTGACGGCTTCGCGCTGAGCCTTGGTTATCTCGGCCGGTTTGCCGGCTTCTCTAGCTTTAGAAAAAGCTTTCAGAGCATCACGTAATGAGCGTTTGGTGCCGGCGTTGCGGGCCCGGGCCTTGGCGGCAATCTTTACGCGTTTTTTAGCTGATTTGATGATTGGCATAGAGCCCTACTATACAGATTAGCCACCCCTTTGTCAAAGAGTCACACATTTCACACCGCCTAAGCCTGCCAGTCAGCCAAGCTGGCTGTGCGACTTAGGCTTTTGGCGCATTACGGCGTCAGCAGCTCCAGTGCTCCTTCAATGTATTTAAATAGACCTCGGTCCGCGCTTCGCTGCTTCCTTGTACTGCATCCAAATGCGAAGCGTGTGATAACCCTTCTGCCGTACACTAAAAGTCAGCAAGAAAACTATTGCATAAGCAATTTCGAAGTGCTAATCTGGGGCTAAGAAGTTAGCTAACAAAAACCTTCTTAAACAAAAAACAACAAACCAAAATGCTCAATGTTCAGCGGTCAATGCTCAATGAATGGGGCAATGCTCAATGCAGCAATGATTTGAATCATTGTTACATTGTTAATTCATTGAAAATTGATAATTGCAAATTGATCATTGCGGCTCCGGAAGGAGGCGCTTAATGGACTCGGCGACTGCCAAGCAACAGATAGTAGAGCGTGTAAAACAGGCCAATAAATTCTTGGTCACTGTTAACGCTAACCCCACGGTAGACCAATTGGCGGCCTGCATCGGCCTAACCCTTATGCTCAACAAAATGGGCAAACACGCCACGGCGGTATTTTCCGGCCGGGTGCCCAGCACGATTGAGTTCCTGCAGCCTGGTAAAACCTTGCAGACCAACACCGACAGCCTGCGCGACTTTATAATTTCGCTGGATAAAAACAAGGCCGACAAACTGCGCTACAAGGTCGAAGATAATGTGGTGCGGATATTTATTACTCCTTACAGAAGTAGCATTAGCGAAAAAGACCTAATTTTCAGCGAGGGTGATTTTAACGTGGAAGCCGTGCTGGCGCTGGGCGTTACCCAGCGAGCCCAGCTGGACGCCGCCATCACCGCCCACGGCCGGATTCTGCACGACGCCACGGTGATTTCTATCAATGCCGGCGAAGGCAAGGTGCCGGACCTGGGCCAGATTAACTGGGCCGAGCCGGCCGCCAGCAGTTTGAGCGAAATGCTAGTGAGCATTAGCGAAGCCTTTGGCACCGGTTTAATAGATAGCCAGATAGCCACAGCTTTCTTAACCGGGATAGTGGCTGAAACCGAACGGTTCTCTAACCCCAAGACCTCGCCCAAAGTTATGACGATGAGCGCCCAGCTGATGGCTGCCGGAGCCAACCAGCAGCTGATTGCCGAAAAACTGGAGCCGCCGGCGGCCGCCCCGCCCCCGCCTCCACCTCCGCCGCCTCCTCCGCCGCCGCCTCCGAAGAAACCGCCAGAGCCGCCCAAAAAGCCGACGCCTCCGCCTAAGCCTAAACAGCCGCCGCTAAAACCGGAAGGCGTTATTGACGTGCCGCACGACGATAAAAAACCCCAAAAAGCCGCCGACGAACAGGGTACTACCGAAATTCACATAGATGAACAGGGCAACCTGCTGACCAGCCAGGAATTGCATCAGCCCGAGCCCAAAGCCGAGGAGGCCTTACCGCCCGAGCCAGCAGTTTTGCCGCCGCAGGCGCCCCAGCCAGCCGCGCCAGAACGCCCGGCTAACTTAACACCGCCCTGGTTCGAGCCGCCCAAGAACCAACCGCCCCAACCTCAGCCTCAAGCGGCACTACCTCAAGGCCCATATCAGCCGCCTGAGATAAAAGACTTAAAATCATCGGAGGCCGGCCCCTTGCCTCAACCTCAAGCCAGTTTACCGCCAGTAGTACCACCGCCAGCGCCGGCAGTTCATGAGGGGCACCACGCTTTTATAGGTAATACCGGCCAGCCGGCCGGTATAGGCATTCCGTTTCCGTCACCCAGCGGCTCGGCTCAGCCTGATTGGGCCGCCCCATATGATTTGATTCCGATGGATCCGCTTAACAATGCCAGTAGTTCTACCGTATCGGAATTCGGCAGCACTCCGGCCGCAGTTAACCCCGAAACCGCCCAGAATAACTTCGGCCAGGGTCACGCCGTGGCCGCGCCGCCAGAGCTGGCTGCTCAAGCCGGCCCGTCGGTAGCACCGGTAGATTCCGCCCGCAGCGCTGTAGAGCAAGCCATTTCGGCCGCGCCGTTTGACCCGGCCTTCGGCCCGCCGGTTCAAGCCCTTAACGCTCAGCAGTTTGTGCCTCAGCCGGTTCATACCGAAGCCCCGCCGGCCGAAATGAATCTGCCGCCCTTAAAGACAAGTGATACGCCAATGTTTGTCTTGCCCACCGAAGGGGGTAATTCCGTAACAGCCACCCAGCCAATTGCTACCCAAGCGCCTAATAATTATGTTTCCGGGGTCGCCCCGCCAGCGCCGCCGCCAGTCCCACCGCCTCTGATGGCCGCCCCCGGCGTAGTAGTACCAAACCTCCCTCCACAATCCCGATAGCCTATAATTCCTTAGATGGATGGAATTTTGCTGGTTGATAAGCCGGCTGGCTGGACATCTTTTGATGTCGTTGCTAAAATCCGCGGCATTATCAAGGCCGAGACCGGCCAGAAGATAAAAATTGGTCACACCGGTACTTTGGACCCAGCGGCTACAGGCCTGCTGATTCTAGTTTTGGGTAAATACACTAAGCGGGCAGGAGAATTCAGTAAGCTTGATAAAACTTATGAAGCCGAACTAACTCTCGGCCAGACCAGCTCAACCGGGGACAAAGAAGGGGAAATAACCCAAAAAAGTGCTCAAAAGCCCACAGAATTGGCCATCAAAGACACGCTGAGCACATTTTTGGGCGAAATCAGCCAAACCCCTCCGCAATACAGCGCAATTAAAATCGGCGGCCAGCGGGCCTATAAAGCCGCCCGGACCGGCAAAACAGTTGAAATCGAGCCCCGGAAGGTAAAAATCTACAAAATAACAGAGGTGAAATACGATTATCCCAAGCTGAAATTCAATACCAAAGTCTCATCCGGCACCTATATCCGCTCGCTGGCCGAGGACATTGGCCAAAAACTTGGCACCGGCGCCTACCTGTCCGCCCTGCGCCGCACCCAAGTCGGCAAATTCAATATTACGGATGCTGCCGGGGTTGACGGACTCGATTTCGGAGCCATATCTTCCCATCTGGTGCAGGCCTTGTCAAAGGAGTAAATTTTTGCTAGAATAGGGCTTAACAAATGATATCTAGTGAGAAGAAGGCCGAGGTTACTAAAGACCTCAAGGCCCATGATAAGGACAGTGGCAGCCCTGCGGTGCAGGTTGGTATTATGACGGCCCGGATTGCCGAGCTGACCGACCACATGAAGAAGAACAAGCACGATTTTGCTGCCCGCCGCCGGTTGTTACAGCTGGTCGGCAAGCGCAAGCGCCTGCTTAAGTACATCGCCGAGCAAGACGGCGAGGCTTATCTGGCACTCATTAAGAAACTAGGTATCAGACGCTAAATTAGATGTTAGACGTTGGATGTTAGATGTTAGCATCCAAAATCTAGAACCTAAATTCTAGCAATCATTAATAAGTTGGGTGATAGAGCACAGCTTCCCTAGATAGGCAGGGCAGTTGGACCTTATCACCCAAGAAAGGTGACAAAGAAAGATTATGGCAGAGACCATTAACCCTTTTGGTAAGAAAATTATTAAAGTAGCTACCGACTTTTGCGGCCGGGAGCTAAGTTTAGAAGTGGGCCGGGTTGGCTTTAGGACCAGCGCTTCGGTTTTGGTGCGCTATGGCGACACAGTGGTGCTAGGCACGGCTATGGTGAGCCCCGAAGCCGTTAAAGGCATGGATTACTTCCCGCTAAGCATTGATTACGAGGAAAAGTTTTACGCCGCCGGCAAGATTAGCGGCAGCCGATTTATAAAGCGCGAAGGCCGGCCATCCGATGAAGCCGTGTTAATTGGCCGGCTGATAGACCGCCCCATCCGGCCGCTGTGGCCCAAGGGATATCGCCACGAAGTACAGGGCGTAGCCACGGTTTTGAGCCTGGACCCGGAGTTTAGACCCGATTCTATCGCTATGATTGCTATGAGCGCCGCCTTTATGCTGTCCGGCGTGCCGTTTGAAGG
>Ga0070682_100001325_pt1 | contig 14003 bp, 10 predicted proteins | sample KBSC63LmetaG_FD_64668 | JGI IMG/M metagenome (GOLD analysis project Ga0070682, IMG submission 64668) | Corn rhizosphere microbial communities from Kellogg Biological Station, Michigan, USA - KBS C6-3L metaG | ecosystem: Host-associated > Plants > Roots > Rhizosphere | place: USA: Michigan... | reverse complement strand
CGAGCATCTTCTCGCGCAGCGCATAGTTGGTGCGGTCGGGCGCGCTGATTTTCGGGTTGGAGTAAAAGCCCTTCCACGGCTCGTTCACGGTGTCGATATAGAAGACGTTCAGCTCGCGGCAGAGTTCGATGATGTCGATCGAGGACGTATCGACCGAGACATTGACGCAAAAGCCCTGGCCGCCGCCGGCGGTGAGCAGGGGCGTCAGAATTTCACGGAAATTGTCCTTGGTGAGTCCCTTTTGCACGAGCTTGATGCCGCGCTCGTCCAAGAGAAACTTGTTCTTGTCCGACGGGTCGACGACGACGAAGCGGGACTTGTCGTATTTGAAATGCCGCTCGATGAGCGGAAGCGTGCCGCGGCCAATGGAGCCGAAGCCGATCATTACGATCGGGCCTGTGATGGTTGCATGTACCGGCCAATTGGCCATGATCGAAGCCTCCTTCGTTGCGCGGCGAAATCGGATCGCCGTCAAAAAAAACGCAGAAATTCAGCCTGCGACGAAAATGCCAGCCTCAAGAGGCATGGCGAATGCGGGAGGTCAACAATTTCCCCGCGATTCCTGTGGATTTTTGCGGCGTCAGCGGTGCGATTTCACCAGCCGCGGCGATCATTCCGTGCGCATCTGCAAGCGCATGCGGCACAAGTTCGAGCGCGAGCAGACGATTCCGCTCAAACGGACCCGGCATATGCAGCCTTGGTGTGAGCGCGTTCGAGAAGCCGAAGCGGCGATAGTAGGGTTCGTCGCCGACGAGCACGATGGCGCGATGGCCAAGCGCCTTCGCGCCCGCGATCGCTTCGCGCATCAGCGCCGAGCCGATGCCTCGCTTCTGATACGAAGGATGTACGGCAAGCGGGCCGAGCAGGAGCGCGGCGCAATTCTTGCCCGCCGCGACGTGCCAAAGCCGCAGCGTGCCGATCAGGCGGCCGTTTCCGAGCTTCGCGGAGAAGGAAAGCTCCTCCGCTGGCAGGCGGTTTTCGCGCAGGCGTTCCGAGGATTTCTTGCGCCGCCGTTTCCCCAAGGCGAGGTCGAGCAGCGCCTCGCGGGCTCCGGCCTCGGCCGGAGCCTCGCGGACGATCCTGATCATTGCCTAGATGACGTACGACTTGAGCGGTGCGAAGCCGTTGAAGGCGACCGCGCTATAGGTGGTCGTATAGGCGCCCGTCGCCTCGATCAGCACCTTGTCGCCGATCTCGAGCGAGACGGGGAGCGGGTACGGGTTTTTCTCGTACAGCACGTCGACCGAATCGCAGGTCGGGCCCGCGATCACGCAAGGCGCGGTCTTGCCGCCGTCCTTCGCGGTACGGATCGGGTAGCGGATCGATTCGTCGATCGTTTCCGCAAGACCGCCGAACTTGCCGATGTCGAGATAGACCCAGCGCACCGGATCGTCGGTCGATTTCTTCGAAATCAGCACGACCTCGGCCTCGATCACGCCGGCGTCGCCCACAAGGCCGCGGCCCGGCTCGATGATCGTTTCCGGGATGCGGTTGCCGAAATGTTTCCGCAGCGCGCGGAAGATCGACTTCCCATAGGCTTCGACCTTCGGGACGTTCTTGAGATAGCGCGCGGGGAAGCCGCCGCCGAGATTGACCATGGAAAGGTTCAATCCGCGCTCGGACATTTCATTGAAGATCTTGGCTGCGGAGGCGAGGGCGGCATCCCAAGCCTTCACGTCGTTCTGCTGGGAACCGACATGGAAGGAGATGCCATGCGCAATCAGGCCCAGACGATGGGCATGTTCGAGCACGCCGGGCGCCATCTCGGGCACGCAGCCGAATTTGCGGGAGAGGGGCCATTCGGCGCCCGATCCGTCGCAGAGGATGCGGCAGAAGACGCGCGAGCCGGGGGCGGCACGCGAAATTTTCTCGACTTCAGCTTCACAATCGACCGCGAACAGGCGCACGCCAAGCTCGTAGGCGCGCGCGATATCGCGCTCCTTCTTTATAGTGTTGCCGAAGGAGATGCGGTCGGCGGTCGCACCGGCAGCCAAAACCATCTCGATCTCGGCGGGAGAGGCCGTATCGAAGCTCGAGCCCATATCGGCGAGCAATTTCAACACCTCAGGCGCTGGGTTGGCTTTCACCGCGTAGAACACGCGGGTGTCCGGCAGCGTCTTCGCGAAGGCGTTGTAGTTCTCGCGGATGACGTCGAGGTCGACGACGAGGCAAGGCCCGTCTTCGCGGCGCTTCTTAAGGAATTTGCGAATGCGCTCAGTCATTACTCTATTCCCTTCATCCTTCTCAGGCCCGGAGCGGCGGTGCCAGCGGAAAAGCGGAATGCGCTTCGCCCGCGGCGGGCCACTGCCCGCATCGTGTCGGCCGAGGCCGACGTTCAGAGCGCCGATGTGACTTCGATTCGGATCGCCGATCTCGAAATCACTGCTTGGATTGGGGAGAGCCCCGCACCGCACAGCCGGCAACAGTAGTGCCTCTTCAGTGCCACCGACCCCGAATGACGGAATCGGAAGAGACTAAAAAAGCCCGCTACGTCGTTGCTTTAAGTCGCGTCCTCCGCGGAGAGCGAAGTTCGCCGGTTTTGTCTCCGGCTACCGGTCTGCCCCGACAGCTTTCCGGCCTCTTGTCCGGACTTCTGCCGACCGGCACGCGACAACAGGCACGTGCGAAATTGGGCAATTCCGCATGTATGGTAAAAAATCTTCAGATGCAAGCGAAAATTGCTTGACGCACCAAAAAAACTTTGAATCGAGGCGCGAAGCAAAAATGAATCAGAAGTTAAATCTGGCGGCGCGCGCGCCGCTCGCGCTCAGCGGACAAAAAACGGTTCGATCTTCGCCGCGCGACGGACAAAATTGAAAATGATGTAGCAGGCGAGGAGTCCGAAGAGCGTCTGCAGGACGTAGGCGCCGATGTCGCCAAGCCCGAAGAGGCCCGCGATCGCCCAGCCGGTCGCGAATCCGGCGCCGATGATCTCCGTGCCGATCAAAATCGCGGCGCTGATGACCGTAATGACGTTGGTCCAGCTCACGCGGCGGCTCTGGTTCGGCGTCTCGGACATCGTTTCGGCTCCTGAAATCGCTCCGCTGTTCCGTTTTGAGGCTTCGCGGGGCTAGAATGGGCGCAATCTGGCGTGTTACGGCACTCCAATCAAGCATTGCCCCGCCCCTTTTTGTCCTCCCGGACGCGATTTGAGGAATTCCTATGACTGAATTGAGCGCAAGGAGTCGCCGCGGTGTTGTCGTGGCGCCACATGTCCTGGCTGCCGAAGCGGGCGCCGAGATCCTGAAAGAGGGTGGAAACGCCATCGAGGCCGCCGTTGCGGCCGCTGCAGCCATCGTGCCGGCCTATCCGCACATGAATCACATCGGCGGCGACGGCTTCTGGATCGTGCGCGAGCCGTCGGGGAAGGTACGTTACATCGAGGCAGCCGGATTTGCCGGCGCGAAGGCGACGATCGACTTCTATAAAGCGCAGGGGCTCTCGGCAATCCCGGAACGTGGCGCCAATGCGGCGGTGACGGTGCCGGGCGCGATCGGCGGCTGGCAGCTTGTGCTGGAAGTCTCAAAAACGCTCGGCGGCAAGGTGCCGGTCTCGCGCCTCCTCGAAGCGGCGACCGCGATCGCGAAGAAGGGAAGCCCGGTAACCCGGCTGATGGAAGAACTCCTCGCCGATCGCGTCGCCGATCTCGATGCGCCGGGCTTTCGTGACACCTATTGGCCCGGCGGCAAGCGGCCGAAGGCCGGCGACACCCTGAAGCCGGACAAGCTCGGCGCCACTTTCGAGCGGCTCGCGAGCGCAGGGCTCGACGATTTCTACCGCGGTGATGTCGGCCGCGAGATCGCGGCTGACCTCGAAAAGATCGGAAGCCCGGTCACGCGCGCGGATCTCGAAAAGTACCGGGCGGTGTTCCGCGAACCGATCAAGGTCAAGCTGAACTCAGGAACCGTTTACACGACACCGGCGCCAACGCAGGGGATCACGACACTCCTCATGCTGGGAATCTATGAGAAGCTCGGGCAGGCGAAGCCCGAAAGCTACGAGTTCCTTCACGGCCTGATCGAGGCGGCGAAGCGCGCAATGCTCATCCGTATGCGCACCGTGACCGATTTCGAGAAGATGAAGGTGAAGCAGGAGGACGATCTGACCGCTGCGGCGCTGGAAAAGGAAGCAAAGAAGATCGATCCGAAGAAGGCCGCTCCCTGGCCGCAGCCGGCGGGTGCCGGGGACACGATCTGGCTCGGCGCCGTCGATGCTTCGGGGCTCGCCGCTTCTTATATTCAGTCGCTCTACTTCGAATTTGGCTCCGGGTGCGTGCTGCCCGCGACCGGCGTCGTGATGCAGAACCGCGGCTGCAGCTTTTCGCTCGATCCGAAGGCTCTCAATCCGCTCGAACCGGGAAGGCGGCCCTTCCACACATTATGTCCGGCCATGGCGGAGCTGAATGACGGCCGGGTGCTCTCTTTCGGCACCATGGGCGGCGAGGGCCAGCCGCAGACCAACGCCACCGTCTTTACCAGGCATGTCACCTATAATGTGCCGATCGCGGAGGCCATCGACCGGCCGCGCTTCATTCTGGGCCGGACCTGGGGAAGCGTGATTACCAATTTGCGGGTCGAGTCGCGCTTTTCGCCCGAACTGGTCGATGCGCTTCGGCGGGCGGGTCACGACATCGAGGTTTTGCCGCAGGCCTATAGCGACACCCTCGGCCATGCCGGCGGCGTCGAAATCGACAAGAAGGGCGATATCGAGGGCGCGCATGATCCGCGTTCCGACGGCGGAGCCGCCGGCGCATAAGCATAAGGAGTGGCATTCGGCCGCATTTGGGGGAAGCATGCGCCATGTTTCCGCCGGACTGCCTAGGCGTGGTTCGGCGGGGAGAAGATTTGCCAGCCTATGATCGCCTTCGCGCGTCGTTTTTTCCTTGCCGCCGCCTTGTCGCTGTTCGCAACCGGCGGCGCTTTTGCGCATCCGCACGTCTTTGTGACGGCAAAGGGCGAACTCATTTACGGGGCGAACGGCGCGCTGAAGGAAATCCGCTACACCTGGTCGTTCGACGAGATGTTTTCGGCGTTCGCCGCGCAGGGTCTCGATGCGAACGGCGACGGCAAGCTCTCGCGGGAGGAGTTGCAGGCGCTCGCGAAGGAAAACGTCGATTCGCTCAAAGAGTTCGCTTATTTCACCGTGAGCCCGCGCGGCGCGAAGGCGCTCGAATTCGGCGAGCCGGCCGATTACTGGTTCGAAACCGACAACCAGAACAATTTGACTTTGCACTTCACGCTGCCGGTGAAGAATGCGCCGAAGGGCGGCATCGCGATCGAAGTTTACGATCCGACTTATTTCGTCGCGTTTTCGCTCGCGGACGGAAAACCGGTTTCACTGCAAGGTGCACCGGCGGGATGCGCCGTGGACGCGAAGACCGCCGATAACGCCGCCGCCAACAATCCTTCAGAAGCCTTTTTCCAGCAGTTGCAGGCGGGCGCCGACTATGGCGCGCAGTTCGCTAATCGCATTAGCGTACGCTGCCCGTAGGAGGGCGATCATGCATAACAGCCGCTATCTGCTGATTGGATTTGTCGCGGTGCTCGTACTGATCGCCGGTCAAGCGCTCGCCGCCAGCGCCTTCGGCGGGCCGGCGGTACCGACTTCCGGGATCAGCGGCTGGATATTCGCCCAACAGGCGGCGTTCTATCGCTCGATGTCCGCGGCTGTCATGGCAGCGAAAGCGAATGGTACGGCCGAGTTCGGCCTCGCATGGCTCGCTTTCTTGTACGGGATTTTTCACGCGGCAGGGCCGGGCCATGGCAAGGCGGTGATTTCCTCTTATCTCATCGCCGACGGCGCCACAGTGACGCGCGGGATTGTTCTTTCCGTCGCGGCGGCGCTTGCACAGGCGATCACGGCAATCGCGATTGTCGGGATTGCAGCCGTGATCTTAGGCGGGACCGCCAAAGCGATGGGCTCGACCGTGCGCTGGCTCGAGATCACGGCTTACGCCGGCATTATCGCATTCGGATTGATGCTGGTGTGGCGGAAGGGCCGGGCGCTGATCGCGGCGCTACGCAGCAGTTCGCATCATGCGCACGATCACGCTCATCACGATCACAATCACGACCACGCGCATTGCGATCATTCCCACGGACCGGAGCCTTCCGAACTCAAGGGCAAAGGCTGGCTCAAGCGCGGATTCGCAGCGGTGGTCGCGGTTGGCCTCCGGCCGTGCTCGGGCGCGATCTTCATTCTCGTCTTCGCGCTCTCACAGGGGATTTTTGCGATCGGCGTGATCGCGACCTTCGCGATGGCGGCGGGAACGGCGATTACGGTCGCGGCGATTGCGCTGATCGCGGTTCTCGGCAAGGGGCTGGCCGTGCGAATTTTGAAAACACGCGGCGGCGGCCAACTGGGTGTCGCAGTTTTAGGCATTGAAGTTGCGGCGGCGATCCTGATTGCAGCCTTTGGTGTGCTGCTGCTCACCGGCTATATGGCTTCGGAGCGGCTTTTCGCCGCTTAACCATCACGGAGCGTTACAGCAAATTACGCGCCGGTCGCTTCGGCAGCACTTTCCTTGTGCACGGTGCCCGGTTTGCGAAATTGCACGCTTTCCCGGCCTATGCGAGGTTCAGGCCGGGAATGTTGACCTAACCCAAGCGCCGCGCCGCTCTTATATAAGAAGTGTTCGTGGCGGAGACTGAAATGGCGCTTTCCGAAGTTTCGCTCAACGATCGCTTCGATCTTTCCAAGCGCCACGTCTTTCTGACGGGTACGCAGGCGATCGTGCGGCTGACGCTCATGCAGCATGAGCGCGACCGGCTGAACGGTTTCAATACCGCGGGTTACGTCACCGGCTATCGCGGTTCCCCAGTCGGCGGTCTCGACCAGACCTTCTGGCGCGCGAAAGCGGTATGCGAGCGCTATCACGTTAAATTCCAGCCGGGCCTCAACGAAGACCTTGCCGCGACCGCGCTCTGGGGCACGCAGCAGGCGGAGCTTCGGGGCGAGGGCAAATACGACGGCGTTTTCGGCGTCTGGTACGGCAAAGGGCCGGGGGTCGACCGCACCGGCGACGTGTTTCGGCATGCGAATTTCGCGGGCTCGTCCCGGCTCGGCGGCGTAATCGCGCTGATGGGCGACGATCACACTTGCGAATCCTCCACCACGGCTCACCAGTCGGAATTCGCGTTTCTTGACGCGATGATCCCGATCCTGAACCCGGCGGGCGTGCAGGAACTCCTCGATTACGGCCAGCATGGCTTCGCGCTCTCGCGCTTCGCGGGCACCTGGGTCGCGATGAAGTGCGTGAAGGAAACGATCGAATCGACGGCGGTGGTCGACGGCTCGCTCGATCGCGTGAAAATCGAGATCCCGCAGGATTTTCACATGCCGCCCGGGGGCCTCAACATCCGCGCCTTCGACGGCGCGCTCGCGCAGGAAGCGCGGCTGCACGACTTCAAGCGCGCGGCGGTGCTCGCGTATCTGCGCGCCAACAAATTGAACCGCATCGTCACGTCGGGCGGAAAGAACGCGAAGATCGGCATCGTCACGACGGGAAAAAGCTATCTCGACGTGCGGCTTGCCTTCGATGAGCTTGGCATCGACGAGAAGCGCGCGAACGATCTCGGCATTCGCCTGTACAAAATTGCCTGCCCATGGCCGCTCGAGCCGGGAGAGCTCAAGGAATTCGCGCAAGGCCTCGATCTCATCATCGTTGTGGAAGAGAAGCGCTCGCTGATCGAAACGCAGGTGCGCGAGGAACTCTACGGCACCCCGAACCAGCCCGCCGTCATCGGCAAGAAGGACGAAGAAGGGAAGTGGCTCTTCCCCGTGAAGGCTGCGCTCGACCCGAACGATGTCGCGATCGCGATTGGCGAGCGCGTCTTGAAGCGTGGCGCGCATCCCGACATTCAGGAGCGGGTGAACCGCTTGAAACAGGCCCAAGCGGCGCTCGCCGAAACGCAGGACATCGCGAACCGCACGCCCTATTTCTGCTCAGGCTGCCCGCACAACACCTCGACCGTGGTGCCGGAAGGCATGCGCGCCTATGCCGGCATCGGCTGCCACACCATGGCGCTCTACATGAACCGTTCGACCGGCGGCTTCACCCATATGGGCGGCGAGGGCGCGAACTGGATTGGTGAGGCGCCATTCTCGAAGCGTGAGCACGTTTTCCAAAATTTGGGTGACGGCACCTACAATCACTCCGGCATTCTTGCGATCCGTGCCGCCGTCGCATCGGGCGTGAATATCACTTACAAAATCCTGTTCAACGACGCAGTCGCGATGACCGGCGGGCAGCGGCACGAAGGCAATCTGCATGTCGACGACATCGCGCGGCAGGTCGCGGCGGAAAACGTAAACCGCATCGAGCTTGTCACCGACGAGCCGGAAAAATATCCCAAATCCATCAACTGGCCGGCGGGCCTCAAAATCCATCACCGCGACGATCTCGACAAAGTGCAGCGCGATCTCGCGGCGGTGCCGGGCGTCACGGTCCTGATTTACGATCAGACCTGTGCCGCCGAGAAGCGCCGCCGGAGGAAACGCGGCGAGTTCCCCGATCCCGACAAGCGCGTCATCATCAACGAACTCGTCTGCGAGGGTTGCGGCGATTGCGGCGTGCAGTCGAATTGCGTGGCGGTGCAGCCGGTGGATACCGAATGGGGCCGCAAGCGCGAGATCGATCAATCGGCCTGCAACAAGGATTTCTCCTGCTTGAAGGGCTTTTGCCCGTCTTTCGTGACGGTGCACGGCGCGAAGCTGAAACGCGGCACCGGCATTGCGGCAACCGCGGGCAACCTGTCTGCGCTGCCTGCGCCCGCGCTTCCTGCGATCGACGGCACTTTCGGCATCATCATCACCGGCATCGGCGGCACGGGGATCGTGACGATCGCGCAAGTGCTCGGCACGGCCGCTTATATCGACGGCCATGCCGCCGGCATCATCGATCAGGCGGGTCTCGCGCAGAAGGGCGGCGGGGTGTTCAGCCATCTCCGGATCGCCAAGCGCCCCGAAGATATTCATGCGATCCGCATTCCGGCGTATGGCGCGGAACTCGTGCTCGGCGGCGACATGGTCGTGGTCGGCTCGAAAAAGGTTCTCTCGGCGATGCAGCCCGGGCGGACGACGGTCGTCGTCAACACCCACGAAACGCAGCCCGGCGACTTCACCCATAACGCGGACTTCTCGCTGCCGACCGAGAGATTAAAGCGCGAGATCGCGAAAGCCGCCGACAAGGACCGCGCGCATTTCATTGAGGCGACGAAACTTTCGACGGCGCTGTTCGGCAATTCGCTCGGGCAGAATATTTTTCTCGTCGGTTACGCCTATCAGCTCGGCCGCTTGCCGGTTTCCGGCGAGGCGATCCTGCAGGCGATCGAGTTGAACGGCGAAGCGGTGGAGATGAACAAAGCCGCGTTCGAATGGGGCCGACGAGCCGCGGTCGATCTTTCGTCGGTCGAGAAGTTCGTCACGCCGCTCGCCGCGCCCACTGACGCGCGGCATCTTTCGCAATCGCTCGACGAGATGATCGAGCGCCGTGCCGGGTATCTTGAAGCCTATCAGAATGCCGCTTACGCCGGGCGCTATCGCGATTACATCGCGCGCGTGCGCGCAGTGGAAACGGCTGTTGCTTCGAGAGAAACGGCGATCACCGAGACGGTGGTGAAAAACCTGTTCAAGCTCATGGCCTATAAGGACGAATATGAGGTCGCGCGGCTTTTCACCGACGGCTCGTTCGACAAGCAAGTAGCGGCGGCCTTCGAGGGCGATCTCAAATTCGAATACCATCTCGCGCCGCCCTTGCTCGCCCGCAAGGATCCGGCGACCGGCCGCCCGAAGAAAATGAGTTTCGGCTCGTGGATCAGGCCGGTATTTTCGATGCTGGCGAAGCTGAAATTCCTGCGCGGCACCGTGCTCGATCCCTTCGGCTATTCCGACGAGCGGAAGATGGAGCGGACGCTGATCGGCGATTACACCGGCATTCTCGAAGAGCTGATCGCGGGCCTGAGGCCCGAGAACCGCGCGCTTGCCGCGGTGCTGGTTTCGGTGCCGGCCAAGATACGCGGCTTCGGGCCGGTGAAAATGCGCTCGATCACGGCGGCAAGAGCCGAAGGAGCGGCGCTTCTATCGCGGTTCCGCCATTCCGCCCGGCAGGGCGTTTCGCCTGCCATCGCTGCCGCAGCGGAATAACCCCCTTCTGTATGGCTTGTCTTGCGGCGAAGTTCACCGCAAGATTGCACACGCCCTGGCGAGAGATACCCCCATTAGAAGGGTTCCTTGCCGGGAATGTTGCGGCCGCGCTCGCAGTGGCGGCCGTTTCTGGGGAGGGGTGCTGCCGTGGCTCGCGACGTCACCAATTTCAAGGATACGTTTCCGAAGCTGCTCATTCTGAACGCGGCGGAGCGCGGCGAGCGTCCGGCCATTCGCGAAAAAGATCTCGGCATCTGGCAAACATGGACTTGGGAGCAAGTCCTCGACGAAGTGCGTTCCTTCGCGCTCGGCCTGCATGAGCTTGGCTTGCAGAAGGGCGACACGGTCGCCGTGATCGGCAACAACCGGCCGCGGCTCTACTGGTCGATGTGCGCGGTGCAATCGCTCGGCGCGATTCCGGTGCCGGTCTATCAGGACTCGGTCGCGGAGGAGACCGCCTTCGTGCTCGCGCACGCGGCGGCGAAAATCGCGATCGTCGAAAACCAGGAGCAGGTCGACAAGCTGCTTTCGATCGCCGACCGGCTGCCGTCGCTGACGCATATCATTTACGACGAGGAGCGCGGCCTCAAAGGTTACGACCATGCGCGGCTGACTTCATTTTCCGACGTGCAGAAAGACGGGCGTAGCGGCAACGCGCGCGAGTCCGCCGTGTGGTGGGAAAATCGCGCCACGGAAACGAAAGGCTCCGATCTTGCCGTCATTCTCTATACGTCGGGTACGACCGGGCATCCGAAGGGCGTGATGCTCACCTTCGACAACGTCATCCGTACGGCGAACAACGCCAACGCTTACGACAATCTCGGCGAGAAAGAAGAAGTGATGGCCTACCTGCCGATGGCGTGGGTCGGCGATCATATCTTCTCTTATGCGCAGTCCTACTGCTCCGGCTATTGCGTGAATTGCCCAGAGAGCCCCGATACGGTGAACGAGGATCGCCGGGAGATTGGGACGACCTATGCATTCGCGCCGCCGCGCGTTTACGAGAATCTGCTGACGCTTTCGATGGTGCGGATGGAGGATGCGAGTCCGCTGCGCTACAAGGCTTTTCACTATTTCATCCGTCATGCGCGGAAATGGGGCGAGAAAATCCTCAACCGCGAAAGCGTGCCGATCCACGCGCGATTGATCTATGCGCTCGGCGACATGTTCGTGTACGCGCCACTCCGAAATCGTTACGGCTTTTCTCGCGTGCGCGTTGCCTACACCGCAGGCGAAGCGATCGGGCCGGAGATTTTCCGCTACTACCGCTCGCTTGGCGTGAATCTGAAGCAGCTTTACGGACAAACCGAGGCTTCGGTTTACATCACGGCGCAGCCTGACGGCGAAATTCACGCCGAAAGCGTGGGCAAGCCCAATTACGAGGTCGAAATCAAGCTCGCGGAAAGCGGCGAGGTGCTCTATCGCTCGCCGGGCGTTTTCGCCGGCTACTACAAGGACCCCGAAAAGACTTCCGAAGCAAAAACCGAAGACGGCTGGGTGCGTTCGGGCGACGCGGGTTTTCTCGATCCAAAGAACGGCCATCTCCGCATCATCGACCGCGCGAAGGATGTGGGACGCCTCAACAACGGCACGCTGTTCGCGCCGAAATACATCGAGAACAAGCTGAAATTCTATCCGAACATTCGCGAAGCGGTGGCCTTCGGCGACAAGCGCGATTTTGTGACCGTGATGCTGAACATCGATCTCGTGGCGGTCGGCTCGTGGGCGGAGCGCAACAACGTCACCTACGCGTCCTACCAGGAACTCGCGGCGCATCCGCGCGTCTATGAGATGCTCGCCTCGCATGTCGACGAGGTAAATCGCTCGCTTGCGGCCGACGCGCCGATGGCGGGCGCGCAGATCAAGCGGTTTCTCATCCTGCACAAGGAACTCGACGCCGACGACGGCGAACTCACCCGCACCATGAAAGTGCGGCGCGGCTTCATCGGCGAGCGTTACACGCCGCTTGTGACCGGCCTCTATAACGGCTCGAACGAAATTGATCTTGCGACCGAGGTTACCTTCGAGGACGGCCGCAAGGGCACGATCACGGGCCGCGTCGCGATCCGCGATATGCAAATTCATCCCGCTGAAGCGGCACCAATCGGGAAGGCCGCATGAGAGAACGCTCGCAAGCTGAAATCGCGGCGGGCGAAGCGCTGCTCTCGGTCGAAAACGTCGTGCTTACCTTCGGCGGCCTGAAGGCGATCAACGATGTTTCGTTCGATATCAAGAAAGGCGAGATCCGCGCGATCATCGGGCCGAACGGCGCGGGCAAGACCTCGATGCTGAACGTGGTCAATGGATTTTATCATCCGCAAGCCGGCAGGATCACCTTCAAGGGCAAGACGCGCCGGAAGATGCGGCCCGACGAAGCGGCGCGCGGCGGCATCGCGCGCACCTTTCAGAACGTCGCGCTCTTTCGCGGCATGACGGCGCTCGACAACATCATGGTGGGGCGGACGCTGCAGATGAAGCGCGGAATATTCGCGCAGGCGCTTTATTTCGGACCGGCGCGGCGCGAGGAGATCAAGCATCGGCTGCGCGTCGAGGAGATTATCGATTTCCTCAACATCCAGCAGATCCGAAAGACACCGGTCGGGCGGTTGCCTTACGGCCTGCAGAAGCGCGTCGAACTCGGGCGCGCGCTTGCGATGGAGCCGGATTTGCTGCTCCTCGACGAGCCGATGGCCGGCATGAACCTCGAAGAAAAAGAAGACATGTCGCGTTTCATCCTCGATGTGAACCAGTATTACGGCACGACGATCGCGCTGATCGAGCACGATATGGGCGTCGTGATGGATCTTTCGGACCGCGTGGTCGTGCTCGACTACGGCCGCAAGATCGCCGACGGCACGCCCGCCGAAGTGCAGAAAGACCAGAAAGTCATCGACGCCTATCTCGGCATCGCGCATTAGGAGAATCGCGTGGGTACGCTTGGCCCGTTTCTTGAGATCCTGATCGGCGGATTGCTCTCGGGCGTGCTCTATTCGCTCGTGGCGCTCGGCTTCGTGCTGATCTTCAAGGCGTCGAGCGTGTTCAATTTCGCGCAAGGCGCGATGGTGCTGCTGGCGGGCCTCGCGCTCGTGCGCTGCCTCGATTTCCTGATGCAATACGGGTTGCCGTTTTGGGCCGCCGCTATTCTTGCTCTGCTCTTCGCGGGGGCGGTCATGGCGTTCACCGCGTTTCTCGCCGAGCGTTTTGTGCTCGGGCCGCTGGTGAACCAGAACGACCTCACTTTGTTCATGGCGACGATCGGGCTTGCGTTCATTCTCCTCGGCGCGGGGCAGATCATTTTCGGCAGCGACGTTTACCCCCTGCAATTCTATCCAACCGACGCTTGGATTTTGCTGGAGAGCATTTTCCCCGGCGGCATTCTGATCAACAAGCTCGATGTCTGGGGTGGCGTGATCGCGGGGCTTCTCGTCGTCGGGCTCGCGCTGTTTTTCCAGCGCACGAAGACAGGGCGGGCGCTGCGCGCGGTTGCCGACGATCATTCCGCCGCGCAATCGGTCGGCATTTCGATCAACTGGATTTGGTTCGTGGTGTGGCTCGCGTCGGGCCTCGTGGCGCTCGCGGCGGCGACCGTATGGGGCACGAAACTAGGCGTGCAGTTCTCCATCGTCTTTCTCGCGCTGAAGGCTTTTCCCGTGCTGATCATCGGCGGTTTCACCTCGGTGCCGGGTGCGATCGTCGGCGGGCTTTTGATCGGGGCGGGCGAGAAGCTCGCGGAGGTCTATCTCGGGCCGTTCATCGGCGGCGGCATCGAATACTGGTTCGCCTATGTGGTGGCGCTGCTCGTGCTTTTGGTGCGGCCGCAGGGCCTGTTCGGCGAGCGGATCATCGAGCGGATTTAGGAG
>Ga0070682_100001324_pt1 | contig 14026 bp, 12 predicted proteins | sample KBSC63LmetaG_FD_64668 | JGI IMG/M metagenome (GOLD analysis project Ga0070682, IMG submission 64668) | Corn rhizosphere microbial communities from Kellogg Biological Station, Michigan, USA - KBS C6-3L metaG | ecosystem: Host-associated > Plants > Roots > Rhizosphere | place: USA: Michigan... | reverse complement strand
GATGAGATTAGAAGTGAAAGGTAGATTAACTAAACGATATAGAGCTGACAGAGCTTTATTTAATGTTAAATGAAAAGGAGGATTAAGAAATATTGATTCATCTTATAAAGGATTATCCTCTGTAAATCTGAGAGGTTATGTTAAACCTAACCTTGATTATTCAATATTTACATCTAAACGTAGAATTGGTGCTTTTGCTGTAAAAGGTTGAGTTAGCGGTAAATTCTAATAAGATTGTTTTATACTAAAAATACATAAGAAAAAAAAGGAAATGAAGAAATAGTCTGAACCATTTTGTGAAAGATGGAAATAAATTAATATGATAACAAGTTGAACAGGCTAATTTGCGCAAGAGTGTACATAATGAGTGCGCGGTTTGGCACCTCGATGTCGGCTTAACTTATCCTCATGGACGCAGAAACTATGTAGGGTACGACTGTTCGTCGATTAAAAAGTTACATGAGCTGGGTTAAATACGTCGTGAGACAGTATGGTTTCTATCTTCTAGAGGGAGTTAGAATAAAACAAAGATTAACCTTGTACGAAAGGAACATGGGACACTATTGTTATACCCTGGCTGTATACCAGTTTTATTAACCAATGGTTTACCTGTTGTTTATATGCCTGATATTAATTATTAATATTGAAACAATATTAATATATAGGATAATTATATTAATTATCCGGGGATGTTAACGTCACTTTACTAAATAAATAATATAAGCACGGCAGGAAAGCTAAGTTAGTCCAAGATAAGTGCTGAAAGCATATAGGCACGAAGCTTACTTTGAGATATTTCTTAAATATACGTAATATAATATTACATTAATAGGCCTAGATTGTAATAATTTAGAGATTTTAAGACATTAGGTACTAATTTTATAAGCAACTATATAGTTAATATATCTTATTTATATTTTAAAAATTTATGCCTAGTTAGCCGCGGGCTGGTTAAAGCTGAAAAACACCGATCAGCGAGGGGTAGTTATAGCAGAAAGCTATACGTTAGTATTCATACGTAAATGCTCTTATATATAATAAAACAAATGAAAAAAAACTTTTACAATTCGGCCTTGGCCTCAAAAAATAGAATATTAAAGTTGTATACTTTAAATTCAGATACTTCTTTAAATAGAAGTATACAATTCTACCAAAAAAATCTCCCGTTATTTTATGAATGATTAGCAGGATTTATAGATGGGGAAGGAAATTTCCAAATTAACCCTTTAAAAGGAAAAAGTGGTGAAATAGTTAAATTTTCTTTTATGTTTAATATTAACTTTCATGTTGACGATATAGATGTTTTACATAGTATATCTAAGATATTAGGTATAGGATCTGTTACTTCAGATCCTACAAATCCGGGTAAATACGTATGTTCTTATAGAATTAATAAACAATCAGAGTTGTCCAAATTAATTGGTATTTTAAATTCTTCACCTTTAAATGGTGTAAAATATTTGGATTTTTTAGATTTTTCTAAAGCTTATGATTTATATTTTAATAGACCTAGTCGTAGTATTACACCTGATGTAATTGAAGAGGTATTAAAATTAAAAAATGGGATGAATAGACAAAGAAATAACTTCAATAGACCTATACCAATAAATATTACAGATTACTGGTTATTAGGTTTAATTGAGGGTGAAGGGTCTTTTCATCTAATAAGATCAAGATTGGTACCTATTTTTGCTATAAAAATGGTTTCAGATCAAGAACCTATTATGTTAGCTATAAAAGAATTTTTAACTAAAAGATTAGATTTTGATAAATATTCCTTATTTAAATTAAATAATTCAAAGTTAATAAGTATAAATTATGTACCTTCTAAGGGAAACTCTAAACCTCAAGTTTTTATAGGTATTGAAAATGTTAGAATTTTATATAATTATCTTTTACCATTTTTAAAAAATTTACCCCTTTTTATGGATGGTATCAACACCCACCAAAAAATTCAAGGATTTTAATGATCTAGTACTTATTTGTTATATAATTTATCATAAAATATATAGAAATGATGAAATGAAAGATTTAACTTTAAAATTAAGCAATAATATGAATAATTTGAGATTATCTAGCAGTAAAGATGAAAAAGATATTATTACTACATCAGAAATAGAAACATTATTATTTGCTGATCCTATCTCTGTACCTTTAAATGATGGAAGATTATTAGATCTAATGACCTATAAATTAGAAAGTGGTCTTAAAGGAGGTTCGGTATTTGAAATAATTAATAATAATTCAGGTGAAGTTACTTTAGCTGAGAGTTTAGAAGAGTGTGCTTCTATAATAGGAGTCACAAGAAATCTTCTATCCAAGGCTTTCTCTTCATCAGCTGATTCATCTTTTATTTCAGAAATATCTATAGATAAATATAAAATAAATAGACTAGGTATATTTTTGAAATTACCTCGCTAGCTATATAGATGAAGTCCCAATCTGCGGGAGAGTATTAATAAACAATTAAGTATATTAATTAGTAAAATGAGTGGGAATGAAGTATAACTCATTTTATGCCTAGTTAGCATAAATAGTAATGCGATTGTTTTGTAATCAATATAAGCAAGTGCGATACTTGCACTGGGCTAGCTACTAGTTATGAATTAGTAATATGCAGCACAACAACATGTATACATAGTTATAACAGATAAAAATTATTGTATTAATCGAAGGAGTTCGATTTCGACGCACGCTAAAAGTTAAATAAAGTAAATTATAAGGATTAGTAGTCAAGTGGTACGACATAGCTCTTTCAATGCTAGCATCGCAGGTTCGATTCCTGCCTAGTCTAGCCAGTTAAATTATATGTATATGTATATATATAATTCTAGTAATATAGTAACTTTGACTGGTTTATGCGTAAAAAAATTCATTTATTGTATTGTATTATATATTAAGGTAATTTTGAGGCGCAGCCATAATTGCATTTATATGTAATTATTGAGGCTATAGCCCAATGGGTGGTAGAGCGTACTGCTCATAACAGTAATTTACTCTAATTAGTTATAGAAATGAAAAAAAAATTATCACCTTTCGCCTAGGGCTAGCGCCTGGGCTAGCCAGGAGGGTGAAATAAAAAAAATTTTTTATTTATTAAATAAAGGATAATAGGTAGCTATTTTATTAGCCTTATCTAAGGTTCGACCCCTTAGTATCTTTGTGGGAAATATACTATTATTAAAAAAAAGGGACAGTTAACCTTTCAACCCGAGGAATGAAAGGTATATTTAAAAATGTAGGTTTATTTTTTATAGCAATAGACCGGGCGGCAACTTTCTGGAGTCGCCTGGGCTGCTGTGCCGGTGTATCTTATGAGACTTTACGTAGAATAAGAGGTTATTCTACGACTTCTTTCAACAATTCCCTTAAACATTCTTCGAATTTAAATCAATTATCTTTTATTGAATGGTTTAGAGGATTCACAGACGCTGAAGGTTATTTTTTAATTGCTAAGGGGGGGTGGTAACAGCTTTGCATTTAGATTTATAATAATACTACATAAAAACGATTTAAATTTATTAAATTTTATTAAAAAAAATTTTTTTAAAATAGGTAACGTCTTGGTTGATCCTACGTACGTAGTGGGAATCAGCTTATTTTAAAGTTACATCCCCCCTTCGGGGCCTTCAAATTATGAAATAATTGATGGTAAGATTTTTATTAAATCATTAAATAAATTTTTACCTAATGAAGCAGCGAAGCAGCGAAGCAGCGAAGCAGCAAGCAGCAAGCAGAAAAAAACATAAGTAGAACTTCAAGATAAAGAAGGATTAGTTTTTAAAACATTCGATTCAAAGAATCAATGTGCAGAATTTTTAGGTTTAAGTACTGTATCTAAGAGAAAAATAACTAATTCACCAGTTATATACAAAAATCAAGAATATTTTATTATTTAGTTAATTTTAAATTATTAAATAATTAATTTTAAATTATTTAATAAGAGGCTATAGCTTAATTGGTAAAGCATACTACTCATGATAGTACTTTTGAGTGTTCAAGTCACTTTAGCCTTATAAATTAAAAATTTGCGGGTTAGTGTAATAGTTAACATTTTTAGCTCATGTCTAAAAGAAAAAGGTGCAAATCCTTTACCCGCATGTATATATATATACAAACAATTATAATTGTATTTAGTTATATAATGAATATACCTATAATATATCCGAGTGCTGGTATGGTAGACAGTGCAAGAAGATTAATTAGTCGGTTAGGCAACCAACAAGATTTAATGAAGGTTGTTTTAAGGGTGGGTGGGTAATGTAATGTTTGTATTATTGATTTTATTGGTTTTGTGGATTATAAATATATTAGAAATATAGTTTTTATATTACTATGTTTGATGACAAAAGTCAGGTTGCTCCCTTAAAGGGCTACTCTAAAAAAAAAGTAATATATACAAGTAAAATGTCAAAGTTATTTGTATATAATAACCTGAGTGCTGGAATGGTAGACAGTATTCTAGCTGGAGTATTTGCCTAAGCTGTACGTGTGTGGTGTGAGTACTATACTTTTGCTAATAAAAAATACCATACTTTAGGGTATAGGTATATTATTTAATAAAAGAATAATAACCTTGGAGTGATAAGGTTAAATTGTATATAGTAGGATAAATGTAGTATTAGTATTTACTTATTAAGTAAAAACCCTAGTGCTGGAATGGTAGACAGAAACTTCTTAAGAAAGTTCGATTAAATTCGTGGGTGTTCAAGTCACTCTTAGGGTAATGAAAAAGAATTATATATACAAAAACAAAGGGAAAGTTATGTTTTCAACCCTAGGAATGAAAACTAGAATTACGTGCTGGAGCTTTTATTCGACTAATGCTGATGTGATTACAACAAATTCGCTAGTAAAAATTGAACCTGTGGCTATTTATCTTAATGCGGATACTCAAAAATTAACTATAATATCCGATAATAAAAACAAAGTGGGGATATACAGATGAATTAATACACTTAATCAAAAAACTTATGTAGGGTCATCTCTTAATTTATCTTTAAGATTTAAATCTTATTTTTCTATATCTTATCTGGAGAGGATAATTTAAAAAAACCAGAGTCTGATTTACAGGGCTTTACTTAAGAATGGTTATTCTAATTTTAGGTTGGAGATTTTAGAGTATTGTGATCCTGATCTAGTTTTAGAGAGAGAACAATATTATTTAAATACACTTAACCTTGAATATAATATTTTAAAAACAGCAGGTTCTTTAAAAGGGTTTAAACATAGCGAGGCTACTATTGAGCAAATAAGAAAAATAAAAAAATAATCTAATAGAAAACAACCAAAAGAGGAAAGAATCAGACAAGTGAATTCATTATTGAAAGGAGAGTCTACTATTGTCATTAATCGCGTTACAGGTGAAAGTACATCTTTTATCTCAGGTAGATAAGCTGCAGTATTTATTGGTATAAATAAAAGTACGTTGGCCAAATATATAAGTAAACAAGACTTCTATCTAGGAAGAGGTTTTTTGTTTATAAATCTTTTTCTAATTTGGATGGTATTTACGCCAATGAGGCTTATAAAAAAGCTATTACGGGTATAATTAGTCATAATGGTTTGTTGTCTGCCTTAGCCGTCACAACGTGTAGGAGGAGAAAAAAAATATAAACACTCTGAAGCTGCAAAGGAACTGATTCGTCAAGCAAATACAGGATATAGAAGTAAACAAGCTAAATCAGTTATTTTGACAAATCTTAAGACTAAGGAGGAAACATTAGAATTCCCCTCTTTAAAAAGCGCAGGGGAGTTTTTAGGTGTTAGTGCTGATACAGTTAGAATATCTATTCTAGGTAATAAACCTTGTAAATAGTCTAATTTAACTTGAAAACAAGATAGCGGGATAAGTAATTAACAAAATTAAGAAAAGAATATTCAGGGCATAAGGTAAATGCGAGCACCCTTTTAAAGGGGTGAGCACTGGTCATGTTACCCTGGTATTCCTAAACTCGATAAATTCAATAGGTAGACTGTAACATTTAATATGTAACGGTTGTCAGTTCGAATCTGACCTCGAGTACAAAGGGGTGGTATAGATAGATGGAATATATGTAGCTGGAGGAAGTTAAGCTTAATAGGCTTAATAGCAACGGTCGTCCAAATAAGTTAACAGAGGGCGACACATAGGCTGCTTTTTAAATTAAATGGTGTACGAGGATAGGTAGATAGGATAATAGTTAAGTTATTTTATGTACACCTCTGAGGAAACTCGTGGGTGTTCAAGTCACCCTTCAGGCAAGATCGGGGTATTTTACCCTGATCACAAATCAAGAAATTAATAAATAATCCCAGTTTTCTAGTGTTAAATAAAAGTATTAGAAGGTAGATTTTCGAGAATCCCGTCAAGGCTGAAGGTTGACACCCTAACTCTCTTGCCGCCTGAGATCTTTATTTTTTCATCTTAGAAGCTAAATCTACGATATAAGTATTTAATAGATATGCGATTAGGGGCGTATGAATTGTACCAATCTTTCTGTTATACAAAGAGGTTAGGTCACAAGTCTAGCCGAGCATCCTTAAATAAGTTATAAAACTAATCAATGCAAAATCATGAAATTTATCTTGCAAAGAAAGGTTTCAGAACTAACCCATAATGTTCAAAGTAACTTCAATTAAGGCCCTTATACTGTAAAGTGAGTATTGTAATATAAAACCATTAATTATCCATCAAGTACTAATATGAGCGTGGTTGAGGAAGAAAATCCCTCAAGCTGCAGTACCTGCGTAGAAGGGTAAGGTTCTAAAGGTTTATACTGAAATTTTCAAGTTACCTATTATATACTTAAAATTCTATGGGACTTGCAAATATAAAATACAAACAGTTACAAAAAAAATTTTTCTTCAATTCGTGTGTAGATACGCGCGTGCGACCCCTGCGAAGGGGGATGACATCCCTTCTCTGCCAATTTAGTACTCTCTCTTAATACGTTAAGGATGTTGTACGGGTCAACCTCTCATGTAATGTTATTTAAACACTTGAACTCTTGTTCATTTTCTTCTAAGGCTGACGTTCCACTATAAAAAAAATATCCTGATAACTCCTCTTATTGCATATTCAAACGTGGATATAGAGAAATTTGCTATCTTAAAAAATAATAAAGACAAAATCGGTATATACAGAGGAGTTAATCTTGATACAGGTAAGTCTTATGTAGGTTCTTCTAGAAACCTGTCAGTTAGATTTAGACAATACTTTAGCGTAAATTATCTAGAAAGAGAAATTAAGAGAAATAATAGTAAAATCTACAGATCCGGGGCCTCCGGCACCTGAAGGGTTGTTCTAAGTTTAGTCAACAACATATTGTTGTTGAATACTGTGAAATATATATATAGGGGATATAGTCTAATTTGGTAAAACACTGACTTTGCACGTCGGATTTCCAGGTTCAATTCCTGGTATCTCCATAAGCCGCCTGAGAAGCACCCACTTCGTGGGTGCAGAGCATTGAAGCTGCTTTGGTTGTAATTTCAAGGGAAGGTGTTGCGAAGATAGGGACGCGAAGTTTGCTTACATTTTACAAACCCTAGGGAAATTAAGGATTTTTTAAGATCTAATAATATAATAAAAAAAATAAATGAAAACACAAGTTATTATTAAAAAACTGGATGCGTGATTTGTTACGGGTATCACGGATGGAGAGGCAAGTTTTATAGTTAGTATTACTGAAAATAAAAAACTAAATATAGGTTGAAAAGTTCAACTTATGTTTAGCATCAAGTTGCATTTAAAAGATAAACTATTATTAGAACAGATTCGTAATTTCTGAAATGGTTAGCCTGCGGAGGAAATATTGAAGTAAAGGATAATTCTTGCGTATTTGTTGTTTATTCCTTGGATCAACTTCGTGATCTCATAATTCCTCATTTTGAAAAATATCCTTTAACTCAAAAGTTGGCGGATTTGTTCGTTTGTTCGTTTGTTTGATTGTTCATAAAGTTTTTTTTAAAGAACATCTTACTCTTACTGGGCTAGAGGCTATTATTAGAAAAAAAAATTGCTATGAATTTAGGCCATTTACAGGAAGAAAAATTTAAAGCTGTTTTTCCTAATATTAATAATTTAAAAACGGAAAGACCTTTAATTAATACTATGGAAATTCCATACCCGCAATGAATGGCTGGGTTTGTTTCAGCTGAAGGTTGCTTCTTTGTTAAAATAGCTAAGTCTAATACGGCTAAGTTAGGGGTTCGTACAGAATTAGTCTTTATAGTAACTCAGCATATTAGAGATAGCTTATTGCTTAATTTATTTAGAAATTATTTTGGCTGTGGTAAATGCTATATTTCTAATCGAGAATCTCTCGATTATAGAGTTTTTAGTTTTTCAGATACATTTAATAGGATAATCCCCTTTTTCTTCGCCCCCACGGAGTACGGAGTACGGAGTGGGTGAACATAATATTATAGGTGAAAAAGCCAAGGATTTAAACGATTTTTGTTTGGTTGTTAATTTAATTAAGGATAAGAGTCATTTAACGTCAGAAGGTTTAGATAGAATACGAGATATTAAAGCTAATATGCGTTCTAGCTAGCTTGTATGGTATTTCATAGGGAAACCGTAAATATAGGATATTTAATTCTTAGCTTCGCATAATAAATTAGAGGGGGAGCCCGGCTCCTTCGAACACAATGAAGGAGTGGGGAATATTTAGTCAAAGTAGCTCAATTGGTAGAGCGAAGCATTGAAGCTGCTTAGGTTGTCAGTTCAAGTCTGGCCTTTGACAAGTAATACTTATTGGATACTCCAATATTTAGCGTCGTACTCCATGTTCCGTACAAAAATAAGACTTCGTAGAATGCGAAGTTTCAGTTTTGATCCGTAGTTCATCGAGAGACTTAGGCATAAAAGTATAAATGGGTGTGCTGGAATTGGTAGACAGGTTCCGTTTAGGCCGGAATGGTTGGAAAACAACTGTGCAAGTTCAAGCCTTGTCACCCATAAATTCTAATAATTAAAAATAAAATTTATTAAAAATAATTAGATAGGCTAATAGTATTTAGAAAGTGTATATACTAATTTAAGGGGTCTTAAATTTATTTGATATGTTGTAGACTAAACACCTATACAATGGTAGGAGTACTAATATTTATTGTAGGAGTACTAAAATTTATTAGCGACCTATATGATGAAATGGTCAATAAAATAACGGCATGGGTATAATTTGGTTCGAATCCAATCGTTATTAATGAAAAGAATATTAATAAAAAACATAAGAGCGAACTTTGCCCTTTTAACGCAAGAAACAAAGGGGGCACCGTTGGAATTATTTAATTGGGTACATGTCGGATAATAGGATTAGAGGTTTAGCATCTCTTTATTTTTTCCCAGGGGGAATAGGAGCTACTGCCTCAGGTAACCCTGAGGTTGAATTAGGTAAAGAATTTAGTCACCCCCTCTTTCCGCTGGCGCGAAGCTATGCTATGGGGGGAACTACGATGCTGAATTTATTGAATGGTTTAGGGGTTTTACAGATGCAGAGGGTTGTTTCATGATTGTTCATTTAAGGGATAATTTTTGAAGGTTTAGTTTTGAAATAAAGTTACATAAGGATGATTTAAATGCTTTAGAAAAAATTCAGTAAATGTTAGGGATAGGTAATATTTATGTTTCAGGTAGTTCTTGTCGTTTAAGAATCCCTTGTAACAAAACAACAAGAAATAAAAAAAATTATTGAAATTTTTAGCGAATTTCCTCTTAATTCAATTAAAGAATTTAATTTTCAAGATTGTGTGACTCCGTACCAAAAAAAGCTTTTTTTATCTATACAGATAAATCAGAGGTTTCTGATTTTTTTCCTTAACTCTGCGGAAGGAAAAAAAAGGGGTCGGGCGAAAAGGTAGTGTTAGCAGCCCACAAGAATAAAATTCTTGAAAGTATCAAAAATGGTATGAATACTAAAAGAGTTCTTGATACAGAAGATAGTAGAAATATTCGTATTACTCCTTCTTGACTTTGAGGTTTTGTAGAAGGAGATGGTTCCTGATTTGTAGGGGATTTTAATTCTAAAAGTAAATATCAAATGTTGTTTTCAATATCTCAATCTACTAAAGATTTAGTTTTAATGTCAAAAATAAAAGAATATTTTGACAATTTAAGCGGATGTTATGAAGAAGTAGCCAAATTACCTTTAACTAGTGATAATAGAGGTATGTTAAATTTAGTTATTAGTAAAAAAAATTTTATATCTGAAAAGTTAATACCTTACTTTTTAGCTTTAAATTGGTATACTAAAAAAGAAAAAGATTTTAAGGATTTCATTTTAATTTTTAAGTTAAAAGAATTAGGTTATCATTACGCAGAGGAAGGAAAAGAGATGATTGAGCTATTAAAAAATCAAATGAATAATAATAGATTAACTACTAGTGAGTTAAACCATAATATTGATAAAGAGGAATTAATTTTAAGAATTAATGAATTATTGAGTAAGGGTTCTAATTATGAAGAACAATCAGACGGTGCGGTTTTAATTAAATCCACGAGTAGTATTTTAAGAAGATTAAAAAAGTCAATTTCAGTTTTAGATGAAAATGGAAATTTATTGTATGAGTTTGATTCTATGGAAAAATGTGGAAAATTATTTAATACATCTCATGCGACTATTAGACGAAGATATAGAGATGGTAAACCTTTTAAACATGAAAACAAAGTAATTTATTTTAAATAACTTTTACTAATAATAGCTGTTTATTTCAGCATTCCCATTAAAAAAGAATAAGTGCTCTAATTCTAAAGACTAGGGCTAGTACAAGCTAATTTTTACTATTTAGGGTGGTGTTGGTGGTGGTATCCATCCATCCACCCACCCTAATAATATGTTGTAGACTAATTAGGGTAAGTCATAAATTTTTGGTATTTACAATTGAGTGTTCGAATCACTCCAACATAATTTTTGGTATTTACAATTGAGTGTTCGAATCACTCCAACATAATCTTTTTTAATAAATTGACTAACTTTATTTAAATTTCAAAATAGTTAACTTAACTATAGGATTTTGGTTGAAAAATGTACGATTTTTTTTTATTGCATACTTCGTATGCAGCGTACACAGAAAAGGGTAATAGTATAATTAAATAAAAGATTAATTAAAAATAATAATAATTATTATTATAAGGATAATATAGCTCAATAGGTAGAGCGACTGTATGTGGCACAGTAGGTTCTCTGTTCAAATCAGAGTATTGTCCCAGCTGACTGAAAAATAACATTATAATAAAAGACAATTAATACTCTTTAATTTATGAAAAATTTTGTATTTAATAGTTAAAAGGCAGTCAGCTAAGGAAGAAAGTAGTATTTCATAGAGCCAGAAATAAATCAATTAAGTACGGTTACTTGGCTTACTGCTGGCCAGATTGCGAGGAAAATGGTTTTCCCAGTTTTCCTATTACATGCTTGAGTAGTTTAGTGGTTAAAACCTTAATTTCATACATTAAAGACGAGAATTCGACTTTCTCCTCAGGCTGAGTGCATAATGTGCATTCTTTTTTTTCTGCAGTGCGCGCCCACATTATGCGCATATCTCTAGCCAGGCGTGTACCGTTGCGGAGTTGGCAGGTTTTATATTTTACATTGATATTTTAGAACTTACTCATGATAATAATCTCTATACTATCTTTATTGCTCTCAGCTTCCGTTACTTTAAGACGAGATATGTCTATTCTGTTCAATAGGGTTACAATTATAAGTTTAATATATTGTATATTATATGATACGATGTGTTTATCTTTTATAAGTAAAGGTATAGGTTTACATGGAGGTTTATTACATATAACTAATATAACACAAATATTTCATATATTTGTTTTTTTTATTAGTATATTAATATTGCAATTAACAAGTTTTTATCCTGCTTAGCGATCTAGGAAATCGTCATCGTGGGACAAACTGCCAAATTCCGGGGACACCTTAAAGCTTCTGATACCAAGCCAGGTACGAAAGTGCTTGAGTGGTTGAACTAATTACTCAGGTATGGTAATAAGTCAGATGATGATCGAAAGAGAAATAGGTTATCGCGGATCTAAGTCAATTACTGGTTTAAACGTCCCACAAGCCATAAATAAACCAGTAGTTGTAAAAGAGCAACGAGTAGACGGTAGTTATAATGCGGCTAAAGCAGCATTATTAAGGTGTACTCTAATGGGTTTTGAAAGAAACTATCAAACCGGAATCCTTTCTAATTACATAAATACACAGAGATGTTTTTCTTCTTTATCGACTCAACCTGTTATTAACTCTATTGACAACTTTAACATTAACCCTTGGTTTATAACAGGATTCACAGATGCTGAAGGTTGTTTTACTATATTTACGTCAAAAAGCAATAATTATCGTTCTGGCTGAGAAGTTAAGGTTAGTTACCAAATTAATTTACATAAAAAGGATTTATTTTTATTGGAACAAATCCAAAATTACTTTGGTGTAGGATCAATTTCTAAGCAAGGTGAATCTACATACCAATACCGTGTTCAATCTATAAAAGATATGGTCAGTATAATAAAACATTTCGATAATTACCCTTTATTGTCTGAAAAACAAATAGACTACGAACTTATAAAGAAAGCTTTTAATATAATATATAACAAAGAACATTTAACTCAAAATGGATTAAATAAAGTTATAGCACTTAAAGCTTGTCTAAAAAGAGGTCTTCCATCTGACATAAGTCTTGCTTTTTCAGACGTAATACTTATAGATAGACCTAGAGTTAATAATATGGATGTAAAGATTGATCCTTACTGATTCGCAGGATTCTATTCGGGAGAGGCTTGTTTTTACGTTAAAATTTTTAAATCTAAGACCAAAATAGGTGAAGCTGTTTTATTGACATTCCAGCTTACTCAACACTTAAGAGACGAACCGTTAATAAGAAGATTAGCTGATTATTTAGGTTGCGGGAGAATATCAAAGAATCGTGAAGGTATTTATCTTGATGTAACCAAATTTTCGGATCTTACTGTAAAAGTCCTTCCTTTATTAAAAAATCATCCTATTCTTGGGAATAAATCGCGAGATTTTGAAGATTTCGTAAAAGTAGCTTAGTTAATGGAAAATAAAGCTCATCTGACTTTAACAGGAATGGACGAGATTCGTAAAATAAAAGCTGAAATGAATACAGGTAGAAAATTAGAAGATTAATAATGTGTATATGTATATGATAAATCTGGTCGCCTTGAGAAAAGTTTGAGTTGCAGAACACTCATCCTTAAAAGATTTGTTAATGAATAAATTAATATATTATAGAACAAAAATTATAAATAAATTTGCAGAACATATGAAAATAATAGAATATCCTAAAGAAAATCGAAGTGGGATTCCATGTATAATGGGGAAAATCCTTATTCCAGGGCTACTTTGTAGGGGTAACCAATTTATAAATAAGCGCTTTTATACAAGTATGGCTGCTACAGTATTACCAAAAGGTAATTCAGAATTAACTGAATCTTGTCTTAACCCTTGATTTATAACAGGATTTACAGATGGTGATGGTTCATTTTCTCTTCTTGTATCTAAAGATACAAAAGGTAAATTACTATGTAAAGTACAACCTGTGTTTACAATAGGTTTACATCCTAAAGATCTACCTCTTCTAGAAAAGATACAGAAATCCTTCGGAGGGGTAGGTAAAATTCATATTCGAAAGGATGGATCAGGGGTTCATTATATTATAAGTTCCGTAAAGGATTTAATAAATCAAGTAATACCACATTTCGATAACTACCCTTTAATATCTAAAAAGAAAGCTGACTATGAGTTATTTAAGGAAATAGTGTTACTTATGAAGAATAAAGAGCATCTAACTAATAAAGGTCTATTAAAAATAATGTCATTAAAAGCTTCTTTAAATTTAGGGCTAAAAGGGTGGGTTGCTGAAATATTTACTGATATTAAACCAGTGGTAAGACCAGAGGTTAAGTTAGTAAATAATTTAAATCCTTATTGAGTCTCTGGATTTATTTGTGCTGAGGGTTGTTTTTATATAACTTTACGTATTAATGATAAATATAAGGCTGGTTATGAGG
>Ga0070682_100001322_pt1 | contig 14030 bp, 18 predicted proteins | sample KBSC63LmetaG_FD_64668 | JGI IMG/M metagenome (GOLD analysis project Ga0070682, IMG submission 64668) | Corn rhizosphere microbial communities from Kellogg Biological Station, Michigan, USA - KBS C6-3L metaG | ecosystem: Host-associated > Plants > Roots > Rhizosphere | place: USA: Michigan... | reverse complement strand
CGACTCGGTAGCTCAGCTGGTAGAGCAATACACTTTTAATGTATGGGTCCTGGGTTCGAATCCCAGCCGGGTCACTACCTTTAAGATGTGAAAATAAAAATTTTCAAAAATGCATCAAAAAATATAAAGCCCCTGCAAAATTATTGATTTTGTAGGGGCTTTATTTATAGCAAGTGCTATAGTTTCAAAAACATTCTAAAATTTTGGAAAAGATGAGTTGTAAATTCTGATTAGCTGACCCATTTGAACAGATCATTATAGCCAGATTTTCAAAATTCTATACTTTTGATCTTAAATTTCTTACTTTAGAAATAGTTTTTTGGCTTTACTTGTTCTATTGCAGTTAAAACAGGAATATTCTTTATTCTTCATTTTTAGGTTTAAAGTTTCTCCCGGCTCCTTGCCGTAGAAATGTTATTTTTCCTTGTACTTTTTTTGCTTGTTCAAGAACTTCCAATGCTTTTGTTCGCTCGTTAATTTTGCCAGCGTGTGTTATATTGTCCTGACGTTCATTTTTTTTCATATATCAATATAGTGAATTTATTTGAGAAAAACAAATTATTGACTGTAAGGTTAATAAAAATTAATAGTTGAGATATTTAATGAAAACCAATATGGCTCAGTTTCTTCAGATCCGGATTACTTTCATAATTTTCTTTGACATAAAATCTTCTAACGGAATTTCTCTGTAATGTCTAAACTATTGCTGAATATATTTAGCATAAAAGCTGACTTTTTTTGAATGTATAATAGAATAATTGTTAGTTTTGGATGTTGGATTTATCTACAGATGGCTAAAAAGAAAATAAAAAGCAAAAGATTGAGAAATGACTAATGTATTTGAAAATTTCCTATCCTCAGCAGGAGGACTGTTAGCTGATGAAATCAACTTTTCTGTGCAGTTCTTCCAACCGATTAACTTAAAAAAAGGTGATTTTTTCATTCGTGAAGATGAAATCTGCCGTTATATTGGATTTATTGTTAGTGGCGCTGTAAAAGCATATGCTACCGATAAAGAAGGAAAAGAAAATATAACCTGTTTTAAGTTTGAAAATGAATTTGTCACTTCATTTCCAGAGTTTGTAACGCAGGAAAAATCCAAAAGGAGTATCAGGGCTGTAGAAGATAGCGTTATCTATAGGATAAACTACCCGGATTATCAGCAGCTGATTGATCGGGTGGCTGCTTTGAACGGAGTTATTAAATCGGTAATGGAGCAGGAGTATAACCAAAAGGAACGCTATATGCTGAGTTACAATAATAAGTCGGCTTTGGATAAATACTGTCATCTCTTATCTAATGAACCTATGCTTGTCCAGCGTATAGCCACACAGGATCTGGCATCGTATCTGGGCATCACGCAACGATCTCTTACACGGGCGAAGGGGCAGATTCTCAGACCCGGAATATTATAGGACAAATGTCCTTATGCAGTACTGACCGGCAATGTAGATTTGCACAAAAAAATTATGTTACGTCAAATTGCTCCCGAGGTATTCCAGATTTCACTAATGCCTCGAAACAGTATCAACTGCTATATTATCGAAGGTGTATTGATAGATTCCGGAATACGAAGTTCATATACAACTATAAAGAAAGCTCTTCGGAAAATCCCTGTTTATCAACATGTACTGACCCATGCCCATGCAGACCATCAGGGGTGTAGCGATCAGATATGTGCAGAGTTTGCGATATCATTACTCTGCCATCCCGATGAAGTTTTCAGGACCGAAACAGGCATGGTAACCAACGATTACCCGGCTCCACAGCATTGGGTAGCAAAGCTTCAACAAAAATACTGGGCTGGTCAGGGGCATAAAGTCGCCCAGACAATCGTTGAAAACGATATGATCGGAAACTTTCGGGTAATAGAAACACCAGGACATTCGGCAGGTCATATTTCTTTGTTCCGTGAGCGGGATGGTGTACTGATTATCGGGGATGCAGCCACAAATATGAATCTGCTTACAACAGCGACCGGGCTGCGGCTTCCGCCAAATATCTTCACCTCCGATCAGGAGCGCAATATCAAATCGCTCCAGAAATTGGCTGAACTGAATCCGGCCATTATCTGCTTTGGCCACGGACCGGTTTTGCAAAATAAAGATCGGAAATTTGAGCAATTTGTTGCTAAATGTAGTGCTGGTGTTTAAAGATAGATCGTATTATAGTTACGGTTAAAAATGAAAGTTAATACAATGACTCCGGATTCTGAAAATTTTAAATGTCCTGTATAGATTTGAGGTAGCTGCTTCTTAAAAATTGCCTAGCTTTATTTCCAGTTTTTTGATTCATAGTGTGCTATTGAAAGTTACCAAAACGGCTTCTCATATTCTCATAGATACTTAAGCGCTTAGGTATCAAATATTATTAAAAAACATCATAAATTACAATATGATGTAAATCATAATTGAATTAATAATTTGTTTGTCAGTATTTTATATTCGATAATTTACATAATTTGTTTTGAATAATTTTAAATAAGATAATTTTGTCTTATTTAAAATTTTGTTGCTGTATCTTTGCTGAAGAATAATATAGTCTGTCTCTGATTATTTAAGAGCGACTATTAAAACATAAAAGATGTTCAGCATTTTTACAAATATCAACAGGAAAGCATTCATAAATGCCATTATTGCAACCTTAGTGGTCATCGCTATGACAGTAATAGGGTCCGTTAATCTTCAAAACTTTGATGCAGCGTTAATTATTTATTTCTTCGGAACAATCAGTATGACTTTTGGAGTGGTGTATCACCATTCGGTATGGAAGCAGCGTCCGGCAACACAGAAATATTGGAAACGCACATGGGAATTTATTTTCAGTAAAGATTATCCCGTATACATCAAAGAAGTGATCCGTTTATCTGTCCGTAATATTTTATTTCAACGGTTTATTCTTCCAAGAGGAAAGGCGAGATGGTTTGGGCATTTTCTTTTAGCTACAGGATGTCTTATATCTTTTGCAGTAACATTTGGATTAACATTCGGGTGGATGCATTTTACCCTAAAGGAAGGAACTACCGATATGTATGAAACCCATATGATGGGCTTTACAGTGATGACTTTCCCACTCAATACAATAATGGCCCTCATATTATTTCATATTCTGGTCTGGACTGCAATTATGGTGATTATCGGGTGTCTGATCATGATGCACAGAAGATTTGTAGATGAAGGACAAATTGCTACCCAATGGTTTGAGAGAGATTGGCTGCCATTGATATTGCTTGTAGCTGTTTCTGTTACAGGGTTGGGAATTTGGTTTGACTATTCCTTTCTGGAAGGGAAGATGAGTCAGTTTATGGCAATTACTCATGCCATTACCGTAGCGCTGTTTCTGATGTGGATTCCTTTTGGGAAGTTCTTTCACATTTTCCAAAGACCTGCGCAGGTAGGAGCCAATATTTATAAAATTGAGGGAAAACGCAGAGGAATGCAGATTTGTCCGCACATCGGAGACGAGTACACTACAAAAATGCACATCGAAGACTTAAAAGAAATTACAAAAGAAATGGGATTTGATCTTGAGCGTGAAGACGGTAAAAGCTATTTAGACTATAGCCCGGAAGGGAAAAGAGCAATGCTTGCAAAAGCACACCTTAAAGCAAGACAGGAATCAGGAACTTATTTTGGTTAAAATAAAATACAATGGCAAAATTACCCGTATCAGCCGACGAAATCATCAGTGTATTCGGACCGCATCAGCACTATCCGAATAAAGGAACAGTAAGATCTAATCCTCAAAATCCTGATGCCTTAATAAAAACACATTGCTGCTTTTGTGGTCTGCAGTGTGGAATTCAATTAAAAGTAAAAGACAAAAAAGTGGTAGGTTTTGAGCCCTGGAACGATTTCCCATTTAATGAAGGAAGATTATGTCCGAAAGGTGTTCAGAGGTACATGCAGGACAACCATCCGGATCGCTTACTTTCACCCTATAAAAGAGTAGAAGGAAAAGGGTTTGTACCTATAGAATGGGATGAGGCATACGATGCAGTCATTAAAGAAATCAGAAGAATACAGGATCAATATGGTAAAAACGCTTTTGCAATGCTTTCCGGTGTTTCGCTGACCAACGAAAAAAGTTATATGGTCGGGAAATTCGCCCGTGTTGCCTTAAAAACTGCTAATCTTGATTACAACGGCCGTCTTTGTATGGTAAGTGCAGGTGCAGGAAATAAAAAAGCATTCGGGATGGATCGTTCTTCTAACAGTTGGGCAGATTTGGCACATGCAGAAGTCATTCTCATTACCGGAGCTAATGTAAGTGAATGTTTTCCGGTTCTTACACACAAGATTTGGGAAGCCCGAGATAATGGTGCGAAATTAATTGTGATTGATCCACGTCAGATTCCTATTGCAAGAACTGCTGATATTCATTTGCCCCTTAGACCAGGAACTGATTCTGCATTAACGAATACGATGCTTAAAGTTCTGATTGATAATAATTGGCTGGATAATGATTTCATTAACAATTATACTTCAGGATTTGAAGAAACCGCCGAGGCAGTAAAAGAATGTACATTAGAATGGGGTGAAGCCGTAACAGGAATTCCAAAAGAATTGATTTTTAAAGCCGCAGAAATGTGGGGGAAAGCAAAAACCAGCTTCCTGATGCATGCCCGTGGAATAGAACACCATTCCAAAGGAGTTCAGAATGTTTCAAGCTGCATCAATTTGGTGCTGGCAACAGGCAGAATCGGTAAACCTTATTGCGGTTACGGAACAATTACCGGACAGGGAAACGGTCAGGGTGGAAGAGAGCATGGTCACAAATGCGATCAGCTTCCCGGAAACAGAGATATTGAAAACCCGGAACACCGAAAATTTGTAGCCGATATATGGGGAATCAAAGAAGAAGATATGCCGCGAAAAGGATTGAGTGCTTACGAGATTATCGAAGCCATCAACCGCGGTGAGATCAAAGGACTTTTATCAATTTGTTTTAATCCGCTGGTTTCCTTACCCAATAATAACAATGTTCGTGCAGCATTAGAAAAACTGGAATTTTATGCCGGAATTGATTTCTTTTTATCCGAAACCCTGCGCCATGCCAACATCATTCTTGCAGGCTCATTGCAGGAAGAAGAAGAAGGGACAACCACATCCGCCGAAGGTAGGGTAATAAGAATCCGGGCTGTAGTAGATCCACCAGGGAAAGCCAAGAGAGATAGTGAAATTCTGATGGAATTGGCAAGAAGATTAGGCGAAGGAGATAAATTCAATTATAAAAATAGCGAGGAAACTTTTAATGAATTAAGAGTCGCTTCAAAAGGCAGTGCAGCAGATTATTACGGCATTACCTATGAAAGAGTAGAAAAGAATTTAGGTATTTTCTGGCCTTGTCCTACTGAAGATCATCCGGGAACACCAAGACTTTGGGAAGACAGACAATTTAATACCAATGATAAAAAAGCACATTTCAATCCTACTCCCTATAAAAAACCAACCGAAGAGCCGGATGAAGAGTATCCGATTGTTTTAACTACAGGAAGAGTGGTAAGCCAATATTTAAGTGGCTCACAAACCAGAAGAATAGGAAAATTGGTAGACCTGTATCCGGAACCTTTATTGGAAATTCACCCAAATCTTGCAGCTGAATATGGTATTGAAGAAAATGATCTGATCAAAGTTTCTACCCGAAGAGGAAGTGCTTTGTTCCCTGCAAATGTGGTGGAAACAATCAGACAGGACACGGTATTTATCCCTTACCATTGGGGTGGTGTAAACTCAGCCAATCAATTAACCATTGATGCTTTGGATCCTGTTTCAAAAATTCCCGAGTTTAAGGTCTGTGCCTGCAAAATAGAAAAAACAGGAAGGAAAAAAGGAGAGCATTCAAAAGAATTTGCCAATCAAAGCAGAGACATTCAATATTAAGTAAAGAAATTATGGCAGAGCAATTTGAAAGATTTAATGATATGGAGTTTTTCGTTGACATGCAGCGATGTATAGGCTGTCACTCGTGTGAGATGGCTTGTGCAGAGTGCGAAACCAATGGAGAAACCTCAATGATTCATATTCATTATGTGGACAGAGCAGAAACAATTCAGACTACCGTTCAGGTATGTATGCACTGTGAAGACCCTATATGTGCCAATGTTTGTCCGGCAGATGCCATCACAAAAGATGAATACGGAATCGTTCACACTGCAGATACTTCCAAATGTATCGGTTGTGCCAACTGTGTTATCGGCTGCCCGTTCGGAGTTCCGCAAATTCCGGATCAGAGCGCAATGCTGATGATGAAATGCAACATGTGCTACGACAGAACCAGTACAGGGCTGAAGCCTATGTGTGCGACGGTTTGCCCGAGTGGAGCATTAACCTTTGATACCAGAGAAAACGTAGCTAAAAAAAGACCCAACAGTACACCGGTAAACCGCTTTATTTTCGGAAAAGAAATAGTGAACACAAAAGTAAATATAATGATGCCGAAAGGCAGTAAAGAATTAAAAGTCTTTTAAAACTAATTACAATGTCAGAAGATAATAAAAAAATACCCGCCTGGAAAGCAGATTTTCCGATTAAAAAGCGTGAAGCAGCCTACGTTTCCCGAAAAGAATTCATCAAATTGATTACCTTTTTCTCAGGGACTTTAGCTTTGGCCAATGTTGCAATTCCTGCATTCAATTTTTTTAAAGAAGAAAAGGAAATAGGGCAATATTTCGTTGGATTAACTACAGATCTCAATGTAGGCGGAATGCGGACTTTCTATATCAATGAAGACCATAGAACACCTTATATGCTGATTCGTCTGGCAGAAGATAAATGGAAAGTCTTCGAGCAGAAATGCACCCACCTTTCCTGTTCCGTTTTATACAATCATAATGAAAAAGTCATAGAATGTCCTTGCCACCACGGCTTTTTCAATCCGGAGGATGGTTCTGTTATACAAGGACCTCCACCCAGACCACTTCCGCAGCTTACAGTTGTCATCAAAGAAGATAAAATATTCGTAACAGATTTCGTAAAACAAACCGCAGAATCTCACGGATAGATTCACCCCAAAATAAATAAAGATGTCAGTACGAAAGAAACCCATAAAAAAAGTAACCTTCAGAGTCAATGAAATGCTTGTAGCCATTATCAGTATTTATATTTTACTGGTAAGTCTGCAGATGTGGCTTCTGTTTGGAACCATCAATAAAGCTTTAGACAAAGAGCATCTGGACTTTTCAACCTATTCAGCCATTGCTTCAGTCATCATATTTCTATGTACAGTTTTCTTTTTAAGATACGTACCCGATATCCCGACAGGTCAAAATAAAAAACAGGAAGATGAGAATGACCATGCCTACTGATCTGCTTGATTCTTTTGGCAGAAAACATGATTATCTAAGACTTTCGATTACCGATAGCTGTAACTTCAGATGTCTGTACTGCATGCCTGATGAACCTTTTAAAAGTACACCATCCATCGAGTTGATGACAAGTGAGGAGATCTTTGAAATTGCAAAAATTTTTGTTGATGAATTTAACATCAATAAAATCCGGATTACAGGTGGAGAACCGTTGGTAAGAAATGATTTTGAAACAATTATCCGCCAGATTTCAACATTAGGGACAAGTATCGGAATAACAACCAATGGTGTTTTGCTTCACAAATATTTTGAATTATTTCAGGAATGTGGTGTTAAAAACCTCAATATCAGTATTGATTCTTTAGATCGGGATAAGTTCAAATATATTACCAAAAGAGATCTGTTTCAAAAAGTATGGGAGAATATCAAAGAAAGTATCAAAAGAGGATTTAATGTTAAGCTGAATGTGGTCATCATGCGGGGTTTCAATGAAGATGAAATTTCTGAATTCATTGCCTTATCACATCATTACCCGATTGAGCTGAGGTTTATAGAATTTATGCCCTTCAGCGGAAATTCATGGGAAAAGAAAAAAGTTATTCCCATTGCGGAGATGCTCAGTCTGATTTCTCAGCATTTCATGTATGAAAAAATAGAAGATCATAAAAATGATACATCCAGAAAATATAGAGTCAATAAAGAAAGTAAAGGTGTTTTTGGTTTGATTTCTACCATGAGCAATTCATTTTGTGCAGGGTGTAACCGGATCAGAATAACTTCCGATGGAAAAATGAAAAACTGCCTTTTCGGTGCCGATGAGTTTGATTTACTTAAAGCTTTAAGAAATAAAAAAGAAATAACAGAACTCATACAACTCAGTATGGTCAAAAAACACAAAGAAAAAGGCGGACAATTTTCTGAAATGGAAAGTGTCAGGAACCAATCAATGATTAACCGGAGTATGATCAAAATAGGTGGATAAAATTTTTATCAACCGATAGGACAAAAAAGACATAACGAACTGCACTAAACTCAATAATTTATTAACAATGAGAGAATTAATTAAATGCATTGCTGTTGTAATGATAACATTCACAATGACGCAATGTACAAAATCGGAAACGGCTCAGGCTGAAAAACATGCAGAAACTTCACAAGCCACTTCTGAAAAAGAAAACCATAAGCACGATGATAAAGATGACTTGAAATATGTAAGCCGGGAAGTACAGGTAAAAGGAGATGTAGTCAATCCGTTTACTTTAACCGTAGATTCTTTGAAAAAAATGAATGTGAAGGAACTCACTGACTTCAAAATTGTCTGTCAGAGTGGTTTAACCAAAGACAGTATAGAATCTACAAAAGCTGTTCTTCTTACTGATATTTTAGGTAAAGCAAAAATTGCCCAAAAGGACCATAAAGACCGTAATTTTTACATTGTTGCCCGTGCCTCAGATGATTATAAGGCTACATTTTCATGGGCAGAATTATTCAACAATCCGGCAGGGGAAAAAGTATATGTGGTATTTGAACAAAACGGAGAACCACTCAAGAAAAAAGGTGAAATGATTGTGGTAAGCCTTTCCGATACTAAAACAGGCCCGCGTCACGTAAAATGGCTGAAAAGCATAGAAGTGACGAGAGTAAAATAATCAATTGAAAAACTAGAAAACGAAAAGATGAACCATTTTATATCCGCTTCCGAAGCCAGAAAAATCATTCAGAATCAAATTTTCACAACAGAGAAAACGGAGCTTTCACTTTTAGAAGCACAAGGGTTTTATGCTGCGGAAGAAATACGGGCAACTTTAGATGTTCCCTCTTTCGATAACTCAGCAATGGATGGATATGGTTTCCGTTTTGAAGACCTTGAAGATTTTACAGAATTGAACGTGACCCAAATCATTCCCGCAGGAATTTCAAAAAATAACTTTGTTTTAGGCAGAGGAGAAGCCGTTCGCATTTTTACAGGTGCTAAAATTCCGGACGGTGTTGATACTGTAGTGATGCAGGAAAAGGTAAAACAGAATGAACATCTTATTCATTTTGATACTAATGAAATTCAAAAGGGTGAAAATATTCGTCTGAAAGCTTCACAGACACCGTCAGGAACTGTGATTGTTGAAAAAAACACATACATCAATCACGCACTGATCGGATTTCTGGCAGGATTTGGGATTGAAAAAGTTACGGTTTATCAGCGTCTGAAAATAGGACTTGTTTTTACTGGAAATGAATTGGTTGAACTGGGAAATTCTTTGGCAGAAGGCGAAATTTACAATTCCAACAGATATACTCTGCAGGCGGCTTTAGCAGAAATCAATCATCAGTTTTCGTGTATAAAACATGCTGAAGATACAGAAGATGCGACATTCCATGCGATAAAAGAAGCTTTACATCATAATGATATTGTACTCATAACAGGGGGAATTTCGGTCGGGGATTATGACTATGTGAAACCTGCTCTGGAAAAACTGGACGTTAAAGAATTATTCTACAAGATCAGGCAAAAACCTGGAAAACCGCTGTTCTTCGGAAAACAAAATGAGAAATTTATTTTTGCATTACCCGGAAATCGGGCTTCTGTTTTTTCCTGTTACCATCAGTATGTGAAGCCATTCCTGCTTGGATGCTTCGGTCGTCAAAATTTTGAAGAAGAAATGGATTTTGCTATTTCAGAATCTTACGTAAGAAAAAAAAGTAATGAGCAGACTCAGTTTCTGAAGGCATTATATTCCAAAGGAAATGTTCGTATTCTCAGCGGTCAGGAATCCTATAAAATGAATTCGGCAGCTCAGGCCAATTGTTTGGTAGAGTTTTCTGAAACGGCCACCGAAATAAATATTGGTGAAAAAGTGAAAATATGGAAAATCTGAAAATCAAAGGCAGGATATGGATAGAAACCGGATCCGGTCTGAAGATTGGTATCGGAAGAGCCAGACTATTAGAACATATTCATCAGTTGGGAAGTATAGCAGAAGCAGCAAAAGCACTGAAAATACCCTATCGGAAAGCTTGGGGAATTGTACGTGATATTAATTCTAATGCCTCCTGTGAAATTGTTACAAAAGAAGTGGGAGGAAAATCCGGAGGACAAAGCCAGCTCACTGATTACGGAAAACTCATCGTTGAAAAATTCAAAACAGCAGAAGAATCTTTTTTGAAATTCTCAAAGGAAACCATTTAAAATAATATGAAAGCAATTGTTTTAGCAGGCGGCCAAAGCTCCAGAATGGGTCAGGACAAGGCCCTGATGAAGCTTGGTGAAAAAACTGTAATAGAATCTGTAATAGATAATCTGTCACAGGTTTTTGATGAGGTCTATATTTCTGGTAATCATTTAAATTATCCTGATTCTAAAGAAATTATTATCTGTCTTATGGCTATCCGAAAGAAGGAAGATCATTCATAACTGCATTAAATTATCACTTTTAAAAATGAAATAATGACACTTAAAATATTTGGAAAACTTACAGACATCTTCAAGAATGTTCAATATGATTTAGACACGGAAAAAATCAATACTGTTTCTGATTTAAAAAAATTGTTGTATGAAAAATTTCCGGCTTTAAAAGAACTTACATTTTTAATTGTCATGAACGGGGTAAAGGCTGAAGACGAGCAATCCATTTCCGGTGATGCAGAAATCGCTTTACTGCCGCCTTATTCAGGTGGTTGATTTTAATAATCTGATAATCAGAAGTAATGAGGGCCTTTTAGTAAGCCGTTGGCTAACCTTATGTTGAAAATAAAAACTTTTTTAAGAATGGATTTAAAAAGATACAACAGACAAATGATACTCCCGGACTTCGGGATCACAGCACAGGAAAAACTCGCTGAATCTTCAGTTTTGGTTGTCGGTGCAGGAGGTTTGGGATGTCCCGTTCTTCAGATTCTGGTTTCTTCAGGAGTAGGAGCAATAGGAATCGTTGATTTTGATATTGTAGAGACGGATAATCTCCACAGGCAGTTTCTGTACGATGAACAGGATGTGGGAACACCAAAAGTCATTGCAGCAGTTGAACATTTGAATAAGATGAATACAGATACTGAAATTGCAGCATTTCAGGAAATGCTCACATCAGATAATGTATTTTCCATTATTCATAATTTCGATGTCATTGTAGACTGTACCGATAATTTTACAACCCGGTATTTACTCAATGATGCCTGCGCTCTGTTGAAAAAACCATTGGTCTATGCATCTATTTTCAGACATGAAGGCCAGATTTCTGTTTTCAATGTGGAAAAGGACAATAAGGTAACCAATTATCGTGATCTTTTTCCGGTACCACCCAATCAGAATGAAGTCCCTGATTGTAACGAAGCAGGAGTTTTATCAGCGCATTCGGCTGTGATAGGTACTTTTCAGGCCAATGAAGTAATCAAGCTGTTAATTGGCTCAAAAGATGTGCTGATTCATAAACTGTTGTCTTTCAATACCAGAAATTACCAATCAATGATTGTTAATTTTAATCCATGCAAAGAAAAATCAGAACCTGAAACAATTGAACAATTTAAAAATTTCAACTACGAAGAATTCTGTAATATCAGGAAAGAAAATGACATTCTGTCAACTGCAGATTTACAGACATTTCTGAATCAGAAAAGCAGTATTCTGATTGATGTCCGGGAAACAGATGAGCTGCCGAGATTAAACTTATTCCAGGCTTTGGAAATTCCGTTAGCTTCTCTCGGACAAAATTTGAAAACATTAGAAAACTACGAGAACCTCTGCTTTATCTGTGCTTCAGGAAAAAGAAGCAGAAAAGCGCTAGAACTTACAAAATCCTATTTTCCGGAAAAAGAAATCAAACATTTTCCAGCCGGAGCAAAATCAATATTATCATGAAAAAAATAAAAAATATATTTATTGAAGGTCCTATCAGTCCCTCATTTGTTGCGGAAAGTATCGCTAAACATACCAATAAAACCAATATTGGCGGACATAGCATTTTTCTGGGACAGATTCGTGAAGACGTGATTAATGATAAAAAAATTCAATCCATGGAATTTACTGCGTATCAGAAAATGGCATTGGAAAAAGCCCATGATATCCGGGAAGAAATCATCTCAAAATATAAGCTGATATGTGCGCATATCTACCATTCATTAGGAAATATCGAGGTTGGAGAGATCTGTTTGTTTGTCTTTACTTCTGCTGAGCATAGAAAAGAAGCCATCAATGCCTGTGACGAAATGGTAGATCGAATTAAGAAAGAAATTCCTTTGTGGGGAAAAGAGATTTTAGAAGATCAATCCCATATCTGGAAAGAAAACAGATAAGCATAAAATAAGGATTCAACAACAAAATTAATTACAGGAATATGGTCAATATCACCCACAAATGCAGTACACTTAGAAAAGCTATTGCCGAAGCAGTAGTTAGCGTAAGCTCACAGGATACGATCGATGCAATTGTAAATCATAAAGTTCCGAAAGGAAATGTATTTGAAATGTCTAAGACTGCAGGATTATTTGCTGCCAAAAAAACAAGCGATGTTATTCCGGACTGCCATCCGCTTCCGATAGAATATACCTCAATTCAGTTTGAAATCAGGAATCTCGATATTCATGTCACCTCAGAAATTCATACCATTTACAAGACCGGAGTAGAAGTGGAGGCCATGCATTCTGCTTCCGTAGTTGCACTCACAATGTATGATATGCTGAAGCCGATTGATAAGAATATTGAAATCAAAAATATTAAACTGCTGGAGAAAAAAGGAGGAAAATCAGATTGTAAAGATTCTGGCGAAGGTATTGATGCATCCGTAATTGTTTGTTCAGATAGTATTTTTGCCGGAAAAAAAGAAGATAAAGCAGGAAAAGCAATTATTGCGGCTCTGGAAAAACATCATGTAGCTATTAATGATTATGTTGTTATTCCTGATGAAATCAAGGAAATTCAGGAAAAAATAAAATCAGATGTAGAGCAGGGAACCAGACTTATCATGATCACGGGAGGAACCGGACTGTCAAAACGGGATGTAACTCCTGAAGCTCTTCGTCCTCTCCTGGAGCGGGAAATTCCCGGTGTTGCAGAAGCTATAAGAAGCTACGGACAGCTGCGAACCCCTTATTCAATGCTTTCCAGAAGTCTGGCGGGTATGATTGGTGATACCCTTGTCATTGCGCTTCCGGGCTCTACAAAAGGAGCAGAGGAATCAATGGACGCCATATTTCCCGGAATTCTTCATATCTATAAAATAGTGGCCGGAGCCCAACATTAAAAACGGAGCAAAATCAACACAATAAAATAATCTAAATATTTAAAAATGAGCATCAATATCCAATCTGCGTTAGGAGAATATCTGTTTTTAGCCATGGGAGAATGTAACGGACATAAAGTCGTTATGGGAATTGGCTACACCTTTGAATATGCTGATAAAAAAGCAAAACAATTTGAGTCATCAAGTAGCGGAACTGTTAAATACATTGATATTTCTGTGATAAAAACCGGTGATAAAGAAAAATGTAAAACATTGGAAAAACTAAAGTAATTTTGTTTTGTAATGCTTTGATTGATCAGAAAACCTTATCTTTTTAATCAGATAATAATTTTACATCTTTCTTTTATGCAGTTAATGTTATGAATAAATGGACTCAGTTAAAATTTGTATTAAGTATATTTTTAATTTCATTTGTAATTTTCAGTTGCAAAAAAAAACAATCAGACAGTAAGAATAATCTTGGGAGTTCTGTAATTTCTGTTGCTGCGGCTGCC
>Ga0070682_100001320_pt1 | contig 14038 bp, 7 predicted proteins | sample KBSC63LmetaG_FD_64668 | JGI IMG/M metagenome (GOLD analysis project Ga0070682, IMG submission 64668) | Corn rhizosphere microbial communities from Kellogg Biological Station, Michigan, USA - KBS C6-3L metaG | ecosystem: Host-associated > Plants > Roots > Rhizosphere | place: USA: Michigan... | reverse complement strand
GACGGAAAAGAAGGCGGCGGCGAGCGACGCCGACGCCGGGCCACGCCTCGGCCTCGCGCCACCCGAGGAGCCCGCGCGGACGCCGCTGCTCGTGATGGCGGCCGTGCTCGCCGCGCTCGGCTTCTTCGGGGCGGCTCGCCGCGAAAAGAAGGGCGAAACCAAGGACGCGCCGGCCAAGCTCGAGGCCCGCGACGCGCGAGCCCGGCTCGAGGGCGCGCTGCGCTTGATGTTCCTTTTGAGCGGCTGCGCTGCGCTCATCTACGAGGTCGTGTGGTTCCACCTGATGCGCCTCGTCATCGGTGCGTCCGCGCTGTCGGTCGGCATCGTGCTCGCGAGCTTCATGGGCGGCATGTTCCTCGGCAGCCTGCTGTTTCCGCGCTACGTGCCGGCGGATCGGCACCCGATTCGCGTGTATGCGAAGCTCGAGCTCGGCATCGGGGTGTGCGGCCTCGCGATGCCGCTCATCTTGCCGGCGATTCGTTACGTGTACGTCGGGCTCGTGGGGTACGGCTCGCTCGGCATCGCGCTCCGCGGCGTCATCGCCACGGTGATGCTGATCCCACCGACGGCGCTCATGGGCGCCACGCTGCCGGCGATTGCGAGGCGTTACGCCGCCGGCCGCCGCGGCATGTCGAGCCTCGCCTGGCTCTACACGGCGAACACCGCGGGCGCGGTCCTCGGTTGCTTGCTCTCCGCCTTCTACTTGCTCGCGGTGTGGGACGTCTGGGTAGCGACGGCCACGGCGGCGGCACTCAATTTCGCGATTGGGTTCTACGGCCTGCGTGTCGCCCGCACGGCGCCGGAAAAGGCCGAGACGGCGAGCGCGCGCACGGCTCGCGAGAAACCGCGACGCAAGCTGCGCACTCCGATGCGCGTGGATTTGCGCATCGTCTATCTCGTCGCGGGGCTCTCGGGCCTCACCTCGCTCGGCGGGCAAGTCGTGTGGACGCGGCTCTTGACCCTACTGTTCGGCGCGACGGTGTTCGCGTTCGCGATCATCCTGGCGGTGTTCTTGGCGGGCCTCGGCATCGGTAGCGCGCTCGCGGCCTCGTACCTGAAGCGCGGCAAGAACGCGGTGCATGGGCTCGGCTGGACCCAGATCCTGCTCGTGCCCACGCTCTACTTGTCTGGCCTCGTGATCGGGCGCTACCTGCCGTTCGCGTCGCCGCCTTCGCTCACGCCGGTCAACGCGCTCCACGGCTTGCACGTCGTGCGCGCAATCGTCGTCATCCTGCCGTCGGCGGTGCTCTGGGGCATGAGCTTCCCGCTGGCGCTCGCGGCCGCAGGCAGCACCGACACCGACACCGGCCGCTCGAGCGCGTACGTCTACGCCGCGAACACCATCGGTGCCATCGTGGGCGCTCTCGCTTATAGCTTCTGGATCATTCCGAGCTTCGGCTCGAGCTGGGCGGAGAAGCTCCTCGCCGTCGGCGCGGGGATCTCGGCCGCGGCGGTCATGGTCGGCGTGGCGAAGGCCCGCGGGCGCGCCGACGGCACGCGCAACGCGCCGCTGCTCCATCCGGCCTGGGCGCTCGGCATCGGCGTGCTCGGCGCTGCGGTGATGCCGAGCTTTCCACCAATCTTCCTCGCGCACGGGCGCTACATCTGGTGGGTCGATCCGCGGGATCGCTTCCCGTACGTGAGCGAGGGCGCGGCCTCCACCGTCGCGGTGCACGTGGCTGCCGACGGCTACAAGAACTTCCACGTCTCGGGCCGCGTCGAGGCCACCAACAATCCTTCGGACCTACGCACCGAGCGCTTGATCGGGCACCTCTCGGGCCTGCCGCATCCGCACCCGGAATCGGTGCTCGTCGTGGGCATGGGCGGCGGTATTTCCGCGGGCGCGCTCTCGCTCTATCCCGAGGTGAAGCGCATCGTCATCTGCGAGATCGAGCCGCGCGTCGTCGGCGCGACGCGCCTGTTCGGGGACGAAAACTACCACGTGCTCGACAACCCGAAGGTGGAGGTCGTGTTCGACGACGCGCGCCACTTTCTCGCGACGACGCGCGAGAAGTTCGACGTCATCACCTCCGACCCGATCCACCCCTGGGTGCGCGGCAACTCGATCCTGTTCTCCAAGGAATACTACAACATCGTGCGCGAGCGGCTGAAGCCGGGCGGCCTCGCCACGCAATGGGTACCGCTCTACGAAACGAGCGAGCTTGCAATCAAGATCCAGATGCGCACGTTCGTGACGGCGTTTCCGAACGGGGTGGTCTTCAACACCAACGTGAGCGGCAAGGGCTACGACGTCGTGCTCGTCGGCGGCGAGCAGCCGCTCAGCATCGATCTCGACGACATGGATCGGCGCATCTCGTCGAACCCGGTGCTTTACCAATCGCTCGCCCAGGTGAAGATCCACAACGCGGTCGAGCTGATGGCGGTCTACGGCGCGAGCGGCCCCGACATGCAGAAGTGGCTCGAAGGTGTGCCCGTCAATCGCGACTTCAGCCTCAAGCTCGAGTACATCTCGGGCCTCGCGCTCAACGCCGGGGAGGCGGATCCCATCTACGCGCACATGGTGGAAGGGCACACCTTCCCCAAGGTGGTCGGCAACCCGGCCCACGTCGCCGAGCTCCGGCGCCGGCTCATGAGCGCCGGGAAATAGCTCACTCCCGCGCCGGGGTTCGTCCGCGTCCCTTGAAGGCGCGAGCGACCCGCACGAGGACGCCACGCACCCTCCACTCCACCCAGCCGAGCACACCGAGCATCCACAAAAGGCCGAGCCCCGCGCTCACCGCCACGACCACGTCGAGCATCGGCGGCGAGGGAACGCGCCAGGCCGCGCACAAGGGGCGACCGAGCCACTCGGGGCAGACGAGCTCGGGCTGCCCCGGGCGCAACACGCGCGCGCCGACCGGAACGCACGCGATCAAGAAACCAATCGCGACGAGTCCCATCGCGATGCGGAGGAGTCCGAACAGCCAACTGCCGGCGCCTTGCAAGCGAGCCACGAGCCAGAGGACGAGCGCGAGCATGACGGGCATGCCGATGAACGCCGTGCGCGCGAGCCCGCCTTTGCTGTCGTCGGGCAGGTCGAAGGTCGCGAGAACGAACACCGACAGCGCGATGTACGCCACCGAGCCGAGCACGAACATGCGTAGCCCGCGCGCGCTACCGCCCATCATGCTCACGACGGCGGCGATGATCCGCGGCGGATAGCCGAGGAAGAGCTTGTAGAGCGGGTGCGAGCGCACGACGTTCGCGCCCGCTCCCGCGCCCGCAAGCAGCGCCTTCTGCGCGACGATGACCATGCGCGTCAGCCGCTCGACGACGAGGAGCGGCGGGAGATCTTGGAGGTCCTCTTCACCCACGCGGTAGGTGTTCTGAAAGAAGCTCGGAATGCCCGGATCCTTGTCGATGACGAGCAGGGATTCGGTCGCTTCGGTGGAGGCACGCGCGGCGTTCATCACGCCGCCGGTCGGGCTGTCCTGCTCGAGCGCCTCGGCCTCCGCATCGAGGAAGACGGCGCGCAGCGCCTCCGGCAGGATCTCGAGCTGACACCCCCGAATCAGCCAGGCGAGCGGTCCGCCGAGCTCGTTCGGTGCCTCGGCGCTCCGCACGAGCTCGGCGTGAGCACGGGCACGCTCTCCCGGATCCGCCGCGCCGAGGCGCCGCAGCCACGCGAAGAGCGATTTGCGCTCGGCGTCGGGTAACGGGAGCACTTTCCGGTCCGGCTCCATCGAGTCCACGACCGCGTTGAGGCGCACGCGAGCTCGCTCGCGCACCTCGGCGTTCGGAAGCTCGTCGCGGTCGTCTTCGCCGCGGCTCTTTTTGGCGTTGGCCTCCGGCTGCGTGCCGACGAAGAGCGCCCCCACCCGCTCGGGCTCGAGCAGCGTTTCGAACAGCTCCGAAGCGCCGTCGAGCTGCCCCCACAAGATGTCGTTCGAGCGCCAGGCCCGCTTGAAAAACGCGGCAAAGTGGCCAAACTTGAGGCCCGTCACTTTGCGGTCCATGGGCTTCCTCGCAAAGCCGAGCTGCGAATCGAGCGGGCTCACGCGCGCGACGCGCACCAGATCCTGCGCCGTGAGGCCTGCCACGGCCTCGATCGGATAGAGGTTCTTGTCGATGCGCGGGAAGTCGGCGTACGTCGCCTGCACGGGCGGAAGCGCGGCAACCAGCCGAACCTCGTACGCGTCGGACTCGGCAAAGAAGGCGGGCGGGCCGTCTGCGGGCGGGTCCGCGAGGCGTCGCTTCAGGTCGGGGAGACTCGGGGGCTCCGCGCCGAACGGAACCCGCGCCATCGCGCGCAGCCCGTCCCACACCTCGTTCCAAACGCCCTCCGCCCACGCGGCGTCGAGGAACGCGTTTTCGCCTTTGGCGCCGAACGGCGCGAACGCGCGGGCGGCGACGCTCTTGACGATGCGTTCCATGGCGTCGCGCACGATCTCGAGTCGCTGGATCTGACGCACGAGCGCCGCATACACGTCGGGGGCCTGCTCGAGCGCGCTCCGATGCGCGTAGCAGAGCTGAAAGAGCCGGCGCAGTCGAAAGAGGACGTCCACCTCCAGGTAGACAGCCCGGTCCGCGGCGCCCACCACGTGGTCCTGAAACCATTGGCGCAGGAGCAGCTGCCCCTTGAGCGTCAGCTTGTGAGCAAGCGCCGGATCGTAGTCCGGGTCGTCACGGCGGCGTGCGTAGTTCTGGATCTCACGCGTGAAAAGCCAGGAGAAAAGGCGCTCGCCGATGCCGAGCAGCTTGAGACGCTGGTACTCGGCGTCCGTCACCCCGGCAGGCGCCGCCGCGGCTTGTAAAATGACCGCTTTGCGCAGCGTGGCGACGCGCTGCACCTGGTCGTTGTGCCGCCCGAGCCGCTCGAGATCCTCGGCGATGCTCTCGTAGGCGGGCAACGCCGTGAGGGACGCGAGCGCCGTCTTGAGCACGCTCGGCGACTCCGGAGACGGCGGATCCGGCGCGAACCGTTCCGGATCGGGCTCGACGTAGAAGAGCCAGCGCGACACGGGGCGCAGGCTGTGGCGGTTGTAAATGGCGTCGATCGTCGTCGTGAACGGCTTGTTGTCGAGAACGCCGCCGTCGATGAAGACGCGTGGCGTATCGTCCGCGATGTCGCCCCAGCGCCGCAGCCGGCGATCGACGGGATCCGCGGTGCCGACCGTCACCGGCGCGAACGCCGCGGGAAAGCAGGACGTGATGCGCGCGAGCCGCGCGAGCGCCGCGTGGGTCGTCGGGGTGCCGCCCTGGCGCGGCTCGTCGGCCACGCCCGAAGAGAAGGCGAACGGCTCCTTCCTGTCTTTTCGATGCTTGAGCCAGAATACCGTGCGGTGCTCCTTGAGCTGGATCTCCGCTCCGCGGTCGTCGACCGTCGTCGATTTGCGGCCGTAGAAATCGGTACCGGTGATGAACAGATCGAGCTCGGGGCAGTCCGACGGATCCTCGAGTCGCTCGGACCCGATCGGATCCGCGCTCATGTTGTCGAAGGCCTCGTGCAGCCAGGGCTCGTATTTGTGCTCACTGTCGAGCAGCGATTGGTAGCTCGCGATCGGCTCGTCGAGCCCGCGCATCAGACCGCCGATGTCGCCGCGCTCGCGCCAGAGCTTCGCCCCCGACTCGAACTCGCATTCGTTGCAGAGCGCGTAGGACAGCAAGATGCCGTTGATCCCGCCGGCGGACGAACCGCTCAGGACATCGACGACGATGTCGGAATCGGTGAGTGCCTTGAGGAGCCGGTAGGTGCCACGCCCGCGCACCGCTCGAAAGAGCTCGCTCGCGACACCGTTGATGTAAATGGCGAGCGAAACCCCGCCGTACATCACGAGTCCGAGCCGCACCTCGCGCGACTTCGAATGAACGCCCTCGCCCTGCCCTTTTTCCGCCTCGGAAGCCATCGAGCTTGCCATCCTGGTCTCCCCCGCGGGAGGCTGCAATAGGCGGATTTCCGGGGAGAACGCGCCCCTCTGCGGGGAGTTCGGGTATTCTCGCGCGCATGGTGAAATTAGAGATGGGGAGTCTTTGGAAGTGGGTCGGGGTCGCGTTTCTCGTCCCTTTGGCCGGCTGCAGCGGCGGTGGTGACGACGACGACTCGGAAAACAAGGGGCCGACTTGTCCCACGACCGAAACGATGACGGTCGCGCTCAGCTCCGTCGCGCCCGCCGCCGGCGCGAGCGTCAAGAACTCGATGATCGTGCACACGTTCCAGACCGTCGACGTCGACGCCCAGCTGCCGTCGCTCCAGCTCGCGACCCTTCCGACCCACACTGCGGGGGCGATGGCACGTCGCGCTCGTCGAGCCGGCGCTCTACATCGACCCGACGACCAACTGTAAGTTCCAGTTTCCGACGCCGCTCTTCGAGTACGACGTCACGCCGTGAGAGAGCGAGCGCGTCAGCCGCCGCAGCCGGTGAACTGGATCTCGTCGACCGAGATGTCGAAGGTGGCCCCCTTCTCCTTCACCTGAAATTGGATGCCGTAGAGGTGCGAGGGGTCGAGCCCTCCGTCCTTCGGTCCCCAATCTTCCTGCTTCATCGCAGCGAACGGCAGCGTGTAGAGCTCCCACTGCTCGGTGAGCTCGAGCTCCCAGCCGTGGTCGTTGAAGCATTGATGGCAGAGCTTGCCGGCGGGGTCGGTCTGCGCGTCGGGGATCTTCACGCGCACGTGCGCCGTGGAGCCGGGGTTCTTCTTGGCCCAGAAAGCGATGCCGCCGTAGCGACTCGCGTCGTAGGCGCCTTTCGGGTCGACGAAGTTCAGGCCCATGCCGGCGTACACGACGTCGGCGCTTCCGACGCTGCCCTTCATGCGCGCGTGGTGCTGCGTTCCGTGCGCACCACCGTCGCTCATCTCGAAGGTGCCCCCGAGCGCGCCGCTGACGGGCCAGATGTCGGAGCCGCCGTTCTCCTTGGTGTCGAGGAAGGTGTACCAGTAGCCGCCGCGCCCCGCGATGAAGTTGGTCTTGTTCAGCGATTCGCCGTCGCTGATCATGCCGGTCGCCGGCGGACAGGCGCGCCCGTCTGCTCGCGCTTGCGTCGCCGGATCGCGCGGATCGACCTTTTCGTGGCAGGCGCCGAGCGTGCCGCCGAGCGCGCTCAAGAGCGCCAGCGCGGTGACCGAACGCCCGAGGGTGATTGGGAAGTGCTGCATCGCCCCTCCATGTCCGGCGGCGCAGCGCTCGATCGAAAAATCGCGCTTCTGCGGGGGCTATTCCGCGGTCTCAGCGCGTCGAGACGAGGCAGTTTGCCTGGCAGAAGCCCTTGCCGTTGTACGGCGCGTTGTCGCAGGTCTCGCCCTGGGCAGCGTCGATGTTGCCGTCGCCGCAGTAGGGCGAAAATCGACACGCCCGCGTGCAGCCACCCGCGCCGTACTCGACGAAGTCCGGCCACGTGTCGCACTCTTCGCTGCCGTTCGTGATGCCGTCGCCGCAGTAGGCCGCATAGCTGCAATCGGGGTTGCAGCCCCCGTAGCGCCCATCGTTCCCCTCCGGGCCGTCGTCGCAATCCTCGGACGCCAGAGCGAAGCCATCTCCGCACAGACCGACGACGCACGCAGCGTCGGCACCCGACGCCCCCGCCGCGCCGACATCGATGTCCGGAAGGGCGCTGCCACAGCCCTCCAGGTGGCAGGCGCGCGAGCAGCCGTCGCCGCTCTCACGATTGCCGTCGTCGCAGTCCTCGACGCCGGTGACGAGCAGATCACCGCAGGAGGGGCGGCATGGAAGCCCGACGCCAGGGCACTCCCACCCCTTCTCGATGACGCAACCGCCGCTACAGCCGTCGCCGTCGAAGGCGTTCCCGTCATCGCACTCTTCGTAGCGCGCGAGCCACCCGTTGCCGCAAGCATCGGCTGAGCACGGCCCGACCTCCGGGCAAACCCAGTCGACCTCGACTTGACACGCGAAGGTGCAGCCGTCGAGCCGAAGCTTGTTGCCGTCGTCGCACTCCTCCGCGGCGTCGTGCTGTCCGTTGCCGCAGGGAGCGGCCGAGGGCTCGTGCGGAGGGACGATGGGACGGCCCGTACCACCGCCGCCCCCCGCGCCTGTCACGGCACCGCCTGCCCCGCCGCGGCCGCTCGTGGCGCCGGCCGCGCGCGAGCCGCTCGACCCCGCATCTCCCGCCTCTCCCCCGCCCTTGTCGATCGAACGGCCCGCGCATGCCGCGACGAGCGCGACCATCACACCGAGCGCGCGGATGCCACCGAGCCTGCCCACACCGACCATTGCCCGAGGAGTCTAACCTAGCGGCGCGAAACTACACGTTCGCCACGCCGCGCGCTCGAAACGCGGCAATCCCTTGAGCTGCGCCGTTCCCGCCGCTATGGCGTGTAAAGCCTACAATTCTCGCACGGGCCGTGCGCCGGTCCGTCATCGCACAACTCACCGTAGCGGCCGTCGATGACGCCGTCTCCGCAATACCCCGCGATCCGACACGTGGCCGTGCAACCGCCACCCGGGCTGTAGTCGGTGAAGTAAGGCCATGCGTCGCACGGCTCATCACCGTTCACGATGCCGTCGCCACAGAACGCGGCGTAGGTGCAATCGGCGTTACAGCCGCCGTACTGCCCGTCGTTGGCGAGCGCGCCGTCGTCGCAATCCTCCGGCGCCGTAACGACGCCGTCGCCGCACACCGGGTTGACGCACGCCGAGCCCGCCGAACCGTCGTCGTTCGGCCGACCACCGTCGCCCGCCGCACCCGCTGCGCCCGACGCACTGGAGCCGCACTCGGGTCGCTCGACGCGGCACGACCGCGAGCAGCCGTCGCCGCTCACGCGATTGCCATCGTCGCATAGCTCAGCGCCGACCAACATCGAGTCGCCGCAATACGGCCGACATGACACCCCAGCTCCGGGACACCAAAAGCCCGACTCGACGGCGCACTGACTGCTGCAACCGTCTCCGTCGCTCGTGTTGCCGTCGTCGCAGGCTTCGCGCCCCGCGAGCAGGCCATTGCCGCACGGATCGGCCACGCAGGCACCTGCGGCCGGGCAGTGCCAGCCGTCCTCGGGCTCACACCCATCGCTGCAGCCGTCACCACCCATGAGGTTGCCGTCGTCGCACACCTCGCCGTCGTCGTGAGCGCCGTTGCCGCACGTGCGCGTGAGGTCGGGCGGGGCAATGACCGCACCCGCGACGGCACCGGTCGCCGCACCCACGCCCCCGACGCTCGTCGTGCCACCCTTTGCGGTCGCCGCAGCGTGGCCCGCGGCTCCACGCGAAGAGTCGCCGGGCTCGCGCGCCCGCCCTGCGCACGCGATGACCGCGAGCACCAGCGCGCCGAGCGCCCAGGGGCCGCCATGCCTGCCCGCACCGTGCATCCGTGCGAAGCGTACTCCCGTCCTCGAGCCGGAGCCCGGAACGCGCGTCTACCCGGCGATGTTCGGCAGCGGCGACTTCGAGCCGAGGTCCGGATCCCCGAAGCCCTTGTAGTTCGTCACGCCCATCGCTTCGCACAGGTTCAGGAGGATGCGCTCGTGGCGCTCGCCCGACTTGACGTAGCGCCCTTGGGCCGAGGTCTTGAGGTAGCCGCCGGCGCCGCTCGCGAGCACGAAGCGCATCGACTTCTGGTCGTGATTCACGGCGTCGCCCATGTCGCGGCACCAGGCGACGAGCGTCGTGTCGAACAGCGTCTTCGAGCTGTCCTCCGGATCCTGGAAAGTCTTGAGCTGATTCACGAGCGAGACGAACTCGCCGGCGAGGTACGCCTCGAACGCGATCAGGTTCTTGAAGTTCGAGGAGGCGCCGCTGTGAATGAAGCCGCCGTGCTGGTCGTCATACGGCAGGTTTGGCGCGTTCACCTTGAGCGATTGATCGTTGCCGTACTGGATCGCCGCGACCCGCGTGATGTCGCACGCGAAGGCGCTCGCGATGATGCTCTGGTGCACCTTGTTCATGGCGAGCGCGTCCGCGTCGCCCTGGTGGGTGTACGTGCTGTCGGCACCGGGCGCGGTCGGCTTCGTGCACGCTGCGCCGGTCGCCATGCTCTGACTGAGCTTGTTCTCGAGCTGGCGGATCGAGTCGAGGTGCACGTCGAGCTTGGCGGCTTCGGCGCTGCCGAGCGTGCCCTTGAGGCTCGTCGCCTCCGCGGTCACGAGGTCGAGGATGCTCTTTCGACGCTTGAGCAGCCCGTCCGCGGACTGACCCATCGGGAGCGCGCCGCCGAACACGGTCGTGTACGCCGATTGCGGCGAGCTGATGGTCGCCAGGTTGTTCCCGCCGTTGGACGCGCCGCCGTAGAACATCGTCACGCCGCCGCCCCCGTTGGTGGCGCCGCCGAGGAGCAGCGACCCAATCGGCCGGTTGATGCCCTGCGCGATCAGCTGATTCGCGATGAACTGATCGACCGAGATTTTGAGCTGGCCGTTGTAGTAGCCGTAGCCCATGCCCGTGATGCCGTCGGGCGCACCGTGGCCGTTGCTGATGTTGCCGCTCGGCATGCCCTCGACGAGAACGACGCTGTCCTTGATGGCGTCGAGCGGCTTCGTCATCGCGCTCCACGACGTGATGGCTTCACCGGAGACCGTGGGCGTCCACGCCTGCGGATACGTGCCCATCGTGCAGAAGAGCACGAGCCGCTTCACGGAGCTGCCGGCCGCCTGCGCTTCTTTGCGCATGCCGGAGTTCACGAACGGCGCGAGCAAAAGCCCGGCGCCGGCGCTACCGAGGAGTTGTCTGCGACTGAGCGTGCTCATCGTCCGTTCTCCTACTGATCCTTCACGCGCGCCGTGAAGTTCGGGGCGTGGATGATGGCTTTGAGCACGTCCTTCAGGGCGAAGCCCTTGCCCGACGCCTCCGCGTAGATCGCGTCGTACGTGCAAGCGTCCTCCGCCCAGGAGCTCGAGCCGTACGCGAAGTACGTCCAGTAGCGGAGCATGCAGTGCTCCACGTCCTCGCTCTCGGAGAGATACTCGCCGAGGCTGCCCGGGCCGCTCAGCCCCACGAGATCCGGACTGTCGCCGGACGGGGTTTGGAAGAGCGTCACCGAGTCGTCGATCGGGAGGCCGTTCTCCGTCTCGCGGAAGCGGCCGAAGGCGTCGTAGTGCTCGAAGCCGAAGCCCGTCCAATCCATCAGCTTGTGGCAGTTGTAACAACCGCCGAGCGAATGCGACTCCTCGAAGCGCTGGCGCGTCGTCTGCGTCATGGCCGACGGCTTGAAGGCGGTGTCGACACCGGGCGGCGGCGGCTGGACCTCTTGGCACAGGATGCGCGTGCGTACGAGGTGTCCGCGCTGGGTCGGCGAGGACGTATCGGGCCGCGCGTAGCCGTTCAGGATCGCGCCCGTGGCGAGCAGGCCGCCATCACGGCCCGTTCCGGCGAGCGCCACGCTCTTGAAATCCGTGCCGAGCGCCGACGAGTCGATGCCGTAGAAGTCGGCGAGGTCCTTGTTGAGGAACGTGTGGTCGCTCGCGAGCAGCGTGCCGACGCTTCCCGTGCCGTTGAACGCCTCGACGATCAGGCTCCGCGCTTCTGTCGCCATCGCGTCGCGCAAGGCGGCGGTCATCGCGAAGACGGTGTCGTCCTTGGCCGTCGTGTACAGCCGCTCGAGGCCGAGCCAGCCGCTCATGAAGCCCATGACGGCGTTCTCGCTGCTGGCGCTGCCCGAGGCGAGCAGGCGATCGGTCTGTTGATCGACCATCGCGTCGAGCGTGAGGCTCCCGGAGGCGACGGAGTCCGCCGCGGCGAGCAGCGTCTCGTCCGGCGTGCTGCTCGTGAGGAGGTAGCTGAGCTCCGTCGCGACCTCGTACGGCGTGAGCGTGTAGGTACCGCCCGACTCCTTGCCGAGCTCGCTCCGGTAGAGGAACGACGGCGACTGGAGCATGGCGACCATCACGGATTGCGCGGCGTTCGAGAAGTCTTTCTCGGCGGTGAAGAGCGCGCTGTACCCCGTGATGCGCGCGTCGTCGTCGGCGAGCTTCGTGCGGAAGGCGCGCCGCCCGAAGCCTTGAATGAACTTCTTCGCGCACGAGGCGTCGACCGTCGTGCAGCTCGCGAACTGGCCGAGCTGATTGTTCTGCGCGGCCCAGGCGGCCACTGCCTCGGCGCTGTCCATGAGCTGTGAGGCGTTGAGCCCCTGCACGACGAGCGCGTTCGCATCGACCGCGAAGCCCAAAATCAACGGATCGGAGAAGACGCTGCCGACCGGGGCGCCGCCGCTCGTGTCGTTGAAAATGGCGCGAATGCTGGCCTCGTACTCCCCGGCGCTCAGGCGCCAGAGCTTGCGCGGCCCGGGCGCGTCGGAAGTGCAAGCCTGCGGCTCCGCGAGCGCTTGGGGCGGCGCCATCAAGGTGCCACCCGCGCTGCCACCACCGCCACTGGTCGAGCCGCCCGCGCCGTTGCCGGCGCTGCCTGCGTCCCCGCTGCCACCGCCGCCCGTACCGTTCCCCGCGTTGCCGGAGTTGCCCGCATTGCCCGCGCTGCCGCCGCCGCCCTTGCCCATGCTGGACCCGGCCTTACCCGAGGCGCCGCCGCCGCTGACGTTCGCCGCGCTACCGCCGCCGCCGCCCGTGCCGGGACCGGTTCCGCCCGTCGCGCCACCGAGCCCGGGTGCCTTGCCCGCCGAGCAACCGAGCGCTGACGCGAGCGCGACTACCGCACCAACACGAGCCATCGACGAAGAGCGCAAGAGCATGTGTTCTCGAAGAGCTGAGGCCGGTTCCTCCCGAAGCGGTTCGTCAGCTCGGTACGATCACCCAAAGCTACAGCACCGCACCGTTTCGTCAATCCGTTGGGTGACACACTCGACGCAGCTTTGTGCGCGAGAAAACTACATGGCGCGCCGCTCTCAGGAAACTTTTCGCGGCAGCAAGAAAACCGAGCGTCGCCGTGTGTACCGAGGTGCGACACACTCGCACAATCGCTTAGCCCGGCTTACCGCGGCGGAGGACCGCAGAAGAACGCAGCGGCCTCCGTTGCGAGAAGCAGGATCACCTCCGTTGCTTGGCGCGCGAGGGACTGAAGCGCGGGCGCGCAATGAAATGCGCTTGCGGCGGCGTGATCGGATCCCGTGCGCCGACGCGCATCGAGCGCCGCCGGCCGTCGCGGAGTCCGTCGCCGCGCGCGATGGACGCCAGACGTCGCGCAAGTCCGCCGACGTGCGTCATCGACGCCGGGGGCCGTGGAAGTCCGCGGACGCGCGTCATCGACCTGGGGGCCGTGGAAGTCCGCGGACGCGCGTCATCGAAGCGGCCGAGTTGATGCCCCCGCGAGGGTGCGGCGTGGTACGGCCCGCGTGCTCGGCCTTTGGCCTGTGCGCGCGGGTGCCCCCAAGCGCTGGCGAGGCCAGCGCGGGGGCACAACGGCGGTGGGCGTGACCGCAACGGGGCTGCGGGCGGTGACGTGCGGCGGGGATACGGCGTGACGTGCGTAGTGCCGCGGGGTCCGGATAGCGCGCGATGGGCCGCACCGTTGAAGGCATCGGAGCGAGGTCGTGGCGAGCCACGCCGCAAGAGCGCAATGACGGCTGATGAGGTCTTTTGAGCGGCGTGGTGCTCGGCATCGGGGCTAGGGCCCGTGGAAGACGGCGATGGGGCCCGCTGTCAACAACCGCCCCGATGCCCGAGCGGGGGGTTTGGTGTTACTGGGGAGCGAGCTCGCGCAGCGTTTGGCGAATGAGCTGCTCGAGTGAGGAGACGGAATCCGGGATCCGTGCGAGCGCGCGCTTGGCTTCGCCTTCGCGGAAGCCCAGGCCGGTGAGGGCTTGAATGGCTCTTGTGCGCGCATCGGCCGCCGCAGGGCGGACGGCACCGCCGTAAGCCGTGCCGTCGGCATGGGTGAAGTGCAACTGAGAGGAAGCAGAGCCGACAATGATGAGCCTGCCTTCGTGAACAGCGCGGTGGTGCGCCGCGCAGAGAGTCACGAGGTTTTCGAGGCTGTGCTTGCCGTGCTCGGACCGACGCACGAGGTGATGCGCGTCAGTAAAGACGCCGTGTTGGCAGCCGGGGACGCAACATTTCCCGCCGTCCCGGCGAAGGACCGCACGCCGGATTGCGGGCGGAATGGTCTGGGTCGCACGGATCGTAAGTGCGCCCACGTGGACGCGAGCGGGGACGCCCACGTGCTCGCGAGCGTTTGTGTCGCGCCTCGCGCCCACGTGGG
>Ga0070682_100001319_pt1 | contig 14039 bp, 14 predicted proteins | sample KBSC63LmetaG_FD_64668 | JGI IMG/M metagenome (GOLD analysis project Ga0070682, IMG submission 64668) | Corn rhizosphere microbial communities from Kellogg Biological Station, Michigan, USA - KBS C6-3L metaG | ecosystem: Host-associated > Plants > Roots > Rhizosphere | place: USA: Michigan... | reverse complement strand
CGCGCTAGGCGACGATCTCGATGTGCGGCTTTTTCGCCGCCTCCTCGGGCGTCTCCCGGGCCAGGACCGCGTTGAGCGAGGCAATCGCCACCGCCAGCTGCTCTTCGTCGGGCTCGCGGGTGGTCAGGTTCTGCAGCATCAGGCCCGGCCACATGACCGCCCGCACCCAGGCTTTGCGGCGGTTTTTCCCGGCCCACTTGATCACCTCGTAGGAGAGGCCGGCGATCAGCGGGATACCGAGGATTCGCGACAGCACCAGCCAGTACCAGGCGGGCAGGCCGATCGGGGCGAAGACGAAGATCGCCAGCACCATCACGATCAGCAGGAAGCTGGTCCCGCAGCGAGGATGCAGGCGCGAGTAGAGCTTCGCCCGCGAGGGCACCAGCTCGTCTTCGGCCTCGTAGCAGGAGATCGTCTTGTGCTCGGCGCCGTGGTACTCGAAGACGCGCCGCAGGTCGGGCATTTTGCTGATCGCAGCGATGTAGCCGATGAAGATCCCCGTCCGCAGCACCCCCTCGACCAGCCAGAAGAGGAAGGGCGAGCCGAGCTTGTCCTTGATCAGGCTGGTGAGGCCGACCGGGACGACGAAGAAGAGGCCGACCGCGAGCAGCATCGAGACGAAGATCGTCAGCCCCCAGACCCAGCCGCCGATTTCTTCCTTCTGGCCCTCCTCGTCCTCGTCCATCTGCGCGTTGGCCGAGATCGCCAGCGCTTTGAAGCCGATCTTCAGCGACTCGCCGAGGGCGACGACGCCGCGGATCACCGGCAGGCGCCAGACCCGGTGCCGCTGTGCCCAGGGGACGAGCGACTCGGACTCGACCTCGATCTGGCCCTCGGGCGAGCGCACGGCGACGGCCCAGACCGAGATGCCGCGCATCATCACCCCCTCGAGCACCGCCTGGCCGCCGACCGGGGCGTCGCGCTTGGCGACCAGCGCCCCGTCGGGCATGCGCAGCGGGTCTCCTCCGTTTGCGGAGGAGGTCTCGTGGGATGCCAGTGCCGAGCCCGACGGCGGGCTCACGCGCTACTTCCCAGCCCTGTGCTTGGCGGCGCGGCGCTGGAAGCGCTCAACGCGACCACCGGTGTCGACCAGCTTCTGCTTGCCCGTGTAGAAGGGGTGGCACTCGGAGCAGAGCTCGACGTGCAGATCGGCCTCCGTCGAGCGCGTGTAGAACTGGTTCCCGCACGAGCAGTGCACGTTGGAAAGGGTGTATTCGGGGTGGATTCCTGCCTTCATCTCCACCAAGTCTAGAGAACCGCGCAAGCGATGCCGATAGGTCCCTGTGCGGAACGTGATCGGAGCCCTGCTGTTCGGCGGCGCTGCCATCGTGATCCTCCACGACTGGATGGGGATCGGCGGCTCGGGCCTCGACGTCGCGATCAACGGAGTCGTCTACGACACCGTCGTCGTCTGCGCCGGCCTCGCCTGCCTAACGAGGGCGCGGCGGGGCGGGCAGGAGCGGGGCGCCTGGCTCGCGATCGCCGCCGCCGTCCTCGCCTGGGCGGCCGGCGAGATCTGGTGGACGCTCTACATCGAAGGCAATCCCAACGCCCCCTATCCCTCCCCCGCCGACCTCGGCTACCTCGCCTTCTATCCCCTCGCGGTGCTCGGCCTCTACCTGCTCGTCAAGGCGCGGGCGCGCGAACTCGACCCCCGGCTCTGGATGGACGGCCTGATCGCGGCGCTGGGGACCGGGGCGTTGGGAGCGGCGCTGCTGGTCGAGTTCGTCGCCGACCACACCAGTGGCACCAGGATCGAAGTCGCGACCACCCTCGCCTACCCTTTCGGCGACGTGGTCATGGTCTCGCTGGTCGTCGGCGTGATCGCCCTCACCCGCTGGCGCCCCGGCAGGACCTGGACGCTGCTCCTCGCCGGCCTCACGGTGATGGCGGTGGCCGACGTCGCCTTCACCCTGCAGACCTACGAAGCGGCGGTCCCGGACGGCGACTGGGTCGAACCGATCTACCTGTTCGCGGCGGTCCTGATCGGAGCCGAGGCCTGGCAGCCCGACGCGGACCGGATCCAGCCCGACGCCCGCTTCGACGGCTGGCGCGAGATGGTCGTGCCGGGGATCGTCGCGGTGGCGATGATCGCCCTCGTCGGCATGCAGTACTTCAACCACGCCAGCGCCCTCACCACCCTGCTCTGGTCGGCGACGATGCTGGCGGTGATCGCCAGACTCGCGCTCAGCCTGCGCGAGAACAAGCGCCTGCTCGACCAGGTCCGTACCGACCAGCTGACCGGCCTCGGCAGCCAGGGGCGGCTCCAGGTCGACCTCGCTGCCCGCTGCGCCCGCGCCGGCGAGGACCCCTTCACGGTGATGCTGCTCGACCTCAACGGCTTCAAGCGCTACAACGACACCTTCGGCCATCCCGCCGGCGACGCGATCCTCGCCCGCCTGGGGGGACAGCTGCAGCGGGCGGTCGCGCCGGATGGCAGCAGCTACCGGGTCGGCGGCGACGAGTTCGTGGTCCTGATCGACGGTGCCTGCTCCGGCCGCGACGCGGTGGTCAAGTGCGCCGCCGAAGCGATGACCGCCAGCGGCAAGGGCTTCGACCTCTCGGCGGCCTGGGGGCTCGCCGCGGTCCCGGCGGAGGCCGACGCCCCCGCCGCGGCGATGCAGCTCGCCGACGTGCGGATGTACGCGCAGAAGGAGTCGCGGCGCCTCGCCGGGCCGCTATCGGTTCCCGACCGCGAAGCCCTCGAGCAGCGTCACTAGGACTTCGGTCACCTCGGCTCGGGCCTGCGGTCGCTCGTCGCGGGCGAGGACCATCGCCGCCTCGTCGAGCGCCCCCATCAGCAGGTGCGCGGTCTGCTGCACCGGCAGCGGGCGGATCTCCCCCGCCTCGATCGCCGCCCCGAGGCTGGCTTCGATCAGGCCGAGGCCGTTGGCGGCACCGATCTCCCGCCAGCGCTCCCAGCCGAGGACGGCGGGGGCGTCGTGGAGGGCGATCTGCCGCAGCTCCGGCTCCAGGCACTCCTCGAGGAAGGCCTCGATCCCCGCCTTCATCGCGTCGAGCGGGCTGTGCAGCTCGGAGCCGAGGACGACGCGGGCGACCCGCTCGGTCGATTCGGCCTCGATCCGCGCGTAGACCGCGTCGAGCAGGCTCGCCTTGCCGCCGAAGTGGTGGTAGAGGGCGCCGCGGGTGACCCCGGCGGCGCGGACGATCTCTTCGGTGCCGACCTCCTCGTAGCCGCGCTCGGTGAAGAGGCGGCGGGCAGCGGCGATCAGTGCCTCGCGGGTCGCTTCGGTGCGTTCGGCTTGGGTCCTTCTAACATTCATACAGTCTGTATGTTACCTTCGAGATTCACGAACGACAAGGAGGGCCAGATGGCTGACGAGCGCAAAGAAGTAAAGCTTCCGGCAGGGACGATCCGTTACCGCGAGGCGGGCCAGGGCAAGCCCGTGGTCTTCGTCCACGGCTATCTGGTCGACGGCCGGCTCTGGGACGGGGTGGTCGACCGCCTCTCCGATCGCTGCCGCTGTCTCGCCCCCGACTGGCCGATCGGCGCCCAGCAGGTGGCGATGGACCCCGACGCCGACCTCTCCCCTCCGGGACTCGCCCGCCTGATCGCGGGCTTCCTCGACAAGCTCGAGCTCGAGGACGTGACGATCGTCGGCAACGACTCCGGCGGCGCTGTCTCCCAGATCCTCGTCGCCAACCACCCGCAGCGGATCGGCCGCCTCGTCCTGACCAACTGCGACACCCACGAGAACTTCCCGCCGGGGATCTTCAAGGCGATGCCGCCGCTGGCGAAGCTGCCGGGCGGCATGTTCATCCTCTCGGCGCCCTTCCGCATCCCCGCCGCCGCCCGCCGCGCCTTCAAGCCCTTTGCCCGCACCAAGATCCCCGACGACCTCGTCGCCTCCTGGATGCGCCCCGCCACCAGCGACGGCGACGTGATGCGAGACGCAAAGAAGTTCACCGTCGAGATGAACAAGCGCTACACCCTGGCGGCCGCCGAAAAGCTCCGCACCTCCGACCTCCCGATCCGCCTCCTATGGGCCCCCGGCGACAAGTACTTCCCGATCAAGTACGCCGAACGCCTCGCCGGCGAAGTGAAAAACGCCGAGATCGTCCAAATCCAAGACTCCAAGACTTTCGTCCCCCTCGACCAGCCCCAACGAGTAGCCGACGAGATCGCCGGGTTCGTCGGTTAGGAGGGGAGCCGGTGGGGGGTCTCTGGGCACTTCTTGCCGAGCCCAGCTGAGTTTCTGGGCTGACGCCTAAAGCACACCTGGCTCGGCTCGAAGTTGAGTGCCCAGAGACCCCCCACCGGCTCCCCCACCGATCGAGCGCTGGCAGACGGAGGGGCGACAAGCCCTTCTCCAGCTCAACAGTGCGTGGTTCCTTTCGGACAAAATGGGTCCGTCTGGAACCACAACTTCGCCTCGCAGCTCATAGCTGCTGTTCCGTGGTTCCTTTTGCACGGCATAGGTGCTTAAGGAACCACGGAACAGCCGGGCGGCTCGTGCAGGGGTCCGGTCACCCTTCCCGCGGCTTGTGCTTTTTCGGCGCCCACCACCGCGGCAGACAGCTGCGAATCACCGAAAGAAGTTGAGCGGGAAGGGTGACCGGACCCCTTACCCACGCCGATCCCGGATTTTGCGAGCACCTTCTACCGCTCAAAAACGAACAAGCGTTCCCAAAGGGCTGCAAAGAGCATATTTTTCGTCCGACGGGCTGGGGAGCATTTGCCATCGCCCCCTACAGGACGGAGAGGTTTATGTCCAAGCAGATCTTCGATCAGGATCGGCCTCGGAGCACGATGGCCCAGCTCCTCGACGAAGCTTTCGCCGGCTGCGATCAGTGGACCGTAGTCGCAGCGCCACCACGGCGCAGCAGCCTCGACTTCAGCCCCCGCTCCTCGAGCAGCTCGAGGATCTTCGACAGGGCTGCAGCGGTGCGGACCCAGGAGCCGGGCGCACTGCCGTAGTAGGTGGCGTCGTGCAAAAGGAGGATGTCCCCGGCGCTGATGCCGGCGGTTACGCGACGCGCGATCGACTCCGGCGTCGCGCGGCGGTCCCAGTCCTTCCCCCACCGGGACCACAGCACCGGTCGCCAGCCGCGGTTCCGGATCGCGCGCAGGCCGGCGGCGCTGAACATCCCGTAGGGCGGGCGATAGTCGGCGATCGCCTGGCCGGTCGCTTCCTCGATCGCCGCCCGCCCCCGCTCGGCGTCCTCGAGCAACATCCGCGGCGTCAACAGCAGCTGGCAACGATGGCGATAGCAGTGCAGCTCCACCCGATGCCCGGCGGCGACGATCTCGGCGGCCAGCGAAGGTCGCCGCTCCACCTGCTCGCCAGCAAGGAAGAAGGTTGCCTTGGCACCGTGCTCGCGCAGCGTCTCCAGCACCGAGATGGTCCCATGGGGATGGGGTCCGTCGTCGAAGGTGATCGCAACGCCGTCGAGATCGTCCTGGCGGAGGACGACACCGAGCCCTCTACCGATCGAGGGCACGACCGGAGCCAGAGCGGGGCCTGCGTGCCAAACCAGTCCGGTGGCCGCGCCGACCGCGGGAAGAGCCCTGATCAACGCGCCGCGGCGGTCGTCTCAGGCGCCGGCTGCTGCGGCCGACTCGCTTCTTCCTTCGGCGCGGCGGTGGCATTGTCGACGTCGCCGATGTGGATGCGCTCCTTCAGCGGGTTGGAGATCACCTTGTAAGGACTCTCGGTCTTGACCGCGGAGAGGACCATCACGACAAGGAGGGCGACCACGCTGACGGCCGCAGCGACCCGCTCAGTCCGCACCCGCCAGACCGGCTGCTGCTTCACCCGCGGCCGCACCTCCAGCGCGCGCGAGGCGATCGAGGGCAACGAGGCGAAGGAGGAGTCGGGCGAGCGGCGCTCGCGGGTCAGGTGGCGCAGGACCGACTCCAGCTCGTGCGAGGAGCGCGCGACTTCGGCCAGGCCGAAGCGCTCGAAGGCGGCGTTGTTGGCGCGCAGGTGACCGGCGGAGAAACCGTAGGAGACGACGGGACAGCCGCGGATGTGGGCCTCGAGCACGGTCAGCCCGGCGGTGCCGTGGACCATCGCGTCGGCCGCCGCCATCCAATCGCTCATCTGCTCGGTGAAGCCGAGGACCCGCACCTGCTCGTTGCCGCGGAAGCGCTGCTCGAGCTTCTCCCGCGCCGCCTCGTTGCGGCCGGCGATGCAGACGACGAGCGTGTCTTCGACGGCGAGCGCGCACTCGATCGCGCCCTCGAGGTCGCCGACCCCCCAGCCGCCGCCGGAGACGAGGACGAGCCTCGCGTGGGCGGGCACGTCGAGCGCCTCGCGGGCGTCGCGCCGGGTCCGCGGCATCAGGAACTCGCGTGAGATCGGCGGTCGCATCCATTCGACGCTGCCGGGGCCGGCGAGCCTCTCGACTTCCTCGATCGACTCCGGGTGGGTGACGAAGTGCATGTCGACGCCGGGGTGGACCCAGTAGCGCAGCCCGGCGAGATCGGTGATCGCCGACTGCACCGGGATCTCGAGGCGCCGGTTCTCGCGCAGCATCCCCAGCACCGCGGTCACGCCGGGGTAGGTGGAGACGATCACGTCGGGTTCCTGCTCGGCGATCAGCCGCAGCAGCCCTCGCGCGCCCAGCCAGTAGTTGAGGTGATGGGCGAGCCAGCGGGTCGGGCCAAACTTGGTGATCAGCCAGTACTGGAGGTCGAACATCCAGGGCGTCCAGCGGAAGGTGAAGCGAGAGCCGCCGCGCACCACCGCGGAGATGATCCTCCCCATCGCCTCCAGGCCGTTGGCGACCTCGACCTTCGCGCCCGGCACCTGCTCTTCGAGGTCGGCCTTGATGATCCGCGCCGGCAGGTCGTGCCCCTCGCCGATGTCGGCGCTGAGGACCAGCACCCGCGGCTCGCGCTCTTCGAAGCGGGAGGCGCCGGCGAGCAGCGCCCCGGCAGCGTGTTCGTTGCCGTTCAGCGACGGCTTTTTGCCGGGGACCGGGTCGGGCGGCCGGGTGCTGGAGCGAACCCATTCGACGTACTTGCGCACGCCTTCTTTGAAGCTGGTTTCCGCTTTCCAACCGAGCTCTTCGAGCGCCCGCTCGTTGGAGATCACCTTGCCGGGGAAGTCGCCCGGCCGCGGCGGCGTGTGGACGATCTCGCAGTTGTCGGTGTTTTCCTGCACGCGCTCGGCGATTTCGAGGATCGTCACGATCTCGTCGCCGGAGAGGTTGTAGGTGCGCCCGGCGGCCTCGGGCTTAAGAGCGGCGACGATGCCGTCGGCCAGGTCCTCGACGTAGATGAAGCTGCGGGTGGTGCTGCCGTCGCCGGCGATCGTCAACGCCTTGCCTTCGAAGGCAAGGTCGGTGAACTTGGCGACGACGCCGGCGGCGCGGGCGCGCGGCCCATAGGGGATGCCGAAGCGGAGGATCGTGCTCTCCAGCTCGAACAGCTCGGCGTAGCCGGCGCAGTAGGTCTCGCCGGCGAGCTTGGTCGCGGTGTAGAGGTGGCGCGGCGCCGGAATCGGCGTCTCCTCGTCGACCTCCTGCTCGGGGCAGTCGCTGTAGACCCAGGTGGTCGAGCCGTAGACGACGCGGCCGACCTTGGCCCGGCAGGCGGCCTCGAGCACGTTCAGGGTTCCGCGGGTGTTGACCTCCTCGGCGAGGACGGGGTCGGCGTGGACGTGGCCGACGTCGGCGACGGCGGCGAGGTGGATCACCGCGTCGCAGTCGCGCATCGCCAGGTCGAGGTTGGCGGGGTCGGTGATGCTGCCGGTGAAGGTCTCCACTTCCAGCGGCGAGTGGTAGGGCGAGGCGCTGAGGTCGAAGATGCGCGGGGTCATCCCCCGCTCCAACAGGCGATCGACGACGTGGGAGCCGATGAAGCCGCCCCCTCCGGTGACCAGGACTCTCATGACTCTCCCTTCAGCGCCGCCTCGCGCGAGGCTGGGCGGTAGTAGAGCGGCACGCACCAGTGGTTCTCGGCCACCCAGTCGGTGTTCGGCAACTCGTCGGTGCGGCCCATGATCCGGTGGCAGGGCTGGTCGTAGACCCGCCCCGTGCTCTTCTCGATTTCGTCGAAGACGATGTACTTGTAGAAGCCCGAGGTCATCCCGTCGGGCAGCTCGAGCCGCGCGGGGTAAGCCGGGTCGAGGTGCTCTCGGGCGTACTCGTTCTTCCAGGCGACGATCTCCTCCATCCGCTCGGCCTGGACCAGGCCGAGGGCGGCGGTGAACTCGCTCATCCGGAAGTTGAGCCCGTCGACCTCGTGCTCGAACTTGCCGTAGTTGCGGAACTTGGCGGCGAACTCGATCAGCTCCGGGTCCTTGGAGACGAGGACCCCGCCCTCGCCGGTGGAGACGGTCTTGGTCGCGTAGAGCGAGTAGACGCCGGCGTCGCCGTAACCGCCGGGCTTGGCGCCGTTCCAGTCGGCGCCGTGGGCGTGGGCGCAGTCCTCGAGCAGGAAGATCTCGTTCTCCTGACAGTAGGCGGCGATCCGCTCGGCGTCGAAGGCGATGTGGCCACCGATGTGGACGAGGATCGCGGCCCGGGGCTTGTGCCGCTCGGCCTTGCGCTCGAAGTCCTCGAAGGACATGCAGAGGTCCTCGCGATTGCAGTCGACGAACTCGACCCGGGCGCCGGCGTTGATCGCCGCCAGCGGCGTCGCCATGAAGGTGTTGGAGGGACAGAGGACGGTCTCGCCCGCGACCCCGGCGAACTTCATCGCCGCCAGGGCGCCACCGGCCCAGCTCGAGAGGCCGCGGCTCGGCAGCCCGTTCCACTCCTCCCAGCGCCGCTCGAAGGCGGCAAGCTTCGCGCCCTCGGACCACTGCTCGGAGTCGAGGACCTCGGCCCATAGCTCGAACAGCCGGGCACGGTCACGGTGGTCGAACCCGATCGCGAATTTGCTCGCGTCGGGCAGCGTGTTCTCTGCGGCGCCTACGGTGGGCTCCTTAAGTGATGTGGCTGGGATCAGTTCCTCGGCGGGACTTGACAACTACAACGCCAAGGGCGGCGGGAAATCTACCAGCGCAACCGGATCGTTTACCCGATCCATCTGTCGTCAACCCTCGGCGTGTGCGGACTCAATTAATGACCCCACAGCCTTAGAGCGAGCTAAAGATACGGCTCCGGCCACCGCCAGAGCGATGAAAAGGACGAGCGCGGCACCGCCCAAAGGGGTTTCCGACCAGGACTCGTCGAAGATAAGCGGCGCCAGAACGACCGGCACCAGCACCTGCACCGAGAACATCGTCGGGGCGACGTGGGTGGCGGGACGGCGCTGGAGGGCGCTCATCTCGCTCAGCAGCGCCAGGCTCTCCGAGGCCGCGGCGGTCCCCAGCCAGAGAGCCGCGAGCAGCACGGCACCCGTTGCCAGCTCGTCGGTCAGCAGCTTGCTGGCGATCGCCGTCCAGGCGTAGCCGGCGCCGGCGGCGACGGTAGCGACCACGCCGAGTCGAGCCGGACGGCGGCTCAGCGAGCCGCGCAGCGCGTACGGCGCCAGCACTGGCAGCGCCACGAGGACGAGCGCCACGGCGATAGCCCCGGCCCCGGCGTGGTCGGTAGACCGTTCCGGCGCCGCCCAGGCGACGCCAGCGATCCCGGCCACGATCGCGGCGACCGCGACGAGCTCCCGCCGCCCAGGGCTCTCCCCCAGTCGCGTCGCCCCCAGCCACAGCAGCAGCACCAGCCCGCTTGCCAGACACGGTTGCACCACGGTGAGCGGCGCCAGCAGCAGCGCCACGATCTCGAACGGCCAGCCCAGCAGGCCCAGCGCCGTCGCCCCCAGCCAGCGCCGGTTATGCAGCAACCGCCTCAGCAACGACGGCCGCAGCCCGTGCTCCTGCGGCACCTTCCGCGCCTCCAGCGCCTGCAACGCGATCGAACCGTTGTAGAGCAGCGAGGCGACGACGGCCGCAGCTATTCCCAGCGCCAGCACGGCGCGACTCTATGCGCTTCCCGCGAGGGGTCGCGCCCCGTATCAGCTGCTCAGCGGGATTTCCAGGTTGCCATATTGGTTTTCGAGAACCAGCGTGGCATGAAGGCCAGTTTTGGCTTCGTTCAGCCTGACCGTCTCGACACAGGTTTTGTGCGCAGAGCTGAATTCGACTTCGCAGTGCTTACCGCTAGGGAAAGAGAAGCTGCTTTTGTTCGTCCCCGTAATCGTCTCGTTCGCGACGACAACGGTGTTGAAACCACCCCATTCGATCGTCACGGACTTGGATTCGATGCCGCTGAAACTGAGGCTCGTGGGGTTGGCGCGGAGAGCCGGACCGGTCGAGCCGCCTCCGCTACAGGGACCCACGCCCAGCGCGACAAGGCCGAACAAGCTCGCGAGGAAAAGTAGCCTGAGGCGTAAATACATTGACTAATTTTATCATATTGATAACGTTGTCCGATGAGGACGAGTTTTCGCTTGCTGCTTCCTCTTGCCGTCTGTCTCTCGATAAGCATCACCGCAGGTTGCGGCGGAATGCCTGCGGAGAGCCCATCCCATCGAGCAGTCTCCGTCGAAAAGAAACACGAGATTCTCTTGTCCAGCCCCGCGCTCGGGCCGGGTGGCAAGATCCGGAGAGGTTTTACCTGTGGAAAGGGCAACTGGTTGCCGCTGCGATGGGGCAGAGTCCCTGCCTCCACGGCAGAACTCGTGCTCTACGTAGGCCGCTTTGAAAATGTTCTCCACGGAAAATCAGCCGGCATGCATGTCCCCGCCGGATTGCTGGTCATGGGTATCGACCCCCAGCGACGCCGACTAGAGGTCGGCGAGTACCCGGCGAGCACGGCGACGGCTACCTATCGTCCCCACCAACTTTGCCCGCACCACAGAGCCGGACACTTCACGGTCGAGCTATTCGCACTCTCCAGGGAGCATCGTGTAACGCCCGCGGCCGTCAACACTGGAACGCTGACTGATGTGACCCTGAACTCCCTGGCGATGGGGCGGTTCACCGCCGAGGGAGGACTCCGATAAAGGTCGGAGCCTGGAGGGTGGGACTACGTCTCCTGGTACAGCGGGCCGTCGCCGCCCTCAGGGAGGGTGAGGCGGCCGCCCTTGGCGGTGATCGCGCCGCACTGGACGCAGTTGGAGGCGGTGACGTGGACGTCTACCTCGGCGGTGCCGTTCTCGAGCTGGTCCTCGGGGATCTCGTAGACCTGCGCCGGGCACATCGATACCCACGTCTGGGCGATCTCGCGCGGGACGTGGGTCTGGATGCGGACGTGGTTGGGGGCGTCGTCGCGGGTGGCGTTGCCGGAGAGGAAGACCGAGTCGAGCTTGTTGAAGGTCACCTCGTTGTCCGGCTTCGGGTACTTGTCGCCCGCCTTGCCCTCGAAGACCGGGATCTCGGCGTTGTCCTCGATCTTCCAGTGGCCGCCGGGGAAGGCGCCTTTGGTCGCGACCATCGCGCTGCCCATCGCGCCGCCGAAGATCAGGCCCTTGGTCAGCGGCTGCTTCATGTTCCGCGAGCGATACAGGTCCTTCTCGATCACCGAGCTGCGGATCATCCCGTCGTAGCTTTCGAAGTTGACCGAGTCGATGTCCTTCTTCAGCGACGCGACGATCGCTTCCGCCGCGTACATCCCGGCGTGCATCGCGTAGTGGACGCCGGCGAGTTCGGCGATGTTGACCATCCCTGCGGCGTCGCCGGCCATCAGCATCCCCGGCACCGAAAAGCGCTTCGGCAGCGCCCAGTAGCCGCCCGAGGGGATCGTCTTCGCGCCCCAGCCGACCCGTTTGCCGCCCTCGATGATCTTGGCGATGAAGGGGTGGGTCTTGAACAGCTGCAGGGCGTCGTGGACGGAGAAGGTGGCGTCGGTGGTGTCGAGGCCGACGACGAGGCCGAAGCAGACCTTGTCCTCGCCCATCGGGTAGATGAAGCTGCCGCCCGCCTCCTTGTAGCGCGGGCCCCAGCGCAGCGGCCAGCCGAGCGTGTGGATCACCCGGTCGAGAGGCTTCGGCACCTCCCAGATCTCCTTCACCCCGAGCTCCCAGACCTGCGGGTCAGAGCCCTCGCGCATGTCGAAGTAGTCCATCGCGGCGTAGGTGAGGTGGCCGATCGTGCCCTCGGCCAGCACCGTCGCCTTGGCGACGACGTCAGAGCCGGGCTCGAAGTTGCCGAGCTCTTCGCCCTCCTTGCCGCGGCCGCGGTCGCCCGAGCGGACGCCCTTGACGATCCGGTCCTCGACCAGAAGCTGGGTCGCGGCGGTCTCGGTGAGGATGTAGACGCCGGCCTCTTCGGCTTTTTCGGAGAGGAAGCGGCCGAGTTTGGAGACCGACATCGTGTAGGTCCCCTCTTTGCGGAAGTTGGGCGGCGGCGGCTTCAGCGGGAACGCTTTGCTCTTGGTGAGGAAGTACGTCGCGTCCTTCGTCACCTCCTGGTAGACCGGCGGCCAGTCGGCCGGGTCCAGGTCGGGGAAGAGCCGGGTCAGTGCCGAGGGGTCGACGTTGGCGCCGGAGAGCAGGTGCGCGCCGGCGACTTTGCCCTTCTCGATCACCGCGACCGGGACTTCGCCGAGCTTCTCCAGTAGCTCCGGCTCGTTCTCGAGGAGCTGCATCAATTTGTTGGCGCAGGCGAGGCCGGCGGGCCCGCCGCCGACGATCGCCACGCCAACCTCGATTCGCTCGTCCTCCGGGTCGGTCGGGCCGACGATGACGTCGGCCGGATCGAACGGGGGCGGGAACTCGCTCGGAGCTACTGGCATCGCTTTAGCCCTTCTTCGCCTTGATCGCCTCGGTCAGCTTGGGGACGATCTTGTGCAGGTCGCCGACCACGCCGAGGTCCGAGAACTCGAAGATCGGCGCGTTCGGGTCCTTGTTGATCGCGAGGATGTTCTCCGAGTTCTGCATCCCGACCTTGTGCTGGATCGCCCCGGAGACGCCGGCGGCGAGGTACAGCTTCGGCGCCACCGTCTTCCCGGTCTGGCCGATCTGGGCCGCGTAGGGGTACCAGCCGGCGTCGACGACCGCGCGGGTCGCGGCAACCGCGCCGCCCATCGACTCGGCGAGCTGCTCGCAGAGCTCGAAGCCCTCTTTGGCGCCGAGACCGCGGCCGCCGCCGACGAGGATGTCAGCGTCCTCGATGTTGACGTCGGCGCCGCGCTGCTCGCCGCGCTGAACCAGCTTCGCCTTGCTCGACCACTCGGAGAGCTCGACGTCGACGTCGACGACCTCGGCGCTGCCGCCGCTCTCGTTGGCGTCGAAGGCGTTGAGGCGGCCGATGATGATGCCGGGCTCGGAGAGGTAGCCGACGTCGGCGATCTCGGAGTCCTGCAGGATCGGCCGCTCGACGACCAGCTTCCCGTCCTGGACTTTGACCGCGGTGACCTCCATCGTCACGCCGGCGTTGAGGCGGGCGGTGAGGCCGGCGCCGATCTCGAAGCCGAGCAGGCCGCCGCCGAAGAGGGCGTAGGAGATGCCCTCGTCCTGAATGACCTTGGCCATCGCGTCGACGATCGGCTGGGCTAGGCCCTCGGGCACGCTCTTGGCCCGGTAGACCTTGGCGGCGCCGAAGTTGCCGAGCGAGGCGCAGGCATCGTCAGCGACGTCGCCGACGACCAGCGCGGCGGCCTCGCCGCCGACTTCACCGGCCAGTTTGGCGGCCTCGGAGATCGCCCCGAGCGAGTTCTTGTTGAAGTTGCCCTCGTCGTCGTGGAGGGCGTAAACCAGAATCCCTGCCATTTAGATCAGCTTCCTCTCGTCGAGCCAGGCGACGATCTTTTCGACCGTCTCGTTGGTGTCCTGGTCCTCGATGATCTCGCCCGCTTCCTTCGCCGGCGGCGGGTTCAGCCCCAGGACCTTGGTCTTCGAACCGCCCTCGCCGACCTGGCCGGCGTCGATGCCGACGTCGCCGGTCGCCTTCGAGTCGAGCGGTTTCTTTTTCGCGCCCATGATCGCTTTCAGGCTCGGGTAGCGCGGCTCGTTGATCGCGTCGCCGACGCTGATCACGGCCGGCAACTCGATCTCGACCGTGTCGTAGCCGTACTCGGCCTGGCGCTCGCAGCGCAGCTTGCCGTCGGTGACGTCGATCTGGATCACCTGGGTCAGCGAGGGCATCTTCAGGTGGTCGGCGACGACGGCGCCGATCGTGTAGCACTCG
>Ga0070682_100001315_pt1 | contig 14053 bp, 14 predicted proteins | sample KBSC63LmetaG_FD_64668 | JGI IMG/M metagenome (GOLD analysis project Ga0070682, IMG submission 64668) | Corn rhizosphere microbial communities from Kellogg Biological Station, Michigan, USA - KBS C6-3L metaG | ecosystem: Host-associated > Plants > Roots > Rhizosphere | place: USA: Michigan... | reverse complement strand
CCCGCGCCTCGGCGGCGTCCGAGATGAGCTGGGCGAGATCGAGCTCGTCGGATGGAGTCGTCTCGACGTGGAGGACGCGCGTCATGTGCTCGAGCGCGCGCCGATGATGCTCGTCGGAGGCAGCGGCCGAGCAGTCAGCGGGGACGATGATGTCGAGGTCGCGGAGATAGGCGTCGGATGCGGTGAACAAAACGCACATGTCGGTGGCGAAGCCGGCGAGGATGACGGTGCGAACCTCGAGATACTCGATCAACAGATCGAGCTGGGTGTGGTAGAAGCCGGAGTGCTTTGCCTTGAGCACGAAGTAATCTTCTTCGTCGGGCCGCAGCAGCTTCGCGATGGGCTCGCCGCGCACGCCGTCTTCCAGTACGTGCCCGAGCTGCTGCCGGAAATCGGAGCGCCACTTGCCGAAGTTGTCGTTTACGTAGATCACCGGCACGCCGGCGTCCTTCGCGCGGCGCCGCAGCTTGGCCAGCTTTTTCGCGGCCGGAAGCGCGTACTCGAACAGCGCCTCCCCACCCTCGAACTCCATGTCGTTGATGACGTCGATGAGGATCAGCGCGACGCTGCACTGATCGGGCACGTTACCGTGTAGATCCGAGTTCTTGGCAGTGTTTGGCATGCCCATTCACAAGGAAAGGGTCATGCCAGCGTCGTTTAGTGTGGGCGTTCGCGCGCTCGCGCGCGGGTGAGCCAGCCGGAGCGTCGGAAAAAGAAGTAGAACGGCAGGCCGAGCGCCATCAGGACGAGTCCGGCGACGGATTCCACCGGCGTCGCCGACAGGCTGTTGATCACCAGCCAGGCAGCGACGAGAACGAACAGCGCCGGCACGACAGGATAGCCGATTGCGCGGTAGCGACGCGGTGCGACCGGGAGCTTGCGGCGCAGCACGAACAGCGACGAGCCCACCAGTGCCGTGAACAGCCAGACCGCGAAGATCACCGACGTCGTGATCTGATCGAAGGTGCCGGAGAGCGCGAGCAGGCACGCCCAGATGCCCTGGAACCAGATCGCCTTTGCCGGCGCGCGGGAGTCTTCAGTGAGGTCGGCGAGGGCACCGAAGAAGAGGCCGTCGCGCGCCATCGCGAACGGTACCCGGGCATTCATGAGGGTGATGCCGTTGAGCGCGCCGATGGCGGCGATGATGAATGCGATCGAGACCAGCTGGGCGCCGTAGCGCGAGAAGGTCTGCGCCGCTTTCGCCGCGACCGGCAGTGCGTCACGATAGGCCGTTGAATTCGCGGTCAGTACTTCGCTGAACGGCAGCGCGTAGAAGTAACCGATGTTGGTCAGCAGATAAACGAGGATCACCAGCAGCATACCGTAGATCAGCGCACGCGGGACGTTCCGCTCCGGCTTCTCCATCTCGCCGGCGACCATCGGCAGGTTCGACCAACCCTGGTAGGCCCACAGTGCGGCGATCATCGCCGCGCCGAACGCACCGGCGCCCGACGGCGCGATCGTTTCCGTTACAGGTTTGTGCAGGTTGCTCCACGATCCAGTCTTCGACAACAGAAACGCGCCGAGGACGATGATGCCGATGCCGGCGAGCTTGGCGACGGTGGCTGCCCACTGAACTTTTCCGCCGAGCACCACACCGCGCGCGTTGATCGCGGCGAACAGCAGGATCACTGCGACCGCGATCACCTGCTGGACGCCGAGCCTCCACTGCACGAACTGACCGAGGATGTGAAAATCGTGGGTGGTCCAGACGGCGTTGATTGGAATGAAGGAGCCGAGGAAGGAGGCGAGCGCGGTCGCGACGGCGGCGAGTCCGCCGCTCGCGATCAGCATTACGGAGGCCCATCCGAACAAAAACGCAGGAAGATCGCCGTAGGCTTCGCGGAGGAAAACGTATTCTCCGCCCGCTTCCGGCATCATCGCGCCGAGCTCGGCGTAGGTGAGCGCACCGGCGAGGGAGAGTAGTCCTGCCGCGAGCCACACCCACAAGACCCTGGATGGAGATCCAACCAGCTGCGCCATCGGTGCTGCCTTGAGGAAGACTCCGGTCCCGATTACGGTCAGGACGAGCGCGATGGCGTCGCGGAGCGACAGCACTCGCGCCAGCTCTCTTGTCGCGGCCGTCACTGGTGGTGATGCCGCGACGGGCGAGCTCACTCGGGCGGGCGAACTACGTCGTGGGGTCCCGTGTTGCGGATTCCGTAGGTCGGGCGCACGTACTCTTCGGTGGTGGCGATCCCTTCCTGCCGATCGAGCTCGCGATTATCGCGCTCGATGTTGTCACGCTCTTCCTTGTAGCGCTTGTACCAGCTGCGGGTGACTTCGCCCGCGAGCTCGCGGTTGCCGAGTCCGAAGGCGAGCGACAGGGCGAGTGCGATGGCGCCGAAGAGAATGGCGAAAGCGGTGGTGACGATCTCGGTGGCGACGCCCAGCTCCTGGAGCGCCATGAAAGTCGCGAGCAGGACGACGCCCGCCTTGCCGACCCGCGCCAGGGTCGGGCCCCCGTGCAATCCGCCCGCCGACGCCATGATCAGTCCGCCGACGAAGCTGCCCAGCACGATGCCGACGATGAGGATGACGATCGCGGCGATGACGCTCGGGATGTAGCTAACGAGCTCCGAGAAAACGTTGGCCAGCGACTGAAGCCCGAGTGCGTTGGCGGCGACCAGCATCACCGCGAACATCACGAACCAGAAGACGAGACTGCCGGCGACGCGCGTCGGATTCACGCGCGATCCGGACCGCTCCACCGCCTGCATCACGCCGCCACGCTCGAGGATCTGATTGAGGTGGACTCGGCGCATCAGTCGATCCGTCCCCTTCTCGAGCAGTCTCGCCAGCAGATAGCCGGCGAACAGAATGACGAGGGCGCCAAAAAGCGCGGGGACGTAACCATAGAGCTGCTCGAAGCTTCCTTGCAGTCTCTCGCCGAAGGTGAGTGTCGTCGTGGTGTCCACTAGAACCTCACATTGATCAGGGAATGATTCCCGGGGGTGCGGGCCGCTGTTAGTGCGATGGCCGTCGGATTAAAAGTTACGCTAAATCGCTGCTGTCCGGCGTCCCCAGAGGGTTGCAGATAGATCTCGGTTCCGATCATGCCGGCCAACCCGCCGATCGCGCTGAGCGCAAACACGGGCTCGGGACTGTGGTGCGCGTTGACGAAAAGGTTCGCAACACCCGCGCCCATCAGCGATCCGGCAACGGTCCCGAACAAAAGCTGAGTGGCTTCGGTGCGGCTATGGTCGGCCCGCTGGACGAGGAACCGGTCCGCGAGAATGACTCCCAGGACGCCGCCCGCCGTCACGGCGCTGGCGGCGGCGCGGACGCTAGGGCTTTCGTGAAGCAGCGCGGCTCCGGCGAGGCCGCCGACCAGGGCGCCGGGCCAGAGGGTGTTAATGTCCCCGGCAGTCACGTGGTAGCGCGCATTTCGCGGATACAATAGACCGAGTGGATACCCGACGAGTCCGGACGCAAGAATGGTCGCGATTTCGGCCTTGTCGGTGCCGCAGGTGCTGCCGATGTCCACACCGCCGCAGCCACCGTCACCACGAACAGCTTCCGAAACCCCGAGCCCGATCAAGGCGCCCAGGTCAGACCCGAAGCCGGTACCGACGGCATCAGCCTCAGTCATCCCGCGAGCGAATCGCAGCCCCAGGGCGGTGCCGACGAGTCCGCCGACGAGGGTGCTGGCGGCCTGGGGCGGCCCATCGTCCGCCCCGAACAGATACGACGTGGCAAATCCTGCGAGAGCGATGTTGTGGCCCATGTTGAAGGAGAGATCACTCTGCGGCCGGGTGATCAGCATCCGTCGCGAGATCTCCGACGCGGCGAAGAACGATCCGCCGGCGACGACAAGATATCCCGCCACCTGCCCCGCGCCGTTATTGCGGATGGTCCCCGCGAACGCCGGCCCGTACACGGTCACCCCGAGCAGCGTCTGGCCACGCACGAAAGAGTTGCGCGCATTCACGCGCGACGCGATCACGTCCCCCGGCAGTCGCGACACTATTGCGCGAATGGCCTCGCGATCCGCCGCGCTCAGGTTGAAACGCTCGACGACGCCACTCGGCCGGTTGACGGCGAGCACGTAGGTGTCGTTGACGGCGTAGAGTCTGGCTTCGGTGAAGTCGCCGGCGACGGGCCACCACGGCGCGCGCAGCGCGGCACGCTGGGCGATGTAAGGAGTCATGACGACGACCCTGCCAGCGCTGTCGAACGAGACTGGCCGCTCCACGACCTGGGCTTCAAGGCCGTTGACGGCGACAAAGAGCAGGGCGCCAGATGCAGCAAGGCGTCGAATGAGTTTCATCCGACCAAAGATAGGCGCGAGCTCCGGCTTTTGCCGAACTATCTGGCTGCCGTCAGCCGCGGGGAATTACCAGCGCAGAGAAAGTCCTGAGCTCAGCGAGATTGAGATCGGAGACGAGCCAGATCTCTTCGCCGCCACGCCTGACGTGAATAAGGTTGTAACCATTACTGCTCGACACTTCCGGCGGGGTGTCCGATCGATCGGTCGAGGGCCAGACGAAAACGTTGATCACGTGCTGCCGGCGCGTGTAGACGATCGTCGCGACGTTGTGGCCATCGATGTAATCGACCCTGCCGCCGACCAGTGGAAAACCGAGCGAGTCCAGACGCGGCACATCGGGCGACAGATTCACCCGGCCATTGAACCACGGCTTGACGTTGTGCTGATCGTTGGACGCAACGTCGGTGAGATGTCCGGGCATCAGCGACCGAATGTGGCTGGCGAGAACTTCGTTCTGGACAGCGCTGGCCGGCGCGCGGTCACGCATTGCGGCGAAAGTCAATCCACTGCTGACGATCGCGATCGCCGCGGCGGCAGCGAGCGGGCGCATCCATCGGCGGGTGGATCCGGTAGCATGCAGCACCATCGGCCGCGGCTTTTCCTCTCGCGCCGGCTCGGTGAGGGTGGCACGGATGCGCGCCTTGAGAACGTCGGGCGCCTTGTAGCGCATCAAGTCACCCTTGAGTTGCGCGGATGTGTCGAGCAGTCGCTGGTGGGCCGCCGCACATTCAGGACAGTTGGCGAGGTGCTCCTCGACGCGCGCGACTTCACCAGCGGGCAGTTCTTCATCGACGAGCGCGCCGAGACTCTTTTGACAATCAGCGCACGTCATCAGCCTGCCCTCCTCGAGTCGTCGCCGAGCGCGGCGGCGAGTCGCTCGCGGGCGCGCGACAATCGCGACATCACCGTGCCTATCGGCACGCCGACCACCGCGGCGATCTCGCGGTAGGAAAGATCGTTGAGCTCGCGGAGCACGATGACCTCGCGCAGCTCCGCCGGCAGCGCGTCGACCGCCGCTCGCACGCGCTCGCGGTCAGAGCCCTGCACCGCGGGATCGTCGACGTACCGCGGGTCGGCGACCGCTTCGGCGTCGTCGCCGAGCGAGACTGTCGCGCGATCCATCTTGTGAGACTTGTGCCAATCGTAGCAGCTGTTTCGAACGATGGTGAGAAGCCACGCACGGCCGTCGCCCTGGCGAAAGCTTCCGAAATGCCGGAACGCCTTGAGCGCGGCGTCCTGAACGGCGTCCTGGGCGTCGTGCTCATCGTGCAACAGGTACCGCGCCAGAGTGTAAGCGTCGTCCAGGTACGGCAGGACCTGCCGCTCGAACCGCTCCACCGTGTCTTCGGCCATTCGCGCTCGCAGCACTGCTAGGTGACGATGATCCTGCCCTGCATCATCGGATGCAGCGAGCAGAAGTAATCATAGGTGCCGGGTTTGGTAAGAGTGGTGGAGAAGCGCTGGTCGGTGTCGAGAACCGGCGACTGCCTGAACTTGTTTTGGACGTTGACGATGAGGTGCGGGACGTCATCGTTGTTGATCCACGTGACTTTGGTCCCGACCCGCACCGTGAGCGTTGCCGGAGCGAACTTGAAGTTGTCGATGCCGATCTCGTTGGCGGCGAGACTGGCGCCGCGTCGGGACGTTTGACGCCGCAACATCGCGTCGTGCGAGGCCGCCTCGAATGCCGGCGGCTGGCCGGAAAGCGTCGCGTCGACGACCGCGAGGCTGCCGCGACCGGGAATGAAGGTGACGTCGGTGATGCCAAGCACGCTGCGCAGACGGTCGGGCTCGACTTTCATCGGACCGGGCGCAGGGGCGGTGCCCGGCGCGGGCTGCGGAAACGCCGTCGACATTGCGGTATGGAAGGAGATGTTTCCTTCCACCTTCTGCATTATCTGGTGGATGTGGCCATTGAGAACCGTCACCGACCCGAAGCGTTTTAGCAGACCAAGCGCCTGCGCGGAATCTTCAGTTCCCCAACCCCATTCCGGATAGACCGTCCACAACGGCACGTGCGCGAAGACGACGATCGGAGTGCTGCTGGGGATTCCGGCGACATCGCGCCGCAGCCACTCGATCTGATCCGCGCCGAGTGAGCCGAGCCCGCCGGCTTTGAGATTGAGAACGTTGACGAGGCCGATGAAGTGAACGCCGGAGTGGTGGAAGCTGTACCAGCCGCCGCCTTTGGTTCCCTTCCCATAGCGATCGAGATAAGACGCGCCGTTGTCGCCGGCGACGTCGTGCTCGCCCGGCACGTAGAAGATGCGATCGGTTTTTACGGACTTGAGGACTTCATTAGCGGTGTCGAACTCGTCAGACTTCGCGAGCTGAGTGATGTCGCCCGTGTGCAGGACGAGCGCGGGTGCCTGGGGCAGCGCGTTCAGTTTCGCCACCGCCTCCTGCAGCGTGGCGGTGACATCCTTGTTCGCTTCCTTGTTGAAGCCGATGTGGCTGTCGCTGATCTGGGCGAAGAAGACGCTCTTGCGCTCCGCCTCGGACATGAAGGGCAGACGGCTGAGCGGGAATGAGACTGGAATTCCGCCGGCGAGAGCCCAGGCGGTGGCGGTGCCCGCCCACGCCATACAGCGCAGGAATCCGCGGCGGTCGATGCCGTCGTCGTTGTCGTTGGCGGTTATGTAGTTGGAGTCGGTCATTGCGGTCCGGAAAGTCGAGCGCTCATGCGCTCACGATCGTATAGACCGCGCGTTGCCCCGATTTATTCCCGGCGCCTAGGTTCGGGTCCCGCGGTGGACGTCGAAGATTGCACTGCGGCGGCATTTGGGGCAGATCAGCCAGTCGCGCTGGCGGGCGTAACCGAGGCCGAAGGAGCCGCCGCCGATTTCACGGCGAGTCATTGCGACGTTGCAGCGCGGGCAATCCGGCATTTTGCCAGTGGCGAATTCTTCTTTGATGCGCTGGAGCTCGAGCGCGGTGTACTGGGCGTTCTCAGCCACGGTCAATCGGGAATGCGGACGACGATCTTGCCGAACTGCTGGCCGCTCTGCAGGCGCTCGAATGCCTGGCGGCCCTGGGAGATATCGAACACCGAATCTACGAGCGGGGTCAGGCGGCCCGCCGAGAATTCGGCGGTGATGGCGTCGAACTCCGATTCGTTCCCCATCGTCGAGCCCATGATGTCCCACTGGTTCCAGAACAATCGACGGATATCCATCTGCACCATCGGACCGGAAGTCGCGCCGCAGGTTACCAGCCGGCCGCGCTTGCCGAGCGCAGTCAGTGACTGGGTCCACGACTTCTCGCCCACCGTATCGAACACCACATCGACGCCCCGCTTGTTGGTGCGTGTCCTGATTTCCTTTCCGACGTCCGTCGTCGTGTAATTCAACAAATGCTCGGCGCCGAGTCCGCGGGCGAGGGTCAGCTTCTCCTCGCTGTGGGATGTCACCCAAACGGCCGCGCCGATCAATCGCACGATCTCGAGCGCCGCGAGCGCGACACCGCCGCCGATTCCCCAGATGAGGACGTCGTCCGATTTCTTGACGCGCGCGCGCGTGACGACCATGCGCCACGCCGTGAGTGTCGACAACGTGAATGCCGCCGCCTGCTCGACGGGTTTGTCTTTCGGAATTCTGCGCGCGTTGCGGGCCGGGACGACGATGTACTCGGCGAGGGTGCCGGGGGTGTGCTCGCCGAGAAGCTTGAAGTTCACGCAGAGCGACTGCTCGCCCATCTGGCAGTACTCGCAGGTGTGATCGCTGAGGCCCGGGTTGATGATGACGCTGTCGCCGACCTTGAGCTGATTGTCGGAGATTCCACTCAGGTCCCCGACGGCGTCGATGATGCCGGTCGCGTCGGCGCCCAGGATCCACGGGGGAGTGATCGTGAGACCGGGCAACCCGGCGACTACGAACAGATCCAGGTGGTTCAGGGCTGCCGCTTTGACCCTGACGCGGATTTCGCCGCGCCTGGGCTCGGGCTTCAGGAGGTCGGTGCGGTACTCGATCTGGTCGAGGCCGCCGTGCGCCGAGATAGTGAGTCCTCGCACGCGATTATCTGAGCGTTATATTCAAGCGGAACATTGAATTACGGCTTTGACAGTTGCGGTCGCCGACGCGCGGCCGCCTATAGCCGGAAGATATCGACTTTGATTTCCATCCGCCTCGGATAAGTCAGAATGCTCCCCATAAAGGTTCCTCCTCTTGGCGAGTCGATCGTCGAAGCCACGGTATCGCGGTGGCTCAAGAAGGAAGGCGATGCGGTCGCCGCCGGCGACACCCTTGTCGATCTCGAGACCGACAAGATCACCGTAGAAGTACCTGCCCTGAAGCCGGGCGTGCTGACCAAGCGCGCCAAGCAGGAAGGCGAGGTCGTGCACGTAGACGACATCCTCGGCGAGCTCGACGAGACCGCGGTGCCGGCGACAGCGGGCGCGGGCGGTGGAGCGGCGGTGAGTGCTGGTGCGACTCCGCCTGCTGCGCCCAGCAGTCCGGTATCGACACCGACCGTCGCGCGGAGCGCAGTTCCGGCACCGCAGACTCCCGCGCAGTCAGAGGCGGTCAAATCGTCGCCCGCCGCGCGCCGGATTGCCGACGAGCGCGGAATCGACATTGCCGCGGTTTCGGGCACTGGCCGCGGTGGTGTTGTGTCGAAGCCCGACGTGCTCGCCGCGCCGAGCGCGCCACCACGCGGTGGGAACGGCGCGACTCCGGGTGCGCGTGAGACGCGCGAGAAGATGACGACGCGCCGCAAGCGCATCGCCGAGAATCTATTGCAGTCGCAGCAATCGACCGCGCACCTCACGACCTTCAACGAAGTCGACATGAGCGCGGTGAACGCGCTGCGTGAGAAGTTCAAGGAGAAGGTCGAGAAGGAGCACGGTGTGAAGCTGACCTTCATGCCGTTCTTCGTCCGCGCGGCCGTGCAGGCGCTCAGGCAATTCCCGTCCATCAATGCGCAGGTGGATGGCGATTCCATCATTTACAAGCATTACGTGAACATGGGAATCGCGGTGGCGTCGGACGCGGGACTCGTCGTGCCGAACGTGAAGGACGCCGATCGAAAGGGAATGATCGAGATCAGTCGCGACATTTCGGAGATCGCCAAGCGTGCGCGCGACGGCAAGCTGACGATGGATGATCTCACCGGCGGATCGTTCACGATCACCAATGGCGGAGTGTTCGGCTCGCTGGTTTCGACTCCGATCATCAACTTCCCGCAGGTCGCCATACTCGGCCTGCACAAGACCCAGGACCGGCCGGTGGCGATCAACGGGCAGGTGGTGATTCGCCCGATGATGTACATCGCGCTGTCCTACGATCACCGCATCGTCGAGGGCGCGCATGCGGTGCAATTCCTCGTACGCGTGAAGGAGCTCATCGAAGATCCGGCCGCGATGCTGATCGAGTAAGCCATGCCGGACTGCGATGTAGCAATCATTGGCGGCGGACCGGGCGGTTACGTCGCCGCGATCCGCGCCGCCCAGCTGGGTCTCAACACCGTTTGCATCGAGATGGACAAGACGCTGGGCGGAGTCTGCGTCAACGTCGGGTGCATCCCATCCAAGGCATTGCTGTCGTCGTCGGAGCACTTCGAGTTCGCGCGACTTCACGCTGCCGAGCATGGTGTGGTGGTCGGAGACGTGAAGCTGGATCTGGCGACGATGATGAAGCGCAAGGATGCTGTTGTCGGCCAGAACACCAAGGGGATCGAGTTCCTGTTCAGAAAGAACAAGATCACCTGGGCACGCGGGCGCGGGACTTTAAAGAAGGGCAATGTCGTAGAAGTCGCCGGCGCGGACGGCAAGACCGAGACGTACAACGCGAAGAACGTCATCATCGCGACGGGTTCGGTTCCAGTCGAGCTGCCGTTTTTGAAATTCGATGAGAAGCGGGTGCTGTCGAACGTCGGCGCTTTGAAGATTCCCGAAGTGCCGAAGCATCTGGTGGTGATCGGCGGCGGAGTGATCGGTCTCGAGCTGGGCTCGGTGTGGCGCAGGCTCGGGGCGAAGGTGACGGTCGTGGAGCTGATGCCGACCATCCTGCCCGGTAACGACGAAGAGATCATCAAGGAAGCCGACAAGGTTTTCCGCAAGCAGGGGCTGGATCTTCGCGTCGGCACCAAGGTCACGGGCGCAAAGGTCGAAGCGACGCGGGTGCTCGTCGACATCGAGAAGGATAGCAAGAAGGAAACGCTCGACGCGGACTACGTGCTTGCCTGTATTGGACGCAAATCGTCGCTGACGGGAATCGATGCAAAGGCGCTGGGATTGAACCTCGGCAAGCGCGGTGAGATCGCCGTGGATGCGCAAATGCGCACCAATCTTCCGAACGTGTACGCGATCGGCGATGCGGTGGGCGGCAAGCTGCTGGCGCACAAGGCCGAGGAAGAGGGCGTGATCGCGGCCGAAGTGATCGCGGGCCACAAGGTGCACATGGACTACAGGTCGATGCCTTCGGTGGTGTACACGTGGCCCGAGATCGCGACGGTGGGCCTCGCCGAGCACGAGGTGAAGGCGAGCGGTCGGAAGTACAAGGTTGGGCGGTTTCCCTTCTCCGCCAACGGCCGCGCGCGCACTGCCGGTGAGACTGCCGGTTTCATCAAGTTCATCGCTGATGCGGAGACCGACGAATTGCTCGGCGCGCACATGATCGGTCCGGAGGTATCGGAAATGATTGCCGAGGCTGTGCTGGCGTTCGAGTATCGCGGCTCGTCGGAAGACATCGGCATCACGGTGCATTCGCATCCGACGTTGAGCGAAGCGGTGAAGGAAGCCGCGCTCGGCGTGCTCGGCAGATCCATACATATATAGATGTCGCCGAACCGGGTGATCAGGCCGATGGTGGCGGCCGACAGGAGTGGCGTCTTCAGGATTCTGGAGAATGCGGGGAATTTCACGCCTGAGGAAGTCGGGACCGCGCTGGAGCTGATCGACGAGTGGCTGGAGCTGGGCGAGCACAGCGGGTATCTGACGTACGTGCTGGAGTCGCAGGGCGAGGAGAACGCGGAGGTGCTCGGGTACGTGTGCTTCGGCCCGACGCCGCTGACGGAAGCGACGTATGACCTGTACTGGATCGCGGTCGACAAGTCGAAGCATCGGGGCGGCGTGGGCAAGCGGTTGCTTAAGTTCGCGGAGGAGGAGATCGCGCGGCGGGGCGGGCGGATGCTGCTGGTGGAGACGTCGTCGCAGGAGACGTACGGCGGGACGGTGCAGTTTTACGAGAAGACAGAGTATGTGATGGTGGGGAAGATCAAGGATTATTACAAGCCTGGCGACGACAAGCTGATTTTTGTGAAGAAGGTGGCGGCGGGGGTGCAGGTTGGGGAGAAGGACGCGGTGCGGGCGCCGGAAGTGGTGAGGGTCGAGGCGCCGGATCCGGTCCTGACGGCTTAGCCGATGTGCTGCGGCGAGACGTGAACGGTGTGATCGCGGTCGCCGGCTTTTGATCACGCTGTCGGCTTTGCGGAATTCGAATGTACGGGATGGCTGCTGCGCCTGGTGGCTCGATCCCGATGGCTCATTTAACCGCTGCGCCAGACGCGCGCCGCAAATATCGGCTGCTCGAGCAGGTTCGGCGGGCGCTGCGGGTACGCCACTATAGCAGGCGGACCGAGACCGCTTACTGTGCATGGATCCGGCGATTCGTGCTTTTCCATGAACGTCGCCACCCATCGGCAATGGGCGAGGAGGAGATCGCTCAATTCCTCAATCACCTGGCATCGACTGCACGGGTGAGTGCGTCGACCCAGAACCAGGCTCTCCACGCGTTGCTTTTTCTATATCGACAAATTCTGAAGCGGGAGATCGGGCTCGTTCCGGGCCTCAAGCCGGCAAAGCGCAGCAGGCGACTTCCTGAAGTTCTTTCCGTGAACGAAGTGCGCCTGGTACTCTCTCACATGAAAGGCGTGCCGCGACTTTGCGCCACACTGATGTATGGGAGTGGGCTTCGACTCGCGGAGTGCACGAATCTTCGCGTCAAGGATATCGATTTCGACCGCGCGGAGATCATGGTGCGCGGCGGGAAGGGGAATAAGGATCGGCGCGTTCCGCTGGCTCAGCTCGCGACGCGGGCGCTGAGAATTCACCTCGAGCACGTGCGGAAGCAGTTTGAGCGTGATTTGCGCGCTGGCATTTTCATGTCCCAGCTGCCCGATGGTTTGAGCCGGAAAATTGTCAGGGCCGATCGTGACTGGCGGTGGCAGTACGTCTTCCCCGCGACGCGGATCTATGCCGATCGCGAGACTGGCGTTCGGCGGCGGCATCATCTTCACGATTCGGCAATTCAAAGAGCTGTGGCCGAGGCTGCGCGGGCGAGCGGCGTATCGAAGCGCGCGTCGTGCCACGCGTTGCGGCATTCGTTCGCCACGCATTTGCTCGAGAGCGGCACGGATATCCGAACCATTCAGGAGCTTCTCGGCCACACCAGTCTTCAGACGACGATGATCTATACGCATGTGCTAAATCGTGGCGGGCTCGGCGTTCGGAGTCCCGCGGACAGATTGTGAGGCGTTGTGGTATCCGGTGGAATCGAGTCTGTACAACCCTACCGCGGCCCACCGCATTGCTATGCTGCCGCCGCCTCGCAGGATAATCACTATGACCGTTGCTCCACCGGTGCTCTAACTCCTAGCCTCTCAATCGGTTGTGTATGGGAAAACCGATTCTACCAACGCTTATCTTGCGAGGCGGTTGCAAGGGTTGTTGTTTCTCTGCAGGATAAGCACGCAGGATAATTACTAGTTAGACAGCTTAACGGATGATATCTTCGTGAACGCGATTCTTCGGACCAACGACGATTCCAAATACCTGGCGCTTCTCAATATTGAGCGGTTCGAGGATGGTTCGGGTTATGGGGCAGACCTCGTTGTTCGCTCCGACGGCTACGCCGGCAACCTCAAGTTCTATTTCGAGGTTGCACCACTTGAGCGGTTTGTGCAGGCGCTCGATCGCATGGACGATGAGCTCAAAGGCGCGGCTACGCTGAAACCGAATTACGAAGAACCGTTTGTGAAGCTAGAGGTACACAAGACCGGAGCCGTGTCCGTTTCGGGCGAACTCGTAATACATGCAGACTTCACACACCGGCTGACATTTGGCTTCAAGACCGACCAGACCTGCCTTGCTCCATTCGCTCGCGATCTTCGCACTTGCCTTGTCTCGCAAGCTGTCTAACGAACGTTGCAGCAGGCGAGCGCTCGCTTTAAGGAATAGCGTATGAGCGCAGCGACACTAGAACCGCTCGCAGCTGAACTAAGGCGTTAGGCGGATGATAAACCACTCCAGCGTTACAGAGCCGCGCAACAACATTACATCGGAGGACGAGGCTCGCGTAATTTCCGCACTCGATAACGACGTCGGTGTAACCCTGGGTGCGGACTACGAAAGGTTAATCCGGCAAAATGCGCGATCGCAGAGAGAGTCCGTAAACGGTCCTAATCACGTACACGTGGATGCAGAGGAGTACGAGCAGCGCGTCACAGAGTACGTCCAACAGGAGTTTTTGGACGCTCATATTGACACCACGTGGCCGACGTGCCCTTTCCACGCTCGGCATCCGCTTTGGATACACGAGCGTCAATGGGTCTGTGAACAGCTCAACATGGTGGTCGCGCCGATTGGTGGTCTTCGTGCTATACGCAACAGCGCTGGTTCCTATCGCATTCTGACCGATGAAGATCACACACCCACCGCCTAACGAGAGTTGCTGCAGACGAGCGCTTGATAATCGTTGGGTTGATCGCCCTTCGGGTCTCTTGCCTGCGGCGCGTCATTATCGTTTCGCACCTATCTTAGAGTCGCTCGCAGCAGAACTGAGGCGTTAG
>Ga0070682_100001312_pt1 | contig 14078 bp, 9 predicted proteins | sample KBSC63LmetaG_FD_64668 | JGI IMG/M metagenome (GOLD analysis project Ga0070682, IMG submission 64668) | Corn rhizosphere microbial communities from Kellogg Biological Station, Michigan, USA - KBS C6-3L metaG | ecosystem: Host-associated > Plants > Roots > Rhizosphere | place: USA: Michigan... | reverse complement strand
GTTCCAGTTGAACTGAATCGTCGCGCCGGAAATCGGGTTGATGATGTTCGCGCGCGCCGGCGCGGGCCCAAACCCTTCGCCGCCTTCCGCACCACCGCCCGCCGCTCCCCTTCCCCCGCCTAACGTCGGTTTGATGTTCTTCATCTCGCCGCTGGAGAAATCGTAGCGCGCGATGTTCGCGTTCTGCGACGACGTATAGAAGACGTTGAAATCGGTTGGGTCCATCGCGTTCTGGAAGCCGTCACCGCCGCCGACGCGTGTCCACATCCACTGGCGCATCCCACCTTCGCGCAGCTCGTCGTTCCGAACGGAGCTCGGTCCGCACCACGAGCCATTGTCCTGCAGGCCGACGCATACATAGTACGGTCGCCGCATGTCCGCCGACGCGTGATAGGCGAGCCCACTCGGAACCGGCCGAATCGCTTCCCACGTCGCACCGGCGTCGTGCGACTCGTCGACGCCGCCATCGTTGCCGTACATCACGTGGCGGCTGTTCGTGGGATCGATCCAGATCGCGTGGTTGTCGACGTGGCCCATGTTGTTCAGCCCTGTCCACGTCTTGCCCCCGTCAGTGGACTTGGTCGGTCCCACTCCGCCGACGTAGAGGGTCTCACAGTCGTTCGGATCGACGCGTAGTTGGCTGAAGTACATCGGCCGCTGATTCTCGTTCGACACGAACGCCCACGTCCGGCCCTTGTCGTTCGATCGCCAGAGTCCCGACGCCTGAGGATTCGGCGGCGCCGAGCCGCGGCCGGCCGCTCGGCCACTCGGCGGCTCGGCTACTCGGCCGGCCTGCGCCGTCGTCGTTGTCGGCTCCTTGTCCGGCGCGACTTCGATCTGCGCGTACAACACGCTCGGATTCTTGCGACAGACGTCGAGCGCGACGCGTCCCATCGTCCCGCGCGGTAGTCCCGCCGACGTCACTCTCGTCCAACTGCGCCCGCCATTAGAGCTCTGATAAATCCCACTGCCCGGTCCGCCGCCGACGTAGCCCCACGCGGTGCGTGAATGTTGGTACATCGCCGCCCAGAGATTCTGCGGATTGCTCGGATCGATCACGAGCTCTGTCGCGCCGGTGTTCTGATCGACGTACAGCGTCTTGGTCCAGGTCTTTCCGCCGTCGCTCGTCATGAACACGCCGCGCTCGGCGTTCGAACCATAGAGATGCCCGCCGACGGCGATCCACGCCGTGTTCGGATCGCGCGGATGCACGATGACGCGCCCCAACGTCTGCGCGTCGGCGAATCCGATCTTCGTGAACGTTCGGCCGGCGTCGGTGCTCCTGTAGAGACCATCGCCGTACGACGTGGTCTGCCGGTTGTTCGCTTCGCCCGTTGCGACGTACACAACGTTCGGATCGGATGGTGCGAGCGCGATGTCGGCGATCGACGACGCATGATCGTCGAAGATCGACTCGAAGGTCGTGCCGGCGTTCGTCGTCTTGATCACGCCGCCCACCGCGAAGCCGATGTAGAAGGTCGACGGATTCTTTTCGTCGACCGCGATGTCATCGACGCGACCGCCGGGGCCTACGGGCCCGATTGCCCGCCAACGGAACCCATTGAGCAATGGATTGGTCGGCTGATTGAGGACAGGCTTGGATGCGGCTTGGGCGAGCAACAGCGACGGAACAAGGAGCGCGAGAGTGGTCAGCGCTCGGCGTGGGAGGGGGCGCATGCACCAGAACATGCCCGACGCCGGGGCCGTACGTCTAGAGCCCCGGCTAGCGCAGCGACCGCGATTCATGCGGTCGCTGCGCGAGATCCGGATTATGGCTTTTTCGGAACCGCCCCCGGCTTGAACAGATCGCGAAGGTCGTTCGCGTTGACGGCATCGCCGAGATACGGCCCGACGTGGAAGATCTCCTGCATCGTTCGCAAATCGGACGAATGCGTGTAGAACACCGAGCTCGCGTACGGCAGCCCGTTGACGTTGTCGTGCGCGCGTGGCGAGATGACGATTTCGGCGATGGTGTGATTGAAATCGTCGGCATTGTCGCCGGCGACGCCGTCGCCTTCCGACTCGTCGAACCAGATGATGATCGCGCCGTGATTCTTGTACGCGTCCGACGCCATGATCGCCGGGATGATCTGAGCGAGGAAGTCATCTCCCTGCTTGATCTTTGCCGGATCGCCGGTCAGGCCTTTGTAACCGCCGGTGAGCGCGGTGTGCATGTCGTTGAACTGGTTCGGCGTGATCCAGTTGTACTCCGCCACGCAATCGTTCGCGAGATCATCGAAGAACTGCTGGAGCGGCGCATAGTGTGACGACAGCGGATTGCCCGGCGTGGCGTCGTTGCCGCCGTTGGTGTCGGTGAAGAACACCTGCGGATTGTGCTTGGCGGCGTAGTTGAGCTGGTTGGAGAAGTTGAAACCGTTGACGATCCCGGCGGCGAAGTTCCCGCTGAAGCTCGTGAGTGGCACCGTCCACTGATCCTGCGGCAGAATGTTGGTGAACTTGCCGGTGGCATCCTTTGCGATGTCGATGTCCTCTTGATAGGACTTCCACGTGTGTCCCGCCGCCTGCAGCAAACCGCTCAAATGCAACGGCGTATCCTGGTTGGTGATTCCCTTGGAGGAGAAGGGATCGTTGTCGTTCAGCACGCCGAAGTTCGTGCCCGCCTCCGCCCAGATGTAGTTCGGCTCGGACGGGTGGATGTGCGGATTGTTTCCGTTCGGCGTAGCGAGGACGCTGCGGTAGTTCGTCGCATACGCCACCTGGTCGCTGATCCGAACCCACGAGCCGTTGATGATACCGAACGCCGTACCGCCGACGAGACTGTTGATGAACGGTGCGTTCGGGTTTTGAAAGATCTGCTGAATGCCGCCGGTGAACTGATTCGTCGGCTGCGTCCAGTTGTGATTCTCCATCGCGACGACGAACACCGTCTTGATCTGCTGCGCGCTCGCGTTGCTGCTGCTGAGGCCCGCGAGAAGGACACCTACGCCCAGCGCGCCACACCGCCTGCCATGCGACATTGATTCCTCCGGGGAATGGGGGCAGAGAACGCCGAATCGAGAAGAGGGCGTTCGGCGCCCTGACAACCCATTCGACAACCCGGAGAATCAATTGCAAATCTGCATTTGCGGCCTACGTCCGGTCACGGTTCCGCAACGGAAGCGTGAAGCAAGATCTCTTTATGCGCAGCCCGGGGGCGTGCGCCGTCAGAGATCGACGAACGCCCACAGCAGCTCCCGTGTCTTCCGATCCAGCGTCCGGGGCGCACCGATCTTGTACAGATCCCCGGCGACGTCTCGGATGAGAAGCTCGCCGTCCGGCAACACGCGGGGCCACTCGTCGAGGTGTGTCTGGAACGAGCGAGGGCCCGAGGTCGTCTCGACCGACCACTGCCGGATCTCGACTTCCTCCTCGATGCTCACGACGCGCGCCACCTCGAGCACAAAGCCGGCGATAGCCAGCGCGCGCTCCAATGCCGCCCGCGACGCCTCGTCGAGCGCCGCGGGATCGTCGACCATCGCGATCTCCTTGTCACCCGCGTCGCGCAACGACAGGTAGCGGTGCGGCTCCGACCACGGGAAACACTGTCGCACCCGGACCGGCACCGTCGGGTCCTCCACCACGAAGAGCTGGCCGCTCTCATCGATCGCGAGCGACGGCCCGCGATTCTCTTCTTTGCTCGAATGGGAAATAAGCAGGCTTGACATCGTTTCCTCACGCCAATTGGAGTTGTAGCTCGTACAGTCGTTTGTAGATCCCGCCGTCAACGGCGAGCAGCTCTTTGTGCGTGCCCGATTCGGCGAGCCTCCCCTTCTCGATCACGAACAGCCGCGACGCCCGGCGCAGCGTCGACAGGCGGTGCGCGATCGCGAACACCGTACGGCCGGCGATGAGGCGATCGAGCGCCTCCTGGATTTGACGCTCCGTCTCCGTATCGACGCTGCTCGTCGCCTCGTCGAGGATCAGGATGCGCGGGTTGTGCAAGACCGCCCGTGCAATGGAAATCCGCTGCCGCTCACCACCCGACAGCGTGTGTCCCCGCTCTCCGACGACCGTGTCGTATCCCTGCCCCAGCTTACATATGAAGTCGTGCGCGTTCGCCGCCTTCGCCGCCGCGATGACCGCGGCCGGCGTCGCGTCGGGCATGGCGTAGCGGATGTTCTCTAGCACCGTCCCATGAAAGAGGTACGGGTCCTGGAGCACCATCCCGATCTGCTCTCGATAATGCCCGGTGTCGACGTGACGGAGATCGACGCCGTCGATGCGCACAGCACCTCCCGTAGGATCGTAGAACCGCGCGATCAAGTTCACGACGGTCGACTTTCCACCGCCCGACGGTCCGACAAGTCCGATCAGCTCACCCGGCGCCACGTCGAACGTGATGCCGCGCAGGATCTGGCGGACACCGTCGTACGCGAACGTCACGTTCTCGAACGACACGCGTCCCTCGACCGGCTCGAGGCGAACCGGATCCGGTTCGTCGCGCACCTCCGGCTCGCTGTCGAGCACTTCGAACACGCGATGCGCCGAGGACGTCGCTCGGTTGATCGTGCGTGCCATCTGTCCGATCACCTCGACCGGCGCCACGAACATCGTCGTGTAGAGCAGGAACGACACGAACACGCCGGCACTGAGCGGGGCGCCGTGGCCGAGCAGCCGCGGGATCGCCATCGCCCAGACGACCACAGTCGTCGTGTGCACGCAGAGCATGAGCAGCGGCCAGAACGTCGTCCACTTGCGGTGGACTTCGTTGAACTGCTCGGTCACGTCCTCATTGCGCTCAGCGAACCGCTCGATCTCCCGCTGCTCCTGATTGAACGCCTTGACGACGCGAATGCCCGGGATCGTGTCGGACAACACGTCCGTGACGCGCGACCATTTGCGCCAGGCGCGGATGAACGACCCTTCGAGCGACTCGCCGTGCCGGTAGATCATCCAGCAAAGGACGGGAACCGGCAGCGTCATGACGAGGCCAAGCCGCCAATCGAGCGTGAGCAGCACCGCGCCCAAGCCGATGAGCATCACGAGCGACAGCGAGACATCGACGACGCCGAAGGCGATGAACTCCCACAGGCGATCGGTGTCGGCGGTGACCCGCGTGATCAGGCTCCCCGTCTTCTTGCGCGAGAAGAACGACAGGCTCAAACGCTGGATGTGCTCGTACAGCTCGGAGCGCAGGTCGCGCGCGACGTACTCGCCGAGCACCGCCATGTAGCGCAGCCGGATGTGCGCGGCGAGCTGGCGCACGAGGTACAGCGCCGCCATCGCCGCAATGGCGATCCACGCCATGTGCGCGGCCGTCGAGCGTGACAACGTTCCGTCCTGCGCCGGCCGCACCACACGGTCGATGAGGAAGCCCGCGATGTACGGTGGCGCGAGACTTATCAGTGTGATGATCGCGGCCGACGCGAGCCCGAGCGTGAGCTCGCGCCGGTATGGTAGTAAGTACCGGAGCAATCGGACGATGACGCGCGACTGGCGTCCCGCGACGAGCGCTTGCGCGTCGCGCACAGGGCGTGCGACGGCCGCGGCGTAGACGCGATCGGCGACGTCACCCTCGACAGCCGGGCCGCTCGCGCCGCCGACTTCGGCGATGGAACGACCGTGCAACGCCTCGTCGAGGACGAAGCGAATGTTCTCCAGCGCGCCCCGCTGGCGGTGCGTGTAGCGCACGACGAAGAGCGGCGGATCGCCCGGCTCGCCGAGCAGCGTCAGAGTGTGCGCGCTCAGCCCCGGTGCTTCTTGAAGCGCGCGAATCTGCGCGCGATCGATCGTGCGCACGCGCCACTCTCCGCCGTCGTCGCGTCGCGCCAGCGCGACGTGGTTCGCGGTGAGCGCCAGCCACGATTCACCGAGTCGCAGCGCGTGGTCGAGGTCGGCGAGGGCGTAGAGCTGTATGGAGTTTCCCGAACACGCGTGCTCGATCCGCGCGCGCAGCTCGCGAGGGAGGCGCGGCGGCTGGCCGATGTAGCGTGTAATGATTTCCTGATCCATGTCGGTGATCCGCTGGAGGCACCGCGGCTGAGTTGCGCGCGGGGACAGCAAAAAGGCCTTTCGGTTCTGAGGGAGCACCGAAAGGCCGGATCACGACATCGAATCTCAGGCTTCTACGGTGCTCGACCTCGGTCGGCGGCGTCGGCGAACATCGACGCGACAGGGCACACTACGCCCTGCGACGGGATGAGTCGCGGTCCGCTGCGGAGGAGGGTGACGTAGAAGTGAGACTCTATCATTGCATCCGGTTGGTTAGAGCCGACTGTGTCGGCTTTAGAGAAGATAGGACGGTCCGGGTGGAATCGTCAACGGCCCTTACGCCAAGAAACGTGGTGAAATCGGCTGACGCGGCTGATATCGTCGGACGCCGGCGAAACGCCAGGCCACCGGCGATCAGCCCGAGCCCGCTCGACGCCGCAATCAACCCCGCCCCCGCGACCGCCTGATCTTCGACGAGATAGAAGTTGCACACGCGCACCGGTGCCACGAGGTAGAGCCAGCCGACCACCGCCCACATCGGCAGCACGTTGGCGATCACGAACCCGCGGCCGATTCCGCCGAGCCACGACCAGCTGACAGCGAGCGGGACCCCGACGAACAGCGGAAGGCTCACGAACTTCGCCAGCTCCATGGCCGGGGATGCGAGCGCGGCATCCAAGGCGCGCGGCACCATCCACCACGAGCTGGCGGCGGCGGCCATGAGGATTCCTGAAACACCGTTGCGGTTCCACGACGCCAACCGCGCCCGCCAGGTTCCGGGCAGGTCCATGACCATCAACGCGCCCGCTCCCGCCAGAAGCGGGATCTGCACCAGCATGTGGAGAATCATCACGCTCTCGAGCCATTGGCGTGTCCACGGCAAGGCGAGGAGCGCGACCAGACCTAACCCGGCGACGGCGCCAATCACTGTCGGCCCGCCGGACTGGCACGCACGACATCGCCCAGATCAACGTCGAGGTCGAGCACACGCGCGAGGCGCCCCTCGGCGTTGAGCAGATGCAGCGCCGCGTTGTGTTGAAAGTCTCCGCGTCCATCGGGTATGACGGTGATGCCGAACGCGGACAGGAGCGCCGGCAGCTCACGTGCGTCATGCACCCGAGCGAAACGCCAGTCGGTCCCGTCCGCTTGATATCTCGACGCGTAAACGCGCAGGTGTTCCGGTGTATCGCGAGGGTCGAAGCTGATCGTCACGAGCCGCAGTCGCGCAACTCCGCCGCGCGCGCGAGACCGCTCGGCGCGGTCGAGCCGCTGAAAGCTCGCGCTCAGTCGCGTGCATAGCGTCGCGCATTGCGTGTAGACGAAATCGACGGCGACCGGCTCGCCGCGGTATGACGCGAGCGTAAACGGCCGGCCGTCTTGATCGTCGAGCGCAACCGCGGGGAGCGAGCGTGGATGGGCGGCCACCGCCAGCCGGCGCGCCTGCTCGGTGGTGAAGGCGCGAAAGCCGTCCGTTCCACGCCACAGTAGCGCACCGCCCGTCGCGCAAATCACTGCCGACGCGACGGCGGTGCGCATCCAGGAGGTGCTACGCACCGACCGCTCGCACTCGGCCGAGAAACTTGACCACGAACACGACGGCACCAAGAACGACGACCAGCGCGAACAACGCTCCCCATTTGTCGATCGTCAACCATGGCTCGAGATGGATCGCCCATCGTCGCGGGATGCTCATCGCGCCGCCGGCGAGAAACGCCGACGCGAACGCCAGGCTGCCGATGACGTACATCCAGAAGCCGGCGCGATCCAGCGCGCTGTCGGACGCACCGGTGCGCAACCCGAGGAAGTACATGAAGCCGAACAGCATCGCGACGACGCCGAGCAAGAGATACGTGTGGAAGTGCCCCGGCACCCAGAGCGTGTTGTGCATCACGCGATTGATCGCGATGGTCCCGTCGACGACGGCGGGTATCACGCCGACGCTCCATCCCATGACCGCGGCGAAGAGGAGACCCGCCGTGAGATTCCACTTCATGCCCGAACGGTAGACGCTCGCGAGCGTCGCGGCCGCCGTCACGGCGAGCACCGGAAGACTGCTCGTATATGACAGGACCTGTCCGAGCACCGCGGCCCACGTCGGCTGCGCGTAGTCCATGAAGAGGTGGTGCGGATAGACCGCCAGCACCATGAGCATCGTGGCGGTCCAGGCGAGAAGGAATGGCTTGCTCGACTTCCACGGCCTTCCGGTGAACGTCGGCAGAATCTCGTACACGCCGATCACCGCCATGTAGATCGTCGAATTGATGAAGACGTGGCCGAAGAAGTAGATGAGGTTCTTGGCGAGGAGCGCGTTGACGCGGAAGCCGGGCGCGTACGCGTTGACGAGCGACATCGTGAGAATCACCGCGCCGACGGCGATCGCCGGAATGTTGATGATCGTCACGACGGTGCTGGCAACGATCGTCGGCGGCGGCGGAGCCTCGGCTGTGTTACTGAACGCCTGCGGCCAACCCAGCGCGCGTCCCAGACTACCGTACTTGGCGATGATCGCGCGACCTATGTCGAGAAAAAGCAGTAGGAACCCGACGCCCACGACAAGCACGCCGATGAGATATGCCGCGGCCGCCCCCAGGCCCCACACTCCTTGCGAGTGCGCCGGCAGCGGGAAGAGGAACGTCCAGGCCGCCGCAAAGCCGCCGATGAAGATCGCGCCCAGCACCAACACGACGCCGATCAGGAAGCAGACGAGGTTGGCGAGAAGGATCGTGGGGCTGAGGCTCACGTAGCGCGAGAGGAAGTACCACATCACCGCGGCGCCACCGAGGCCAGAGATCGCGACCATGCCGATGCCATGCGCCGTGAGGAGCTGATAAAAGCGATTCGCCGGAACGGTGACGAGACCGGCCTGCGACGCCTTCATGAGCAACCCGAACACCATGAGCAGCGCGAGTACCAGCGCGGTGATCCCGGTGTATGCCGCGATGATCCCTTGCCCGCGAATCGGTGTCGTCGCCGCATAGCCGCCGCTGGCGCGAGCACGTAACTCAGCCGTCGTCGAAGTCATGAGTGCTCTCCTATTGCGCCGCGACGGCGACGATCTGTGAGAACATCGTGTGATGTCCCAAGCCGCAGTACTCGAGACAGAGAACGCGATAGGTGCCCGGCGCGGCGAAGGTGTGGCGAATGACGTTCGTGAATCCGGGCATCGCCTGCGTCTGGGTGATGAGCCGATTGTTCGGGTCGTAGAGACCGAAGCCGTGATTCACGTCGGCGCCGGTGACGCGAATCTCTATCGCTTTGCCGACGGGAACGGTGTCGGGCCGCACCGACCACGCCCATTGCTGCCCCGTCGCCTCGACCACGACGACGTTCGCCGGTGACGCGCTCGTCGGATAGGGCAGCTTGGTGAACGAGTAGCCGATGACCGGCACGAACAGCAGGACGAGCGTCCAGAGGACAATCATTCTCCAGCGCGTCGCGGAGCTCGCGACAACCTCGGCGCTGGCCGTGCCGCTGGCTGATCGGGCGACCCCCGCAAAAATGACGAGGAGGAGCGCGCCCAGAACTGCGGACACGAAGACCGCGATTCTCTGCTCCATGAGGCCTCCATCGGGTGGGAGTGGCGCAACAGGAGGTGATCGCTGGTCCGGCGGCGGACCGTATGAGGCGAAGCTGCACCATTTGATCGCCCTGTCAAGCAAACGCGCCGGCTGAGCGGCGGGAGTCAGCGCGGCGCGACTCGAAATCTCGCAATGTGGTTCGCGCGATCGATGACGATTTCGCGCAGCGAAAACGGAAACGGGGTCCCATTGATGGCGACCGCCCCCGAATGCGATCCCGGAACGAGCTCAGAGCGCAGCACTCCGAACGCGTCGGCCGCCACCCCACGATCTCCGCCTTCACCGTCCGTGCGAAGCAGCGCGCCGTTGTCGTCCGCCTCGATGAGACTGACCTTGTACTGCCGCGGCCCGTCGACCGGCGGGTAGTACGGAAGGTCCACCGCGACGTGGTAGATCAACACACCGGCCGCGGGTGGTGTCACGTCGATCGGTCCGGGCTCCCGGTACTCGACGAGGAGGAATTCGCCGCTGGCGATCGGGATCTGCAACACGGTTCCGCCGGACCCCAACGCGTGAAGCGTGTATGTCGAGTCGCGGTCATTGGGGATGATGGTCGGAGTCGACCATCCGATGAGCGTGCGGGTCCATGCTCCGAACGCCGCCATCTCCGTGCTCCCGTAATGCGGCGTTCCGGAGCCGCATCCCCAGTCGCTTCCCGCCGCCATCAATTCCCAGCAGCCGACGATCCACCGACGGGCGGTCCACCTCGGGATCGCCGTCGATACCGCGTGATAGAGGTCGGGCAGCTGGAACAGCAAATGGCCCAGCTCGTGCGCGAGCGTGTTGGCGGGAACGCTATGGCCGTCGCAGGCGACGGCGCTCATGAGCGAATACCCGCGTATGCCGATCTTTCCGCCGCGAGCACTGCGGTCGTTGGTGGAGAACGGGTGTCCCGTTGAATCGACCCAGCGCGTGTTCGTGTTCGGGTGCAGCCCATGCGACAGATCGTTGTCGCAGTAGGTATTCCGATCGGAATTCATGACGACGATCCCTCCGTCGACGAGACCGTCGTCGTCGCCGCTGTTCGGAAATCCGTCAGGTCCATCGTCATCGTATTGCCCGAAGTCGATCGACGCGTCAGCCGCCTGAATCGCCTCGAGCACGTAGTCGCCGTCGCGCGTCGGAGCCATCCGGCCGCGCGTTCCCAGCTCGTCGTGTCGAACCGTGGAACGCGACCAGTTGCCAACGTCTCCGCGCAACGTGAACATCCCGCCCGAGGCGAGGTTGAACAGCGCGGCGACCGGCCCGCCGTTGGACGGCGCGAACAGACTCTGCGCCAGCGCCTGGCGGGTGACCGGCGGCGACGCGCCGTCGGCGAACTGCATCGGCAAGACGATGAGGTGAGTCGTGCCAAAGACGCGAACGCTGTTCGCGCTCAAGCGGTACGGAAACCCCCCCGTGTCGTTGACCCTTGGCTCGGTCGCCGACGTACAGGCGCCCACGACGATCAGTGCCGCCGCACAGTATCTAATGAAGGGAGGCCTCATCGGGTTTGTTGGCGTACGAGACGTGAAGCGGCCAATGCGGTATCATTACGCAGAACACAGTGGCGCCCGTTGGCGCCGAGGAGATGCTAAATGCGACCGTTTCTATTTGCTGTTCTTGGCTCGACCATCGCCGCGTCCGCCGTCGCCGCGCAGGCCACGCCGCCCAAAGACCCCGAAGTCGGGATTGCCCAACTCGCGCTCACCAACGCTCCCGCGAAGGGCAACGCCAAGCTCACCGTGACGTCGCCCGCGTTCAAGAACATGGCCGATATCCCCTTCGAGAACACCCAGTATCAGGGGAACAAGTTCCCGGGACTCGAGTGGACCGCGGGTCCGGCGGGGACCAAAACCTACGTCGTGATCATGCAGGACACCGACATCCTGCGAAATGGCGCGCCCATTCTCCACTGGTCGATGGTCGACATTCCCGCATCGACGACGAAGCTCGCCGCCGGGATGACCGACGCGCCGGCGGGGACGATGTACGGTCCCAACATCCGCGGCACGATGCAGCCGTACATGGGTCCGCGAACGCCCGCGGGACCGAAGCACCGATACCACCTCCAGGTGTTCGCCCTCGACACCAGCGTCGGCAACGAGTCGATGCAGAGCTACGACGCGATGCTCGCCGCGATGAAGGGGCACGTACTGGCGAGTGGCGAGATCATCGGACTCGGATCGGCGCCGGCGAAATAGCCTGTCGGGTTCGGCCAAGGGAGAAAGTCCTATGAGCGACAACCCGGCAAAAGGCGTCTCTCGACGCGACGCACTCGGGACGATCGGAAAGGCCGCGGCGGCTTCGGTCGTGCTGCCACAGGTGCTTCGGGCCGCGATTCTTCCAGGGCGCGAGACCGTCGCCGCGGCACCGGTGAACGGCATCGCCGGAGTTGACCGCGTCGTCGTGCTTCCAGGAAAAACGTATCTGCGCGGCTGGGCGGGATACGGTGAGCCACCGCGCCCTTCACCGCGACGCGCCGCGCAAGCCGACTCGACGCCGGCTCCCGTTCCCACGGGTCCGCCGCCGACCGTTCATTGGGCGAAGCGATCGGGCCCGGGCCGCGTCGCGTTCGCCGACGCCGCCGCGCTGACGACGACCGCGACCTTCAGCGAACCGGGCGTCTACGTCCTCGAGCTCGAAGCCAAGAACGGCGAGACCTCGGCGGCTTCCACGCTCACGGTCAAGGTCGAGACGCCGCCCCCCGCGAAGCAGCTCGACGTCGTTCACATGCGAAAGTGGTCGGTCGACAGCCCGCTGTGGAATCACCGCATGAAAGCGCTCGTCGTGAGCTGGATCCCGCATTGCATCGAACAGCTCGAGCGGACGGACACGAACGCCGGTGGACTCGACAACTTCATCGAAGCCGGGAAGAAGCTGCGGGGTGAGCCGTTCGGCCCGCACAAAGGGTACGTGTTCGCCAACGCGTACGTGCACAACGCGGTCGAGTCGATGGCAATCGCGCTCATGCTCGACCCAAAGGGCGATCCGGAGATGCTGCGCGCGCAGGCCGACATGCGCGCGACGCTGGAGAAATGGATTCCGATCATCCTCGCCGCGCAGGAACCCGACGGCTACATGCAGACCGCGTTCACGCTTCCGCGCGTGAGCAACGCCGGCGGCAACCAGACACCCGGACCGTTCAATCACTGGGAACGTCGGGCCGATCACGAAGGCTATACCGCCGGCTATTTCCTCGAGTCGGCGATCGCGCACTACGTGATGACCGAGCGAAAAGACACACGCTTGTACAACGCGGCCAAGAAGTTGGCGGACTGCTGGTGGAACAACATCGGTCCGGCGCCGAAGAAGGCGTGGTACGACGGACACCAGGAGATGGAACAGGCGCTCGTTCGTTTCGGTCGCTTCGTCAATGACAACGAGGGCGCCGGCAAAGGTCAGAAATACATCGAGCTCGGCAAGTTCCTGCTCGACAACCGTTATGTCGCCGCGCGCAACGAGCGCGAACGCTCCGAGTACGACCAGAGCCACCTGCCCGTCATCGAGCAGTACGAGGCGGTCGGTCATGCCGTCCGCGCGTCCTACAACTATTCGGGCATGGCCGACGTCGCGATGGAGACGCACGACCCCGACTATCGCAGCGCGGTCAAGTCGCTCTGGGACAACATCGTTCACAAGAAATACTACGTCACGGGCGGCGTGGCGAGCGGCGAATCGTCCGAGGGCTATGGGCCCAACTACTCCCTGCGCAACAACGCCTACTGCGAGTCGTGCTCCAGCTGCGGCGAGATCTTCTTCCAATGGAAGCTGGGCCTCTCGTATCACGACGCAACGTATGCTGACTTGTATGAGGAAACGATATACAACGCACTGTTGGGCGGCCTCGCGATGGACGGGAAGACGTTCTACTACCCCAACCCGCTCGATGCGCGCACGGTCCGCGTCTCGTGGCATAGCGTCCCGTGCTGCACCGGCAACATCCCGCGCACGCTCCTGTCGATGCCGACCTGGATGTACTCGAAGGGCCCGGACGGCATCTACGTGAATCTGTTCGTCGGCAGCACGCTGACGGTCGACAATGTGGCCGGCACCGATGTGCAGATGGTGCAAAAGACCAATTACCCGTGGGATGGGAAAGTCTCGATCACGGTGAACCCGACGGCCGCGAAGCGGTTCGCGGTTCGCATCCGCGTGCCCAACCGCAACGTGAGCGAGCTGTATACGAGCACGCCCGAGGCCAACGGTATCACGTCACTCGCCGTCAACGGCGCGGCCATGACGCCGGCGATCGAGCACGGGTACGCGGCCATCGACCGCACTTGGAAAAAGGGCGACCGCATCGAGGTCGAGCTTCCGATGAAAGTCCAGCGCGTGCGCGCCATCGAGAAGGTCGAAGCGGACCGCGGCAAAGTCGCGCTGCGTTACGGGCCGATCGTGTACAACATCGAGAAGGCGGATGTGCAGGACGTGGCCAAAGTGCTGCCGCCCGACGCGCCGCTCTCGACCGAGTGGCGCGGCGATCTGCTCGGTGGCGTGGTGGCCATCAAGAGCACGTTCGCCGACGGCAGTCCGATGGTCGCGATCCCGAACTACGCGCGAATGAATCGCGAGCCGGCTCCACCGCCC
>Ga0070682_100001310_pt1 | contig 14083 bp, 8 predicted proteins | sample KBSC63LmetaG_FD_64668 | JGI IMG/M metagenome (GOLD analysis project Ga0070682, IMG submission 64668) | Corn rhizosphere microbial communities from Kellogg Biological Station, Michigan, USA - KBS C6-3L metaG | ecosystem: Host-associated > Plants > Roots > Rhizosphere | place: USA: Michigan... | reverse complement strand
ACCCAGTCGCGCAGCTTGTAGTTCACGCGCGGGCGGCCGAGCCTCTCGCGCTCGAGGAACCTCACGATGTTGCGCTTGAAGTCGGCCGTGCGCTGGCCGTCGAACTCGCCGGATCGGACGGCGATGCCGTCGGCCGTGAACGGCGCGCTGAGCGCTTCGTGCAGCTTTCCGTCGGGGCTCACGACCTCGATGATCGGCAGGTCGTGGGCGCGCGCGAACTCGAAGTCGCGCTCGTCGTGGGCGGGCACGGCCATGATGGCGCCCGTGCCGTAGGCGCCGAGCACGTAGTCCGCGGTAAAGATCGGGATTTTGCGGCCACTGAGCGGGTTTTTCGCGTAGGCGCCCGTGGCGATGCCGGTCTTCTCGCGGTTCAGGGCCGTGCGCTCCATGTCGCTCTTGCGTGCCGCGGCGGCGACGTAGTCGGCGACGGCGGCGCGCTGGCCGTCGGTGCAGATCTCGAGGGTGAGCGGGTGATCGGGCGCGATCACCATGTAGGTCGCGCCGAAGAGCGTGTCGGGGCGGGTCGTGAAGACGGTGAGCCGATCGGCGCGTCCCTCGATCGGGAACTCGACCTCGGCGCCTTCGCTCTTGCCGACCCAGTCGCGCTGCTTTTGCTTGGTTTCCGGCCAATCGACGAGGTCGAGCTCCTCGCTCAGGCGATCGGCGTACTCCGTGATGCGGAGCTGCCATTGGCGGAGAGGCTTTCTGACCACCGGGAAGCCGCCGACCTCGCTGCGCCCGTCGACGATCTCCTCGTTCGCGAGCACCGTGCCGAGGCCCGGACACCAATTGACGGGAATTTCGGCCTGAAACGCCAGACCGCGCTCGAACATCTTGAGGAAGATCCACTGCGTGCAGCGCACGTAATCGGGATCGGTCGTGTTGATCTCGCGCGACCAATCGTACGCAAACCCGAGGCGCTTGAGCTGCCGCCGGTAGGTCGTGATGTTCTCGGCGGTGGTCTTGCGCGGGTGCGTCCCGGTCTTGATGGCGTGCTGCTCGGCAGGCAGGCCGAACGCATCCCAGCCCATGGGGTGGAGCACGTCGAAGCCCTGCATGCGGCGCTTGCGCGCGATGATGTCGGTCGCGAGGTAACCGAGCGGGTGACCCACGTGCAGTCCCGACCCCGACGGGTACGGGAACATGTCGAGGATGTAGGCCTTCGGGCGGCCCGGGTGGCGCTCGGAGCGGAAGGTCTGCTGGTCGTCCCAGTATTTTTGCCAGCGCGGTTCGATCGCGCGGTGGTCGTAAGCCATAGCGGGGCGAAGCTTACGCTGAATTAAGCGCCTTGGCGGGTCGCTTTGCGCGTCAGCCGCTCGCGGCGTTTCGCCACCGCTTCACTCGACTCACCGGTGCCCTGGTCGAGGACCTCGAGCGCTCGCGCCGGCAGCTTGACGAAGTGCTCGTACAGCTTCACGAGCTCGAGGCGGACGCCCTCGTCCGACGCCTCGGCCGAGAAAGCCTCGAACTCGGCGAGGGCTCGGGTGCGATCCCCCCGCGCCTTGGCGATGATGCCCCGCACGCGGAGCGCGTCGGGACCGGCGCCGCGCTCGAGGGCCGTGTCGGCCGCCCGTTCGGCGACCGAGAATGCTCCGGCGCGCTTCAGGGTTCGAGCCATGCCGAGCAGGTCCGTCGGGTGAAGCAGGTCGAACGGCTCGCCGTACAGGCCCACGAGCGCCGCCATCGTCGCTACGTCCCATTCGTTGTGCTCGACGACGGCCGCGAGCGACTCTTCATCGCCCGTGCGCAGAAAATGGGCGTATCGGGCCGGGATTTCGCCACCGTCGATGTCCGGGCCACGCTCGAAGCCGAGCACCTCGCTCTCGAGCGTGACGAGGCGGCAAGCGCCGAGGCGGCCCCGATGCAGGCGCCGCGCGACGTGGAGCAGATCGAGGTGCGGTCGCGCGGCGGGTCGCGGCAGACGGCACATGACCGCGCGCGTCGCGAGCAGCGGCAGATCGAACGTCTTGCCGTTGTACGTGATGAGAATGTCCGCGGCTTCGATGCGCTCGAGGACGCGCTCGACGAGGGCACGCTCGTCCGCCGGACTCTGAAGCAGGAGCTGCTCGACCTCGAGGCGCCCTTCCGCATCGAAGCTCGCCATGCCCACGAGGAACGCCCACACGCTGCCCCCGGCGCCGAGGCCCGTCGTCTCGGTATCGAGGAACAGCGCGCGCTCGAGCCGGCAGGCGCCGAGCGTCGTATCGAGCGCCAAAAGGGCCAAAAGCTCGGGGGATGCCGCCGCGGCGGCGTCGACGGGGATGCGCCCCACGTGGTGCGAGCGCGGCAGCGAAAGCGAGCGGCGGTGAAGCACGCCTCCGGGCCGCTCTTCGCGCACGAACGGCAGTGCCGTGCGGCTCGGGTCAGCGGGTGGCCGCGGGGCAAGTGACGGCTCCGTCAGGAGCTTCTCCATCTTGCGACGCAGCTCGGAGAGGACGTCGGCGCGCTCGGTGCCGAACGCGTCGGTGCTCGTGCCCGCCGAGAGGGGCGCGCGGAGACGTTCGAGCTTGTCCTTGAACGGCATCGGTCAGCCTGGCGGGCGAATCGCGAGCACGCGACCGTCGCGGTAACCGGCGATCAAGAGCCCACCACCCGTCGGATCGAGCGAGACGAGGCTCCCCGCGGGCATTCGCGCGCGCGCTCGGATGCCGCTCGCGTCGACGCGGAGGAGCAGGCCGGTGTCGTCGGGAACGACGAGCGAGCCGTCGCTGAGGCAGGCGACGGCTCGGTGCTCCCCGACGGGAAGGGCCACCCGAGCGCGTGGCTCGCCCTCCGCGGAAAGCCAGCGCAAGCCCTGCGCTTCCACGACGACCAGAGCCGGGCTCGCGCACGCGACGCGCTCGACCGCGAGGCGAGACCAGCGCTCGACGCCGTTCGTGGCGTCGAGCCGGGAAAGGCCCTCGGCGCCCAGCAGGAACAGGCCGTCCTTGCCCACGTCGAGCTCCACGATGGGCGAGCTCTCGACGGCGCGCCCCGACGCGCTCGTGGGGCCGAGGATCCTGAGCTTGCCGTCGGTATTCCCTACGACGACCCCTCCGCCGGGCAGCACGGCCGGGCCGAGCGTCGGTGACGTGCCTATCCGTGCAAAGCCGACGAGGCCCCCGTGCGCCGAGAAGCCGAGGACCGTGCCTTGCCCCGTCGCGACCCAAACCTTGCTGCTCTGATCGACGACGGCGGGCGAGCTCACCCCGCCGGCGACCGAGCTCACCCAAAGGAGCGTCCCCTCCCCGTCGAGCGCGTAGAGCCCGTTCGGATCGGCGGCGGCGAACACGGCCCCTCGGGGACCCATCGCCGGGCGACCGACGACCGGACCGCGCAGCGTGTAACCCCAACGGAAGCTGCCGTCGCCGCGCAGGGCGTGCAGGTAGCCGTCCACCGAGCCCACGACGACCGAGCCGTCCGACCCGATGCCGGGAGGCGCAGCGAGGGGCGCCCCGGCGCGGTACGACCAGAACACCTGCGCTGGCGGGGCGTCGGACGACCGTGTCAGCGGGGCGCCGGACCCGAAGCCCGGAGCGAGCTCGCCGTTCGGCGAGCCGGAGCGCGGCCCGCCGGCATGGGGCGACGGCCCGGACGCGGCGCAACCGAGCGCCGCGACCGACGCGGCGAGCACGGGGCCGAGCCGCCGGGGAATGCCGAACCGCATGCCCCATTTGAACGGATGCTCAGGGAAGGGCAAGCTCCGAGCGTCCTCGTGCATGTCTTCGGCCTCACCGGTGGGCTCGCCTCGGGCAAGGGCGTCGTCGCCGCGCGCTTTGCCGCGCGTGGGCTGCCCGTCATCAACGCCGACGAGCTTTCGCGTGAGGTCGTCCGCCCGGGCACGCCGGGCCTCGCGGCCATCGTGGCGGAGTTCGGCACCGAGATGCTCGACGAGCGGGGCGAGCTCGACCGGCGGCGCCTGGGGCGATGCGTCTTCCAGGACCCGGCCGCCCGCCGGCGCCTCGAGGCCATCACGCATCCGCTCATTCAGGCCCGGAAGCGCGAGCGCATGGCGGAGCTCGAGCGCCAAGGAGAGCCGCTCGCCTGCTACGAGGTGCCGCTGCTCGTCGAGGTGGGACTCACTGAAACGCTCCGTCCGCTCGTCGTCGTCGCCGCCGATCTGACGACGCAGGTCACGCGAGCGATGCAGCGCGACCACCTGCCCGAAGCGGAGGTGCGGGCCCGTATCGCCGCGCAGCTGCCGCTCGCCGAGAAGATGCGGCTGGCCGATCACGTCATCCAGAACGACGGCAGCCTGGAGAGCGCCCGCGCGCAGGCGGACGCCACGCTCGACGCCATCTGCGAGAAGCTCTCGATCCCGCGCGCGCGCTACCCGCTGCCGCGCTGAAGCGCGAGGCGCCGGACGCTAAGCGCTTTTCGCGCGAGCCCGCGCGGCGAGCAGCGTGTTGTCGAGCAGCATCGCGATCGTCATCGGCCCCACCCCGCCGGGCACGGGCGTGATCGCGCCGGCCACCTTCTCGACGGCCGCAAAGTCGACGTCGCCGCACAGCTTGCCCGCGTCGTCGCGATTCGTGCCGACGTCGATCACCGTCGCGCCCGGTTTCACGAACGCAGCGCCGATGATCGCGCGCCGCCCCACCGCGGCGACGAGCACGTCGGCCTCGCGGCAAAGTGCCGCGAGATCACGGCTTTTCGAGTGGGCGAGCGTCACGGTGGCGTTGCGATCGAGCAGGAGCGCGGCCACGGGCTTGCCGACGAGCGTCGAGCGACCGACGACGACGGCGCGTGCCCCTTCGAGCTTCACCTCGGCGTGATCGAGCAGGCGCAAGCAGCCGCGCGGGGTGCACGGCACGAGCCCGGGGCGATTCGACCAGAGGGCTCCGGCGCTCACCGTGTGCAGGCCGTCGACGTCCTTCGACGGGTCCACCGCCTGGACCACGACCGAGGCGTTGATGCCGGGGGGCAGCGGAAGCTGGACGAGGATGCCGTCGACGCTCGCGTCCCGGTTCAGCTCCCCCACGAGGCCGAGCAGCGTTTGCTCGCTCACGCTCGCCGGCAGGCGGTGCACCTTGCCCTCCATGCCGACCTCGAGCGCTGCTTTTTCCTTGTTGCGCACGTAGACCGCGGAAGCAGGATCGTCGCCCGCGAGGATCACGTGGAGCCCCGGAGCCCGCCCGTGCTGCGCGCGAAATTCGGCGACGCCGCGCGCCACTTCGTTGCGAACCGTCTGCGCGACCGCCTTGCCGTCGATGAGCTTCGCCATACGCGAAGCTCGGTAACGGAGGCTCGCGCGCGGCGCAAGACGAGATGCGTTCTACAGCACCACGGTGACGAGCGAGACCGCGCCGCCGATGGCTCGCACCTCGGCGCCGCCCGACTTCGCGCCCGAGAATTGCACGCTGACGAGCGAGCCGGGCCAGCCGCCGGCAGGCACGTTGAGGAGCACGGCGACACCTGTCGCGTCCGTCGCCGTCGCGACGTCGCTGTAGCTGCCGCTCGCGCCGTAGCTGATGCCCCCGGCGCTCGTTGCTTTGACGGTCACGCCGGCGCGTGGCGTGAGCCCGCTGCCCGCGCCGCGCGCCCGAAGCAACAGGACGACCTGCGCCGCGCGGGTGTCGCGCTGGAGCGGCACGCTCAGGAGATCGAAAATGGTGTCGATGGTGCTTTCACGCACGACGCCGAGATCGGCCGTCACGAACCCCTTCGCGTTCGCGCCCCCGGTGACGACGGGCTCGAGCGTGACCGCAGCGTCGGCGCCGGCCGTCTGAGGCGTGACGAGGAGCCAGACCGTGGTTTGGGCGGGCAGGTCCTCCACCGTGAAGGGCGGGGTGCCGGTCCAGGTGTCGCTCGTGGGTCGGCCGTCGGCGCGGGTGCTCTTGATGGTGGCCGCGTCGGTGAGCAGCTCCCCCGTGTCGAAACGGCCGTTGTCGAACAGGAGCTGCACGTTGCCGGTGAGGGACACCGTCTTCGAGCTGCTTTCGCCGCCGGCCCCCGGGTTTTCGCCCGAGTCCCCCCCGCCGCCCGGTGAGGTGGGAAGGCCGACCCCGACCATCACCGGACGCCCGCAGTCGCCAGCGCACACGGGGGGCGGCGGTCGCTCCTCGTTCTGCGCGCACGACGACCCGATGAGCAGGGCGGCGACCAGCGCGGGTGTCGGTCGAAAGGCCCGCGTCGTGCTCACGCCGCCCCCACCGCCAGCGCCCGCTCGGTGCGCGCGGAGAGCTTCTGGTGCACCCAAAACGCGGCGCCGATCAGCACGACGCCCACGAGCTGCGAAGTGCTGAGGCCGAGCACACCGCCGCGATCGTCGGCGCGCACGAACTCGAGCAGGAACCGAAATGCCGCGTAGGCGACGACGAAGGCGATGAACACCTGGCCGTCGTAGCGCTTTCGGCCGTGCAGGTAGAGGATCAGGAATGCGGCGATCGCGAAGCTCGCGGCCGACTCGTAAAGCTCGGTCGGATGCACGGGCAAAGAGCCCGTGTTCGCGGTCGGCAGGAGCTTCGCCAGGTGCTGCGCCTCGCTCGCCGGGCTACCGGGCGGGAAGCGCACGGCCCACGACGACTCCCAGGGCTTGCCGAAGCAACACCCGGCGAGCAAGCAGCCGAGCCGGCCGAAACCGAGGCCAACCGGCACGACCATGCCCGCCATGTCGGCCGCCTTCCAAAACGGAAAGCGGTCGGTGCGGAGCAGGTACCAGGCCGTGACCGAGGCGGCGACGAAGCCGCCGTAGTAGGTGAGACCGCCGTTGTAGAACTTCGCCCACGCGAGGCAGTCGGCCTCTTTCGGGTGACAGACTTGCTTCGCGAAATCCCACACGGCCGGCGTGTCGAGCGCCGTGCACTCCGCGCGGGAGATGCGCCAATCGACGAGCGCGGGGTTCGTGCAGCGGTGCACGTACTCCATGAAATGCTCGTCGGCGAAGACGTGCAACAGGCGTCCGCCGGCGATCCCCGCCAGCACCATCGCGAGACCGAGGTCGACGATGACGTCCGGGTTTTGCCCCACGCGGCGTGCCCACAGCGTGCCCATGACCGTCGCGAGCAAGAACCCCACGAGCATCAGCACGAAGTAGCTGGGGCCCGGCGCGATCCACCCTTCGCGGAGGAAGCTGAGGTCGAATTGGAAAAGCTGACCGTGCATGCGGCTCGGAGTGTACCAGCGCGCCGGGCCAGTACTAGGCGCCCAGAACCGGGCCGACAGCCTCGGGACGGCGCTCCGGCCCGCGGCGCGCGGTGAACATGTCGACCGCCATCAGCCCCACTCCGATGCAGATGGCGATGTCCGCCACGTTGAACGTGGGCCAGTGGTCGGTGAGCCCCCAGCGCGGCACGAGGCGCGCAATCAGGGTATTCATGCTGAGCACCCAGTCGGCGCGGTAGTCGATGAAGTCGATCACGCTGCTGCGCGTGACACGATCCGACAGGTTGCCGAGCGCGCCACCGAGCACGAGCGGGAGCCCCCACATCAGGGCGCGCTGACCGCGGCCGAGCTTCGAGTAGAGCGAAACGATGAACAGCACCGCCAGCACGCTCACTGCGAAAAAGAAGGGCCGACGCACGGTCTCGGCGGCATCCTGCAGGAGGCCCCACGCGCCGCCCTTGTTGTAGGCGATGGTGAGCGTCAGGTGATCCTTGATGACGACGAGTGACGGGCTATCGAACGGCCGGCGCGAGAGCACGATCTCCGCCCAGGCCTTGCTGAGCACGTCGAGGATGAGCGACACGGCCGCAACGATGCCGAAGAACACGAACGTCGGCCGGTCGAACGCGCTCGACGACGGCGGCGACGACGCGGAATGCGCCGGCACCGTGGCAGCGATCGACGCGGGCGGCAGAGGCTCGAGCGGCGCGTCGATCGGGGCGCCGATGGGGAGGTTCTCGCCCGGGGGGGCCTGCTCGGGATCGCTCATCTGCGCGCTCTCCTACGATACTCTCCGGGGATCGGTCGAGTTCCACGGCCAATCTCAGCCTTTTTTGGGGGTTTGCGTGACAGACCACGGAACATCCGTTTAGCTAGGGCCCGTGCCTGCCCCGCCCTGGTCCGCCCCACGAGGGATCGATGCCGTGCTCGAGGGGTGGCACGCATCCGGCGCGATCGAGCGTTGCTTTGCCGCCGAGCGCAGCGTCGCGCCACGCGAAGGCCGCTTCGCGCCGGTGCCCGACGACCTCGCTCCGGGACTCGCATCGGCGCTCGCCGCGCGCGGAGTGAGCGAGCTCTACAGCCATCAGCGCGAGGCGATCGACGCCGCACGGAGCGGAGGGCACGTCGTCGTCGCCACCCCTACCGCGAGCGGAAAGAGCCTCTGCTTCCATGTGCCCGTGCTCGACGCGCTCGCGCGCGATGCTTCTGCGACCGCGCTCTACCTCTACCCCACGAAGGCGCTCTCCCGCGATCAGGAGCACGGCCTGCTCGAGCTCACGCGCGAGGCCGGGCTCACGCTGCCCGGCGCCGTCTTCGACGGTGACACGCCGGGCGACGCACGGCGGGCCACTCGCGAGCGCGCGCGCATGGTGCTCACGAACCCCGACATGCTGCACGCGGGGATCTTGCCGAGCCATGCACGCTGGGCGAGCTTTTTCCAGGGCCTGCGCTTCGTCGTGCTCGACGAGCTCCACACCTACCGTGGCGTGTTCGGCTCGCATTTCGCGCACGTGCTCGGGCGCCTGCGGCGGATCGCCGCGTTTCACGGCGCCAAACCGCAGTTTTTGTGCGCCACGGCGACGATCGGCAATCCGCGCGAGCACGCCGCGCGCCTGCTCGGCGTCGAGCCGGCCGAGGTCGCGCTCGTCGATCGCTCGGGGGCGCCGTCGGCCGCGCGCGAGGTCTACGTCTACAACCCGCCGATCGTGAACGAGGAGCTCGGCGTGCGCGCGAGCAGCCTCAAGCAGGCGGTGACGCTCGCCGGCGATCTGGTGACGGCGCGCGTCCCCACCATCGTCTTCGGTCCCTCGCGAAACTCCGTCGAGGTGATGCTCAAGTACCTGCGCGATCGGGTCGGTCGCGAGATCCCGCCCGATGCCATCATGGGCTACCGCGGAGGCTACCTGCCCGACACGCGACGCAAGGTCGAGGCCGGCTTGCGCAACGGGGAAATCCTGTGCGTGGTCGCCACCAACGCGCTCGAGCTCGGGATCGACATCGGCGATCTCGACGCCGTGGTCTGCGTCGGTTATCCGGGCTCCGTCGCGGGGACGTGGCAGCGCTTCGGGCGTGCGGGCAGACGTGGGTCTCGCAGCGTGGCCGTGCTGGTTTGCTCGAGCAATCCGCTCGACCAGTACCTCGCGCGCGAGCCGGCCGTGCTGCTCGACGCGCCAGCCGAGGAAGCGCGCATCGATCCCGCCAACGTCGAGATCGTCATCCAGCACCTGAAGTGCGCGGCCTTCGAGGCGCCGTTCGAGGTTTCCGGAGCCGGGGCGCGCGCCGCCGCCCCCGCGGCCGCGCGCGGCGAAAGCTTCCTCGGGCTCGATCTGAACGCCACGCGTGAGGCGCTCGACTACCTCGCGGGGCACGGGCTCCTCCACGCCGCGGGCGAGCGCTACTACTGGGCCGGCGAGGCATTTCCCGCCAGCAGCGTGTCGCTCCGCAGCGTCGGCTGGGACAACTTCGTCATCGTCGACATGGAGAACGAGCGAACGCTCGCCGAGCTCGATTTCCGAGCCGCCCACACCATGCTGCACGTGCAGGCCATCTACCAGCACGACGCCGACCAGTATCAGGTCGAACGCCTCGATTTCGAGAATCACAAGGCCTTCGTCCGGCGTGTCGAGCCCGACTACTTCACGACCGCCCTCACCTACCGCAGCGTCACCGTGATCGAAGATCGCGTGTCGGCCGCGCTCGGCGCCGCGCGCACGGGCTTCGGCGACGTGAAAGTCGTCGAGAAGGTGACCGGCTACAAGAAGATCAAGTTCTTCACGCACGAGAACGCGGGCTACGGCGAAGTGAACCTGCCCGAGATGCAGATGCACACGACGAGCTTCTGGCTCACGCTGCCCGAGACGCTCGTCGGAAGCCTCGGCGTGCCGCGCGCCGAGGTGGTCGACGCCCTGCGCGGCATCGGCCACGCGCTCGAGACGATCGCGTCGATCGCGCTCATGTGCGACCCGCGCGATCTCGGACGCACGCTCGGCGACGGCGAGGACGAAGGCGCCGCACCGGCGCGCGATCCCTTCGCCAAGCGGACGGGCGGGTTCGACCCCACCCTCTTCCTGTTCGATTCGATTCCCGGAGGGGTCGGCCTCGCCGAGCGCATCCACGAACGGGCTCCGGAGCTGCTCGCACGAACGCAGGCGCTGATCGGAACCTGCGCCTGCAAAGGCGGCTGCCCCGCGTGTGTCGGCCCGAGCGACATCGACAGCCGGCGCAAAGAGGTTGCACTTCAGACGCTGGCCGCCCTCGTGACGAACGTGAAGAGTTCCTCGCTCGGCTGAAAAATCCTGGCGCCTTGCCGACCCGCGATCGGGGTCCTAGTCTTTGGTCGTCTTGCGCCGCCTTGCGCGCTCTCTCGTCGTCGTCTCCGTGGTGGGGGGCGCCTGCCTCCCCACGGGCACGCGCCGTCTTGCACCGCTCGACCACGGCGATGCCGGCACTCCCCCGGCCGTCGTCGTCGACGGCGGCACGGTTCCCGGCGACGCGCCCATCTTGCGGCCGCATGCGCTCTTGGGCGTCGACCCGCCGCACGGCCCATTCGCGGGCGGCACGCTGACGAAGGTGCGCGGCAACGGCTTCGGCAGCGACGCCCGCGTGTGGTTCGGCGACAACGAGGTGCCGGCCGACGCCGTCATCATGCTCGACACGCAGCGCCTGCAGGTCACGACACCCCCCGGGATCGTAGGGCCGAGCGACGTCGTCGTTCAAAACGGCGACGACGAGTCGACGCGCGCCACGCTCGAGGGCGGCTTCACCTACGACGACTTCTACCTCGAGCCGACCACGGGCCCCACCGCCGGCGGGTCGATCGTGACGATCCACGCGCAGGCGGCGCTCTTCGACGAAGACACGCAGGTCTCCGTCGATCTCGCTCCCTGTGAGGACGTCGACGTGAAGAGCGAGACCGAGCTCACCTGCCGCACTCCGCCCGGAACACCCGGCGCGAAGCTCGTGCGCGTCACCACGGGCGACGAGGAGCCCGTCGACGTGCTCGACGCCTTCACCTACGTCGTGAGCAACGACGGCTACCAGGGCGGCCTGAGCGGCGACAAGCTCGACGGGCAGCTCGAAGTGCTCGTGCTCGACAACGTCGAAGGGCTCGCGATCCCGGGGGCCACGGTGCTCGCCGGCAAGAACGCCGACGACGTTCTGAAAGCGAAGACCGACTCCTTCGGCAGCGCGCTCATCACGAGCGGAAAGCTCGGCTCGAAGGCGACCATCACGATCGCCAAGCGCTGTTTTCAGCCGCAAACGTTCGTCGATGTTCCCGTCGAGAAGCTCACCGTGTACCTCGATCCCGAGCTTTCGCCCGCCTGCGGCGACACGGGCGAGCTGCCTGCCGGCGGCGGCACCCCCGGCAAATCCGCCAGCGTGAGCGGCCAGCTCGTTTGGCCATTCGAAGGCGACGTCCGGTCGAGCGGCTTCCAAAACGTCCCCGCGCCGATCTCGGAAAACGTTAAGGTGGTCGCGTACGTGTTCCGGCTCGCGAGGAAGCCGACCGATCGCTTCTCGCTCCCGAGCGCGACCGCAGCCGTCACACCCGATTCGGTGGGCGACGTCGGCTTCAGCTTCTACCTGCCCACCTCCCCGGGCAACTTCACGCTCTACGCGCTCGCAGGGCTCGAAGATCGCTCGACCTCGCCGGCGGTGTTCACCCCCTACGCGATGGGCCTCACGCGCGGCGTCGCCGTCGGACCGAGCGACACCCAATCCGACGTTTTCATCCAGGTCGATCTGCCGCTCGATCACACGCTGCGCGTCACGGCGAAAGGCCCGACACCCACGTCGCGCGGTCCCGATCGACTCACGGCGAAGCTTGCGATCGAGGTCGGAAGCGAGGGCTACCTGCTCTTGCCGAACGGCCAGAAGTCGAGCTTGCTGCCCGCCGACAAGAGCTTCGATTTCGTCGGGATCCCGGCGCTCACCGGTTCGCTCACGGGCACCCGCTACGTCGCGACGGCGCTCGCTGCCACCGGCGAAGCCGAAGGCACGCCGCGCTCGGCAGTCGGCCTCTTTGCCACGACGACCGATACGACCCCGATCGGCGTCGACGAATTCGTCGAGGTCCCCCAGCTGAAATCGCCCGCCAGCAGCGCCGTCTGGGACCGCACGACGCTCGAGCTCGCGCAGGCGCCGGGAGGGCCCGCACCCGATCTCACCGTGATCGACATCGCGAGCGGGAACGACCTCATCACGTGGCGCGTCGTTGCCCCCGGACACCCCGAGCACATCGAGCTGCCCGATTTGAGCGCGATCGACGCCGAGCTCGGGCTGATCCCCGGCGTGCTCGCCATCAACGTGAGGCTGGTTCGGATCGAGGATTTCTCGTACGACAACCTCGCGACCGCCAAGCTCTCGGCGGGCTACAGCGCCTACGCCGAGGACGTCTTCTTTGCGAGCTACTGAGCGCCCCGCTTCGCGAAGGGGGCGCGCGCTGAAACGCGCTGGCGTCGTGGGCCTTGCGCTGCTTGGCGTGGTGAGCTGCAACCCGGACCCTTCCGATCGCTGGCTCTTTCGGCCCGAGGAAACGGGCTGCACCGTCGGCGACTACCGATGCACGCCCGAGCTCGAGCGTTGCACGAACGACACGGGCGCCCCGGCATGGGCAAAGCTCGAGAACTGCAGCGCCCAGAACCTCGCGTGTGCCCCGACGCTCGGGGCGTGCACGGCCTGCGCACCCGACAGCAAGAGCTGCCAGGGCGACACCACCGTCACCTGCGCGAGCGACGGCAGCGGCTGGGTGGAGGGCAAGACGTGCGACGAGGACGCCGGGGAAGCCTGTCGAAGCGGCACCTGCTCGCACCTCTGCAGCTTGGCGGCGTTCGTGCGCAGCAACGTCGGCTGTGAGTACTGGGCCGTCGACCTCGACAACGCCGACGTCGACGACACGCTCAACGCCGCCGCCCAGCAATTCGCGGTCGTCGTCAGCAACGCCCAGCCGGACGTCACCGCCGAAGTCACCATCGAGCAGGACGACACCGCCCCGGGCGAGAGCAACGAGCCGTACGTCGTCGCCCGCACGTCGATTCCGCCGCTCAGCCTGCGGGTGTTTCCACTCGGTCCGCGCGAGGTCGACGGCTCACCCCCCGGGACGTTCAACAGCGGCACGCATTCGGCGCTCACGCGCGCCGCGTTTCGCGTGCGCTCGAGCTTTCCCGTCGTGGCCTACCAGTTCAATCCGCTCACGAACGTCGGCGTCTTTTCCAACGACGCTTCCCTGCTCAAGCCACGCGAGGCGGTCGCCCCGGAAGGCGAAGGCGTTCAAGACCAGTACGTCGTCATCGGCTGGCCCCAAACGATCGCCCACACCGACGACCCGCGCACCAACTTCAATTCGACCAAACGGGTCGATTTACGCGCCTTTTTGACGCTCGTGGGCACGACGGAGGACACGACCGTCCGCGTCTCGTCGTCCACCCATTTCGTCGGCGCGCCGGGCATCGACGAGACCGACGCGGGCGGAGAGCTGACGGTGAAGCTCGGCGCCTTCGACGTGCTGAACCTCGAGACGGAAGACTTCAACGGTGACTTCACGGGAACGGTCGTCGCGGCCGATCATGCCGTCGTCGCGTTCACCGGCAGCGAAGCCAGCGACGCTCCGTACTTCTCGTCCCTGGGCAAGCGCTACTGCTGCGCCGATCATTTGGAAGAGCAGCTCGACCACCTGCGAGCGGCGGGCACCCACTTCATCGCCGCCGCCACGCCCAATCGGACCGACGCGCTGATCGCCGCCGGCGCCGCGGTCGGGCATGCCGACCAGGACGACTACTTTCGCGTCGTCGCGACGAGCGCCGCGGGAGCGCACCTCGAAACCTCGCTCGCGAGCGTCCCGAGCGTCGACCTGGCCGGGCGCGGGGATTTCATCGATCTGGCGAGCCCGGAGTCGTTCACGCTCACGAGCGACCACCCCGTCACGCTGATGAGCATCTCGGCGAGCCAGGAAGCGGCCGGCGTGCCGCGTGACCTGCCGGGCGGCGACCCGAGCAACCTG
>Ga0070682_100001307_pt1 | contig 14096 bp, 9 predicted proteins | sample KBSC63LmetaG_FD_64668 | JGI IMG/M metagenome (GOLD analysis project Ga0070682, IMG submission 64668) | Corn rhizosphere microbial communities from Kellogg Biological Station, Michigan, USA - KBS C6-3L metaG | ecosystem: Host-associated > Plants > Roots > Rhizosphere | place: USA: Michigan... | reverse complement strand
CGCTCAGTGCGGACGGATTTTCTCGGCGTAAGACTCGCGGTAATGCTCGACATGCCCGTGAAAGACTCCCCCGAGCCCGCCACGCTAGCGCTCGACGACCCGGCGTTGCTCTTGAGCCGTGAGCTCTCGTGGCTCGCGTTCAACGCGCGGGTCCTCGATCAGGCGCGCGACCCGCGCTGGCCGTTGCTCGAGCGCGTGAAGTTCTTGGCGATCTTCGCGGCGAATCTCGACGAGTTCTTCATGATCCGCGTGTCGGGACTGCACGACCAGCGCGAGGCGGAGCGTGCGGGCGGCGACGTTCGCGGCTCCACGAGCGCGACCGAGCTCACGCGGATTCGCGCCGTCGTGAACGAGCTCTGCGCCGACGCCACGGCGGTGCTCACGACGCTGCTCCCCGAGCTCGAGGCGCGAGGCGTTCACGTGAGGAGCTGTCGCTCGCTCGACGAACGGTCGCGCGCGTGGGCCCGCGAGCACTTTCGGAAGCAAGTGTTCCCGGTGCTCACGCCCCTCGCCGTGGATCCGCTGCATCCGTTCCCGTTCGTGTCGAATCTCTCCCTTTCGCTGGCCGTCGAGGCCGAGGATCCCGTCAGCCTCGAGCGGCGCCTCGCCCGCGTGAAGGTTCCCGAAAGTCTCGCGCGACTCCTCCCGCTTCCGAGCAATGACCCGCGCGCGGGCGACGAGGCGCCACGCTACGAGCTCCTCCTGCTCGAGGATCTGATGGCGGAAAACCTCGGCGACCTCTTCCCCGGCATGACGGTCGTCGGGTGCTGGCCCTTCCGCGTGACGCGCGACATGGATCTCGACATTCTCGAGGACGAGGCGGACGATCTGCTCGCCGCGGTCGACCGCGAGGTCCGGCGCCGGCGCTTCGGAGCCGCCGTTCGCTTGGAGCTCTTGGCCGATGCGCCCGAGCACGTGCGGACGTTCCTTTTGGACAAGCTCGAGCTCGATCCCGACGATTGCTACGAGTGCCGTGGCTTGCTCGGCCTATCGAGCCTGTTCGCGCTCGCGAAGCTCCCCTTGCCGCTGCTCCACGACGCGCCCTTTCACCCGCTGGATCCGCCGGGCTGGGACGGCGGGCGTGACCCGTTCGCGCGCATCGCCGCCGGCGACCTCGTCCTTCATCACCCTTACCAATCCTTTTCGCCCGTGCTCGATTTGCTGCGCGCCGCCGCGGACGACCCCGACGTGCTCGCCGTGAAGATGACGCTGTACCGCGCCGGCTCCGACGCCGAGGCCGTGAAGGCACTCGTGCGTGCTGCCGAGAAAGGCAAGCAGGTCGCGGTCTCGGTGGAGCTCAAGGCCCGCTTCGACGAGGAGAACAACATCGGTTGGGCCCGCGCGTTGGAGCGCGCAGGCGCCCACGTCTTCTACGGCGCCTCGGGCCTCAAGACGCATGCCAAGGCCCTCTTGATCGTGCGCCGCGAAGCAGCCGGCTTGCGCCGCTACGTGCACCTTTCGACCGGCAACTACAACGCCTCCACCGCGCGCCTCTACACGGATCTCGGCTTCTTCACCACGGACGAGGTCATCGGGGAAGACGTGACCGAGCTCTTCAATGCGCTCTCCGGCTTCTCACGCGACGTCGCCTACCGCAAGCTCGCCGTTGCACCCCGCACGCTCCGCCCGACCCTGGTGAGGAAGATCCGCAGCCTCGCCGAGCGCGCCCGTGCCGGCGAGGCGTCCCATCTTTTCGCCAAGCTCAATGCGCTCGTCGATCCGGAGATCATTCGCGAGCTCTACGCGGCGTCGCGGGCGGGCGTGACGATTCGCCTGCTCGTGCGCGGGATCTGCTGCCTGCGTCCCGGGCTGCCCGAAGTGTCGGAGAACATCCGGGTTTTCTCGCTGATCGGCCGTTTTCTCGAGCACGAGCGCGTGTATCTCTTCGGGTCAGCGAGCCACGAGGAGCTCTTCTTGTCGTCCGCCGACTGGATGCAACGAAACCTCGATCGCCGGGTCGAAATCTTGTTTCCCATCGCCGACGCCGCTCAGAAAGAGCGGATCCTGCGCGAGGTCATCGAGCCTTTGGAGCGAGACGACTGCCGCGTGTACGAGATGGATCACGACGGCAAGTATCGCCGGCGAGAGCCGGCCGTGGCCTCCGCGGAAACGGACGCCCAGGTGTACGCACAAAAGCAGGTCGCGCAGCTGAAAGCGTGGAGCATCGACCTCACGCCGGTCTCGAGTCGCGTCACGGTCGGCGTGACACCGTCGCGCGACACGAACTAGCGGGATCCGGAGCCGGCGCTCGGCCGGTCGGTCTTCACGGACCGCAGGGAGCGTACTCGGCGCGCACGCCGCCGGGTCGTTCCTGGCTGAAGCTGCCCGCCGAGAGCGGCGGATTGTGCGCCACCTCACGCAGCCCGAGCACGAGATCGTGCCCCTCGCCCGTCACTTCGACGTGGATCCGCCGCGGGAGCTCGGCGCTGCACGCGGGCCCGCTCGGCGGAATGGGCGGCTCGAGACCGTCGGGGTCGACGCGCGCCGGGGCCGTGTCCGCGCGCTCGTGCCCCTCGAGCTCGACCTTGTAGAGCGATACCCCGAATTGAACGACCTCGATCGAAAGCACCCGAACCCGTTGCTCGGACCACGGCTTCGCGAAATCTTCGGGCAAAGGCTCGAGCTCGATGCGCTCGGTAGCACCCCGCGTGCTCTGGACGGAGACCACGTAGCGGCCGCCCTCCCACTTCACGGCGGCACCGGACGCAGCGTGTACCAAAACCGGCGCGTCACCGCGCAGGAGGTCGACGAGCACGGGCGGTGGCAGCGAGACCTGCGTGAAGCGCGACAAGTTGCAGGCGTTGGCCGGACCGTAGAAGAAGCGCTTCGTCCGCGGATCGAGCAGCGCGAACTTCTCGCCGTCGGAGGTGAGCGTGGAGAGCACGGCGCCGAACGGACTGTAGAGATCGAGGCGCACGCGGTCGGGCGCGGACATCAGGTACAGCACGTTGCCGCGCAGGCGCCCGCGCGGACCGAAGTAGTCGAGCTTCGCTTCCGCGCTCACGCCGCGGCTGCACGCCTGACTCTCGTGCAGTCGCGCGAGCGCAGCGTCGGCAGTCGGGAATTGCGACACCGGCGGCGGGCGCGCGCATCCTGCGAGCGCCGCCGCCAGCGTGACCAGACTACGAAGCCCGGATGCCATCCAGGAGGTCGAGATCCGGCAGCAAGAGCGGCACCTGCGTGCGCACGACGCCGACGCCGTGCTCCTCGCACAGCCGCACGAGGCCGAGCCCGTCCACCACGGTGAGCGGGGAAGCTCCCGGCGAGGCAGCCTCCTCGCGGGCACCGCTCAGGACCTGCCCGGTCGTGATGAGCCACGCCGCGCTCGCGGGGCCGTAGTGATGCAAGGCACCGCGCAGCTCCGTCACGCGCTCGCGACCGATCTCGCGACCGTCGCGTCGCACGACGACCGCCGTCCGAATCTCCCCGGCGGGAGTACGCAGCCGCCCCGACAGGTGCAGCTCCGCACCGTGGGCGCCCTGGCGCCGGACGGGAACGAGCCCGCTGAAGCCCACGTGCTCGAGCACGAGGACGACGAGCTCTCCGAGCGCTCGATGCGGAAGATCCTGGAGCAGGCGCAGCACCGCGCGTCGCGCGGCATCGCGGTAACGATCCGCGACCTCGTGCACGTTGCGCTCCAAGCGCACGAGCTCGCCGTCGAGCGCCCACTCCGTGAGCCCGATGCGCCCGCCCGCCATGCGGAAGCGAGGACGCTCGCCGTGCCCGAGGGCGCGCGCGTTGTCCGTCCGCGCCGCGGCAACGAGCAACCCCTGCCCGACGGCGTGCTCGCCGAAGAAACGTCCACGCCGTTCCGCGGCGTCGACCAGCGTCTGCAGCGCCACGGGACCGCGATTGCGATCGAAGGTCGCGAGCAGCTCCGCCAGGCCGTCGGCGAGGCCGCGTCCAGCGAGCTCCTCGAACGGAACGCCACCGACATCGTGACCGTTTCGCTCGTGACCCCGCGGCTCGCGTGCCCCCTCGGAGTAGCGCCGTCCGCCGGATGCCTCGGGAGAAGAGCGACGGCTCTCGTCCGCGCGCATGTCGTCGCGCTGTCGGCCGTCGTCGCGCGGGCGACCGTCGTCGCGCTGCCGGCCGTCGTCGCGTTGTCGGCCGTCGTCGCGCGGGCGACCGTCGTCACGCGGGCGACCCTCGGCGCGGGGGCGAGCCTCGGCGCGGGGGCGCTCCTCGCGCGGGCGATCCTCGTCGAGTTGGCGGCTTTCGTCGCGGTGTCGGCTTTCTTCGCGAGGCATCGCCTCGTCGGCGCCGAGCACCGGCAAGTCCGCCGGCGCATCCGACACGGTGTAGGACGGCAGGCCATCGCCACCGCTGCGCTCCTCGCCGCCGCCGCGACCGCGTCGGCGTCGGCGTCGGCGTCGGGTTCCGCCCGCGCTCGCCTGACCCGCGGCGCCGTCGACCGACGCGACCTCCTCGGACTCGCGCCCGAAGATCGGCTCGTCGTCGTCTTCCTCGGTCTCGAAGAAGTCGCCGGCGTGGGCGGCCAGCGCGGCACGCTCACGCTCGGCAGGATCGAGGACGTTGACGCCCTCGGGCGCGTCGCCCTCTGCCGGTCGCTCCAAAGCGGGGCTGCTCCGATCCGAGGGCGCCTCCTCCGGCTCCTCCGGATGTTGCGCAGCGAGGCGCTCGAGAGCGGGAGTCCGATCCGCGAGCCCCTTTTCGATCGTCGCCGGGTCCCAGTCGCGGAGTGCAAAGACTCCGGGCTTGACCCGCACCAGGGGATTTTCCTTGTCCCCCTTTTTGACCAAAGCAGCGAGACGCGCGCCCATCGTCACCTCGGGGCTTTTCCCGACGTGACTGAGTAGGTTCTTCTCGATGGCTACGTCAGTGATCTCTTTGTAATGTAAAGGCTTTCCGACGAGGCGCAGCACCTGCGCCGCCGCTTCCGTGAACGTCATTCAACGCTGTCTTTCTGTAAGGCAGGAACATGGTTCCCACTTTCCTGACGTGTCCCCGGGGAAGCGCGCATCGCTCCCGCCTCCGGCGGTGCACATCACAACGATGGGCATACCACGCTCCATCTCCAGGGCAAAGCACTGAGTGGGCCGGCTGGCAGGAAGGGGGTATCCTGTATACCGTGGATATCAACGGCGTACTCGACGATCTGACGCGAGTCGCCGAAAGCGTCGGGCTCGAGATCCAGCGCCGCGCACTGCGTGGAACGCACCCGAGCCTCGGCGGACTTTGCCGTTTGCCGGGGCGCAATGTCGTGCTCTTGAGCTCGAAAGCGACGTCGCTCGAGCGCTGCACCGTGCTCGCCGCCGCCCTCGCCGAGCTCGGACACGCGACGCACCCGGGGCTCGGCAACGACAGCCGGGTGCTCGTCGAGCGTCATGGGCGGCCGTTGTCGGCGGCAACGGCACGCGAGAAGCGACACGCGCGGCCCGGTCTCGCCGGGCTCGGCAGCCGAGGACGACGGCGGATGTAGTCCGCGCGCCCGTCGCCGCGCAGCAGCCTATCGGCCTCGGCCGGCGCAGGCTATCGGTCGTTCATCCATGTCGCTCACTCCCCGCGATCGGGTTCCCCTCGCGCCCCTGACCACGCTCGGCGTCGGCGGCGACGCGCGCTACCTGGTCGACGGCACGGATGACGCGACGATCGTCGCGGCGCTCGGCTGGGCACGGCAGCGAGGCGTGCCGTGTCGCATTCTCGGCGGCGGCAGCAACGTGATCGTCCCGGACGAGGGCTTCGACGGGCTCGTGCTCTGCATGCGCGCGCGCGGTGCGACCTGGACGCAGGAGGGGTCGCACGTGATTCTCGAAGCCCGCGCGGGCGAGCCCTGGGACGACCTCGTCGCGGAGAGCGTGCGCCGCAATTGTCAGGGGCTCGAATGCTTGAGCGGCATTCCGGGTCTCGTCGGCGCGACGCCGATCCAGAACGTCGGCGCCTACGGTCAAGAGGTCGCCGAAACGATTCGCTCGGTGCGCGTCCTCGACCGCAGCTCGCTCGACGTGAGCTCGTTGCACCCCGAACGCTTGGGGTTCGCCTACCGCGACAGCGTGTTCAAATCATCCGAGCCCGAGCGCTACGTCGTCCTCGGAGTCACGTTTTGCCTGAGCCTCGGCGCGCCACCGGCGGTTCGCTACCCCGAGCTCGAGCGCCGGCTCGCCGAGCGAATCCCCGCCACGAAGGGGCATTCCCTCGCCGAGGTACGCAAAACGGTGCTCGAGCTCCGCGCGAAGAAGTCGATGGTGCTCGACCCCGGCGACGAGAACGGCCGAAGCTGCGGCTCGTTCTTCGTGAACCCCGTCGTCTCGACCGAGCAGGCGAAGGCCCTCGAGCAACGGCTCGCGGCGCCCGGAATGCCGCGCTATCCGCAACCGGACGGACGGGTGAAGCTCGCCGCCGGCTGGCTCATCGAGCAGGCCGGCTTCACGAAAGGAACGCGGCGCGGTCCCGTCGGCCTCTCCACGAAGCACGCGCTCGCCATCGTCTGCCACGAGGGGGCGACCGCGACGCTCGTCGCAGCGTTCGCCGCGGAAATCCGCGCCACCGTGCAGGCGCGCTTCGGCATCCAGCTCACGCCGGAGCCGGTGTCTTTCGGGCGTGAGGCCTAGGGCGCGAAGCGAATTTCGGGCGGGGCGCTAACCCGCGACGCCCGCGTAAACGGCTTCGATCGCTTCGTCGAGGCGGCTGGGGTCGGTGCCACCGGCTTGCGCCATGTCGGGGCGACCGCCGCCCGTGCCGCCGACGATCTGGGCGATGCCGCGAATCAGATCGCCGGCGCGATAGCGAGCCGTGAGGGATTTGCTGACGGTGAGCACGAGCTGCGCTTTGCCGTCCGCCTCGGAGCCGACGAGCACGATGCTGTCGCCGAGCTTGTCGCGAAGCTGCTCGGCGAGCTCGCGCAAGGCGCCACGGTCCGTCACGGCAGAACGCACGCCGAGCACCTTCACGCCGGCCACGTCGCGAGCCTTGGCGATGAGCCCGTCGACCCCCGAGCCGCCGCCCTGCGCGAGCTTCTTCTCGAGCTCGGCAACCTGCTTCTCGAGGGCGCGCTCGTGCGACACGAGCTTCTGGATGCGGTCGAGCAGCATCGGGGGCGTGGTCTTGGCGGTACGCGCCGCCTCGGCGAGCAGACCCTCCACCTCGCGCACGTGGGCGAGCGCGCCCTCCCCCGTCACGGCGAGGATGCGTCGCACGCCGGCGGCGACGCCTTGCTCGCTCACGATCTTGAAGAGTCCGATGTCGCCCGTCGCGCGCGCGTGAGTGCCGCCGCAGAGCTCGGTCGATTCGGCCATCGTGAGCATGCGCACGACGTCCCCGTATTTTTCCTCGAAGATCATCATCGCGCCCCGCTTGCGCGCCTCGTCCATCGTGAGCACTTCGGTCTGCACGGGGTAGTTTTTGAGGGTGCGCTCGTTCACGAGCCCCTCGACCTCGGCGATCTCTTCGGGCGAAAGCGCGCGCGAGTTCGTGAAATCGAAGCGCAGGCGCTCCGGCCCGACGAGCGAGCCCTTCTGCTGGGCGTGCGCACCGACGACCTTGCGCAAAGCCCAATGCAGGAGGTGCGTCGCGGAGTGATTGCGCCGGGTGCGCTCGCGGCGTGGAACATCGACGGCGAGCTCGACCGCGTCGCCGACGCGCAGCGCGCCTTGCGTCACGCGCCCGCGGTGCACGACGAGGCCCGTGCGCGGCTTCTGCGTGTCCTCGACGGTGAGCTCGCCGCCGTCGCTGAAGATGCGGCCGTGGTCGCCGACCTGGCCACCGGCCTCGCCGTAGAACGGCGTGAGATCGGTGACGAGCTCCCCTTCGGCGCCCGCCTCGAGCGCGTCGCAGCGCACGCCGCCGGCGATGATCGCCACGATGCGGCCCTTGGCGCTGTCCTTGTCGTACCCGACGAAGCGCACGCCGCTCGCCGGCAGCGTCGCGACGATTTCCGCGTAGACGGGCAGCGCTGCCTGCTCGACGCCCTTGAACTCGGAGCGCTCGCGCGCCTCGGCGAGGGCAGCTTCGTAGCCCGCCGAGTCGACCGCGTAGCCGCGCTCGCCGCAGATGACCTCCGTGAGATCGAGCGGAAACCCGAACGTATCGTAGAGCTGGAAGGCGTCGCGCCCGTCGAGCACCGTCGTGCCCGCGGCTCGCATCGCGTCGAAGCGCTCCTCGAGCAGGCCGAGTCCGCGCTCGATCGTCTGGCGGAAGCGCTCCTCCTCCGCGAGCGTGATGCTGGCGATGAGCTCGCGCCGCTCGCGAAGCTCCGGATACTCGCCGCCCATGAGCTCGACGACGGCGAGCGCCACCTCGTGCAAGAACGGCTTCTCGATGCCGAGCCGGTGACCGTGGCGGATCGCGCGCCGCATGACGCGCCGGAGCACGTACTCGCGCCCGGTCCGATCGGGCACGATGCCTTCGGCGATGAGGAACGCCGTCGTGCGGGCGTGGTCGGCAATCACGCGCAGGCTCACGTCATCCGGCGCGCGCGACGCGCCGTACGGCTTGCCGGCAAGCTCCGCGGCGCGCCCGATCAGCGCCCGCAGCACGTCGGTGTCGTAGTTCGAGAGCTGCCCGGCGCAGACGCTCGCGAGGCGCTCGAGCCCGGCGCCCGTATCGACGCTCGGGGCCGGCAGCGCCGCGAGCTGCGCGACGCCGTCGTTCAGCGTGCGCTCGAACTGCATGAACACGAGGTTCCAGATCTCGATCCAGCCGAGCCCCTCGGGCGTCTGCTCTTCGCCGAACGTCCCGTAGTCGACCGTCGGGCCGTTGCAGAAATAGATCTCGCTCGACGGGCCGCACGGGCCGGTCTCGCCCATCTGCCAGAAATTGTCGCTCATCCCGAGCCCGCGGATGCGCTCGTCACCGAAGCCGGTGATGCGCCGCCAGATGTCGCGGGCCTCCGTGTCCTCGGGCACGCCCTGCTCGCCCTTGAAGTACGTGCAGATGAGCCGGTCCTTCGGTAGCTCGAGCACGTTCGTCAAAAATTCCCAGGCGAACTTGATAGCGTCTTCCTTGAAGTAGTCGCCGAAGCTGAAGTTGCCGAGCATCTCGAAGAAGGTGTGGTGCCGCGGCGACGGCCCGACCGCTTCGAGGTCGTTGTGCTTGCCGCTGATGCGGATGCACTTCTGGCTCGACGTGGCGCGCCGGTACGCCCGCTGCTCGCGCCCGGTGAAGACGTCCTTGAACTGAACCATGCCGGCGTTCACGAACAAGAGCGTCGGATCGTTGGCGGGAACCAGCGACGAGCTTTTGACGACCTCGTGCCCGCGGGCACGAAAGAACTCGAGAAACGCGGAGCGAACTTCGTTGGACGACCGGACCGGCATGGGGCCGCCGGTCTTAGCACCACCGCCTGGCGGCTTCACCCGCCGCCGCGCGGCGCCTTGTCGATCCCTTCGTTCGCGAGCCGGTCCGCTTCGCCGTTGAGCTCCCGCCGCACGTGCTTCAAGCGCACGTCCTCGAAGCGCCCGAGCAGGGCCTTCGCCTCCTCGTAGAGCGGCAGGAGGCCCTGGTTTCGCACGCGGTACTCGCCCTTGAGCTGCTTGATGAGGAGCTCCGAATCGGCTCGCACCTCGAGGCGCGTGACGCCGCGTTCGAGCGCGCGCGCGAGCCCGAGCAGGAGCGCCTTGTACTCGGCCACGTTGTTCGTGGTGTGGCCGAGGAACTGCCCTTCGGCGACGATCACCTCGCCGTTCGCTCCCTTGAGCATCACCCCGATCCCGGCTGGACCCGGATTGCCTCGAGCCGCGCCGTCGGTCCACAAAGTCGAAAACGAACCGTCGGACGCCGGAGCCATCGCTGGCGGCGAATCAGTCACTGTCACTATTTCCTACCCCGCCGAGCCCGGTTTGTCCCGAGCCCGTCGCTTCTAGAGCCTGGCCGCGGCCAGAAGCGCCCGGGGAGCCCTGCGGAGGGCGCTCGCGATCGCCGCGCCGAGCACCTGATGACGGAGCTCCGCGGCGCGCGTTTCGTCCTTGGCTTCTTCAGCCGTGAGGGTTCCGCTGGCGCTGCCTGACACCTTCGCCGCGATACTCTCATCCGGCATCGTATGCAAGATGTACTCGACGCTCGCCGAGTAGACGATGTCGGTCCCGTCACGCGAAGCCTGAAGCTTCTGGATCTGACCGGTCACCATCACGACGGGCAGCTTCGCTTTGGCCGCGTCGGGCGGAGGCTCGACCGCGTTCGACATGACGCGCACGCCCGGTAGCTCGTCGAGCTTCTTCCGCGACTCGCTCTCGAGCTCGGCCTCGATGCGCGGCGCCTTGACGGCGGTGCGATTCTTCATCGTGCCGAGCTTGACGAGCAGGCGCGCGGGACGCGTGCCCTCGGCCGCGCCCTGCTCGAGCGAGGCGACGGTCGCTTTGATTTGCTTGCGCACGAGGTCGGACTTGTCGAGCCGGTGCTGCTTGAGCGCGGGCAGAGCGTCGTCGTCGCCGAGCTCCTGGAGGGCGGCGGCGGCGGCCGTGCGCACCGAAGCGTTGGGATCGTCGAGCCCCGCGACGAGCGGCTCGAGCGCGTCGGGATCGGCGCTCTTGCCTAGCTCGAGCGCGGCTTGGAGCCGTACGCGAAAATCCTCGGCGTGCTTGAGGCGATCGGACAGATCGGCGACGGAGGGAGGAGTGGCATGCGCACTCCCTGCCGCAAGCAGGACGGAGAGCAGGAGCGCGCCGAGTCGGGATCGCACAACCTTATCCTGCGGTACGCGGCGTCCTTCCGACAAGGGCGCGAAGGTGGGCGTCCGCTATTTCGGTAGCAGCAATCGTGCGGCTGTGCGCACGGGTACGAAAGGTAGGCGAGCTAGAGGAGCGAGCGGATCTCTTGCTCGAGAGCTGCCTCGTCACCCTGATGAAAACCCTCGTGAATCTTCTGCACGATGCCCGAACGGTCGACGACGAACGACGTCGGCATCGTCCCGGGTTTGTACGCACCCGCGACGGCTTGCCCCTGATCCCACACGAGCGGGAAGTGGACACCCGTCTCGCTCTGAAACTTCGCGATGCCGTCGGGCGCGTCGTCGACGCTCACGCCGACGACGGCGAGCCGCCCGGGGAATTTCTCCAGCAAGTGCTGATACACGGGGAACGACTGACGGCACGGCGCGCACCAGGTCGCCCAGAAGTCGACGATCAGCACTTTGCCGGTGAAGCTCTTCGGTCCGATCGCCGAGCCGCCGCCGACCGGAGCGAGCGAGAAATCGGGCGCGGGCGCGCCGACCTGATCGCTCGCCGAGCCCGACTTCGCGCCTCCACCCATCGCCCCGCCGCACGCGGCAAGCGTGGCGAGTAGGGCGAGGGTGAGCGCGAGCGCGACGCGACGCGCGCCGCTCACAGCTCGAGCACCTTGCCGGGCTCGGGCTGCGGTTGCGGCTGCGCGGGTGCGGCCTTCTTCGGCGCCTTCTTGGTCTTCTGCTTCGGATCGTCGGGGCAGCCGTCCTCGTCCTCGAACTTGTTGATCGTCTCCGGCTCGTCGACGCACTCGTCCTGGTCGTCCGGAATGCCGTCCTTGTCGTTGTCGGGATCGGGGCAGCCGTCCGTGTCCTCGAAGCCGTCGGTGTCTTCCGCGTCGTCGGGGCACTGATCCTTGTCGTCGGGAACGCCGTCGCGATCGCGGTCGGCTTGATCGGGGCATCCGTCGGCGTCGTCGAAGCCGTTCTTGGTCTCCGGCTCGTTCGGGCAGCGATCGCCCGTGTCGGGCACGCCGTCCTTGTCGTTGTCGAGATCCGGGCAGCCGTCCGTGTCCTCGAAGCCGTCCATGTCTTCGGCTTGGTTCGGGCACTTGTCGGACTTGTCGGGGATCGTATCGAGGTCGTTGTCGGCCTCGGGGCAGCCGTCGGAATCCTCGTAGTTGTCGCGATCCTCGGCCTCGGTCGGGCACTGATCGACGTTGTCGTCGATGCCGTCCTCGTCACGGTCGCGCTTCTCGAAGTTGTAGCTCGCGCCGAGCAGCGCGCGGAACGCGGGCGCTCCGAAGCCCTGAATCACACCGAAGCCGGCGCCCGCATTGAACGCGAGCGGCGAGGAGATGGGCGTGAGCTGCGCGCCGCCGTCGAGCTCGAGCGCGTTCTCGCCGGCCTCGGACGTGAAGCGCGTGCTGCCGAACGCGTCGACGAGGATGCGCAGGAGCGGGCTCGGGCGGAAGCCCACGGCGCCGCTGTAGCGCATCTCGGAGCCGACCTCGGTCTGATCCATGTGGCCCGTGCCACGCAGGATGCCGCCCAGGTTGACACCGAACGAGAGGGGGCCGATGTCGCCGTCGAGGATGGCGCGGATGCCCGCGCCCGGGGTTTCATCGCCGAGGTAGGTGTCGGGCGCGGTGAGGTGGCCGAGAGGAGCCGTCGCATACACCGCGATGCCGCCGACGACGGGGGACTTTACGTCGCCCAGGGCGCGGAATTTCGCCTCCAGCTCCGGATCACCGATGCCCGGGGAGTTGATCTTCTTCGGCTGCGCGTTCGCGTCGATGCCGTTGCCCGTGATGTACGCGAGCGGCAGGCGCAGGCCGATTTGCACGCGCGAGACCGGCGTGAACGACCCCATCAGATCCGCTTGCGCGAGGTTCTCGACGACCTTGAGCTCACGCTGCTGAATGCCGTCGGCGCAACTTCCGGCCGTGTCGGAGATGCACGTCTTCACCTTGATGAGCGTGTTGCCGTAGCTCAGCCCGAGGCCTGCGCTCCATGCCATGTCGCCGTCGGTGCGAGCGCCACGCGTCGTGATGAAGTTGCGCGGGCCCGTCGGAAGGTCGAGACGCTGAGATGAGAATTCTTTGCCGACAGTGGTTTGCGCGAACGCAGTTTGCCGGGTGAGGCAGATCAGCGGCAGCACCAGCACCCCCACCCCTTTGATCGCCCGCGACTCGGAAAGCGCTCGCCAAAATTGCACGCTCGATTCTCCTTGAGTGGTGGGAGCTCAAGGCTCGCGTGTCACGCGAGCGGCTCGAGTCCCAAACAGGGGGCAGAGTTTCACAGGGTCCCCTGATTTCGCAATGTTAAGGCGTAGGCTCAACGAACGAGCGGATCCGAGTCCACGGCTTCTCGGAACGAGCCGTCCCGCGGGCCGGAGCCCGACCCGCCAATCCTCATGTAGGCTCGGGCGTGTATGGCGGTGTGCGCGGGCTGCCGAAGCATCGTCGAAGACCTCGCGCGGTTCTGCCCTCAGTGCGGCGTGCCGCTCGTGCCGGCGCCCCGGCGTCTCGGTCCCGGCTCGGAGCTCGCGGTCGAGGACTTCGGCCGTGCGGTGCTCGGACACGAGCTTGGCGAGGGCGGCATGGGGATCGTTTATCGAGCGTGGCTCTACTACGACCCGAACGGAAAGCACGCGGGCACGCCGCCGCACCCGGTGGCCGTGAAGGTGCTGAACCCGCTCCTGCGAGGCAAGGAGCGGGCGCGGGTCATGTTTCGACGCGAGGCGGAAGCGCTCCGCCGGCTCGCGCACCCGAACATCGTCCATTTCTTCGCGCTCACCGAGGACCAGGAGCACCTCGCCCTCGTCATGGAGCTCGTGCATGGCGAGCCGTTGTCGAGCGTGTTGTTTCGGGCGGCGCAGGCGCGACCCACGCCACGCGCGCCGTGCATTCCGCTGGCACTCGCCTGGCACACGTTCGCACAGCTTCTCGGCGCTCTTGCCGCCGTGCACGCGCTCGGCATCCTGCACCGCGACGTGAAGCCTGCGAACGTCATCGTGCGGCCGGACGGTGTCGTGAAGCTCACCGACTTCGGTATCGCGCGCATCCCTGCCGAGGATGCCGCGGCGACCGGAGGCCTCGCACCAGGAACCGGCGCGTACATGTCGCCCGAAGCGGTGCGCGGCGATCCTCAAGACGCGCGCTCCGATCTCTACTCGGCGGCCATCGTCCTCTACGAGATGCTCGTCGGGCGGACTCCGTTCGATGAGCCCGGTCGTTCGGAGCTCATGGTGCGAACGGCGCAGCTCGACGAATCGCCCGCCCCCGTCACGAGCTTCTTGGACGGGGCGCCGGCCGTGCTCGACGTGCTCATGGCGCGAGCGCTCGCCAAGGATCCGGGCCTTCGTCCCGCGTCGGCCATCGAGCTCGGCGAGGCGTTCCGCACCGCGCTCGGGTTGCCCGACTCGCCTGGTTGGAGCGCCCAGCAAGAGCTCGCCGAGCTCGCGAAGACGATCTCGGGC
>Ga0070682_100001305_pt1 | contig 14111 bp, 11 predicted proteins | sample KBSC63LmetaG_FD_64668 | JGI IMG/M metagenome (GOLD analysis project Ga0070682, IMG submission 64668) | Corn rhizosphere microbial communities from Kellogg Biological Station, Michigan, USA - KBS C6-3L metaG | ecosystem: Host-associated > Plants > Roots > Rhizosphere | place: USA: Michigan... | reverse complement strand
CCGCAACGACAACTCACGCCGCAACGACAACTCACGCCGCAACGACAACTCACGCCGCAACGACAACTCACGTCGCAACGACAACTCACGTCGCAACGACAACTCACGCCGCAACGACAACTCACGCCGTGACGACAACTCACGTCGCAACGACAACTGCGCACTATGACGACCCTCGCCGTGGAGTCGCCGGTCACTTGCCGCCAAACTTGAAAAGGGCTATAGTATGTTCGTGCAATCGGCGGCGGGACAGCTTCCGCTCGCTTTTCCTTCGCGCTGGGGCGGCGCGCGAGCTGGGTCCGGGCGCAAGCGCGCGCAAAGGGGGAATGTTGCGCATCGGGCTCGTCCGGCTGGACAGCTTCCGCTCGCTTTTCCTTCGCGCTGGGGCGGTGCGCGAGCCGGGTCCGGGCGGAAGCGCTCGCAAAGGGGGAATGTTGCGCATCGGGCTCGTCCGGCCCAGAGGGCGGCCGAGCCCGTGCACGTGACGTTGCGGGCGCGGCTGGCGCCGCTGCGGAGTCAGCATGTTTTTCCGACGGTTCGGCTCGCGCTGGGCCGGGCCGGCAGGCGCGACCCAGCGCGCTTCCGAATCCTTCACTTTTCCGTGCAGCACGACCATCTGCACCTCATCGTCGAAGCTGCGGACAAGCGCTCCCTCTCGAGCGGGGTGCGTAGCGTCGCGATCCGCGTGGCGCGCTATGTCAACGAGCTTTTGTCGCGGCGGGGGCCACTTTGGGCCGATCGGTGGCACGGGCGGGCGCTCGGAACACCGCGCGAAGTTCGGAACGCGCTCGTTTACGTGCTCGCGAATTTCCGAAAGCACGCGCGGAGGGGGCGAGCGTCGGGAATCGACCCCTTTTCTTCCGGCGCCGGCTTCGACGGTTGGCGCGGGTGGCGTCCTTCGTCCGGCGTGGCCCCGCCATTCGCCGAGCGCGCGGGCTGGCTGCGTCGCCACCTCGGCTCGGACCCTGAGGATCGTCGCGAGCCGACCAGCATTGCGCGCACGTGGCTCGCGAATGCCGGTTGGCGGCGTTACGGTCTGCTCGGGCTCAACGAGGCGCCGCGCCTATCGACGCGCTCACGAGCCCCGCGCCGCTACTTCTTCCACCAGTAGTCGACGTCCGCGAGCGCCTTCCCCATGGCGTGGAAGCCCTTGTCGACGAACAGCGTCGTGCCGGTGATGCCGCTTGCGAGCGGGCAGGACAAGAACGTTGCGACGTTGGCGACCTCGCGCGTGGTGAGGCGCACGGGAAGCGGGCTGTTCGTCTCGCAGTACTCGACGACTTCGTCGATCATGCCCGTGACGCTGGCGGCGCGCGTGGCGACGGGGCCCGCCGAGATGGTGTTGACGCGAATGCCGTAGAGGCGGCCGGCTTGCAGCGCGAGGAAGCGCGTATCGCTCTCGAGCGCGGCCTTGGCGGAAGACATGCCGCCGCCGTAGCCGGGAATCACGCGGTCGCTCGCGATGTACGTGAGCGAGGTCACCGACGCGCCGGGCGTCATGAGCGGGCCGAGCCGCGCCACCATCGAGGTGAGCGAGTAGGAGCTCACCGCGAGTGCCGCGAGGTAGCCCTTGCGGCTGGTCTGAATGAGCGGCTTGGCGACCTCCGGGCCGTTCGCGATCGAATGGATGAGCACGTCGAGCGAGCCTTCGCCGTGGTTCTTCTTCCAAGAATCCGCCAAGCCTTGGATCGTGAAGTCGCCGCGCTCCGAGTAGCGACGGCTTTCCTTGACCTCGGCGGGCACGTCTTCGAGCGTGTCGAACGCCGCGTCGAGCGGGTAGATGCGTTCGAACTCGAGGGCCGAGCCGTCGCTCTTCTTGCGCGACTCGTCCAGCTTGCCGCGCCGCAGCAGCGTCTCGAAGATGCCGAGCGCCGGCGGCCACACACCGAGGCTCACGCTGGCGCCGGCTTCGGAGAGCGTCTTGGCGATGGAGAAAGCAAACCCAACGTCGTCCGCGACACCCGCCACCAGGGCGCGCTTTCCAGTCAAATCGATCGGAAGCATCGGCGAAACATCGTGCAAGCCTCCCGGCCGGTGCAAGCATAAAAATGCGCCTGGCCCGAAGGCCGCCCGCCGGGCAGTCCTCGGCCGCGCGGTGCCGCCCGCGTGGCGGTGACAATCTCAGGGCGTCGTGGCGATCACGTGCTCTACACGCTGCTCCGTGCGGCGCTCACGCGCGTGACGAACGATGCGCACGACTGCGCTCGGAGCGTGCCGCGACCCTCCGTAGCCCCGCGCCGCCGCCACCATGCGGTCGGCGCCAACCTCCCTAACCCGCTTGACCGCCGGCGCCGTCCGGAAGCAAACGTCCGGCGCCGGCGGTCCCGCTCCCACCTGTCGTGCCTGCTGCACCGGCGGCACCACCCGCGCCGGCCACCCCGGTTGATCCCGCAGCGCCGGCGCGTCCCACCGATCCAGCCACTTGGATCGATCCCGCGCTACCGGCCTTCCCCGAGCTCCCCGTGTTGCCAGCGCTCCCCATCGCCCCCTCGTTGAAGTGCCTCCGGCGCCCGGCCCCACGGGATTGCTGTTGTCCTTCGCCCGCGCAGGCAGCGGGCAAAAAGACGACGGGGCTAACATCCAGCAGTCGGATCGAGGGGACGGTCGCCGGTCGCACTCTGCTTAGTGTCGTTCTGTTGCCGGCATCATCTCGCTGCGCCAAAAATGAGAGAAACTAACCGAAATAGACCGGAAACCAGCCGCAAACACGCGGCCGACCAGACTAGCCCACGCCAATAGTGAGAGGATGCCCGCCGAGTCATCCCCCTCTGCCGGCCTCCCGAAACCTGCCGAAACCCTCGGCCGGCGAGCCTGCCCTCCGAATCGCGACGCCGCACTGAGCGGATCGATCAGGACGAGCGGAATCCGATGCGCTCGTGGGTGCCGTCGCAGAAGGGCTTGTTGGCGCTTCCTCCACACCGACAGAGCCGAGCGCTCGTGAGCCGAGCAACGACGCGACCCGTTCCGCTCACGATCTCGAGGTTGCCGCGCACCTGAAGGGGTCCGTCGGGCAGAGGCTCGACCGCGAGCGGGCCGTCGCGCGTCTCGAGCATCGTCGTCGCGCCCGTGGGCGGCTCGCCGGACGCGGCGAACGCGATCTCCTTGTGCGAGCCGTCGCAGTACGGCTTGTGCTTCGAGGCCCCGCAGCGGCAGAGCGTCGCGCGGTAGCCGGCGGCTCGTCCGCCGACCGCGAGGTCCGCGCGCAGGGCGTAGGGCCCCGCTTCACGCACGCTGAGCAGGTTCACGGGGGGTGCAGCTTCGTCCGGCACGCCGTCCTTGCGCCGGTAGCGAATGGCGCCCGAGGGACAGGCATGCGCGATTTCGACGACGGATTCCGCCGCCATCGCGTCCGGGTGGATCCACGGTCCCTCGACGTTCGCGAGGAAAACGCGCGGCCCCCAGGTCACGCAGAAGCGCGAGTGAATGCACTTTCGGCCCTCGTAAACGAGCGTGAGGTCTTTGCCCTCGATCTCCTCGACGCCGGGCGCGACCTGAGTCGCGGCCGGCGGCGCTCCGGAACCCGCCCCAGCGGCGCCCGGTGCCGAAACGGCTGGAACAGCCGCGCTCTTCGCGTCCGCGACGCTAACGCTGGCCAAGCCACCGCGAGCTCGCTCGCTCGCTTCGGCAAGCCACGCGCTCATCCCGGACGCTCCCCCGCCTTCACCGTCGAGCTCGGCCGCCGCACGCGCGAGCTCGGCGAAGCGCTCGGCGAAGAAATGCGGCGCCGTCGCACCCGCGGGCACGGGCACGGATCCGCGCAGGGCCGTGAACGACATCCCCGCGTGACAGCCGGGCGACGAAGGCCCGGCCGGCAGCGTCGCCGCACGCTCGCCGTACACGCTCACGACGCGCATCAAGCCGCGTGACAGATCGATCGCGAGCGCCTTCTCCGGCCGAGGTCGCGGGACGAGGTACGAGAAGGCAAGCAGCCTGAGCATCAGGGCGTAGGCGCTGTTGGCAAGATCGACCGCGGCGACGGCGCGCTCGTCTTCGAGCCAGACCCGTCCCGACGCGCGCGGCGGCGGCCGGAGCACGGGGTTCACGGCAGCCGGGTGCGCCGGCTGGAATTGCGGATTCTTCGCGACCAGGCTGCGGAGCTCGTCACGAATGACGGCGAAGCGCGCGAAGTGCGAGCCGGTCGAGTGCAGCGGCGCGCCTTCACCCTGCTCGATGATGGCCGTGAGCGCGACGAGCGCCGTCTTGCGACAGCGGACGGGAGCGGCACCCGCGAGGTCGACCTCGGCGGCCGAGAGCTGGAGCGCGGGGTCGCCAGCAAATGCGACGCCTTCGCCGACGAGCTCGACGAACTCGGTGATCTGCCCCTCGAGGAAAGCGTAAAACTCGCCGACCGTTTCGTAGTCGAGCGACATCGGCACGAGCCGCACCCGCCGCGGTGTACGCCGGAACGTGAGCTCGGACTCGAAGCCCGTGCCCTCGGGCTCGACCGATCCGGTCGGACGCTCGAGGTGAATGAAATGCTGGAGCGACGCCTCCCCGAAAGGCGCGAGCTTCACGACGAGCCCTGCCGGCAGCGTCCCGGCATCGAGCGGGAAGTTGCCGCGACCGAGCTGCGGCGCCCCGCCGAGCGCCGCCGTGATGTTCCAGACAGCCGCGAGGTGCCCCATCTCCTCGACCGCGACTTGGACGATCGTCTTGCGCCAGCGCGCCACGGCCTCCGCCTCTTCCGCCGAGAACGCTGCGTCGTCCCGCTTGAGACTGAACGCCGCGTAGAGGTACGTGCACATCAAGTTGTGCTCGAGCTCGGCGGCCTCGGCCAGCAGATGCAGGAGCTGCTCGCGGGTTGGTACGGAACGAAGGGTCGCGGTGGGCACGAACCTTGGTACGCCGAGACGAGCGCCGCGCCAAGCTGCGAGAACGGGGCGCGGAGGTGCCGTCAGGCCTCGTATATCGTGTTTCGCGCCGGCACCGTGGCGGTCGCGCTCGGCTCGTCGCCCTGAGCGCGCCTCTGGGACCGCCTCGCGGGAAAAAGGAAGACTTCGAGCAAGCCGCGCATCCTTTCGAGCGCGTGAAACGTCGTAGGGGTGAGGCAACGCATGACGACTCTCTCAGGCTCGAAAATCCTCGTGATTGGTGCAAGCTCCGGCGTCGGGCGCGCGACGGCGCTGTCGCTCGTCGCGCTCGGTGCGAAAGTCGTCGCGGCCGCGCGCAACGGCGAGCGTCTCGAGGCGCTCCGCACCGCGACGGCCGGAGCGCTCGAGACTCGAGCGCTCGACGCTACCGACGGCGCCGCCGTCTCACGGCTCCTCGCCGAGCTCCGGCCCGACCACGTCGTCTTGAGCGCCGGCGGCCATTCGCGGCTCGCGCTCGTCGACGAGCACGACTGGGAGAGCTTCTCGATGCCGTGGAACCAGGACGTGAAGATGGCGTTCGAGCTCGGACGCGCGGCCCTGGCGCTGCCGCTCCCGGCCGGCGGCACCGTCGTCATCGTCTCGAGCGGCGCGGGCCTCGGCGGCTCGCCGCTCTCCGGCGGGTACGCGGGCGCCAAACGCATGCAGATGTTCCTCGCCTCGTACCTCGCGCGCGCGTCCAAGGAACGCTCGCGCGGCCTTCGCTTCGTGGCGGTCGTGCCGAAGCAGCTCATCGCCGGTACCGAGACCGCGGACCAAGCGAGCCGCGCCTATGCGAAGCTCGCCGGGATCACGCAGGAAAAGTTCATGGAGCGCTTCGAAAAGCCGCTCGACGCCGAGGGCGTCGCCCAAGCGATCGTCGGCGTGCTCGAGGGCACGCTCGCCCCCGAGTCCGCGACGCTCGTCGTGACCGGCAAGGGCACTGAGCTACTCTAGGCGCGAGGTCGAAGCGTGGAATCGAAGGACTTGCCGGCAGAGCTCGCGCGGGCGCGGGCGAGCTTCCTCGAGCTCGTCGCCGAGCTCAGGCCGGAGCTCCATCGCTACTGCTCGCGACTCACGGGGTCGGTGATCGAAGGCGAGGACGTCGTGCAGGACACGCTCGCCAAGGCGTACTACTCGCTGAGCACGGCGCGCGAGCTGCCGCCGCTGCGCCCGCTCCTCTTTCGCATCGCGCACAATACGGCGCTCGACGCACTGCGCCGCTACGAGCACCGGCGCGTCGAGCCCGTCGCCGAAATCCCGGAAGACGCCCAAACCGTCGAACGCGTCGACCCCGAGCTCGTGGGCACGGCGCTTGCCGAGTTCTTGACGCTGCCCGTGACGCAACGGAGCGCGGTGATCCTGAAGGACGTGCTCGGCTGCACGCTCGAGGAGATCGCCGAAGCCACGGGCTCGACCGTCCAGGCGACCAAAGCCGCGCTGTTTCGCGGCCGCACGACGCTCCGCGCCCGTGCCGCGCGCCCCGAGCCGGCGGGCGCCGAGCCCCCTTCCGCGGCCGAGCGCGGGAAGCTCCGCCTGTACGCGAGTCTCTTCAACGCGGGCGACTGGGACGGGCTGCGCGCGCTGCTCGCCGACGACTGCCGGCTCGATCTGGTGTCGCGGCACGAGCGACGCGGCAAGGGGGTCGGCGAGTACTTCACGCGCTACTCGGAGCTTCGCGACTTGCGGGTCGCGCCCGGCACGCTCGACGGGCGACCGGTGCTCGGCATGTACACGCCGCGTAGCGCGCCCACCCCGCAGAGCTTCATCTTCTTGAGCTTCCGCGGCGACGAGCTGGTCGAAATTCGCGATTTTCGCTACGTCCCCTACATCGCCGACGAGCTCACGCTCGGGCGGGCCTTCTTCCGCCCCGATGAGCAAACCTCCGCGGCCGATGCCGGGCTCCGCTAGCGTTCGACTTCGATATCCATCGTCCGCTCGACGAAATACCCATGCCCCGTGCCTTTGCTGCGCCGGACGCGCGGCGTAGAGTACGCGGCGTGAGCCCGCGCGACGCCGCGGGCCGAGGGACGGATGACGGCGCGAGGCGACCGAACAGCGAACAAGGAGCGGGCCGAGGCTACCTCGGACATCAGCGAGCTCGGGGTCGAACGAACGCAGAGCGACGTGGCTCCGCGCCACCGAGCGAGCGGAGTCGTGCCCCGGCCGGCCTCGCTCCCGCCGAGCATTCCGCCCTCCTCGGGCGCGCCGCTGCCGCTCGACGCGAAATTGCTGGACCTCATCCATCAGGCTTTCGCTGAGCTCGCCGGCCCCGACAGCGTCCTCGACACGAAGAAGCTCAAGCGTTCGCTCGACGTGAAGAGCGCGTTCATCGCCGAGCGCGTGCTCGCCGTGTTCGACAAGAATCGCGACGGCCTCGTGAGCCGCGTCGAGTTCGTGCGTGGCGCGCCGCGCCTCTTGTTCGGCAGCACGCTCGACAAGCTGAGGTTTTCATTTCGCGTGCACGACCTCAACGCCGACGGCGTCATCGACGCGGGGGAGCTCACGCGCATGCTGGAGCTCGGGCTCAGCGAGGACGGCGTTCCCGCGAGAGCCGATGTCGTGCGCAGACTGGGCGAGCTCCTGCTCGGCGCAGCCGACGCGAACCAGGACGGGCTCCTGTCGTTCACGGAGTTCGAAAGCATCGCCGCGCTTCATCCCGAGGCCACGGCGCTGATCTCGCGCAGCGAAGCGGGCTGGATCGCGCCGCACGGCGAGCTCTCCGCACGGCGCGAAGCGGGCCCCGGGCTCGCCGAGCGCTTCGTGCGCTTCGTCGACAATCATCCCGCGCTCGCGGTGACGATTCTGCTCTGGGCGGCCGTCAACGTCGGCCTCTTCGTCGACGCGGTGCTCAAGTACCGAGCCATCGGAGAGAGCGCGCTGGTTCAGCTCGCTCGCGGGAGCGGGGCCTGCATCAACCTGAACGGCGCGCTGATCGCGCTCACGATGGCGCGGCGCACCCTCACCTGGGCGCGCCGCGCGCCCTTCCTGCGCCGGCTGCCGCTCGACGATTCGGTCGCGATCCACCGCGGGCTCGGCATCGCGCTGCTCGTGTTTGCGCTCGTCCACAGCGCGGCCCATTGCGCCAACTACGCCGTCACGACGCCGAGCTTCCGGGCCACGCTCGGCGCAAGCACTCCTGGAAAAACCGGGGCGCTGCTCTTGCTCGTCTTCGGCGTCATGGCGGTGTTCTCACGCCAGAAGGTGCGCGCTTCCGGCCGCTTCGAGCTCTTCCATTTCAGCCATCTCCTGTACGTCCCGTGGTTCGCGCTCGCGCTCGCCCACGGTGCCGCGTTCTGGAAATGGGCGGGCGTGCCGCTCGCCGTCTTTGCCGTCGATCGCCTGCGGCGGCTTTCCCGCAGCGGAGAGCGCGCGAAGATCCACGGCATGGAGCCGCTCGCGTCCGGCGTCACCTTGCTCACGCTCGCAAAACCACCCGAATTCGCGCACCGCGCAGGGAATTACCTGTACCTCAAGCTTCCCGCGCTCGCACCCCACGAGTGGCACCCGTTCACGATCAGCAGCGCCCCCGAAAAGCCCGACCTCACGCTCCACGTGCGGAGCCTCGGCAACTTCACGAGCGCCCTCTACGAGCTCGCGCGCGCCCGGAGCCGAGACACGTCGCCGCCGGCGCTCGACGCGTACCTCGACGGGCCTTTCGGGACGGCGAGCGACCGCATCTTCGAATCGCGCCACGCGGTCCTGATCGCCGCCGGCATCGGCGTCACCCCCTTCGCGAGCGTGCTCGAAAGCATCGTGCTGCGGAGCCAGACGGGCGGCAGCGCGCTCCGAAAGGTCGATTTCTTCTGGCTCAATCGCGACGCCGTCTCGTTCGAGTGGTTCGCGAAGCTCCTCGCGAGCATCGAACGCTCCGCGCCGCGCGGGCTCGTCGAAATCCGCATCTTCATGACCGGCGGCCGCGGCGACATCTCGTCGACCCTCTTGAACCTCGCGCGCGAGATCGCCCATGACCTCGGCGACCCCGACGTGTTCACGGGCCTCGGCGCCATGACGCGCATGGGCGCGCCCGACTTTCGCGCCGAGCTCTCCGCGATCGCCGCCGCGTCGGACGGCGAGGTCAACGTCTTCTTCTGCGGCCCGCCCGGCCTCGCCCGCAGCGTGCGAAGCGTGTGCGCCGAGCTCGAGCTCCCTCTCCACCAAGAGCAGTTCTGAAATTCCCGCGTCCGAGGGCGCGGGACTCGGTACGTCGCGGCTTACGCCACGACCTTGCGCACGGCGTCCACGAGGCGCTCGAGGCTCACGGGCTTCACCATCCACCCCTTGGCGCCGGCTTGCTTCGCGCGCGCCATGAGCGACGGCTGGACTTCGGTCGTGAGCAGCAACACGGGGAGGCCGGTCTTCTTCACGTCCAGATTGTCGAGCATGTCGAGACCGTTCATGCGCGGCATGTTCACGTCGAGGATCACCATCGCGGGCTGTTCCTGTTGCACGCTCACGAGACCCTCGACACCGTCCCGCGCGGTGAGCGTCTGGAACCCTGCGCTCTCGAGGGCTCCAGCCACACGCTGCCGAATCGTCTCGGAATCGTCGACTATCAGTATCTTCTTTCCGGGCATGTTGAATCCTTCTCCACGTTGGGTCGCAGAAGCCTCGGGCTCCCGCTCAGAAAATCACGATGTCGCCCTCGCTCGCGTGCGTCATCTGGCTCGCATAGCTGAGCCGCGCGTAATCGATCTTGCCGCTCAACGTGACGCTGATCTCGCCACGTAGGGTCCTGAAGCGATAGGCCGCGAGGATTCCCTGCTGCAGGAGCGCGCGGAGCGACTTCTCGTCCATCGAGAGCGGAAGCCCCATCTGGAGCGGCATCTGGAACTGCAACAGGCGCGCTTTGAGGCGTCCGAGCAGCTGATTCACGCTGTCCTGCACCCAGGCCATGCCCGTGAAGGGCCGTGCAGGATCCTGACGCACGAGCTCGAAGACGGCTGTCGGCACCAGCAAGCCGAGGGTTCCCTGCGCTCCCGAGCCGCCGAAATGGATCATCGCCATCAGCGCGCGGCTTTGGACCTGCGTGCAGTCGACTTTGTTGACCGCGACCGGTCCGACGGCGATGCCCGCAGCGTGGAAGAGATCCACGGTCGAGCTCTGGATCATGGTTTCGAGCATTGCGCGCCCGTCTTGCGGAGCCATCAGTGACGCTCCGAATGCTCGACGGGAACGAGCGAGCGCGTCGGGCGCGCCGGGAATATCCCGGTTTTCCACGCTTGGGCCTCGGTCTCGGCCAGCGGGAAACGAACCACCCAGGTGGTGCCCCGGCCCCGCACGCTCCGTACTTCCAGCGTGCCGTGCAGCGCGGTGACGCACTCCCTGAATGCCGCCATGCCGACGCCGCGACCGGAGAGGGTCGTCACCTCGGCGCGCGTGGTGATGCCGTCCATGCAGAGCGCGTCCAGGAGGTCGGCCTGGGTTCGGTGCGCCAGACCGCGTGTCGTCGCGACGCGCCGGATGCCCTCCCAGTCGATCCCGGCGCCGTCGTCGCTCACCTCGATGGCGAGCTGCCCGCCCGTCGTCGTCGCGCGCAGCGCGAGCGTGCCGAATGCCGCCTTACCCGCGCGCAGCCGCTCGTCCGGTTTCTCGATCCCGTGATCGAGCGCGTTGCGCATGATGTGGACGAGCTCGCCGAAGAACGACCCGAAACGCGTCCGATCGAGCCTGAGACCGCCCGCGTCGACCACCACGCGCAAATCCGGCTTGCCGAAGCGGCGCGCGAGAGCAATCGCCTGGTCGCCGAGCCGCTGGAACGCGCGCTCCACGGGCTCGGCTTGCCAGGCGGCGAGCTTCAAGAGCAGCTCGCGCCGCGGCAGCGAGCCGTCACCGACCATGTGGAAGAACTCGGCGTATTCCTTCTCCGGGATCTCGACCATGCGCTGGTGGCGCAGGCCGGAGCTGGTCAGCTGGTCGAGCAACGCTTGCCAGCGCGCTCCGAGCGTCGCAAGGAGCGCCCGCGACGGCTCCCCGTCCTCGGCGACCTGCGACTCGAGCGCATGGCAGTATTGTGCGACGAGCGAGAGGCCCATCGACCCCGAGGTGCCCTTCAGCGTGTGGAGCGCGCGCTTCAAGAGCACCGAATCGTGGTCCAACTTGCCGTCACACAGCGCTGCGACGATGTCCGAAGACTCGGCGAGGAAGACCTCGAAGCCCAGCCGGTCCTGCACGAGGCGCCGGAAGGCCTGCATGAGCTCGGTATGCTCCGCGTCGTCGCGCTCGCGCGCGAGGCGCTCGGTAATGTCGGCGATGGCGACGAGCACGCCCTCGAGCTTCGCGTCGCGGAAGAAGGGCTGGTAACGCAGGCTCCAGGTCCGGCCCTCCTGCGTGAGCCGCTCCGGTAGCTGGGCGAGGCACACGTCGAGCGGCAGGAAATCGTCGGCAATTTGCGACCAGCCGAGCTCGAGGGCGGCAGCGAAGCTCTCGTTCATCCGCGCGAGGTACTGCCAGAGCGGGAGCTGCTCGTCCGTGTCGCCGAACCAGGCGCTGAGCTGGCGCGAGCGCTCGAGCGCCATCACGCCGTCGGGCGAGAGCGTGACGAAGCCTTGGTCGACGTTGTCGAGCACGAGCCGCATGTCGCGGTTCTTGTCGGCGAGCTCGACGGTGCGTGCGGCGACCTTTTGCTCGAGGGTCCGGTTCATCTCTTCGAGATTCCGGTACGAAGCCCCGAGATCCCGAGCCATCCGGTTGAAGGAGGCACCGAGCACCTCGAGCTCGTCGTGCGAACGAATGTCCACCTGGACGCCGTGATCACCACCGGCGAGGAGCTCCGCGGCGCGCGTGAGCTCCCCAATCGGTCGCGTGATGCGCACCGCCTGGAAGCGGCTCAGCAAGACGCCCGCGACCATCGAAAGGCCGACGAGCAGCCCGATCAGCACGAAGGAGCGGTTGAGGCGCGCCGACGATTCGGCCTTTGCGGCGCTCAGGGCGTCCTGCATGCGCTTCGTGGAGAGGCCGTAGCGTACGGTGCCGAGCACTTCGCCGTCCTCCCCGACGACGGGCGCCGCCACCTCGAGCAGATCCTGTCCGAGACGCTTCCTGCGCTCGACGCGCGCTACCTTGACGATCACCTCTTGCTCGGCGAGCCCGAGCTTCTTCCAGGCATCGCGCTCCGGCGTCGTGTCGGCCGCGGCGAGAGGCCGGCGGGCGAGCGCCAGCGTTTCGCGCTCCGAGCTCACGTACACGCCGTAGACGAGATCGCGATCGTCCTTGATGGCGCGCTCGACGAGGCGCTGCATGTCGAGGAACGCGTTGTCGAGCGTGAGACCGCGCAGCGCGAGCGCGTGATTCTGGGCCAGAACCTTGCCTTTGCTCGCAATACCCTCTTCGATGTACTCCTTAGTCGAGCGCAGATGCTCGGCCGAGGCCTGCGCGCTCATCACGCCGACGATCACGAGCGTCGACACACCGATGATGCCCGCTACGAGCAGCAGCGTTCGAATGAACTTGTTGCGAAGGCTCTTGATCCGAGTGCCGTCTGCTGATGCCCCCAGCGGAACGTTCTGCATGCCTTATTCCAAAATGTGATCGACCTGCTCCAGGGCGTCTTGCCTGAGCGCGAAGCGCGCGCGCGCCTGGACGAGGTCGACGGTCGTCGTGGTGGAAAGTGGGGAATCGACCTCGTCGTGGTCGGTGAGCTTGAAGTTCTGGTCCGCCAAATCGAAGATGCGGTTGGCGGTTTGCACGCCGAGCGCGCCGTGATCCGGCAGCACCGCGAACGTCCCGAAGGACTGCCCCGGTGAAACCAGCGACGCCGCGCCGACGATCGCCGGCTTGTACGGTCGCTCGTTCAAACCAGGCAGCCAGCCGTCGGCAATCAGGCGCTCCGACAGCAAGCGGTCGTCGTTGAGCACCCAGATGGCGTCACAGTGCTGCTTCACCTCACGGAGGGCATACTTGAGCTCCGCGGCGTTCGGCTCGAGGCTCACGGGCTGCTCGATCACGCCGATCTGCTCGCGGCGCGCGAGCTCCGCCTGGTGCGTGACGAACGAGCGCAGCGGCATGCGCCGGATCACGCCGACCCGCTCGACGGGCGAGGACATGAGCTTGCGCAAGTTCGTGACGACGGTGATGAGCGGCACCTCGTAGCTGATGCCCGTGGCGCCCGCGATCGCGGTCGGCCGCCGATCGAGAAAGGACGTCATGACGACGATCGCCGGCGGGTAGGCGGCGAGACCGGCCGTGGCCTGGTAGCGGGCGTACGCGAACACCGTCGGATTGTTCATCAGCACGACGCACACCGGGTGGAGCTCGGCCATCGCGCGAGCGAGCACGTCACCGCCGCGGTCACCGTCGACGTCGACCGCGATCAAGGTGAAGTGTCCCGCCAGCTCGTCTTTGAGACCGGACCACACCTCGCGCGTTTGCTTGGTGTCCGGCATGCACACGAGGACGGCGGGCTTGCCGGGCGAAACGGCGCTCGCGAGGCGTCCGGGGGAGCGCGCGTGCGTGACGGCGGTGCCGGAACCCGAAGAGCACCCGAGCCCGCCCGCGACGAGCGGCAGCCCGAGCAGGAAGCTTCTGCGGTTCAGCGCCATTCGTCGACTCCGAGCGTTCGGGAGACCTTTGCGGGCAGCCGAGCGACGGCCGCGAGCACGTCGGAGCCACCCGCGCCTGCGCTCGCGACCGCCGGCAGCTTCACGAGCTTCGCGAGCTCACGCTGGTTCAGTGTCAGGCGGCTGGCGGACTGCAGATCGGCAAGGAGACGTGTGGGCAGGAGGATGGCGTCGACTTTCTGCATCTGAATGAGTGGCAAGAGATCCTCGAATTTAGTAACGCGTTCGACTTTGGGTTTTGCGCCGAGCAGCGCGTAAACGAAGGCGTTCGTGCCGTCCCGCCCCAAGAGATCGAGCGCGCCCACGGCCGCGACACGAGCGGGATCCGGTACCGCACCAGCGCCTACCAAGGAGTACCTTTCCTCCGGCGACCCACCGCGCATTCCCTGCAGTTTTCCGGCCAATCCGTGCGAGGCGAGCAGATCGGGCAGGGTCAACACCCCATCTTGGCCGTCCTCGAGTCCGCGCTCGAAATCGCCGAGCCGGCCGACCGCTCGCACCTCGAGCCCCGGCAAAGCGGCCTGCAATTCGCTCTCGAACGCGCGCTGTTTCAGTGCGACATGCAAAAAAACGAGGAGTTTGCGAGAAGGTCCGCTCATCGATTCCGTGGATATTGGGGAGCGCGCCAACCACCTGATGCGACAAACGTCGCGGAAGCCGCGCTACTGTTAACGGCTGAAATACTTACGTCATGAGGGCTGAAGTT
>Ga0070682_100001301_pt1 | contig 14136 bp, 10 predicted proteins | sample KBSC63LmetaG_FD_64668 | JGI IMG/M metagenome (GOLD analysis project Ga0070682, IMG submission 64668) | Corn rhizosphere microbial communities from Kellogg Biological Station, Michigan, USA - KBS C6-3L metaG | ecosystem: Host-associated > Plants > Roots > Rhizosphere | place: USA: Michigan... | reverse complement strand
GCTGATGCCGGCGCCCGTGAGAACGGCGAGGCGGGGATGCGCCTCGATGAATGCGCGAAGGTTGCTCGTCACGCTCCGTCAGTGTTTCCGGATAGCGGTGCGGATCGACCGGTTTGCATCGTACCAGCGGCGGGGCTCCGCGAAGAACGGCTTGGGGTCTTCCTTGCGCCGCGGAACGGGCTCTGCCAGCAGGTAGCGGTCGCCGAGCCAGGACACGGCGGTCTGCAGGGCCAGGCCGTAGTCGTGCCGCGGCATGCCGTTCGAAGTGTCCTTTGAGCGTTTCATTTCAGCCTCCATCAGTAAGTCGCAGACATGTTCCGCCAGGTTCCCGGGCGTCTACATCTGCCTCCCGGCTCAAGCTACGGATTCTCCGTAGAGGCGGATGCGCCTACCTCGAAAGGGATTGTTGACAGCGGCGACTGAACGCTTGCTGAAGGGACACGCAACCTGCCTCATAATGCGGGGGCCGCCTCAGCCGCTCGCCCATGTCATCCGATCCGAACGAACTCAAACTAGTTGCCTTGCTGCAGCGCTGGAAGCCATGGCTCATCGGCGCCGTGGTGCTGCTCATCGTGGTTCTGCTGGTTCACACGCTGCGCGGCGTGCTGCTGGAGTTCAGTTACAGCGATCTGCTGGACGCCATCCGCGGCACCTCCGCAAGCGCGCTGGGCTTCGCGTTGCTGGCGACGCTGGTCAGCTACGTGGCGCTCACGGGATACGATGTCTCTTCGTTGCGTTACGTGGGCGCCAACGTCAGCTATCCGGTCGCGGCTGAAACCTCGTTCATCGCCTATGCGCTGTCGAACACCGTGGGTCTCGGTGTGCTGACGGGCGGGGCGGTGCGGCTCCGGCTGTACGGTGCGGTCGGGCTCGAAGCCGGGACGATCTCTCGCGCCATCGCCTTCAACGGCGTGTCGTTCATGCTGGGCATCTCGGTGGTCGGCGCGGCCGCGCTGCTGTGGGGCGCCACGTCGGTGGCGCCTGTGCTTCACCTGCCGGCGATCCTGCTTCAGGTGGGTGCGTCGCTGATTCTCCTCGGCGCCGGCATCCTGATCTATCGGTGCCGCGAGGGTCAGGAGCGGCGGTTATCAGCACGCTTTTCACTGAGGCTTCCGTCGGCCAGTCTCGCGTTACAGCAGTTGCTGATCTCCGTCATCGACGTCGCGGCCACCGCCGCCGTGTTGTGGTTCCTGCTGCCTGAGGGCGCCGTCGAGTTCCCGGTCTTCATGGGCTTCTTCTCGATTGCGATCGTCGCAGGTGTGTTGAGCCACGTGCCGGGCGGGCTCGGCGTGTTCGAGGCGGTCATGTTGCTGGCGCTGCGCGATCACGTGCCCGCCGAGGCGCTGGCGGCGGCGCTGGTGCTCTATCGACTCATCTATTACGTGTTGCCGCTCTTGCTCGCGCTGGCGTTGCTGCTCGCGCACGAAGTGCGCCGCGGAACGGTCACGCCCGTGGCCCGCGCGGCGATGAGCGTGGCTCCGCTGCTGCTCGCGGTGTACACGTTCATCGTCGGCCTCATGCTGCTCGTGTCCGGCGTCACCCCGGCCACCGACGAAGCCACCGAACTACTCTCGCTCCATGTGCCGCTGCCCATTGTCGAAGCGTCTCACTTCATCGGGAGCATCGCGGGGCTCGGCCTGCTCCTGGTGGCGCGGGGCATCGTCCTTCGGCTCGATGCGGCATGGTGGGCCGGCCTGCTGCTCGGCATCGTCAGCATCGTGCTGTGTCTGCCGAAAGGCATCGCGATCTCGGAAGCATTCCTGATCGCCTTCCTCGTGCTGGCCTTATGGCTGTCGCGCCGGCAGTTCACGCGCCGCGCGTCGCTGCTGACTGCGCCGTTCACGGGTGGATGGTTGTTGTCGCTGGGAGTCGTGATCGTCGGGCTCACGGGCCTTCTGTTCTTCGTCTATCGCGACGTCGACTACACGCAGCAGCTCTGGTGGCAGTTCGAGTTCGATGCCCACGCGCCGCGATCGCTGCGCGCCTTGGTGGGCGTGGTGTTGGTGGCGTCGGTGCTGGCGATTCGCCAGTTGTTGCGGCCGCCGGCCGTGCACCTGGCCAAACCCACGTCGGAGGATCTGGAACGCGCTGCCAGCATTCTGCGGCGGCAACCTCACGCGGACGCGTGCGTCGCTCTCATGGGCGACAAGCACTTCATGTTCTCCGAGTCGGGCGAGTCCTTCATCATGTTCGGCCGCCGCGGCCGGTCCTGGATCTCGCTGTTCGATCCGACCGGTTCGCAGTCGGAGTGGCCCGAACTGGTGTGGCGCTTCCTGGAGCGGTCGCGCGAGCAGGGCGGTCGTGCGTCGTTCTACCAGGTGCGACCGCAAACGCTGTCGGTCTACCTCGACGCGGGCCTGCGGGTGTACAAGCTCGGTGAATATGCGTGGGTGCCGCTCGAGAATTTCTCGCTGAAAGGCAAAGCGCGATCCGACCTGCGAACCGCGCTCAATCGCGGAGACCGCGAGGGCATATCGCTCGAAGTGCATCCCGCCGGCGTTTCCGCCGAAGTGCTCACGGGGTTGCGCACGATTTCCGACGCGTGGCTGAACGCGCACTCGACTGCGGAAAAAGGTTTCTCGCTCGGCGCCTTCTCGCCGCAGTACATGGAACGCAGTCCGGTCGCGGTGGTGCGGGCTGGCGAGCGCGCCGTGGCATTCGCGACGCTGCAGACCACGGATATTCGGGAAGAAGCGAGCGTCGACCTGATGCGTCATCTGCCCGACGCCCCGAATGGAACCATGGACTTCCTGTTTGCGAAGCTGCTGCTGCACTTCCAGGCGCAGGGATACAAACGCTTCGGGCTTGGAATGGCGCCCCTGTCGGGCATGGCGGAACATCCGCTGGCGCCGCGCTGGCATCGCATGGGCAACCTGCTGTTCTCGCACGGCGAGAACTTCTACAACTTCCAGGGCCTGCGATCCTTCAAGGAAAAGTTCGACCCGCAGTGGGAGGCGCGGTATCTCGCAGCGCCCGGTGGCATGGCGCCGCTATTCGTGCTCGCGGACGTCGCGACGCTGATCGGCGGGGGATTGCGCGGAGTGGTTGCCAAATGAGGTGTGTCATGTCGAGCGCGCGGGTAGGTAGTCTGCTGATGGTATTGCTCGCCCTGAGTCCGCCATTGCTCGCACAGGAGCATCTGTCTCACGGACGCTTCAAGGACGTCACGCTCTATCGACCGAAAGGCGAAGTGAAACACGTGGTGTTGTTCCTGTCCGGTGACAACGGCTGGAACTCGCCGGCGGTGGAGATGGCGGGAAAGCTCGTCGAGCGCGGCGCCATGGTGGCGGGCATCGACACTGCGCAATTGTTCGAGACGCTGGAAACGGCGAGCGGCAATTGCCTCTACACCGATGGTGACCTCGAAAACCTTTCGCACTATCTACAGGGCTACGCGCGACTGCCCACCTACCACACGCCGTTGCTCGTCGGGTATTCCGCGGGTGCGTCGTTCGCGTACGCGAACCTGGCGCAGGCGCCGGAAGGCACGTTTGCGGGCGCCATCTCGCTGGGCTTTTGCGTCGAGATGGACCTGGGAAAACCGCTGTGCCGCGGTGACGGCGCGCGATTTGAACGGCACGCCGACGGGAAGAGTGTGGATCTGCTTCCTGCGCCTGAGGTGGTCGCGGACTGGGTCGTGCTGCAGGGCGCGAAAGATCGCGTCTGCCCGGTGGGAGCGGCGCGCAGCTTCGCCGCCCAGATACCGCGCGCGCAATACATCGAGCTTCCGCGGGCCTCTCACTACTTCTCGACGGCAGCCGATTGGGCTCCGCAGTTCCTGGCTTCGTATGACCAGATGGCGAGCAAGACTGCCGCGGCGATACCGCCGCCGCCCCAGGCACTCGCAGACCTTCCCGTGGTCGAGGTGCGCGCGTCGAAGCCGGGGCCGACGTTCGCCGTGATGTTGTCGGGTGATGGTGGTTGGGCGGGGCTCGACAAGAACGTGGCGGCGGAGTTGTCGAAACGCGGCGTCGACGTCGTCGGCGTCGATTCCTTGCGCTACTTCTGGAAACCGCGAACGCCTGCGGGGCTCGCCGAAGACCTGGATCGCCTGGTGCGCTACTACGCGGCGAACTGGCACAAGACGGCCGTCATCCTGATCGGCTATTCGCAGGGCGCGGATGTGCTGCCGTTCGCGATCAACCGGCTGCCGCCCGCGTCGCGCCAGCTCGTGACGCACGCGGTGATGATGGGGCTTGGAAAGAACGCGTCTTTCGAATTCCACGTCGGCAACTGGTTAGGCGGGGAGACGGGCGCCATTCCGATCCAGCCGGAGGCGGCGAAGCTGCAGCCCGGGAAGACGCTCTGCATTTACGGCGCGGATGAAAAGGATTCGTTATGCCCGGTGCTGGCGCCGGCAAGTGTCGAAGCGCACGTGATGACGGGCGGACATCATTTCGATGGCAACTACGGTGACCTCGCAACGGTCATTCTCGAGCGGGTGACCAACGACTAGAGCACCGCGGATTTCCGCTGCAAGCCCTCAGCCCGCGCGAGGCTCGCGGCGACTTCGCGCGAATAGGGATGTGCAGGTCCAAGGGTCTCGTCGAAGATTTCGTTCGCCGTGCGCAGGTCGCTCACCGCCTCTTCCACGCGCCCGTTGGCGAGCAGTGCATCCCCGAGTGTGGCGAGTGCGTCTGCATATCGATACGACTTTCGATCCGCGTGAGCGCCCACGTTGTCGACCGCGCCGCGGCTGTGCGCCAGTGCCTCGGCAAAGTCTCCATGCTTCAGTTCCATGCGAGCGAGCGAGACCGTGCTGAGGCCGGCCATGCGGCTGTCAGGACCGAAGACCGCGCTCGCGCCTTCCACGGCGATGCGTACGTGCGCGAGGCCTTCGGATAGCTGGCCGGCATTGCCGAGCGCGAGCCCGTAGAGGCGCTCGACTTCGATGATGCGGGGATGATGGGAATCGTGGTTGTAGCGCGCGAGCGTGCGCTGGTACGCCTGTGTGGTGACCTCGAGCGCATAGGCGGGGTCGCGGCTGTGCTGAACCGCCCATGCGAGCATCACATTCGCAACGACGGTGTCGACGTGATCCGGTCCTAACAACTTCGTCGCGACGTCGAGACCTTCACGCGCAGCCGCCTCACTCTCGACGAAGTGGCCATCGTCGATTTCGAGATGGGTCTTGTCCTTGAGTGCGATGACGAGATCCTCCGGATATCGCTCGTGATGCGCCCGCAGCTTGGGCAGCAGCTCGTCCATCTGCACGCGCAGCTGGTGGGTGCGTCCGCGGAAGCGCAGCAGCGTGCCGTATTTGACGCGGGCGTGAATCGTCAGCGGATCGTCGGGTCCGAGTTGCTTTTCGCCTTGCGCGACCGCGCGCGTCAGCACTTCCTCCGCCGCCGAAGTGTTCTGGGAGTTGAGCAGCCCGGTGCCGAGCGTCACGAGCACGTCGACGCGCATCTCGGGCCGGAAATCGGTGCGCGTTTCGACGGCTTTGCTGGCCTGGAGCAGCCACTGCTCGACCGAATGCGGCGGGACGGCGGTGTTGTATGGATCGGCGTTCTGGAGCACGGAGGTCAGGAATGCCTGCGCCTCTTCGGCGTTGCGACGTTCCACGTTGGCTTTGTGCGCTTCCCACAGAGCGGTCGCACCACCGACGAGGATGGCAGCGAACACGGTGGCCGCAGCGCTGACGGCAATCTTGTTGCGCGCGATGAACCGGCCCGCGAAGTAGCGCCAGCTGTCGGGCTGGGCGAGCACGGGCCGGTTCCGCAGGTAGCGCACGATGTCGTCGTTGAGCGCATGGACGGTGGCGTACCGCTCGTGTGGAACCTTCTTCAATGCCTTGAGCACGATGGTGTCGAGATCACCGCGCAGCGCTCGTCGTTCATCCGGTTCGGCGACTTCGCTGGGCCGGGCCGGCTGCGCCTCGAGGATGGCTCTCTCCAGTTCGCCGCGGGAATCGCGCGTGAGGCGATAGGGCCGTTGGCCCGTCAGCAACTCGTAGAGCACGACGCCAAGCGAGTAGATGTCGGCGGCGACGGTCAGCGGCTCGCCGAGAATCTGTTCCGGGGCTGCATAGTCCGGCGTCATCGCATGACCGGACTGCTCGGTCAGATGGCTGCTCGATGAAAACTCGCCTTCGATGAGCTTGGCGATGCCGAAGTCGAGCAGCCTCACTTCTCCGGCGGCGGTCACGAGGATGTTCGAGGGCTTGAGGTCGCGATGCACGATGAGCTTCGCATGTGCGTGCGCAACGGCATTGCCCACCTGCAGGAACAGCGACAGCCTGGCGCGCAGCGGCAGCGACCGCGAACGGCAGTACTCATCGATGGGCAGTCCTTCGACGTACTCCAGCGACAGGAACGGCTGGCCATCCTCGGCCACGCCCGCGTCGTACAACGTGGCGATGTTCGGATGATTCAGCGTGGCGAGAATGTCGCGCTCGCGTGCCATGCGTTCGGTGAGCTGCGCGCCGCGCCAGACGCGATGCGGTAGTTTGAGCGCGACGGGCCGCGTCAACAGGCCGTCGCGCCGTTCCGCGAGCCACACCGTCGCCATGCCGCCGCCACCGAGCTCGCGCACCAGTCGGTACGGCCCGACGATCGCATCGCGCGCGCCGGTCCTCACGGGATCCGCGAGACCTTCGACGGCGGGTAGTTGGCTCAGGAACTTCGCGGTGTCCTGCTTCGATGCCAGCGCCAGCAGTCGCTCGAGTCGCGGCTTCAGCAACGCATGCGCGGCGTCGAGCGATTCGAGCCAGCGTGCGCGCTGATCGATGGGCAGATCCAGCGCCTCGTCGAGCAGTGCGCTGATCTCCGCCCAGCGCGCGCGATCGATGCCTGTGCTCACTGCAGCGACTCCAGCAACAGCAGCCGCGCTTTTTCCCAGAGCCGACGCACCGTGCGTTCGCCGATCTCGAGCGCCTCCGCGATCTCGGCTTCGGTGAGTCCCGCGAAATACCGCATCTCGACCACCTGCGCCATGCGTGGCTCGAGCGCCGCGAGTTCTTCCATCGCCTCGTGGACCCGCATGATTTCTGCCGCGCCGTCGGAGGTCGAGCCAATCTGCGTGTTCAAGGTGACCTGCACCGCGCCGCCGCCGCGCCGCGCCGCGACGCATTGGCGCACGTGATCGACCACGACGGCATGCATGACCTTGCTGGCGAAGCGCATGAAATGGCGCCGGTCCTGGATGCGGAGCCGCCCAGCGTTGGCGAATCGCATGAAGGATTCGTGCACCAGTGCCGTGGTATCGAGCAGGCCGCCGCGGCCCTGCGTCTTGAGACGCGCGCGCGCCAGCATCCGCAGATCTTCATAGGTCGCGTCGAAGACACCGCGTAATGCCGCCGCGTCGCCGGCCTCGGCCTGGACGATGAGATCCGTCAGCAGTGGCGGCGCGTTCGTCATGCGTTCGTATCCTCAGGGATCGCAGCGCAATGGCGCAAACAAATATTTTTTGGGCTCAATGGCCGGTTTTGCCTTCCGATTCCGAATCTCCCAGCACGAACAATTCGGGAGCACATACCGTGAAGACTGCGTGGGCTATTCTGGCGACGACGATTCTGGCTGTGGCGGCCCTGGCGGGCTGTGGCGGTGGAAGTGACGACACCGGAGGCAGCACCACGCCTCCGCCGCCACCACCGCCCACGGGCGTCGGGACTGCGGGCGGCACGGTGAACGGCCCGTCGAATGCCAAGGTGGTGATTCCCGCGGGGGCGCTGTCCACGAACACGCAGATCGTCGTCGAACAATCGAGCGCCGGCGCGCCCGCATTGACCTCGGGGCTCACGAGCTTCGGTCAAACCTTTGCATTCACGCCCCATGGCACCACCTTTGCGGCGCCGGTCACGGTCACCGTGCCTTTCGATCCGGCGCTCGTTCCCGCGGGCGCGGTGCCTGCGCTCTACAAGACCAATGCGACGCGAACCGCGTGGGAGCTGGTGCCAGGGGCCACCGTCAGCGGCTCCACGATGACGGGGGATGTCACGAGCTTTTCGAACTTCGTCGTCGCGTCTTTCCCGGATTTCACCGTGAAACAGTGGAAGATCTGGGCCTATGACGACCGCGATGCCGCGCCGCAGCCGCTCCAGCAGGCGACACAGATCGGCGGAAAACTGAACAAGTTTGTTTTCGTCGGTGGACCCCTGACTTTTCCGCCGGCGGGACGCACCGACAATCGCGCGAGGATCGGAGTTTTCTCGAACCAGAGCGGTGAAACCTTCTGGACGTACGCGGAAGCGCCGAGGTCCACAACCGCCGAACACTACAACTCGGCCAACGCCGAGCTCGTTCAGCGGTACACGTTTCAGAAAGACAGGGAGAACGCGACTCTGAAATTCGTCATCACACGCGCCGGAGTGGAAGCGATTGATGGCGGAGGCGCCGAGCCGAGCGAGGCTGCGTGCCCGTGGGTGGACCACGATGCAGACGAAGACGAACTCGCCGGCGAGTGCGGCGCGTTCATGATGGATGCCGTCAACAGCTTCTCCCTGAAGGCCCGCACGCTCGGGGGAGCCGACGATTTCCTGAGCATTGGCGGCGGCCTCGAACTCCGTGGCCACCACGGTGAATGGTTCTACGGCGCGACTTATCGGTCAGACGAAGAGCTGGCGCTGTGGGACATTTCGAACTTCACGGTGGATGAACACACCGCGACGGATCCCTCGTTGCGCCACACCTCGCTGTTGCTCAAGGCGCCGATCACCATCGAAGTGCCGCTCGGCAATCTCGCGGTGGGTACCAAGTTCAACGTCACCATCAACATGGGCAGTCTCGCTTCGAACCTCGTCCAGGGTGAATCCGAAGTGGCCGCCACGATGACCGATCCGCTCGAGGCGGAGGGACTGTCCATCAACTCGAGCGGCATTACGCAATTGCCGACGGTGGATGATGTTCCTGCCGCTCCCGTCGCGAAGCCCTGCGCGACATCGCCGGTGCCAGAAGAGGGCACCGTGCAGTTCCAGGCTACTAGCTACCAGGGACCGGAGCGGCTTCGCGGCGTGGACGTCGTCGTCCAGAGAACCGGCGGCACCACGGGTGCGGTGATCGTGCAGATCGAAACGTCCGATGGCACGGCGCTCGCGGGCAGCGACTATCAAAGTGTGAAGACCCTGGTGAAGTTTGGCGACGGTCAGGGAGGCGCCCGCATCGTCAACATCCCGCTGGTGCTGGATACCACCGAGGAGCCGAAGAAAACGCTGAACGTCACGCTCACTGCTTTCAGCGGCTGCGCCGCGCTGGGCGCGCAGTCAACGGCGACCGTCACCATCCTCGATGACGATCGTCCGATCGCCACGCCTTCGACGTTCACGCTGTCAGGTACTTTGAGCGGCCTCACCGGCGGCACGGTCGTACTCCAGGCGACCAGCGCCGACCGCATCAACCTCTCGGCGAACGGTCCCTTCAGTTTCCCGACGGCGCTGCTCAACGACACGCCGTACACCGTCACCGTCGCGACGCAGCCGACGAGCCCGGCGCAGATCTGCACGTTGAGCAACGGCAGCGGAGTCATCGCCGGCGCCAACGTCACCAACATGCAGGTGGTCTGCGCGGCGGTTCAACCCACGGGCTCGCTCGATACCGCCTTCGGGCAGCAGGGCAAACTATTCGACGCGAACCAGGGCGCCAATGTCACCGCGCTCCAGGCGGACGGCAAACTACTGACCGCGATCCGCATGACGCTGTCGCGCTACGACGCCGCGGGCGTGCTCGACGCGGGATTCGGTACGGCGGGCCGCGTCACGATCATCGGTGATGGCAACGCCAATGACCAGACACACGGCATTGCGGTGCAGCCTGATGGAAAGATTCTCGTCGTGGGCGAGACGTCGGGGGCAACGCAAGGCAACGTGCGCTGGTTCCTGCAGCGTTTCAACACGGACGGCACCCTGGACCCGACCTTTGGCGCCGGTGGCAAGGTGTTCAGCGACTTCGGCAACTTCGCCGATGTTGCCCGCACGGTGATCGTGGCGCCGGGAGGCAAGATCATCGTTGCGGGCCAGTCGACGACCACGATCGTCGGTATCTCGGGCGCCGACTTTGCCGTCGCGCGTTACCTGAGCGATGGCACCAAGGACGACCAGTTCGGCTTTCACGGCCTCGCGCTGAAGGACCTCGGCGGGCGCTCCGAGTTCGTCAGCGCCGCGGCATTGCAGGACGACGGTGCCATCGTCGTGACCGGGCGCGTGTTCACGGACAACGGTTCCGGCGACTCGGATTTCGGCATCGTGCGTTTCAATGCCGATGGCAGCTCCGACACGACCTTCGGTGGCGACGGCATCGTTCGCTACGACTTCGGCGAGGGCGGCGACGTCCCGGCCACGTTCGATGGCGGTGACTGGGATGTGCCCAATGACATCCTCATCCAGCCTGACGGGAAGATCGTGATCGTCGGCTACACGCGCATCACGAAGATCTCGCTGCAGTTCAAGGCGGCACTGCTGCGCCTCACGACGGCCGGACTGGCGGATCAGACTTTCGGCACGCTGGGTCTCGCCACCTTCGAGGGTCTCAGCGAAGCGAACGGTGTCGCGCTCGCGGCGGACGGGAAGATCGTGATTGCGGGGACAGCCAATGACGACTTCGGAGTCGCGCGCTTCACCAGCGCCGGTGTCGTCGATGACGCATTCGGCAGCCACGGGCTGATCACCGTCGATTTCTTCGGGGGCAGAGATGTCCCGAACGACGTCCTCATCCAGGCCAACGGCAAGATCGTGGTATCGGGATCGGCGCGCAACGGGACGGGCGGAGGAGTGGGTGTCGCGAGGATCCTGCCGTGACTACGGTTTGTTCAGCGATTTCGCCAGGAACGATTCGATCTCCTGCAGCATCTGAGTACGCGTGGAGGCGCTCGACAGCCAGTGGTCGTCGCCTCCGAGCTCCACGAAGCGCACGTTGCGTTTCGCGCCGAGCAACTTGCGGTTCATGTTGCGCGACTGTTCGATCGGCACGACGCTGTCGTCACGTCCGTGCAGCAGCAGGATCGGAATCTTCACCTGGTCGACGTGACGCTGCGGCGTCACCTTTTTCAGGTGATCCATGTCGTCGCCCATCGACTTGCGCCACCACTCCGCGCCCATGGTCGACTTCCCGCCGCGTTCGGCATCGCTCAGCATCTGCATGGGATCGCTCACGCCGCTGACGCTCACCGCGCAAGCGTAGCGATCGGGGGTCAGCGTCGCGCCGGCGAGCGCGGCGTATCCGCCGTAGGAGGCGCCCACGATACAGATACGCTTGGGATCGGCGATGCCCGCCTTGACGAGCGCGTCTGCGCCGTCTTCCACATCGGTCTGCATCACGCCATCGCCCCAGCCATTTCGGCCGGCGTTGAACCAGTCATAGCCGTAGCCGGTGGATCCGCGGAAGTTGGCCCGCAGCACGGCATAGCCGCGCGAGGCGAGGAAGCTGGACCACCAGTCGAACGTGAAGTCATCGCGCGCGTGCGGCCCGCCATGAACCAGCAACACCAGTGGCAGCTTCCTCGGCTCGACACCCGCGGGCAGCGTTAGATAGGCGGGCACCTTGGTGCCATCGCGCGCCTTGTACTTGATGGACTGGCGGTCGCCCAGCGCCTCGGCCGAATTGAGCTGGGGGTAGCGCTTGCCAAGCTGGCGCAGTTTCCCGTTGGCTGTTTCATAAATGTAGTACGCGCCGGCGTCGTCCGCCATTTCGCCGAACACCAGCACGCGCGAGTGATCATTCGACCAGGACGTCAGTTTCGCGTAGCCGGTCGCGAACATCGGCTCGATTGCCGACTGGATCTTTGCGAGATCGGCATTGAAGAACTTCTCCTTCGGCAGATCCTCGGTCCAGCTCACGCCTGCGACACGCATGCGTCCCGATTCCAGGATCGGCCCCACATCGCTTCCGTGAGTCTCCGGCAGGTCGCCGACCGGCGTCGATTGACCCGTCTTGCGATCGATGGCGACAAGGATGTCGCGCTTGCCGTCTTCGTGCGGATTGATCGCGGCGATACGACCGTCATCCATGAGTCCGTAGATGCTCAGCGGCATGCCCATCTCGGACACCTGCTCGAGGATCATGCGTTCCTTTCCGTTTTCGTAGGTGAACAGCCGCCAGCGATCCTTGTTGTCGTTGATGTCGACGCGCGCGATTGTCGCGCCGCGCTCATCGAGCAGGAAGCCGCGCGTGGAGAGTCCACCGACGTCTACGGCAGTGCCGAAACCAGAGTCGAGATTGACGCGAAAGACGCTGAGTTTCGGCTGGTTGTTCACGACGCTGCCGCCCCAGGCGACCATGCGTCCGAAGCCCGGGTCACCCTCGATAGGGGCCAGCAAGCGGGAAATCGAGAAGTTGGCTCGCGTGCCCTCGTCCATGAGCATGAGCTCCATCTTCCGGGTCTCGAGCGAGAAAACGCCGGTCCGGACAACCTCGACGCGCGGCCCGGTCGTCATGATGGGAATGGAAGGCGGGAGCAGATCGCGCGCGCGCATCGTGCTGCTGATGGTGTAAGAGGCGCGCTTCTCGTCGGCCCAGCCCACGCCACGCAGCGTGTTCTTGGCCGGCGGCGCGAACGCGTGCTCCGCCTTTCCGGTATCGACGTTGATGATGCTGAGCGAGGTGAGCTCGCGATCGGGCTCGCTGGCGCGATATTCGTAGCCGATGGACAGGGCGACGTGTTTGCCATCGGGAGAGAGTTCCGCGGAGCCGATAGCGGGCAACCGGCCGTAGGCTTCGGCGGGTGGCGGGGCTGCTTGAGCAATTTGCGCAAGTTGCGTGAGCGAGAAAACGAATGCGGTAGCTAAAGTCCGGGCGCGCACAGTGACCCTCCTGCTAACTGCTCAGGAGTGTAACGCGTCCTAGCTAATGAAAGGGCTGGCGGAAGCGCCAGCCCTTTATCTGCCCGGGCGAGCCACTCTTATATATGGCACGCCCCAATGCCCAAGCCCATCAATCAGTTGTTTGGCGGAGGCGGATTCGCCGGGGCGGTATCGCTGGGCGGAGGGGGCGTATCCGCGGGTGTGTCTGGCGAGGTCGTCGTGCTCGGCGGTGTCGTGCTGGGGTCGCCGGAGTTGCCGCCCGGGGTCGTGGCGGTCTCGCCCGCGCCTGGCGCTGGCGTCGTCGTATCGGCCGGCGGGGGTGTCTCGGTCTTGGGTTCGCGAGGGCCGCAGGCGGCTAACAACACCGTGGCGGCGCAAAGCGGAATCATAAATCTCGTGCTCATGGGAACTCCGGAAAGTGGAGGGCGCGCTCACCGTACGCGCGCACGGACTCTGCGTAACTGGCGCATCGGCTTTTCGTGACGTCAGAACATTGGCGAGTAATCGCCGATGCGTGGGCATTGCCACGAAGTGAGGATGCGCCTACGTGTACACGCGCAGCCGTTGAAAATTCCGGGACGAGCGCGGTACAGGTTGCAACGCGCTTGGTGAAAGTTGGTCGTGCGTGCGGCCGCCTGACGCGCGCAGGCGCAAACGAGCTGGCACGCGAATTGCCTCTACCAATGCTGACTACACCCAGCAACAGAGGAAACATCATGAAGAAAGCATCTCATCTGGTCGTCACCGGTGCGCTGGTCGCGCTGCTCCCCCTTGCGTCGTTTGCCCAATCACCTTCGAAGGATCAGGCCCCCGATCCCGCGACGCAGGCCCCGCAGGGGCAGGGCGCGACCTTCGAGTCCCTCGACACCAACAGTGACGGCCGCATCTCGAAGGCCGAAGCCGAAGCAAACGCCAACGTCAAAGCGCAGTTCGCGAGTTACGACGTGAACGGCGACGGCTATATCGAGCGCTCGGAGGTCAGCAGCGCTAACAACTCGCAGTCCGAGACCCCGAAGCAGTAGCCCCCGCGACGCGGCCGACGATCGGGCAAGAATGACGGACGGTAGGTCATTCAAGGCCCGCGGCCGCGTCTCTAACATCTCCGGACACTCGAAAACACGGAGATGAAGATGACTGCGATTCGATTCCTGATCCAGAGAACTTTTCCCGCCGGCGCGCTCGATGGCGTGACCCCGGAAGTGAAGAAGATGGTGAATGCCAACAACAAGGCGTTGGGCGTCACCTGGGAACACTCTTACGCCAACGCGGACAAGACCAAGACGTTCTGCATTTACACGGGTCCAAGCGAAGCGGCGATTCGTGAAGCGGCGGCGCGCAACCAGTTGCCCGTCGATTCGGTCACGGAGATCCCGGTCCTGATGCTGCCGAATTGAAGTACGGAGCCG
>Ga0070682_100001299_pt1 | contig 14147 bp, 14 predicted proteins | sample KBSC63LmetaG_FD_64668 | JGI IMG/M metagenome (GOLD analysis project Ga0070682, IMG submission 64668) | Corn rhizosphere microbial communities from Kellogg Biological Station, Michigan, USA - KBS C6-3L metaG | ecosystem: Host-associated > Plants > Roots > Rhizosphere | place: USA: Michigan... | reverse complement strand
CGGCCGAGCCGCCTGCCGATTGGCCCGCCATCCCGCTGCCCGCCATTCCAGCGTCGCCCGACATCCTGCCGGCGCCACCACCGGCCATGCCCATGGTTCCGCTGTAGCCGCCCGCGCCGCCCACGGAGGAGAGACCCGCCGAGCCGCCCGTCGTGCCACCCGCGCCGGCCACCGTGCCGGTGCCGCCCGTCGTGCCGCCCGCGCCGGCCACCGTGCCGGTGCCGCCCGTCGTGCCGCCCGCGCCGCCGGTCGTGACGCCGGTGCCGCCCGTCGTGCCGCCCGTGCCGCCCGTCGCGACGCCTGTGCCGCCCGTCGCTACGCCTGTGCCGCCAGTCGCCACGCCCGTGCCGCCGGTCGTGCCACCGGTGGTGGTGCCCGTGCCGCCGGTCGTGGCGGTCGTGCCGCCCGTCCCGATGACGTCACCTCCGTCGTCCATGCAAGCCACCACACCGAGGTTGAGGACGACAGCCATCTTGAGACAGCCAATAGGTGTGAGTTTCATCGATCGCATGTTGCCTCCTAAGGCGCGTACTCCGGTGCGTGCCTGGTTACTGTATATCAGGTAACCTGATACTGTCTGCCCCAGGCAGGTGGGGCTGACAAGGGCTTTCTCCGTGATTGAAACAAACTTCTTGTCGATTGGCCGGTGACGACGCGACGCGCGCCGTCGACACCGAAAGATTACGATCCAGGGCGAGCGCCGTGGCTCGCCGACCCCGCGCAGGAAGATCCCAAACGCGCACGAACCACACCGCCGTGCTCGAGAACTGGGTGACGCTGCTGCCGCATCCTAACCACTCAGGCTAGCGGATTTTCGGCGTCGCACCACCATGACGTGGGTGGCTTCCAGCACGACCTCGTTTTTTTGATTCGTCGCGACGGCTCGGAACTTCACGATGCCGCGGTCTGCGTGCGAGCGAGACGCACGCGTCTCGATAACCGTGCCCTCGACGCGCAACGTGTCGCCCGCCTGAACGGGTCGACGCCAGCGCATCGATTCGATCTCGACGCCTGCGCCGTGGCCCGACAAGCCGAGATCGCTATCCACGATCAGGCGCATCGCCACCGCCGCCGTGTGCCACCCGCTCGCGGACAAACCGCCGAGCAGCGTTTCTCGCGCGGCGGCATCGTCGAGGTGGAACGGCTGCGGGTCGAACTCTTCCGCGAAGGATTTGATCCGCTCGGCGGTCACGCCGACGGTCCCCTTCGATCGGAACGCGAGGCCCACGCTGAAGTCCTCGAAGTACCGGCCTGCCGACGCCGCGGGCACGCTCCCGTCGCCAGCGACGTCGCTGCTCATCAGAACTCGATCTTCGGAAGACGAAGGCCGAACGGTTGAACGTGCTCGGCGAAACGCTCTTGCCAAACCGTCGCGATGGCGTCCGCGCTCCAGCCGCCTTCGTGAAGCTGGGTCACGATCTCGGCGGGCTGCGAGTAGAGGCACAACCGATCTCCGCCGACACCGATCGCCTGTCCGGTGACTCCGGCGGAGGCGTCGGACGCGAGAAACACGACCAGGCCCGCACAGTCTTCGGGCATGCCGATGGCGTGCTCACGCCGAACCGCGGCCGGCAGCGGCTCGCCCGCGGCGACGCGAGGTGCGAGCGGGGCGTAGAGCGGGATCGTCGAGGTCATCGCCGTCCAAGCGGTGGGCACGATGGCGTTGACGGTGATTTGCGCGCGAGCAAGCTCGAGCGCCCACGTGCGCGCGAGCGCCACGATGCCGGCTTTCACGGCGGAGTAGCTGGTCTGTCCGAAATTCCCGTATTGGCCCGCCGGCGAGCCGACGACGATGATGCGTCCGCCTTGCGCTTGCTCGCGCATGCGGGTCGCCGCCGCGCGCGCGCACAAGAACGTTCCGCGCAGGTGCGTGCGCACGACCAGATCGAAATCCTCGTCGCGTGTCTTCCAGAGCACGGCATCACGCAGGACGCCCGCGTTGGTGACGAGGCCGTCGAGGCGCTCGAACTTGCCGACGGCACGCGCCACGAGCTCTTCCGCCGTGGCGCTCGTCCCGACGTCGCCGCTCACGGCGATGGCGCGGTCGCCCGCGAGGGCCGCGGTCTCCTCCGCGGCGCTCGGGTCGAGGTCGTTCACCACGACCGCGGCTCCGGCCGCCGCCAGAGCGAGGGCGTACGCACGCCCGAGGCCCTGACCCGCGCCCGTCACGATCACGACTTTTCCGCGAAGGTCGCTGGCGCTCATCGATAGTACCGAAGCAGGCTCTCGGCGACGAGCGTGGGCTTGCGCTGGTTTTTGACCTCGATTGAAAACTTCGCGCTGAGCTCGACGCCTCCGTCGATGGGCGTCACGAGGAGGATCTCGCCTGAGCCGCGAACCTCGGCTCCCACCGGCAGCGGCGCCGGGAAGCGCACCCGATTCAATCCGTAGTTGATCGAGGTCCCCGCGTCCTCGACCACGATGAGCTGCTGCGAAATGGGTCCGAGCAGAGAGAGGGTGAGGAAGCCGTGGGCGATCGTTCCGCCGAACGGCGTGTTGCGCGCGCGTTCAGGGTCCACGTGGATGAAGTTGTGATCGTTGGTCAGATCCGCGAATTGGCTTACGCAGTCCTGAGTGATCACCTGCCATTCCGTCGGCCCGAGCTTCGCTCCGACGTGGCCCGGAAGCTTGGCGATCGTCGTGATCAGCACGCTGTGCGCTTCGGCCGTGCCGAGACTCGGACTTCCCTCGATCGTTTCGATCTGCATGCGCTTTCCTCGTTGCGGGGTTTTCAGGCTGCCTTATAAGGTTACCTGATATATCGGATCGAGCCACGGGCGAGAAGGCCCTCGAGGCGCAAAAGTATCCGCCTAGCGCAAAAGGACCCGCTTCGCCGCCCGCCAGCGCCCCGCGGGGGAAGGAGTGGCCCTGACTGCCGATTTGTTTTTACGCGGCGCGGCGTGCGGGAGCGCGCTTGGGCGCCGGGTCGTCGTCACCGGTCGCGGGCTTTTTGGCGCCGTCGAAGCCGCCGCCGAGGTTACGAACGGCCGACTTCAGCATCGCGAGGAATCGCGCCTGCTCCGTCCGACTGAAGCCTCGCAACATTCGTGTCTCGAACTCGGCGACGGCGGCCTCACAGGCCACGAGCACGCGCCGTCCCTTGGCCGTCAGGCTCGCGGGTCGCTTGCGACGATGATTCGGGTGTGAATCGCGCTTGATGAGGCCCGCCTGTTCGAGGCGGTGAATGACCTCGTGCATCGACTGGGCCGTCATGAACGAGCGCCGCGCCAGCTGCGAGTTGGACAGCGGCTCCCCATGGCGGTTGAGAACGCTCAGGGTCGTGAACTGAAGCGCCGTCAGGTCGTATTGGGCGGCGATCTCGCTCACCGAGCTGAGAACGAGATGCTCCAGCCGGGCGACGGCATAGGAGATCCCCGGCTCCGGCCGCGCCGGTCCTGCACGATCGACCTTGTCCATGTCTCCATCGTGCCATGGCTGCGCGACGCGAAGAAAGGGGGCTCGCTGTGGCGTCGCTCGCGCCCCATCATTTTGCCTCGCGCCGCAGGATTCGTTGCAGCGCGGTCCGCATCGCCGCCGCAATCCCACCCGGAAGGAAAATTACGGCCGCGATCAACAGCGCGGCGTACACGGCATACGAAAGAATGATCGGAGCGGCGTCCGGCATACCGCTCATGGTCGCAAGCCTGCTGAGCCCATGGGTCAAGAGGACGACCGCGGCGCTTCCGAGCACGGCGCCGGAGATCGAGCCGAGCCCGCCGATGGCAGCCATCACCACGTATTCGACCGACAGGATCAGCGGAAACGAGCCCGGGGCCAGGTACCCCATGTAGAAGGCATAGATGCCGCCGGCTGCACCCGCAAACGCGGCGGAGAGAGCCAACACGGCGAGCTTGTAGCCTCCGACCGGCACGCCCGAGGAGGCCGCTCCGAGCTCGCTCGTCGACAGCGCGCGCAGGGCGCGCCCGGGGCGCGAGTCGAGCACGTTGTGCGCGACGATCACGACGGCAAGCAGCGCAAACGAGCTCAGATAGGCGTACATCCTCACCGAGTGGAACTCGACCGGTCCGACTTGGAGGGGAGGGATCCCCTGCAGGCCGACGTCGCCGCCCGTGATGGTCGCTTCGCCGAGGAGCGAAAGGCAGATGAGGTGCGTTGCGAGCGTGGCGAACGCCAAATGGTGACCTCGCAGCACGAGCAGCGGGATGCCGATCAGCGTGGCGAGAGCGGCGGCCGCCACCGGTGCGACGACGAGACCGAGCAGGCTCGGCCAGCCGTGGGTCGCGAGCACGCCGGCCGCATAGGCTCCGCACGCGTAGAAGGCGCCGTGGCCCAGCGAAACCTGGCCGGCCTGCCCCATCAAGAGCGAGACCCCGACGGTGACGATCGCGGCGAGCGCCCACGGCACGTAGACGCCGAGCGCGCTTTCATCGAGCAGACTCGCCGCGGCTGCGAGGCCGATGAAGAGGGCGACTACCGCGTAACGCTCGCTTCGCATCAGTCCTCGAAGCTCCGCACGAGAGTGCGCCGCGCGCCTTGTACGACCAAGATGAGGAGCGTCAAACCGAGCGCAAAGGCGCTCTGATAGGAGGCCTTGGCGTAGCCGGCGACGAGCGCCTCCGCGACGCCGAGCAGGATTCCGCCGCCGAGCGCGAGCACCGGCCGTTTCAAGCCGGCAAGGATCGCGGAGGCAAACCCGTTGATGAACAACAACACGTCGCTGTCGTACGACATCGGGGAAAGCGGGGTGAGCAGCACGCCGGCGACGCCGCCGAGAGCGCCCGCGAGCGCGAACGCGGCGAGCCCCATGCGCACGATGCTGATGCCGACGAGCCGCGCGGCGTACGGGTTCGAGGCGCAGGCGGTCAGCACCTTGCCCGCATACGTTCGCTCGAAGAAGACCTCGAGCAAGACGAAGACGAAAACGGTGACGGCGGCGACGAGCGCATACTGCTTCGGCAGCTCGAGCTCGAAAAGCTCGAACGAACCGCCGAGCCCCGCGAAAGAGCGTGGCTGGTCGCCCCACACGAGGATCTCGACGGCGTAGCCGAGGATGCCGAGTCCGAGCGTCGCGATGAGCGCCGCTTGCGGCGTCGTTCCGCGCTTGCCGATCGCGACCACGCCCGTCACCACGCCGAGCAGCGCGGCGAGCGACACGGCCAGGATTTCGGACACGCCGTGCTGGAGGCCCGCGCCGAGCAGGCTCGACGCCGTGAACGCTGCCATGACGCCGAACGTTCCCTGCGCGAGGTTCATGACCCGCGTCACGCGGTAGATGATGATGATGCCGCTCGCCAAGAGGGCGAAGCCGCAGCCGACCGCGATGCCGTGCAGGACGTAGGAGAGAAACGCGTTCACGAAGCCCGACCGAGGTACGCGCTTTCGACGAGCGAGCTGCCCGCGAGGGTTTCCGATGCGCCGCTCCCGACGATTCGACCGCTCGCGAGCACGTAGGCGCGGGTGCACAGCGAGAAGGCAACGCGCGCACTTTGCTCGACGAGCAGCACGGCGAGACCGCGCTCGGCGTTGAGTTGCTTCAGGATCTGGCTCAGCTTGCCGACGACGAGCGGCGCGAGCCCGAGCGACATTTCGTCGACGGCCAGCACGTCGGGCTGAGACATCAGGCCGCGGGCTATCGCGACCATCTGCTGCTGACCACCGGAGAGGCTTCCCGCTGGCTGCTTGGCCGTGCGCTCGAGCTCCGGCAACAAGCGGTACACCCACGCCGTGTCGCGCTCTCGCGTCCGGTAGGCGCCGAGCCGCAGGTTGTCGTCGACCGTGAGCTCGGGGAAGAGCTGGCGGCCTTCGGGGACGTGGGCGAAGCGGCCCTCGATCTTGATGCTTCCCCGCGCGCTGCGCACGACGCCGGAAAGGGCGTTCAAGAGCGTCGACTTGCCGGCGCCGTTGGCGCCGACCAGCGCGACCATTTCACCCGCGGCCACGCGGAGCGAGACGCCATCCAGCGCCGTCGCCGCGCCGTAGCGCACCGACAGATCGTCGACCTCGATCGCGCTCATGCCGAGCCAGCCGAGCCGAAATAGGCGGTCACGACCGCCGGATCCTCGCGGATCGCCGCCGGCGTTCCTTCGGCGATGACCTGTCCGAGGTCGAGCACGGTGATCCGATCGGCAAGACTCGTGACGAGTCGCACGTCGTGCTCGACGAGCAGCAGGGTGAGACCTCGCGCACGCAAGGCGCGGATCAACGTCGCGAGGTGCTCACGCTCCGACTCGCGCAGTCCGGAAGCGGGCTCGTCGAGCAGGAGCAGCGCCGGGTCGAGCGCGAGCGCGCGAGCGAGCTCGAGCGAGCGCTGCTGGCCGAGCGGCAGCGTCTCGGCTTCGCGATCCGCGACGCCCGCGAGGCCGACCTCCTCGAGCAGGCCCCGGGCGAGCGCCGTGAGCTCGGCCTCTTCTCGACGACAGCGCCGCGAGCGGACGGCGGCCGAAAAGAATCCGTGCTTCGCGCGACGGTGGGCGCCGACCATGACGTTCTCGAGCACGCTCATGCCGCGGAAGATACGCGCTCCCTGGTGGACGATCGCGATGCCGCGCTGAGCCCGCTCGTGGGAGCGCAGGTGCTCGATGGCGGTGCCGCGCCAGGAGATACGGCCCGCGTGCGGCCGCAAGTTGCCGGAAATCAGGTTGAAGAGCGTCGACTTGCCCGCGCCGTTCGGCCCGATGACGCCCAAGAGCTCCCCGGGCTCGACCGAGACGTTCACATCGCGCAGCGCATACACGCCGCCGAAGCGACGGCTTAGCCCTTCGACCCGCAGCATGTCGCCTACTCGGAAGCGACGACGCGTGCGAGCTGTTCTTTCGCCCAGGGCGTGGGCACGAGCTTGCCTTCCGCCACGACGTTGACGGAGACGAAATCCCGCGTGAGGCCCGAGTGATCGGTCGCCGAATACCGGTAGTGCCCGTTCGGAGTGAGCAGATTCATTCCCTCGAGCGAGTCGCGGATCTTGGTGCGCTCGGTGCTGCCGGATTTCTTGATCGCTTCGAACAAGAGGAGGCACGCGCTGTAGCCGTCTTGCGCGAACTGCGGCGGCGCGTAGCCGAATTTCGCCTTGAAGGGGACCGCCATCTGGTCGATCACGCGCTTCTGCGCGCCCTCCGGCAGGTAGTCGCCCACGACGCCGATTGCGCTCAGCACGGTGACGCCCTCGCCCGCCGAGCCCACGGGCTCGAGCCAGAGCTTGCTCGCCTGGGAGGGCGTCATGAACAGCGGGATTTTCACGTTGGCGGCCGCGTACTGCTTGGTGACCGTGACGCCCGAGGGTCCGGTGCCCCAAAACAGGAACGCCTGCGCTTTCGAGCCCTTGATGTGAGTGAAGAGCGGGCTGAAATCGCTGGTGGTCGTCTCGAAGACCTCGTCCTTCACGATCTGGACGTCGTACTTCGGCGCAAGCGCTTTCGTCGCGTTGTAGCCCGACACGGCGTAGGCGCCTTTCGAATCGTGAGCGACCGCGATTTGACGGATGCCCTTCGCCTTCATGTACTCGAGGTACCGCTCCGCGAAGGTGGTCGAGAGCGCGGGGATGACGAACACGAACGGCTTGATGGGCTGGACCTGCTCTTCCGCGGGCGTCAGCGAGAGGTAGGGGATGCGCTCCCTCTCGGCGAGCGAGAGGGTGGCGAGCGCCGAATTCGAGAACGCCGAGCCGATGACCGCCACGACGTCCGCCGCCTTGAGCTCGTTGAAGGCCGACACCGACTTGTCGGGCAACGTCTGATCGTCGCGTGTGAGCAGACTGAGCTTCTTGCCGAGCAAGCCGCCTTGAGCGTTCACTTGCTCGATGGCGAGCTCGACGGCCTTCTTGTCCTCGCTGCCGAGCGCGGAGAATTTACCGGTCAGCGAGGCGATCAGGCCGATTTTCACGACATCGCTCGGCGCCGCAGCGCTCGCGCTCGGCGCTGCTTGCGTTTGTCCCTCCGATTTCGAGGCGGTTTTGCAACCGACCCCCAGAAAGGAGAGCATTCCGCACACGATAAAGACAGCGGGGCGAGCCATGGCGTCGAAAGCTAGTATAGTATACCTGGACGCTGCAGGTCTACTATAGTAGTAGATGCGAGACCGCGGCTCATGCCGATGACTCATCCCGAGCGAGAAGCGAGGCCGCTGTTCGCGGCGCCGGCCGTCGAGCTGACCGAGCGGCAGGACGCCACGTTACTCCTGCGCTCGCGGCACGCCCTGAAGCCCTACGGGCGCTGCGTCGGCGAGCGGCTCGAGCGCTGGGCCGAGCGAGCGCCCGAGCGCCCCTTCCTCATGGAGCGCGCGGCGAGCGGCGGTTGGCGCGGCGTCACGTACCGAGAGGCGCTGGAACGAGTGCGCGGCATCGGCGCCTGGCTGCTCGAGCAGGGCCTGTCGTCCGAGCGGCCGGTCATGGTCCTTTCGGAGAACAGCGTGGAGCACGGCGTGCTCATGCTCGCCTGCCTGCACGTAGGCATCCCCATCGCGTCGATTTCACCGGCGTATTCGCTGCTCTCGACGGATTTCGTCAAGCTTTCGCAGGTCGTCGAGACCGTGCGTCCCGGGCTCATCTACGTCGCCAACCAAGCCCGCTTCGGGTCCGCGCTCGGCGCCATACGCCCTCGGCACGACGCCCTCGTCGTCGTGAGTGGCGATCAGGCGCCGACGGGCGGCGCGTCGTCGCTCGGCTCACTTTCGGGTTCGGGCCAGGCCGCGGCAGTCGAGCGGGCCTTCGCGTCCGTCACGCTCGATACCGTCGCGAAGCTCATGTTCACGTCCGGGTCGACCGACGAGCCCAAGGCGGTGATCAACACGCAGCGCATGCTCTGCTCGAATCAGCAAGCGGTCCGCGAGATTTGGCCCTTCCTCGAGGAGCCGCCCGTGCTCGTCGACTGGCTGCCCTGGCACCACACGTTCGGCGGAAACCACAACTTCAACCTGACGCTGTTCAACGGCGGAACGCTCTACATCGATCGTGGTCGCCCCGTCCCCGGCGCCTTCGACGCCACGCTCGCCAACCTGCGCGAGATCCCGCCGACCGTCGTGTTCAACGTGCCGCGCGCCTACGACCTCTTGGTGACGGCTCTGCGCCGTGACAAGAAGCTCGCCGAGCGGTTCTTCAGTCGTCTGGAGCTGCTCTTCTGCGCGGCCGCCGCCCTGCCGCAGCACGTGTGGGACGCGTTGGATGCGCTTGCCGTCGAGACGCTCGGGCGCCGCGTGCCGATGGTGTCCTCGTGGGGGCTCACCGAGACGGCTCCGGCGGCCACGAGCTGTCACTATCAAGCCGAGCGAACGGGAGTCATCGGGCTGCCGCTCCCGGGCACCGAGATCAAGCTCGTGCCGAGTGGCGACAAGCTCGAGGCACGCGTGCGCGGGCCGAACGTCACGCCGGGCTACCTCGCGCGGCCGGAGCTCACCGCTCAAGCGTTCGACGAGGAGGGATTCCTGAAGACGGGCGATGCCGTGCGGTTCGCGGACGCATCACGTCCCGAGCTCGGGCTCGTGTTCGACGGCCGGCTCGGCGAGGACTTCAAGCTCAGCACGGGCACCTGGGTGCGCGTCGGAGCTCTGCGGCTGAAGGCGATCGCGGCACTCGCCCCCGTCGCCCAAGACGTCGTCGTCACCGGACACTCGCGCGACGAGATTGGCTTCTTGGTCGTTCCCGACGAGGAGGCCTGTCGCGCGCTGGCCGCCCTGCCCGAGGCCACGCCGTTCGGCGCGGTGCTTTTGAGCGCGAACGTTCGTGAAAGCGTGGCGTGCGGTCTCGCCGCTCTGGCGCTCACGGGGGGCGGGACGTCGACGCACGCAACCCGGGCGCTCTTGCTCGCCGAGCGGCCCTCGATCGACGCCGGTGAGCTCACCGACAAGGGCTACATCAACCAAGGCGCGGTGCTCTCGCGGCGAGCCGAGCTCGTCGAGCGACTCTACGCAAGCCCGCCCGACGCGTCGGTGATCACCCTCGCCCACCGCTCGGTGGCGAAGCACGGCAGCTCGTGAAGGGAAGGAGCGCGCACACGCGCGAAGCCACTCATGTTCGAATCGACTGAAAAAAACGCCGCCATCGGCACCTACGAAGACATCTGGCTCGTCGCGGGCCAGCGCACGCCGTTCGCCGACTACATGAGCGTGCTGAGCGGCGTCTCGCCGACGGATCTCGGCATCCACGTCGCGCGGGCGGTCCTGGCGCGCTCCGGCGTGCCCGCGGAGGACGTCGACAGCATCGTCGCCGGCAACGTCGCGCAATCGAGCTTCGACGCCTACTACCTGCCGCGACAGATCGGGCTCTACGCGGGCGTGCCGCTCGGCGTGCCCGCGATGTCGGTCCACCGTCTGTGCGGAACGGGCTTCGAGACGATTCTGACGGCCGCGGATCAGATCAAGCTCGGCAAGGCGCGAGTCGCCCTGTGCGTGGGCACCGAGTCGATGTCGAGGACGCCGGTCGCGGCGTTTTCGCACCGCACGGGCTTCAAGATGGGAAAGGTGGAGTTCGGCGATTTTCTGTGGGAGGCGACGCTCGACACCACCTCGGGCACGCGCATGGGCGAGACCGCGGAGAACCTCGCGCGGCGCTACGGGATCTCACGCGCCGACGTCGATCGGTTCGCCGAGCAGAGCTTCTCGCGCGCGACGAAGAGCTGGGACGAAGGCTTCTACACGGACGAGATCGCGCCGATCACGGAGCAGACCTGGACGCTCGAGGACTACAAGCCCCGTGGCATCAAGCTGCCGAAGAAGGTCCAGCGTTTCGAGCGCGACGAGCACGTGAAGCCGAGCTCGTTCGAGACCCTGCAAGCGTTGCGGCCGGCGTTCGGCAAGGACGGCGTGCAAACCGGAGGCAACAGCTCCGCCATCGTCGACGGCGCCGGCGCCGTGCTCGTCGCGAGCGGCTCCTATGTCAGGGCACACGGCCTCAAACCGCTGGCGCGCATCGTTGCTGGCTCGAGCGTCGGCGTTCCGCCGGAATTCATGGGCATCGGACCCGTGCCTGCCGTTCGCGCCATGCTGAAGGCGCTTCGCATCCAGCCGAACGAGATCGATCGCTACGAGATCAACGAGGCGTTCGGAGCCCAGTACCTGGCCGTCGAGAGGGAGCTCGAGCTCGACCGCGACCGCGTGAACGTGCACGGCGGTGCGATCGCGATCGGGCACCCGCTCGCCGCTTCGGGCGTTCGCTTGACGACGACGGTCGCGCGGGAGCTCCAGCGTTCGCAGGGCAGGCTCGGCATTTCGTCGGCGTGCGCGGGCGGCGGACAAGGCGTCGCCATCTTGCTCGAGCGGGCCGCGTGAAGAGTAACGGCGCTCAGAAGAGTCTCCCCGCGCGATCGGGCGGGGGGGACCTTCACGAGCTGCTCGCGCAGAGGGTGAGGCACGCGCGTGCCCAGCGCTTCATGACGCGCAAGGCGCTCGCGGAGCAGTCGGGCATTTCGCTCGCGTACCTCGCGCGGGTCGAGGCGGGGACCGGGAACATCTCTCTGGGCCTTTTGCAGCGCCTCGCGCTCGCGCTGAATCTTCCGATCCAGAGCTTCTTCACGACGGAGGAATCTTCGAATCCCGATTTCGCGCTGATCCTCGAGTTCTTGAAGCGCCAGTCGCCGGAGCGGCTCGCGCAGATCCGAGGCGACTTGCTGCAAGGCGACCGCGGCGCGCAGCGGATCGCGTTGATCGGCATCCGCGGTGTCGGCAAATCCACGCTCGGTCCGCTGCTCGCGGGGCGACTCGGTGTTCCGTTCGTCGAGCTCAACCGCGAAATCGAGAAGGAAGCCAACCTCGCCATCAGCGAGATCTTCACGCTCTACGGGCAGCGCGGGTATCGGGCGCTCGAGCGCAGCTGCCTCGAACGCATCATCGTCGACTACCCGGACGTCGTGCTCACGACGGGCGGCGGCGTCGTCGCCGAGCCGGCCACCTACGAGCGACTGCTCGGGTCCTTCTTCACGATTTGGCTCAAGGCCAAACCGCGCGTGATGTTCGAGCGAGTGCTCGCCCAGCACGACGCGCGAATCGCGAGCGCGATGCTTCGCGACGAGGCGGTCGAAAACATCGCGAAGACGCTGGAGGCACGGCGGCCGCTGTACGAGCTCGCCCACGCCTCCGTCGACACGAACGGCAAGCCGGTTTCACGCATCGTGCCCGCGCTGCTCGAGCTCTTGCCGCGCGCCGCGCACTCGAGCTCGGCCCTGTCGCGCTGACCGTCGAGCGCTCGGGCTCAGACGAAATCCTCGGTATCGATCTCGGCTTGCGTCGCCGGCGCATAGCGCGCGCCGATCACCGTGCGCTGATTGATCAGCGCGTCGAGCCGGGTCGCCAGCGCGGGCCCGAGCGCCACGTCGGCGGAGGCGAGGTTCTCCGCGAGGTGTGCGAGGCTCGTGGTGCCGGGGATCGGAATCACGTGGTCGCCGCGCGCGAGCAGCCACGCGAGCGCAAGCTGCGAAACGGATGCGCCCGCCTCGCGCGCGAGCGCGCCCATCGCGTCGAGCAGCGTGAGATTGCGAGCGTACGCTTCGGGCGAGAAGCGCGGCATCGGGCGCCGGATGTCCTTCGCATCGAGCGCGCCGACCTCGCGCAGCGCGCCCGTGAGATAGCCGCGACCGAGCGGGCTGAACGCGACGAATGCGATGCCGAGCTCGCGGCACGTCGCGAGCGTTCCGAGCTCCGGGTTGCGTGTCCACAGCGAGTACTCGCTCTGGAGGGCCGTCACCGGGTGCACCGCGTGAGCGCGCCGGAGCGTGGCTGCCGAAACCTCCGAGAGTCCGAGCGTCTTCACCTTGCCCTGTTCCACGAGTCGCGCGACCGCCCCGACCGATTCCTCGACGGGCACGCGCTGGGCAAGGTCGATGCGATGCAGGTAGTAGAGGTCGATCACCTCGGTGCCCAGGCGCCCGAGGCTGTCCTCGCAATCCTTGCGAATCGCCTCCGGTCGGCCGTCGATCACGCGCTTCATTCCCTCGGGAAACTGCACGCCCTTCATGCCGCCCTTCGTGGCGAGGACGATCTCGTCGCGATGCGGACGGAGCACGCGGCCGACGAGCTCTTCGTTGGCACCGAAGCCGTAGAGGGCTGCCGTGTCGAAGAGGGTGACGCCACGTTCGAGCGCCGCAAGGAGCACGCGCTCGGCGTCGGCGACGGGCGGCGGCACGCCGTAGGCGTGGCTCAGGCTCATGCAGCCGAGACCGAGCGCGCTGACGACGAAGCCGCCGAGCGTCCGCGTCTTCATCGGAGCTCGAGCTCGAGCCCGTGCAAAACCTCGTAGCAGGGGAGGACGTCTGCGACGCTCGCGTTCGGCTCACGACCCTCGACGATGGCGGCGAAGAACTCTCGATCCTGGAGCTCGATGCCGTTCATCGATACGGCGACCTTCGACACGTCGATCTGCTGCTCCTTGCCGTCGAAGAGGTCGTCGTAGCGCGCGATGTAGGTGCCGGTGTCGCCGATGTAGCGGAAAAACGTGCCGAGCGGCCCGTCGTTGTTGAACGACAGGCTCAGCGTGCAGATCGCCCCGTTCTCCGCGAGGAGCTGGATGCTCATGTCCATCGCGATGCCGAGCGTCGGGTGGATCGGGCCCTGAATGGCGTGCGCTTTGACGATGCGACTTCGCGTCTGATGCGCGAACAGGTCGACCGTGTGCGCGGCGTGGTGCCAGAGCAGGTGGTCGGTCCAGCTGCGCGGCTGGCCGAGCGCGTTCATGTTGGTGCGCCGGAAGAAGTACGTCTGCACGTTCATGTGCTGGATGTGAAACTCGTCCTTCAGGATCCGCTGGCGCACCCAGAGGTGGCTCGGATTGAAGCGTCGCGTGTGCCCGCACATGGCGACCTTCCCGCTCGACTTCGCTCGGGCCACGACCGCTTGCCCGTCCGAGAGCTTGTCGCACAGCGGGATCTCGACCTGGACGTGCTTTCCGGCGTCGAGGCAGAGCAGGGCTTGCGCCGCGTGGAGCTGCGTCGGGGTGCACAGGATCACCGCGTCCACTTCCTTCAGCGCGACGCTCTCTTCGAGGCGGTTGGTCGCGTGCGGGATGTCGTATTTCTTCGCGACCTCCCGCGTCTTTTCGAGATCGCGGCTCATCAGCGAGACGACCTTCACGCCGTCGATCAGTCGGATGGCATCCAGGTGCTTGATACCGAACGCGCCGGCGCCGGCGAGAGCGACGTTGATGGTCATGTGGCTTGCTCCTTCAAGATCAGGTGGCCCACGGCCGTGTTGCTCGCGGGGACGTGGTAAAA
>Ga0070682_100001297_pt1 | contig 14159 bp, 11 predicted proteins | sample KBSC63LmetaG_FD_64668 | JGI IMG/M metagenome (GOLD analysis project Ga0070682, IMG submission 64668) | Corn rhizosphere microbial communities from Kellogg Biological Station, Michigan, USA - KBS C6-3L metaG | ecosystem: Host-associated > Plants > Roots > Rhizosphere | place: USA: Michigan... | reverse complement strand
CTTTGCCGGGCGGCGCAGGCATGGCTCGATACGCGGGAATGTCGCCGGTGCTCGTGGGGATCCTCACGTCGCCCGCTTCGAGGCCGCTCGCGGACGTCGAGATGGTCTCCGCCGAGACGGGACGAACGGCGAGCGCGAAGCCGCCGCCCACGACGGACGCAAGCACCTGACGCCGTGAAGGGGTTGCTGCCCGCGCGGTCGGCACGACGCGTCGTGACATGCGCCAGAGGATCGCACACCTTCGCGGACGCACCAGCCGGTTCGCGACGCGGGGCCGCCGGAGCAGTGGTAGGGTGCGGCAGAATGCGTCGCTCGAGGCGCGCCGTCGCTTGGTTCCTGTGCTCGGCGCTCGGTTTTCCGGCTTGCACGAAGACCCGCGGGCCCGAGCCGGGCGCGGGGGGTCGCGCGAGCGTCGGCAGCAGCAGCAGCGGAGGCAGTGGCACCGGCGGAGGTCGCGCGAAGCGACGGCGCGCGGTGATCGACGCCGGGGACGGAACGCAGGGCCCCTTCACGTGCCGGGCGATCGGGTCTGCGTGCAACCTCCTCCAGCGCTTCCCCACGCGCACCGACGCGTCGTGGGGCGACGGCGACGACTTTCACGCGGGCGTGCGACTGCTCGGCGACGGCCTCGTGCGCGCGCCCGGGGACGCCGAGCTGCACGTCACGGGCAAGGTTGCGGGTCCGGGGGTGGGGTTCGCGCTCTGGTTCGACGACTGCATGAATTTGAGCAGATTTCACGGGCTACGCTTCGTGCTGCGCGGGCGCGTCGTCGGCGCACCACCCCGCCTCCAGGTGGCTCTGCCCACGAACGACAACTTCCCGTGGCAAACCGCGCCGGCCGGGCGCAAGGGGGCCTGCCCGACGACGCATCCCGACAACCCTCTTCTCGACTGCGCACCGGCCACGGCGAGCGTCGCGCTCGCCGCGAAGCCGCAGCTCCTGCCGTGGAGCGAGATCCACGGCGGCAAGCCGCGCGCATGGGATCCGAAGCTCGGCCCGGCGGAGCTGCTCTCGGTCGAGTTCTCCTTTCCGTGGGACGAGCGCTCGAAGCCCTACCGAGTGGACGTGACGCTCGACGACTTCGGCTTCATCGGCGACGTGACCACCGAGTGCGCGCTATTTCCCTGAGCCACTTGGCTCACTTCACGATCGGGTGCACGAGCGGCGGGACGATGCGCTCCGCGCGGTAGACGCCGAAGTTCTTCGGGAAGCGGAACTCCCAGACCACCTTGCCGTCGGCGTGCGTGACCTCGAAGACGCGGCTTTCGGGCTTGTCGACGCCGATCATGCCGCCCGCGACCAGGATGTTGCCGTTCGCGAGCCGGTCGACGTCACCCCAGAACGGCGAGTACCACTGGGTCGTGTACCAGTCGTTGGGAACCGCAAATGTTCCCGGGAATTCCCAGCTCAGCGTCGCCGTGCCGGCTTGCTCGTCGATCGTGTACTCGATGGCACGCGAGTGGTAACCCGAGCCCGCGGGCCCCGCCATGGTGTCGACCGAGCCGCTGAATCCGCCGTTGTCGTAGAAGATCGCGGTGTGGGTGTCGTCGTAGAAATCCGGCGAGTGCGCGTCGCTGAACTGCGAGCTCGACGGCATGTACGTGAAGTCGCCCTGACCTTTGCTGCCGTACTCCGCGGGAATGAGCCACTGGTAGGTCGGGTTCATGTACGTGGTCTTCATCATGCCCATCCAGCGACAGTTCGCGTAGACCGCGTTCTTCTCGATATCGATGTTGATCGCGTTCGCGTGGCACCAGTCGCCCGTGGACCCCGAAGGCGCAGGCAGGATCGCATTCCAGTCGAGCGACCATACCTCCTTGCTGTCGGCGTCGACCTCGCGGAACACGGGGTTTTGCGTGCCGCTCCCCACGTATTCGAGGATCACGTAGTGGCCGTTCGAGAGCTTCTGCGTCTCGTGCGTGACGTTCTTGCCGGGGAGACAGGCAGCGTGCGCGCATTCCCAGATCACGTTGCCGCCCCAGTCGACCTCGCGCGGCGGCACGCCGTTGGTCGTCTGCTCGTTCCAGGTGGGGCCGATCACGACGCCCTTGTCCGTGCGCTGCGTCGAAACGGCGCCGCCGATGTCCTTGCCCGGACCATGGACGAAGTACCAAACGGCGAAGCCTTCTTCGTCGTAGATGACAGCGGCTGGCGGGAGCGGCGAGCGCGGCCGATTGTCGGTGCCCCCCTGCTCCACGTTCACGAGCGTCCAACCCGGCGCGCGGCTCGCCGTCTCGTTGATCATCACCGTGCCGTTCGGGACCTGGGCGGGCGGCTTGCCGGTCGTGAACGTCCCCTCGCCGCTCGCCTGACCGGAGATGCCTTTGATCTTGTAGGTCTTCTCGGAGCGCATGCCGATGACGAGGACCTTGTGATCGGTGACCATGGCGTCGTCGGAGATTTCCCACTGGTAGTCGTCGACGCCGAACTGCACGACGGAGGTCGCGGCAGCATCGGTTTTCCAGCTCACGTAGCAGGAGAGGACGCTGTTCGGATTCGGCTCGATCGTGAGCGTGAGCGCGCCCGTCACGACGTTGCCCGAGCCGCCGTTCGCGCCGGCTCCACTACCCGCCGCGCCGCCAACGGCCGATGCGCCGCCACCCGCGACGGCTCCCGAGCCGCTGCCCGCGGCCGAACCGCCCGCGCCCGCATTCGCACCGCCTGCGCCGACCATGCCGGAGCCGGCGCTGCCGCCGCTCGTCATCGTCGTCGTGCCGGCGCTGCCGCCCGTCGTGTTCGTCGCGCCGCTGCCGCCCTGACCCGCGCCGCCGCCGCTCGCGTTGCCGGTGCCGCCCGCGCCAGCGCCGTTCGATGGGTTCGCGTTGTTCGCGCCACTGCTGCAGCCGATGATCGCGGAGAGCACGGAGCTCGCGGCAAGGGCCCTCGTTCGACGGTAAGACATGGCAGAAAAGCTCCGATGGCTATGCCCGGCGGCCAAGGTAAAAATCTGTACAAAACGACAGAAGGCGACGGACGACGCGGGGCTAGTAACTCGCCACGTTCGAGCGAGGCAAGCCGAACGACGCGATCGTCAAAATTACTATGCCGCGCCGACGCGTTCTCGTTTCGGCACGACGACACGTGGGCAACCCCGGGTGCTCGCATCGATGGTGGCGGGCGCGCCCCGCCGCGAACGCCTGGGCGGGCGGCGTTCCAGGCTGGGGCGCGGAAAATCTCGCCCGCACACTGCAATCAACCCCCACCGTTCGGTGGGAGGAAAAAGCGACTGACGCCTTACGACTTCGGCTGCGGCACGATGCGAATGTACGGCTTCGGTGACTTCCAGCCGTCGGGGTAGATCTTCTTGGCTTCGTCGTTCGAGACGGAGCCGGCGATGATCACGTCCTCGCCCTGCTTCCAGTTCACGGGCGTCGCGACGCGGTGCTTGGCCGTGAGCTGAAGCGAATCGATCACGCGCAGGATCTCGTCGAAGTTACGGCCCGTCGTCATCGGATAGACGATCAGGAGCTTGATGCGCTTGTCGGGGCCGATCACGTAGACGGTGCGCACGGTCTGGTTGTCCGCGGCGGTGCGGCCCTCGGAGCCGCCCTCGATGGAGGCGGGGAGCATGTCGTACAGCTTGGCGACCGCGAGCGTCGGGTCGCCGATCATCGGGAAGTTGACGGCGGTGCCCTGCGTCTCCTCGATGTCCTTCGCCCAGCCAGCGTGCGACTCGACCGGATCCACCGACAAACCAATCAGCTTCACGCCGCGCTTGTCGAACTCGGGCTTCATGCGAGCCACGTAGCCGAGCTCCGTCGTGCACACGGGAGTGAAGTCCTTCGGGTGCGAGAACAGGACGGCCCAGCTGCCGCCGAGCCACTCGTGGAACGAGATCTTGCCTTCGGTCGTGTCGGCGGTGAAATCGGGGGCGATGTCGGAGATACGGAGTGACATGGCCGAATTCCTGCCACGGCCTCCGACGCGCCGCCAGAGCCCTGACTATTGGGCGAGCTGAATCGATTTCGGGTTGTTGTTCACGTCGAACGTGACGTTCTTGAGGCCGACCGACCCGGACGTGTTGTCGTCGATTTCGGTGCCGATCTCGAAGCGCGTCACCCACATCGTGTCGGGGTAGCCCTTCGACTTCACGAACTCGAGGAACGGCTTCACGTCGAGCGTGCCGTTGAAGTTCTGCTGCGGGCCGTTCTCGACCGAGAACTGCCAGTAGCGCCACTGCCCGTTGGCCCAGTTGTCGTCGTGATGGCAGAGGTTGTAGTTCTTGCCGCCCGAGCTCACGCTTCCCGACTCGGTGCACTTCCAGTTCACGAAGCGCGAAGCCTCCCAGCCCCAGAACACGATGACCTCGGCGTAGACACCGGGGTTCGCGCTCGTGACCGGGTTCTCTTGGCTCAGCCAGAACTCGAAGTTGAGGTTCCACGACGTGGGATTTTGCAGATTGATCGCGAAGTTATCGAACGTGATGCTCGCGGACGTGATGTCTTTGATCTGCTTGGGCAGCACCGTGGTCGACGAATAAGACGGCGAAGTGGCGAGGCTGCTCGACGCGCCGAACGGATGAATCCCGAACTCGATCTCCGGGTAATCGGGCTTCGCTGCCATGCCGCCGCACGTCGGACGGTTGAAGTTCCAGCCGACGCTCTTGTCCTGGTTGACGAACACGCTCATCTGCGTGCCGTTGCAGCCGAGCTCGTCGGAGCCCCACTTGTTGTTGATGATGCGCATGTCGCCGAGGTTCAAGAACTCGCGCTTGCCCGACTTCATGTCGCCCGGCTTGGCGAGCGGGACGCCCATCGAGTCGACGATGGGACCAGTTCCAGCCATGCCCCCCATGCCACCCGTCGAGACGGTACCGCCGACGCCGCCCGTGCCCCCGGTCGAAACCGTCGCACCACTTCCAGCCATACCACCCGTGGAGATCGCTCCGCCGGTCGCGCCGACGCCGCCCGTCGCGCTCGCGCCGCCGGTGCCACTTCCGCCACCGGCTCCTCCCGTCGTGGCCGCGCCACCGGTTCCGCTTCCGCCACCGGCTCCGCCCGTCGTGACCGCGCCACCGGTACCGGTACCACCCTTGCCCGCGCCCGACGTGCCGCCCGTCGAGGTCGTGCCGCCCGACGCGGGCGTGCCGGCGCTGCCGCCGCTGCCCTGACTCGCCGAGCCGCCCTTGCCGCTGGCGTTGTCGTCGTCGTCAGCGGACGACGGTGACTCCGAGCAGTTGACGAGCAGGGCACAGGTAGCGAAGCAACCAGCGAAGCAAAACAGTCTCGACGAGGGCATTGTCATTTCCTCTGGAGGGCGGGGGGCTCGGAGGTACGAGCCAAGGGCAACGAGCTTCTTACTCTAACATCGCGGCATCGCTACGGCGACCGCGCGACCTCGGCGGCGATCCTTCGCACATTCGAGCCCATCGGTCGACGAGGCGTGCCGCCCGAATGCAAATCTTCCACCGTTACTGCGCGCAACAAAGCGCAACGAAGCACGACGGAAGCGATCAATCGGCGTGCGCGGCGCCGTGCGTCTCCGCGCGAGCTTCAGCGTGCAGCTCCGCGTGCGGAGCCGGCCGGGCTTCAGCTCGTGCCGCGGGGCGCGCGGCATGTTCGTCGTCAGCGTGCGCGGCGGCCGCCTGGTGACGAAGCATCGCGGCGAGGGTCGATTCACCGGGCACCGCGCGCGGCTCGCGGGCGTCGCGCGGCTCGCGGGCGTCGCGCGCAGGCTCGCGCGCGTCACGCGCGGGCTCGGCCGCTGCCGGCTCGGCGTTGCTCGGAATCGGCGTGCCGAGCGCGAGCTCGAACGCACGCAGGCGCTTGGGCTCCGTGTTGCCGTTGACGTTGACGATGCTGATGCGCCCGAAACCGCGGCCCAGGTCGTTGCGGAAATCGTACACCGCACCGACCACCAGCACCTGCTGCTCGCGGAGCAGCTTGCCGAAATGGCCGACGGCGAAGTCGACCTGCTGATTGACGTTCGCGACGACGGCGTCTGCCCACGCTCGACGCTCGGGAACCTTCGCGGTCGGCGCTGGCAACTTCATTCCGGAGAGCTCCGCCTTGATCGGCTCGTCGAGCTCGTCGAGCTTGCCCATCGCCGCCTTGACCGCACCGCAACCCGTGTGACCGAGGACGATGAGCACCGGCGTGTGCAAGTGCTCGAGCCCGTATTGCACCGAGCCATGCGCGTTCGTGATCTGGTTGCCGATGTTGCGGATCGTGAAGGCGTCGTTCTCGGGCGTCGCGTCCCACGCGCTCGACTGAACGCGCGAATCCGAGCAGGTCACGACCGTGGCACGGGGCGCTTGTTTTTCGGCCAAGGGGGCGAAGTGCTCGCGGCCGAGCGCCGCGTTGGCGGCATTGTCCGTGAGGAGGTCGCCCATGTAGGCGCGAGCTTTGGCGAGCGGCTCGTCCTTCTCGACCTCCCAGGCGAACGGGATGCCGTAACGGGCGCCCGCCTCGATTGCTTCCGGAGCTGCCACCTGCGCCGGAACCGCGGACTTGGCGGGGGCAGGCGCGGCGCTCGGCGCGGCATGGGGCGCACCTTCGTCGGCGTGAGCGTCCCCCACGAGCTTGCCGCACCCTAGGGCAAGCAGTGCGAGCGGAATGACGGTCGCCAGGTGGCGCATGCAGCCACCACGATAACGGTCGGAACTGGGATTCCTTTAGCGACGCCGCCGGAGGCCCAGGAATGCGAGCCCGGCAAGACCGAGCACGGCGAGCGAGGCGCCGCGAGGCTCGTTCCCGACACGACAGCCGCAGCCGGAGGGGGGTTCGCCCGAATCCTTCCCAGCGGCTCCGCCACTGCTGGGACCAGAAGTGCTGCCGCCCGAGCCCGTCGAGGAACCGCCGGCTCCCATCGGGCCGCTGCCTGCGCCGGGCATCGTCGCCGTGCCACCGGTGGCACCCGAGCCCCCTGCGCTCATCCCCGTTGTCCCGCCGGGGACCACGCCGCTGCCGCCGATCGGAGCCGCTCCACCGGTGCCGGGCACGCCGCCCACGGACGTGGTTCCACCGGTGGTGGCGGGCATGCCCCCGGCGTCTGCGCCTGCGCTTTGTCCGGTACCGGCCGTGCTCATACCGCCCATGCCGCCCATTCCGCCCGCGGAAGGCGGCGGCACCATGACGACGACCGGCGGCGTGCAGACGCCCGTGGGTTGCGTCGTCACCGCGCCGTTCGCGTACGCGCCGATGTCAGGCGAGCCCGAGCGTGCCTTCGGATTGAAGCACTTCTGAACGCCGCCGATGCTCTTGATGTAGTCGATGTTGACGGAGACCTGCCACCAGCTCCCCTTCGCGATGCTACCGACGAGCGTGGGGGCCATGGCCGAGAGGCACTTCGGATCGAAGCCGACGTCGTCCGCCGGAGCGCCCGACGCCGTCCCCTTGCCGATCAGATCGGTCGCGCCCGCGGCCAGCGTGTAATCGGTTTCGGGTGCCTTGAAGTCGCCGACGGTTCCGGTCTTGCTGACGTTGTTGCTCCAGCCCGTCGTGGGCTGGTTGATGACGGCCGTCATCCCCGGGCCGGTCCCCGTATTCACGAGCACGTTGTTCGCGAACGTCGTGTCGAGCTGGGTCGAGCCCTCGGTGTCCTGCGTGAAGTAGATTTCACCTGGGTTGTTCGGCCCCGTGTCCCGCGTGTCTTGCGAGTTGTGGTAGCAGGTGTTGTTGATGAACTTCGTGCCGTGGCTCTTCGTGAGACGCAGGCACGAGCCGCCGTTGCGGAAGGCGATGTTGTTGATGAACGAGTCGCCGTGCGCTTCCTCGTCGACGATGAAACCGCTGCCGTCGGTGTAGTACTGAGCGTCCATGTTCTCGAAGGAAATGTTGCCTTCGATCGTGCTCATGATCGACGCGTAGAGCGTGATGCCGCTCGACCAGGAGTGCAGCGAGCTGCTGCCGTTGTGCGCGGAGATGCTGTTCTTCAACCGGAAGTTCGACGCACTGTAAAACGTGAAGCCCGTACGGCCGTTCCCGTCCGCCACGCAGTACTGGATGTCCCAGTTGCCGTTGGAATCTTGGACGTGGTTGCCCGTCCAGCCGTTGCCGAAGCCCGTGCTCCAGCCGCGCGACACGATGCCGCGGAACTTGAGGTACTGCGCGGTGGCCGAATAGACGCCGCTGTCCTGGTTGTCCTCCGTCGGACCGACGCCGGGCCCTTCGATGATCGGCGTCGAGCATTCGTCGGCCTGAAAGGTGATCCACGCGTCGGCGGTGCCCGAGTTCGCGATGTTGAGCCCCGCCTTGTAGACGCCATCCATGAGGACGACGGTGTCGCCCGCCATCGCCAGCGCGGCGCCGCTCGCGAGGTCGCAGGACATTTCGCGCGTGGCACAGCCACTCGTGTACGCGCCGGCCGGTGAGACGTAATACGTCGCGGCGAAACTGGGCGACGCGAACGCGAGCGTGGCGAACGCGGGCAAGGCTAGGAAAAGCGATGTTCTCATGCGGGATGACCTGCTGACGCCGTGTGGCGCGTCCGATCATCCTGACTCGAAACTCGCCAGCGGGCTTATGCTTTTTTTGGCGGGGGCTCTCGGCACGCGACAATTTTGCACCCGTCGTAGTACGAGTAGGCAGTCCGAACGGCCCCGCCCCGTGTCCGTGAGGCCCACGCTTCGACAGCATGCAGACTCCACGTCGTGTCTTGATCGTCGCCGCTCACGCTGGGGTTCGGGGCACGAGCTCGCGCTCGCTCGCGCGGGCCGGCTTCGTCGCGCAGCCCGTCGCGACGGTGCAAGAGGCACAAGCCGCGTTCGCGCTCGAGCTCGTCGCCGTGATCGTGCACCTCGGGCTCAAGGATGCCGATCCGGTGGCGTTCGTGCGCGCGGTGTCGAAGCGCAAGCCTAATCTGCCGGTGCTCGCGCTCTGCCCGCGCGGTGACGACGAGCGCGTCGTCGCGGCCGTGCGCGGCGGCGCGCGGGGCTGCCTCTACGTCGACGACCTCGAAGCGCGCCTGTCCCCCGCGCTCGAAGAGGCGCTCGCCGGCGGGCGTCCGATGTCACGCGGCATGGCCGGGCTCTTCCTCGAGACGGTGCGCCGCACGCGTGTTTCGTCGCAGCAGCAGCAGGCCGTGCGCCCGCTGACGCCCCGTGAGCGCGCGGTGCTCGCGGAGCTTGGCCGCGGCGCGAAGTACGAAGACGTGGCCGTGAACCTCGGGGTCTCGGTCAATACGGTGCGCACCTTCGTGCGCTCGATCTACGACAAGCTCGGCGTCGATTCGCGCGTCGACGCCGTGCTGCTCGGCATCCGGCTCGGTCTGATCAAAGGGACGCCGTTCCCGACGTCGAAAGCCCGTTGAGCTCACCGTGACGTTCGGCTCGATCCTGCTGCTCGCGCTCGGCTTGGCGATGGACGCGACGGCCGTGGCGGCGGCGCGCGGCATGGCCACGCCGGTCCTGAGACCCCGGCATGCGCTCCTCGTGGCCGGCTTCTTCGGCGGGTTCCAGGCGTTCATGCCGCTGCTCGGTTGGTGGATAGGCGCGCGGCTCGAGGCTGCGATTGGCGCTTGGGACTACTGGGTGGCCGCGGCGCTGCTCGTGGGTGTGGGCGGGCATATGTTGTGGGAGGCGCGGCACCCCCACGCTGAGCACAGCCGAGAGACCGAGCAAGACCCCTTCGGGCTCAAGGTGATGTTCGTGCTCGCACTCGCCACGAGCATCGACGCGTGGGCGGTGGGCATCACGCTGCCCATCCTCGACGCGCCGCTCGTGCTCTCGCTCGTCGTCATCGGCGTTACCACGGCCGTGCTGAGCGTTCTCGGGCTCGTCGTCGGGCGCCGGTTCGGCTCGCTGCTCGGCAGGCGTCTCGACGTGCTGGGCGGCGTTCTGCTCGTGGGGATGGGCGTGAAGCTCGTGCTCGAGCACGGGCACTGAGGGTCGCTCGTCGCGGGCGGCCGCGCTTCACGCTTGCAGATCGCCCAGAATGACGCGAAGCGCGGCGAGCATGGGCTCTCCCGCGCTCGCGAGGTGCGCCTTGTGGAGCCGCGAGAGCGCCTCGAGCTTCTTCGCGCCCGCGGGCTCGAGCTCGACGAAAACCTTGCGGCGGTCGGTCGCGCTGCGCTCGCGCCGAACGAAGCCGCGCGCCTCGAGCTTGTCGACCAGCGCGACCGTGGTGTGGTGCTCGAGGCAGAGGCGCTCGGCGAGGGCGCCAATCGTGGGCTCGCGCCCCGCGGGCAGGCCCCGCACGGCCAGCAGAAGCTGGTGCTGTTGGGGCTCCATCTCGGCGGCGCGCGCGGCACGCTCGCTGAAGGCGAGGAAGCAGCGCAGCTCGTAGCGGAACGCGGCGAGCGCGCGGTAGTCACCGAGGGTGACGCGCGGCGTTCGCTTCTTCATGCGCTCGCCACCGTGGGCAACGAACGCGCGCCCTTCGCGTGCTTCTGGACGATTTGCTCGAGCTCCACCCGGCACGAGCCGCAGCCCGTTCCGGCCTTGGTCACCGCGCCGAGCTCCGCGACGGATTCGGCCCCCGCGAGGGTCGCTTCGACGAGCGTGGCTTCGGTCACCTTGTGGCAGTTGCAGACCATGCGCGCCGCCGGCGAGCGCGCCGGTCGCGTCTGGCAGAGCACCTCGAGCGGATCGTCCGGCAGAGGCTCGTCGCGATCGAAATGCTGAATCAGAGTGCCGGTCGCAGCGGTGTTGCCGACGAGCATGGCTCCGAGCAAGCGACCGTCGCGGATCACGAGCTTGCGGTACGAGCTCTTGCGCTCCTCGATGATCTGATAAACCTGATCGCTCTCGAGCTCGGGCTCGAGCTTGCCCATCGACGCCACGTCGACGCCCGCCACCTTGAGGCGCGAGTAGAGCTTCGACCCCGTGTAACGCGCGCGCGGGTTCGCCCCCGTGAGCACGTCGGCGAGCACCTGAGCTTGCTCCCAGACGGGCGTCACGAGACCGTACGTCGTGCCGCGATGCTCGGCGCACTCGCCGAACGCGTACACGCCGGGCACCTCGGTCGCGAGCGTGTCGTTCACGACGATGCCCTTGTTCACGGGCAGTCCCGAAGCGCGCGCCAGGTCGACGCGCGGGCGCACGCCGCACGCCAGAACGACGAGCTCGGCGGGGAGCGTCGTGCCGTCGTTGAGGATCACGCCATGCACGCGCTCGTCGCCGAACACTGCCTCGACGGTGCGCCCCGTCCGCACGAAGATCCCGGCGCGCTCGATCTGCCGACCGAGCATCTCGCCCCCGATCTCGTCGAGCTGGGCGTTCATCAGGCTCTTCTGCACGTGGATCAGCGTCACGTGCAGGCCGAGGTCGGACAGCGCCTTGGCGGCCTCGAGCCCGAGCAGTCCGCCGCCGACGACCACCGCGCCGTCGCCGGAGCGCGCGTAGCTCCGCATACGAATGCAGTCGGCGATCGTGCGGTAAACGAACACCCCGGGGCGAAGCTCGCCGTCTTCGCCGTGCATGCCTTCGAGCGGCGGAACCACGGGGTGGCTGCCGGTCGCCAGCACGGCGACGTCGTACTGGCGGTGTTGGCCGTCCGACGTCTCGAGCGATTTTCGCATCGTGTCGAGCCGTGTGACGCGCGTGGTGTGCGTGAGGCGGATGGCGTGCGCGTCGTACCACTCGGGCGTCTTCGTCACGATCGCGTCGGGCGCCTCGCCTCCGAGCACCTTGCCGAGCAGGATGCGGTTGTACGCGCCGCCCGGCTCCTCGCCGAAGACGCTGATCTCGTAGCGGCGCGTCGCCTCGCGCTGGACGAGCTCGTCGAGCAGGCGGCAGGTGCCCATGCCGTTGCCGACGATGACGAGGCGGCGTTTGTGCGTGCTCACGGCTTGCTCCTCGGGCTCGAAACGGCGGCCCGCGCGCGCACGGCGCACACCTTGAACTCGGGCATGCGACTTGTCGGATCGAGCGCGGCGACCGTCAGCACGTTGGCCGCGCGCCTGCCGCCCCAGTGGAAAGGCGCGAACAGCGTGTCGACCCGAATGTCCGGGCTCACGCGCACGACGAACTCGACCTGCCCGCGCCGACTCTCGACGAGCAAGAGCTCGCCCTCCAGCACGCCGAGGCGCGCCGCGAGCCGGGGGTGGATCTCGACCGCGGGCTCGGGCTGGGCGTCGACGAGCGCGTCGACGCGACGCGTCTGCGCGCCCGAGTTGTAGTGCTCCTTGTAACGACCGGTCGTGAAGTAGAGCGGGTACTCGTGATCCGGCGGCTCGGCGGCGGGGCGGTAGTGGACGACGTGAAAGCGCGCGCGACCGGTGGGGTGCGCGAAGCGCTCGGCGAACAGCCGCGGCGTGCCCGGATGCTCGCGATCGGGGCAGGGCCAAAACACGCCCTGCGCGGCGCGGATCTTCGCGTAGCTCATGCCGCTGTAGTCGGCCTTGCCGCCGCGCGACGCGCGCCCGAGCTCCTCGAACACGGCCTCCGTCGAGTCGAAACGAAAGCCCGAGACACCGAGCCGCTCCGCGAGCTCCCGCATGATCTCGAGATCGGTTCGCACGCCGCTCGGCGCCGGGCGCACCTTTTGGCGCAGGATCACGCGACCCTCGAGGTTCGTCATCGTCCCGTCCTCCTCCGCCCATTGCGTCACGGGCAGCACCACGTGCGCCGACTCGGCCGTCTCGTTGACGAAGGCGTCGCACACGACGAGGAGCTCGAGTGAATCGAGCCGCTTGCGGATGTGGTTCGCCTGCGGCGAAGCCACGACGACATTCGAGCCGAACACGAGCAGCGCGCGGATACCGCCCTCGGCCCCGAGTGAATCGAGGAGCTCGTAAGCGCTCTTGCCCTTGCCGGGCAGCGCCGCGGGGTCGATGCCCCAGACCCTAGCGATCTCCGCGCGGTGGGTCGGGTCCTCGATCAGTCGGTAGCCGGGCAGCTGATCGGCCTTCTGCCCGTGCTCGCGCCCGCCCTGGCCGTTGCCTTGCCCGGTGAGGCAGCCGTAGCCGCTCGCGGGCTTGCCCACCTTGCCGAGCGCCAGCATGAGGTTGATGAGCGAGAGCACCGTGTCGGTGCCCTTCGACTGCTGCTCGGCGCCGCGCCCCGTGAGCACCATGCTGGATGCCGCATCGGCGAGCAGACGCACCGCCAAGAGCTGGGCGTCGATCGAAACCCCCGTGAGGCGCTCGACGAAGGCGGGGTGGCTGGTGAGCAAGGCGCGCTCGAGCTCGGCGAACCCTTCGGTGCGCGCGGCGATGTAGTCGCGATCGAGCTTCTTTTCCTGAATCGCGAGGGCGAGCAGGCCGTTGGCGAGGGCCAGATCGGTGCCTGGAGTGAGCTGCAGGTGGAGCGTCGCCGCGCGTGCCGTGTCGGTGTGTCGCGGATCGACGACGATGAGCGAACCGCCCGCGTTCTTCTGCGCGGCGACCCACTGCATGATGGGCGGCATCGTGTCCGCGCAGTTCGAGCCCCAGAGCAGGAGCGTCTTCGTCTCGGCGATGTCGGAGACGGGAAACGGGAGGCCCCGATCGACCCCGAAAGCCCGATTCTGCCCCGCCGCCGCGGAGGCCATGCAGTAGCGCCCGTTGTAGTCGATGTTCGGCGAGCGAAGCGCGACGCGCACGAACTTGCCGAGCAGGTACGCCTTCTCGTTGGTGAGCGCGCCGCTGCCGAACGCCGCGAGCGCCGCAGGACCGTGCGCGTCTCGCAGCGCGATGAGCTTCTCCGCGATGAAGTCGAGCGCGCTGTCCCAGCTCACGGGGACGAGCTTGCCGTTCGGCTGACGCAGGAGCGGGCTCCGAACCCGCTCGGGGTGATCGAGGAGCGCGGCGGAGGTGAAGCCCTTGATGCACATCTGCCCGCGGTTGACGGGAAAGTCGTCGTCCGCGCGCACGCTCACGCTCGAGCGGTCGGCCTCCGTCACCGTCACGGACATGCCACATTGGAAGGCGCAATAGGGGCAGTGCGTCTTCGTCGTCTCCGCGGAGACGACTCTGAGGTCACGTTGCCGCTCGGCCATCGTCGTCCAGCGTCGCCGGCCGCGGGTTTCCTGCGCGTATCCCCGCCGTGGCCCGTTCGTATCGAGCGTCGATAGTATCGAGTCTCGATATGAAATGCGCCGTCCGGAAACGTTTCGGGAGCGTGCACGGGGGCCCCGGAAACCGTGCCGGAACCACGCCCCGGAGCTAAGCTCGGCCCATGACGCAGGGTGAGCGTAGGCGCTGGGGCGTACGTCTCGGGGCGTGTGCCGTCGCGGTGCTCCTCGCTGCCGCAGCGCAGGCGGCCTTCCCGGTCTTCGGCCCCCACGACGTGAAAACCGTTT
>Ga0070682_100001296_pt1 | contig 14166 bp, 15 predicted proteins | sample KBSC63LmetaG_FD_64668 | JGI IMG/M metagenome (GOLD analysis project Ga0070682, IMG submission 64668) | Corn rhizosphere microbial communities from Kellogg Biological Station, Michigan, USA - KBS C6-3L metaG | ecosystem: Host-associated > Plants > Roots > Rhizosphere | place: USA: Michigan... | reverse complement strand
TCCGCGGCCGCTGCGCTCGCCGGTTTCCTCGGACTGCGCTCGGAAACGCGCGACGGAACGGTGCGGTGGACCCTCGATCAGGGCGTCGAGATGGGACGGCCGAGCAGGTTGGAAATGGAAGTCGATCTGAAACGCGGCCAACTCGAAGCCATTCGAGTCGGCGGCGCTTCAGTGATGGTCAGCTCGGGAGCGCTTCACATCGAAGGCGAAGCTTAAAGGCGGTATCCGCTCGGCGTGCGGGACACACGCCGCTCACACCAGTCAGGCTGAGAATCGCTATTCGAGATAGTGATAAAGGCCGAACAAGCCCATCGCGGCCCCACCGATCAGGATAATCGTTCCGGCAGTCCCCCCGATGAGAGCGCCGGCGACCATGGCGCCGACTCCAACAGCCATCAACGCCACGTCCTGTCCCTGATGTCTGCTGACGATTGGAGCCGCAGTGGTTTTGGTCGTAGCGTCAACTTTCGCATCCGCCGCGCGGAAGCCGACCGCTGCCGCCTGCACGGTCGGCCCCTTCGATGCAAGCTGAGAAGATTGCTGAGCCTGAGAAGTAGCGGGAAGCATGGCAAGAGCACACAAGCCTATAGCCAGAAAGCGCATTTCAATTCTCCATTTGAAAGCGGGAAAGCCTCGTGACGGAAATGCTCGACGGCATCTCCTGTTTCCCGCGCAGTTGACGACGGACAGCGGCAATAAGCGTGCGCATCCGTACAGTCACGGCATTTCTAGAGGTAGATCAGCGCCTGGCGGCCTCGACTGTGAAAACAAACGCGCCGGTCAGAACGTGCCCGGCGTGTTTGACCTGCACCCACATGCGGTAGTTACCAGGCTTCGGGAACGCGTACGGGAAGCCCACCACGCCATCTGAGCGAAGCTGAGCGGGCGGTAGCATCGCCTCGCTCGCGCTGATGCGCTGCCCAAGCCTACCGGAGACCGAATCACCCGGCTGCCTCATTGTGATCGCCATCTGCGAAGCCATCGAGAACGTTCCGGCGGGATGGAGATGCACGAACACTGCTCCGTCGTCGCGTGTGACGACGGCGTGCCCTGCCATCCCGATGTACGGCTCAAGTGCGAGCGGCTTTCCATTCGCGCCAACGACTGAAAATCGGAGCGACGCCTCGCGGCCTTCGACAAACCTTCCTTCGCCTTCAACCAGCGTCATGATTGAACCATCCTCGAGCGTCGCGCGCTTTCCGTTCGGAGCCGCGGTCGAGATCAGCGATGCATCGTCCGCGTCCGTCGCGCGCGCGGGATTCGTTATCGCATCGCGAAGTTCAACTGTCGAGGTCAGCGTCTCGTTGAATCCACTCTCGTGCACTATGTCGCCGTAGACGCGATATCTACCGGCCGGCAGCGGGGGCAACGATGATCTGAAATCAACCGAGTCGGTTGTGGTCGGATGCAAATGCGCAAACACCAGCAGATCAGGCTCGCGGATCATGAAGACATGAATGAGCTTGCCATGATCCAGGATGAGCGGCGTCCAGTGGCTCGAGTGATGGTTCCCAAGCCACATGCTGTCATTGCGCATGACCCATGAGGAATCAGAAATTCTCAGATCGAGCACCGGCTGGCCTCCCGCCGCCTCGATTGTCGCCCTCGATGTCAGCGGCTTGTAGATGCTGGAGTTGAATTGCGCGTCCTCGCTGTTCCACCACCGCGATCCGCCGAAGAGTGCCAGCGCGAGCACGGCGGCGCTCGCCGCCATCGCTGCGCGAGCTTTCCAACGTCTCGCTGCATCGGGCACTTCACCGGGAGGGAGCACGCTCTCTCGCACCGCTGCACCGATGATCGTAACGAGTCCAACAAGAAGGAAGACTCCGACGACAGCGAGCCCCACACCGAGCTTGGGATTGAGCTCGAGGCGACGGTTGGCAACTACCACTACAGGAATCACCACCTTTCCCTCGCCGAGCGATCCGCGCACGGAGACGACAATGCTGTTCGAGCCGCCCGCCATGATCCACAGCGGAACGGAGTACATCCCCGGATCGTTGCGGACGGGTATGGCTGTCTCCGGAGGGGGCGCTCCGGCGAGTGCGTCGAACCGATTCGCCTGAACGGTCACTTGCTCGACGCCCGCGCCATCGACGCGCGCATACACCGTGGCGACCCCCGGCACGACGCCAGGCGCAACTACCTGCACGGTGATGTGGTATGGACCCGCGTTCCCCTCGAACCATGCGTCCGGACTGCCCACATGCGCCGAACACACGAGAACGACTACTGCGAGCGTTGCGACTCGGACGAGTCGCGTCAACGCCGCACCTTCGCCATGCCCGATCCGACGAACAGGCTGAGGCGGGACGAAACGATGCCGAGCAGCATCGCGAAGCCAATTCCCTTGGCGAAGAGAAATGGACTCCACTTGCCGTTCGCATCGACATCGAGGTGCCAGAAACGGTAGCGCCAGGGTCCGAGCTGGTCGGTGTATGACCACTGGTCAGCGCCGAAAAAGAAATTGCGTGAATACGGGGAGAGGAGAAAATCAGCCCAGAACCAGTGCACCGCGACCATGACGACGACCCACGTCACGCCGATCGCCGCGGACAGTCTCCAGTCATTCCCACGCCCAAAGCGACGCATCAGCAAATCCACTGCGATCGCCGGGACAATGATGAGCAACGGGAATGCGGGGGGAATCATATGCGTAACGGGATTGTAGATCGGCGCCAGCTTCGGTGTCGCCTCAAAGAGCTGAAGGATCCAGCTCATCGCGATCGTGATCGCTGAATAGATCGCGGTGATCGTAGTTGCCGGCCACCGCAGGCGGGACGCGCGGGACAAGCCCACCAGAAAGAGCGGTATCACCCAGGCCGTGATCGCGTAGAACTTGGACCCATGCATCTGATTGCCTACGCTCGCGTCCTCCTGGATCACGGTGCCGATCATCGTGATCACGATGCCCGCGGCGTACGCGTGCATCATGCTGTACAGCTTCTGATCCTCTTCACCCGCGCGATTTTGCGCGCTCAGGGTCATCAGCATCGCTCCGATCTGGATGCCGATCATTCCCCAGGCGAGAATCATGTGCGGCGGGCTGATGATCTTCACGTCGAGCCCGTAGGCATTGTGCCACCAGTTGTCGAACGGAGCCGACGTGATCATCATCAGCGTGCCCCAGATGCAGACCCAGGCCCCGAGGGGCCCGTAGAAGTAGCCCCAGAATCGAACCGATCCCGCCTTTTCTTCCGTCGTCCCGGCGAAAGTGGTCTTGAGGACGAGATACCCACAGGTGAGCCCGGCGATGACCGCCGCCAGCTGTTCGAGCACATGCGCGAGCGTCCAGAAGGTGTCGCGCCCTACAGTCCGGTGCCACGAAACATCCCAGATCAGCCCGACGACGATGCACGTGGACGCCAACACTACCGCGTGGAGAGCCCAGGGGATGCTCCATGCACCCGCGCCTGCGCGCGATCGTGCGGCGGTTCTGTCGGCGACGGATGTTGTCACGTGACCTCGACTTCAGGAGGCGGCGACGCTCGATCGATCAGCGCGCCACACCATAGAGCGGTACGAGCGCGCCGTCAAGCAAAACTACCTGCTAGTCGCCTCTGCGGTGCCGATGACGGTCCGGAATGTCGACCTTTCCCGAGACTGCGACGTATTCGATGTCGCCACTTCCCTTGTTGTCGACCCGAAAATCCTTGCCGACTTTGTTGACGTCGATGCCGCCCGAGCCATCATTCTCGACAATGACGGAGCCGCGCACATCGGTTGCGTAGATACTTCCCGATCCATCCGACTCGACCGTGAACGATCCCGAGACATTTCGTACGTCGATTTCGCCCGAGCCGTCATTCACCGAAAGATCGCCACCCACGTTCTCGATCTTGAGATTCCCCGACCCGTCGGTGATGTGGACCGTGCCCGCTGCTCCAATCACAGAGAAGTCGCCCGAGCCGTCGCTCGCTTCGAGGGAGCCGACGTTCAACACCTCGGCGTCGCCACTCCCGTCAGAAATGTCGGCGTTGAGCCCTTGTGGCACCTGGATGACGAGATCGAGGGCGGCCGAGTAGTTATAGTCGCTGCTGAATCGCCCGTTGTCGTCCGGCATGTCTGCCTTGATGAAGACGACATCTCCCCGTCGCTCGGCGATCAGCTTGATTTGATTCAGAAACTGCTGCGAGGACGAGCGCGCCGTTCCGATCACCTGCACCTGCCTCAATCCCGCCTTGCCCTCCACGCGAAGACTCCCAGCACCCGCTTCTACTTCCACTCTCGTTGCTCCGGCAGCATCCACGATCGCATTGCGGGGCGCCTTGTAGGCGTTGCTCGAGTATTGAGCATGTGCAGCCGAGCTGATAAGGAATGGTGCGGCCGCGAATGCCGCGCCGCGAATCTGTCGTTTCATTTGATGAGCTCCTTTCGGGTGTAACCGGGTTAGACAACCCTTCGTTCCCTACGGTTTGAATGGGGTCTTGTTTCAGAGGTCGGGGGAATCCATCCCGCCCATTTTCATTCCCGGCATATCCATCCCATCCATCCTCATGCTCGAGCTTTCCGTGCTCGCGGCTCCGTATCTGCCCATTCGCATATGCGCCATTCCGAACGACAGCTTCGCCCCCAGTGACAGGCTCCAGATTCGGTTGGAACCGTAGAACTGGCGCGGGTCGAACGCTGCAGGCGTTTGGTTTTCTGCAACATGAATTCGCGCAACCTCGGCGAACGGATCTAGGGAAAGGCCAGCGAAGGTGGGTAACGACGCGGCCAACCTCACGGTGAGAATGGTCCAGAGTGAGCGTCCGAGTAGAGCCTGACTGGAGGCTGGAGCGGTCCTGAAGGGATCGGGGAGGCGCGCCTCGTCCGGTCGCTCGGTTCTCTCCAGGCGAATCGCTCCACTCACGGCTTCATACTTCGTCCACGTTTCGGCGAGAAAGGATGTCAAGCCAAGCGTTTTGGTGCCGCCGGCATACTCTCCCGTATGCGCCCACTCGAGGAGTCCATATCCGGAGTGTTGAGCGTCCTCCAGACGAATCGAGGCGCTCTGTTTTCGCTGGTCAGCGCCGCCTCCTGCTGCCACTTCCGGAGATCTGACGCGAGCGTAGCTGCCTTGTATCTCACCCTGTGAAAAAGGGAGGAATGTTATGCGGGTCGACCAAGAGTCCCAGTATCTCGCGCGGTTGGGGTTGTCGCCGGCGCTCTCTGGTTCATCTCCATTGAACAGACCCCCTTCGACGATCATGCGGCCGGCTTTCACGGCTCCGATGCCGACGGCGCGTTCCAGAATCTGAGCGAGATGGTGGTTGATGGGATACTTCTCGAACGGTCTCGACATCGGATCATCGGTTCCGAACGGCGCGAATCCCTTTCCTGCCGTCAGTGAGACGGCGCCGCCGCCAAACTCGCGTTTCGCCGTTGCGACGAGCTCGTGGAGGTAGGTGTGTGGATGTCGGCGATCGATGTAGCCCTCCCCCACAATTCCAGCGTTCAGCTCGCCGCGCTTCATGGTGAGGCCCTCGAAGTCGACAGTGCCCCGGAGCGCCAGCGCACTATTCCATAGACCGAGTTGGGCCATGATGAGCGGCTGTGTCAGATAGCCTTCCGTCAGGTCGCGGCCGGCAATTGCAGGGGATTCGCGAGCGACAAGTCCCGTAGCCTGCGCCCCAACTTCGAGCTGTGCGTGCTGGCCTCGCGCGATTCCGGGGATCACTGACGCGATCGCGAGCGCCATGCAGAAAGACCTTGGCAGCGCAGTCATCGGTGTGGCCAACGCATCATCTCGGTACGACTGCGGGGAAGTCAAAAAATGAACAGATGGCAAAGACGATCGATTCGAGAGATGTGGCTAGCCTGCGCAAGGTCCGGGCTATAGACTTTCAGCAATATCGCACCGAGGATTGACGTATGCTTGCTGGGGCTCGCATAAAAACTTTGGCGCTCGGCGCCGCTGCATCTCTTGCCGCTTTCAGCATCGTTGAAGGCCAGGGCGTCGTCACACCGGCTCCGTCGGGTCCGGCTGTCAACGAGGTTGCCCCCGACTTTACGCTGAACGGCGCGACGCGTTACGGGCTGCTCAAGACGCCGGTCCGGCTTTCAGACTACCGAGGGAGGACAGTCGTCCTTGCGTTCTTCTATCAGGCGCGGACCAAGGGCTGAACCATCCAAATGGAGGCGTACCGTGATCAGTACGCCACGCTCTTCAACAACGGCCGCAACGTCACCGTCATCGGAATCAGTGTCGATCCAGACACCGCGCTCGCTTCGTGGGCGCGCGATGAGGATTTCCCGGTAGCATTTGCGAGTGATCCAGGCAGCGTCGTGGGCCAGCTGTACGGCGCCTACGATCCCAAGAACAAAGTCGACAACCGCTCACTATTTGTCGTCGGTCCGACTGGCCGAATTGCTTATGTGACGAAGCCGTTCAAGGTTCTGACGCCTTCGGCGTATACCGAATTGGCTGCAGTAGTAGACAGTCTCTCGCCCCCGCCTAAACCAGACTCGGCGAAATAAAAAAAGGCCGCGGAGTGATCCGCGGCCTTTTTTCATCGTTGCAGTTGCGCCGCTACAGCGCCTTTTTGAGCGCGGCGTCGAGGTCCTGTTTCCCGCCCAGGCCTGTATAGACCACTTTGCCCGACTTGTCCAACACCACGACGTAGGATGTCGCCGGAGCGTCGAATGCGCCCGCTGCCTTTCCATCCACATCATAAAGCGTTTCGTGCGGCAGAGGATGCGCAGCAAGGAAGCGTCGCACCTTTTCCGGCGACTGGTTTATCGCCACCGCCAGGTTCACGAACTTGACCTTATGCCCGTACTTCTTCTGCGCGTCGAGCAACGTTGGCATCAATTCACGACAGTTGGGGCACCACGTCGCCCAGAACTCGATCAGCATCGGCGTCTTGCCGATGTACTGTCCGAGATTGACGGACTTCCCATCGAGTGACTGCACCACAACAGCCGGCGCCGTAGATCCAACCTCGATCCCAAGGTCCTGCGCCGAAACGGGTGCGGCGATAACAAATCCCGCCGCGATCATCGCGGCAAAGGAGAATCGTGCGAGGCTTTTGCGGTATAACGACATGGTTGTTTGAGACATGAGGGTTGGCGCGGTCTTTCTCGGGTACCGGGCACCGGGTACCAGGCACCGGGTACCAGGCACCGGGTCAGATCAGAAGCTGACCCATCTGCACAAGGTAATACTCCGCTACGCCCAACATGATCAGCGCAAACAGTCTCTTCACCCAGACCATCCACTCCCCGGCCCTCGGGAGGCGCGCAACGGTGCCACTGAAAAGTCCGACTACCACCAACAGCGTGCACATCCCGAGCGAGAACACGAACAGGTAGATGAATCCGAGGACACCGCTCTTGGTTGCGGTCACCCACGTCAGGACCGCGGCCATGACGGGTGCCGAGCACGGCGCGGCGACGAGACCCGAGACGGCACCCATGATCAACGCTCCGGAAATCTTTCCACCTTCCCCTGCAGTTGCGGCGCGGGTGAGGAGCGCAGTTGGGAGTCGAACCGGAATCACGTCGAGCATCGCCAAAGCGGCGAGAACGAGGAGATTGGCCATCGCGAAGTAGAGCCACGGATTCGTGCTCACCGACCCGAAGATTGTGCCGCTCAGTCCCGCGACGAGTCCGAGCGATGCGTACGCAGTCGCCAGGCCAATCACGTACGCGAACGTCAGCATCACTGTCCGCGCACGCGGGCGCGGTGCATCTCCAACCGCGCTGCCCCCAACTATCGCGGCCGTGATCGGAATCATCGGATAGATGCATGGCGTGAGACTCGTCAGCACGCCCGCGATAAAAAGAATCGGCAGCGCAGTGAGCGGGCTCGACGATAGCTGTGCCGAGAGGTGCGTGAAGTCCACGAAGATCCTGGATGCGAAAGAGGGATGCTATTTACAAGCATCCCCCTTTGCAATGATTTCTCTCGCCGGCGACGACTATTTCCTCGTCAACAGCTCCTCGAAGAGATCGAGCGCGCGCGGGTCGTTGGATTGCCCGAGCCAGAACAACGCCTTCTTCCGAATCTCGGGGTCCTTGTTGGTGCGCGCGACGTTGATGAGCGCTGGAATCCCTTCGTCTCGCGGGCGCTGCGATAGCGCGAACACGGCTTGCTCGCGAACTTCGCGGTCGACGCTGTTGTCGACGACGAGATCGTTGAGTCCTCGCGTGGCAACATCCCCTGCCGCCTGGCCGAGCCAGAACACCGATTGCGACCGCGTGTTACGGGGCACGTCGGCATTTCGCGCCAGCTTCAACAGTGCCGGCCAGATGACAGCGCTATCCGCTATCGTCGCCGGAAAAATCGCCTTCGAGCCAATGCTGCCTTTGTCTGTCTCAGCAATTGTGACGAGATAGTCTGCGGCATCGCGCGCCGAGACGGTGCCGAGGTCGACGACGTCGCTGCCGGCGGGGCGCCAACGGCCACCGACATAGAAACGAAGATCCGACAGCTCGCCATTTCTGCGGTCGAGAACGACCCGCGCGGGGCCCATGCTGCATTCGTTGTCCCACTCGACGTCCCGCGATTCGTTCCAGTTGCCCCAGTTCGTGTTGCCTCGCCCGTTGTCGTGGCGTATCGAATTGCCGCTGCCACAGATTCCGGGCTTCGCCGCGAATGTCATGCGGACGGTTCCGTTCGCGACCCGGGCAACCCTGCTCGCGATGCTCTGCGCCGTGCCCGTCCGAGGCAGCGACGCAACCGCTGCGAGGACGGCAAGAGCCGTCCCCGCGATCGATGTCATGCGTGAGTGTGTCATTTGTTGATCAGGTCGATGAGGAACTGCTGCGCTCGCGGGTCACGCGACTGCCCGAGCCAGAAGATCGCTTTCTTGCGAAGCTCCGGATCTTTCTCGTTCTTTGCGATGTCGAACAGCTTGTTGTTCGCCGCCGCATCTTTCTGGCGTTGCGAGAGCACGAAGATCATGTGGTCCTTGATCTCGGCGTCCGTGAGCCGATCGTACAGACCCGCCAGCTCCGCCGTCGCGACGCCCGATTGTCCGGCCCAGAACAGAGCCTTCTTCCGCAGCTCGACATCCTCCTTCGGGTCGACCACAATGCTCATCAGCCACTGCTCGTTGCCCGCGCCCCGTTGCTGCGAAAGTGAGAACAAGACCTTTTCCTTCAGGTCTTCATTCGTGAGACGCGAGTAGAGTGTGCGCAGGAACTGGGTGTTTTCGGTGGAGCTGCGCTGGCCAAGCCAGAAGATCGCCTTTTCACGAAGATCGCTATCCTCGTTCTCGCGCAATGCGAAATCGCGAAGAATCTGCTGCGCCCTCGGATCGTTCTGCTGAGAGATCGAGAACAGTGCCTTCTCCTTGACGCCCTCGTCGGCATTGCTCCTGAGGATCCCCTCGAGCAGAGGTGTCGATCCCGGCACCTGTGACAACCAGAACACGGCCTGCTCGCGCACTTCCTGATCAGGATCATCGCGCGCAACGCTCATTAGAATGTTTGCCGTCTCGGAAGTCTGTTTCTGCGATACGAGGAAGACGGCCGTCCGACGGAGCACGACCGAACACGGGTCACGACGCGCCAGCACCTGTTTCAGAATCGGCATCGCGCGATCGGCGTCCATCTGAAGGAGCGCCTTGAGCGCCTCTATCCTTTCGTCGTCGTCTTCGCCTGGACAATCGCGCGTCGATCCGGAGCCGGCAGACGATTTCGAGCTGCTCTTGTTGGCTGCACTGTCGATCAGCATCGTGCACGCCTCGTCGCCCCGCTTGGCGAGCTCGCCGCACACGCGCGTCATCAGCGTCGAGCGGTCACCCGTAGCAACCGACGGATACTTCTGCTTCAGTTCATTGAGGCGATCGCGGGCGGCGCTCAGCTCGTCGTCACCGCCACTGCGATAAAGCGAGAACGCCTCGTAGTACATCGCCTGTCCCGCGTACGCCGACTGCGGATAGCGCTCGGGGATCTGATGGAATAGTTGCGCAGCGCGCTTGTAGTCGGCGCGTGAGAGCGCCTCGCGCGCCAGGCGATAGAGTGAGTCGGCCGGATCCGCCTTCGCCCACGGCTCCGGCGGAAGCGGATTGGCCTGCTGATCGAGCGACGCGAACTCGTCTCTCAGTTGCGCGTCGGCGCCGACAAACACTATCGGCGCGGCGCTGGAGTTATTGGAAGGACGACTGGCTGGAGTCTTACCGACCCCAAATCCCGCCGAGGAAATTATTGCTGCTGCCGTGAGTAGGGTTTTCATAGTCATTGAAGGGTCCTCAACTACCACGCTGCGGGCCCGCGGGAATCGCGGTGCGCAGCCTCGTCATTACATGGTCCTGCTGTAGAGACTTCTCAATCATCTCGCGATCCTGCGGCGTGCTTCCGGGCGATAGCTGGACGATCTGCACGAGCACGAGCTCCAGATCTTCCAGCAACGGACGACGCTGTGGATCGTTGGCGACGGGTGAGTCGAGCAGCAGACGCGTGTTGCTCAGAAGCTGGCGCGCCCAGGCTCCGAGCTGTGCATCCATCTGCCGGTCCGCGGTTGGACGGGATCTGAACGATGTCAGAAGCGCTTCCGCTTCACTCAGGTGCTGAGTTGTGGTGATCTGATACGCAGAGTTGCGGTCAGCTGCGTTTGGAATCGCAGTCGTGGCAACCCGCGTTGCCTCGTTGCCACTCAAACGCGACTGTGCCGAGGAAGCGCTGCGCCCCTCTGGATTCCGTGATCCTGCCTTCGGCGTCGGACTGACGGTCGCTTCGCTTCCGGATCCGGATTCGTTCGCTGGCTGGTGAGTGGTCGAACCTCCAGCCTGATCGGATCCGACGACAACCACCGGCTTCTCCGTAGTCGCATTCACCGCCACCGACGTGATCGCACTCGGTCCGGCCGTCCACCGCCCGATTCCGACACCTGTCGCAACGAGTAGCAATGCCGCCGCTGCCGCGCCGAGCCAGACCTTCGAGCCGAATCTCCGCGGCGCCGGTTCGCGCAGTTGCGAACCGCCCCCGTATACCACCTGCGGGCCGGCGGCACGCTTCGACTGGATCGTGCTCCACATCTCTTCTCGTGGAGTGCGAGCAGGCGGAACGTTGTACCCCTGCGCCGTTTTCTTGAGGAACTCCTCGAAATTGTCTTCAGTCATGACACCCACTCCGGTGCAAAATCGGCCAGCGCGATTCTCAGCTTGCCACGCGCCTGAAAGAGGTGGGACTTGGACGTTCCAATCGGAATGTTCAAAGCCCCGGCTATTTCCTCGTGCGTGTAACCTTCGACGTCGTGCATCACGAATACCGCCCTGTATTTGTCGGACAGCGAGTCGATCGCCCTCGCCAGCCGTTCCTTGAGATCCGGCTCCGCCTGAATCGGCGTCACCCCAACCGTCAATCCTTCTTCCATCGGTCCTTCTCGATTCCTGATTCGCTTCGTCTTTCGCAGTCCGTTCAGCGCCACCGATAACCCGATCGAGTGCAACCAGGTGGAGAGTGACGACTCACCGCGAAAGCTTCCAATCTTTTCAAACGCACGGATGAAGGTCGCCTGCGTGAAATCCCGCGCGAGCTCGTCATCACCGGCCAGACGAAAAGTCAGCCGGTAAATGCGATCGACATATGTCTCGTATAGCTCACGCTCGGCGGCGGCATCGCCAGCAACCACCCGCGTGACCAATTGGATATCGTTCACCGAGCTCCGAGACTCGTAGGCTGCCATTTCCATTGTCGACCTTCTGACAACCGCTGGCAGGAAAGGGTTGAGCTCTGTCGCCAAAGCCTCTACAGGCACTCCAGAACGCGCCGTCCTGCCTAAAATGAGGTGCGCCGAGCCGCTATAATCAATGCGCTGACCCTGCGGTCGGCTCAGACCCGGAACATGATGAGCAACGCGCGCCCCGACATATCCCGCCAGTCTCCCTGGCGGCTCCTGGGAAGAGCACTCCTTCTCCGCTGCCCAAATTGCGGAGGCGGGGGCCTCTTTCATGGTTTCTTCAAGATGAGAGAGCGGTGCCCGACGTGCGGGATTCTGCTCGAGCGGGGAGAGTCGGATTACTTCATAGGCGCCTACACGCTCAACCTGATCGCCGTCGAGATCCTTCTGGCGGGCGCCTTTCTAGTCGTAGTCGTCTTTACCTGGCCCAATCCGCCCTGGAACGCGCTTCAGTACGGAGGAGTGATCCTTTCCGTACTAGGTGCGGTCTTTTGCTATCCGTTTGCAAAAACCACCTGGCTCGCGGTGGACCTGATCTTCCGCCCACCGCACCGCGAGGACTTCATCACTCGCGTCAAATAGCGCGACGACTATTCGCCTTCTCCAACCGGAACCGAAGGCGACGGCACGTCGGCGACATTCACATCGATCGGGATTCGCACGCCGTTGTGGGTCTCTACCACATCCAGAACTCCCTGCCACACCTGGGCAAATGCGTGTCCGACCTCGGACGGGAGCTTGTCTTCGGCGAATCCTCGACCGCTCGAGATCCAGAAAGGCGGGTCGACGGAATCGCCGGCCGCTGTCAGCACCTGCTTCACATCGCTGTAGACGAGATTCGCGTTGAAGCTATGCGCGTAGTAGGCGGGCTGAAAGCGGCCGTCCGCAGCAACTCGCGCCGTCCAGGCCCGGTAGTAATCGCGCATGGCCTTCGGCACGGCGTCCATTCGCTCGATGTCAAGAAAGATCACAGTGCCCCTCGCGAATCCTTCGGCTGCAGTCTTGGCGATGGCGTCGTCGGCATCGATTGTTCCGCGCGCAGCGTTGACGAATTGCGTGGAGCAGCTCGCGTTTCGCGAAGCGCGCGGCGTCACATACACCCGCACCGGGACACGCTTGGTGACATAGCTCACGACGCGCTTGCCGCTGCGCGTTCTGACCTGCCGCACGCGCTTGGCGGCGTATCGGGTCACCGCGACTTTCGCTCCGGGAGTTCTGCCCCAGGTCTGTTGGCCCACGTAAATGACGGCCGTTCCCCATCCCATCCGCGCGAGCGTTTCTCGCTTTCCTTCCCAGGACGAATCGGTGTGGCAAGGAGCGCTCAGATAATACCCTACCCACTTGTACGGCTTGTCGGCCGTTAGCCAGGCGCGCATCGCATCGTCACCGGGATAGGTGAACGTATCAAATCCCAGGTGCGGCCCGCTCGACAAGCCCTCGGCGATGTTCGACGACGCGGTGGCAACAGCGTCTCCGATCGAGGGGGAAGGAAGCACCGCCCCGTTGGAAACAATCAATCCCGCCGACAACAACGCGAGGATCGACCGCCATTCGATTTTTGGCATTCACCCTCCGCGTTTCATGAGGTTTTGGCGCACGAGCATCCCGGCGCGCCGGAATGAGCGTCTGTCGTCATACCCGCTCACGTCGGATCGTTCCTCTGACCTATCGATTCGTCCGAGAAAGGTGACAATAGGATGTTTATCAACTCGGCACAATAGGGCAAATCATTGTGCCACATGAGCTTGGCTACATGGCACGGGCTGGTCCTCCTAATGCCAGTTAAGGCGCCAACCTCTTCAGTGGAGTCGCCCATGAACCTGCGACGCTTGACTGGTCTCCTTGGAGTCCTGTCGTATTTGGTGGTGCCCGTCAGCCTCTTTGCCCAGGTGGCAGGGGGCGTGGAGATCTTCGGTGCTCTCGACAATTCTGATCCCGTCACACGAACATTGGGCGGCCTCTCGCTTAGCGTGGGCACGCCCTATCTCGGTATTCGAGGAAGCGGGGGACTCGGGATCTCTTCGCCAACGGTCGAGACATTTGGCACTCAGACGGGGTCCGATCTCGTCTGGGCAACGAACGCGGATCTGGTCCTTGGACCCGTGAACGCCGGGTTAGGCGAAGGGTTCATGCCCTACACATTCGGTGGCCTCGGCCTCGAGAGCGCAGCACAACCGAGTGGATTCACAGATGCGATCCGCACCTGGAGTTTCGGTGGTGGCCTCCAGCTGGCGCTGGGACGCCTGCTCTCGGTGAACGGCGAGGCTCGGTCACGCCATCTCGCTGCTCCTGCATCGCCCGTGGATTCACAGTTCGTCCGGGGCATAGAGTACCGGGTGGGAATCGGATTCCACTTTGGCGGTGGTCGGCAACGCCCTTCGGTTTATTCGCGACGCACGTCCGCCACTCCGTCAAGAGCTTCACGACCTCCGACGCCAAGCAGGGTAAACTGGCCGGTCAGCACCACGTCATCATCGTCTGCCGGCGGTGCGGCACGGAGAGTCATTCCGGCCGCGGAGAGGTACATCGGTGTCCCGTATCGGTATGGCGGGACATCG
>Ga0070682_100001295_pt1 | contig 14181 bp, 17 predicted proteins | sample KBSC63LmetaG_FD_64668 | JGI IMG/M metagenome (GOLD analysis project Ga0070682, IMG submission 64668) | Corn rhizosphere microbial communities from Kellogg Biological Station, Michigan, USA - KBS C6-3L metaG | ecosystem: Host-associated > Plants > Roots > Rhizosphere | place: USA: Michigan... | reverse complement strand
ATAGTCCTTTGTAGATTTGTAAACTATATTACCTATTAACTGCTAATTCTGTAATGGCTGTTTCGACAACGGCAGGAGGTTTTATGGGTAAAATTGCTGTATTTCTATCAATTAGTTTGGGCGTTATCGGATTTATACGACTGCTCCTACCAGGCATCGCCGGTAATTTTGTGAGCATTGACGCGGTTGTAGCCGTACTATGCGTTGGCGTTTCCATATTAACGTTTGCCTATGAATACACGGCTCTAACCAAGGTAGACCTAAGCGAAGTCTGGGGTTTTGCAAGCATAGCTCTGGGAATCTTGTTCTTGGTCTTTATTTACACTCCGACACTTGGCAACTTACGCCATTATTATATTTCGATGAGCGACATGCTATTAATAGCCGAGTCAGCCACGGTCTGCGGCCTAGCCTATACCCGCCGCAAGCCCAACACCGCTTCGCTATCAGCCTACATTGCTATGGCATGGATGTTTCTACTCAGCAGCTTGCGCTGGAAAAGCCTCAATTTACCAAGCCAAAAGCCAGTCTATCGGCATAGGAATGCCTAGGCAGTGTAGTTGCCAGGCTCTTGCAGCTGGTGTTTGACGCTGTCCACGAGGTCGGAGATGGCCCAGTCGGATTTGACCAAAAAATCGGTCGCCCCGGCTAGCAGCGCTTCGTGAACTTCTTTGGAGTCATTAACATTAGTCAGGACAATAACTCGTGTTCGTGCGCCTTTGTCATTGGCTCGCAGTTGCTTGAGCATAGTTAGTCCGTCAACTTGTGGCATGATAATGTCGAGCAAGATAATGTCAGGTTCTTCCTTGAGAGCGGTCATCAAGCCTTCGGCGCCATCCTTGGCAATAAAAACTTTGAAGCCTTCGTTATCAAAGCGCTCTTCTAGCACTTCACGCAGAGGACCTTCATCTTCGACTATTAGGATTTTGTACGGTTGATCAGCCATCATTGACCTCACTGTTAGCCTGAAAGGCGCTTTAAATATATACGAGAAGTGTAACATAATCATTTTTAAAATACAGGCAGTGGACTTGAATATTTGGCTGTCCTAAAATAGCAATATGCCGAAAAACAAAGTATTCCTCAATGACGACGACATCGTGGAAATCCACGTCGTTGGCGACCAAACGCAAGCTAGCGTTTTGGCAATGGGTAAGTTGGCCGAAGATCTGCTCAAAGAGCTAGCCCAAAAGAAGCAGCCGGCTTTGATCTTGGATGACATTACTCAGATGGGCAAAACCGACACACCAGCTCGCCAGGCAGTGCAAAAACTTTCCGGCCTTTTGCCATTCCAAAAAACCGCCATGCTGGGCGATGGCGGTCCGGTCATGCGTTACGGTACGCAAATACTGCTTTCCGCCATTGGTATGGGTGACCGGATTAAATATTTCGAGGACCGCGACGAAGCTATTCGTTGGCTGAAGCAGGCTTAGTTTCTGTTGTCTCAGTTGAGCTGTGCTGAATAAGCGGCAACGTGACGTAAAAAGTTGTGCCTTTGTCCTCCACGGAGTCAAACCAAATCCGACCGCCGGCTTGTTCCGCCATAGCTCGAGACAAGTAAAGTCCCAGACCAGAACCGTCGGTTTCGGCTTGTTGGGCATTGTCAGCGCGAAACAATTTGCCAAAGACGCGACTTTGCTGACGTGATGGGATACCAAAGCCATGGTCTGACACAACTATGTACATATTTGGTCCACGGGGTTCAATTTCCAAAGTTACAGTTTCGCCATTAGGGCTGTATTTGATAGCGTTAGACAATAAATTTTGCAAAATAACTCTCAGATAATTCGGGTCGGTGTCAACAATCTTAAATTCTGGACTAATGTGCTTTTCCAGCCTAATTTGACGACTCTTTAAAAGAGGAGTCACATCTCTGAGCGTGTCAGCGACCAAAGTTTTCAGGTCAAAGCTAATTGCCACATAAGTCATTTTTCCCAGCTCGAGTTTTGAGACATTGAGCAGGTCATTTATGAGGTTCACCATGCGAACGCTCGAGCTATGGATTTGCTTTAAATATCTTTTTTGCTTGGCTTTAGTAAGATGAATCTTGGTCGCCGTTAATTCTTCAGACATCCATTCAACGGCCGTTAACGGTGTGCGCAATTGATGCGAAGCTAGAGAGATAATCTCGCTCTTGATGCCGTCCAGCTGCTGCTCGGCCGAAACGTCGCGGAAGGTACTGACTGCGCCAATTATTTCTTTGCCGATCACTACCGGCGAAGCCGTAATTGCCACCGGCAAAGGTGTGCCATCGGTACGAATGTACTGCAAGCCATCGGTTACGGTTGTGATTCGTTCTAAACCTTTGGTTATTGCCAAGTGCAGGGGACGGTCTTCGATTGGCACAATTTGATTGTTACGGTCGTGGGTGACAACGATGTCGTAGTAGTTAGACCCAACGGCGGCCGTGCGATCGATGACCAGCATATCGGCAGCGGCTTGGTTGATGAGGGTAATGTGGGCGTTATTGTCGACTACTATCAGCCCTTCGGCCACGCTGCTCAGCATGGCACGGTAAAGAGCTTTTTCGTGCTCAGCTGTACGGTGCGCGATCTCTAGGCGATTTAGGGCGGAGCGATTCTCGGTTTCCTTTTCGCGCACAGCATCAAGGATTATCTGTATACCGACAATGAACTCAGCCAGTTGCGGGTCATCGTCTTCTTTGGGAGGCGGCGCGTCATGCGAAAAGTCACCGATGGCGGCTTTGGCAAAAATAGGCGCAATCTTTTTGAATTGCTCCCTTATTTGCTTTCTGTATTCGATCAGATCGTCATCAGACATCTAAACCCACCGCTTATGCTTACAATTTTAACACTTTAACCTAAGCATGTAAGCCTGGCGGCTGAATTGCTTGTGCGCGAAAGCAGCTAATGGAGTAAGGGAAATCTTCGGTCATCACGTAGTGGTAGATGGTGACTTGTTTGCCGTCCAAAGTTATCTGGCTGGTAATGCCGTGGCATTCATCCAAGTCGGAAGTCGTCAAAAAGTTCTTGTCGCCGACTTTCGGCCCAGTGATAGGGAAACCATCGAGGGCAAAGCCAATTACAGTTTTGACACTGGTGTCTTTGATGCAGCTGCTGAGCGTGTGGTAGTGGTAAGTGCCGGTTTTCTCTGGATGGCCGCTGCAGTCATCCTGAACCTCCCAAGCGCCAGCGTCGCGACCACCGGCATCAAAAGCACTGAAGAGTGCTACACCAGTCAGCATCACGCCGACTTGGCCGCCCATGCAATTTGGCGAACCGTAGGTTGGACTGGCAGTTAGGTTGTAGGTAAAACTTTGAGCGCTAATGGAATTTGGGTTGCGGTCATAGGCGTAAGCCGGATCAGTGCTGGCTATAGGGAAAACGCCAGTCGGGTGATTTGGCAAATCATTACTCACGATGGTTCGCATGTTGCCGCTAACCGTGTTCGTGAAGCTTGATTGCCAATTGACGCTGCCGCTAACATGCGACTTTTTGTTGATGTCATAAGTTGTGCCATCGCTAGAGAACCATGATCCGCGCGTTTGGGCGCCGCCATTACTGGTGCTCAAATTCTGGGCGTACTGACTGCAGGCGTAGACATAGCCAACTTTAGCGCCAGTGGTTTGGTATTTACCATCGCCAACAGGCAACACGCCGCTAGCGTATTTATTGCCGTAATTCTTTTTAGGGTCTAGCTGTAAGCCTTGGGCTTTGGCAGTTATCGGTTGTTTGTCGGCCGATGATTTACTACTGGCTGTAGTTGTAACAGTAGACTTTGGCTTGTTGACACTGTGCTTGCCGAGGAACCAAAAGCCCACCGCCACGGCTACGATCAAAACAGCCAAGCCAACTATCATCATCGGCTTTTTGCCGGAGCTAGATGTAGAGCTAACTACTGCAGCGGGCGCTGCTGCTGATACTTCTGTTGCTTCAGGTGCTAAGGGCGGTGGAGCTGTGGCACTAGACTCAGTAGAAGAGGTTACTGCTTCGTCTTTGTCAGCATGAGGGGTTAGATCATCCGCCATAATCATTTAATTTTAGCAGAAGCAGTTTATCGGGGTTAATCTATTGGAGTAAAATATATGTATGTCTAAAGATATCTCTGGCGGCACTGTCCACAAACTTCCAGATGATATGCGAAAAGCGCTGGCGGCTTCACCGAAAGCTCTGACTGCATGGGAAGACATCTCACCGCTGGCTCGCAACGAATGGATTTGCTGGACTATTGATGTCAAAAGGCAAGCCACCAGGGATGATCATGTCAAAAGGACAGTCTCCGAACTCATAGAAGGTATGCGCCGACCATGTTGCTGGTTGGGCTGCATCCACCGCACCGATAAAGCCATCAGCCCATCAGTGCAATTTATCCTTGATAAGCGAGAGAAGACCAAAAAGTAAAATACCACCAGCAAAAGCTGATGGCTATTGTAAGGCTCCCATCGTGGAAGTATTTCGTACGCAATAAATTATGATTTTCTATCTTTCAACAGTATCAAAGAGAGCTTGAGCAAGTCCTGTTATGTGACCCCTAATTGCATCAATGTTTTCACTGAGGCCTATTTCTAACGGCGGCTCACCATTAATTGCGACTACCATTGCGCCCTGCCTAATTGAATGGTCAAGTGTCAACTGAGAGCCACTGGAGGCTACAATTGCCAGCCCACTCAAAGTGTGAATATTAGTATTAAACATAATGTCACCACTCGCCATAACTCTTGTATCTTCAGCCCAGCTAGGGGTGTATTCGTAACGATCTTTTCTGCCTGTCTGGAGGAAATTACGCTCCAGCATAGTGCCTTTTATAAAAGTTCTGTAGGCTAACCTATCCAAACGATGAGTTCGACCTTCTGGGTCGCTGGGTGGATGAAACTCCCCACTCAAAACATCGTTAAAAGGTTGTCGTATCAATAGATTATTACCTGATCTCGCGGTATGCATATATAAAAAATACCACAAAAGTGGTATTTTGTCAAAGTCATGGCTCCGGGGACTGGATTCGAACCAGCGACCTAGTGGTTAACAGCCACCCGCTCTACCGCTGAGCTACCCCGGATTATATTTCTGGCTAAGTTTTAGAAACTAAGACTCGTGAAATTATACCGAACAGAGGCCGAAGTCGCAAATTCTCGCTTAATAACGCGCTAGAAATCGGCCGGGATCGGCGGGTGGATCATTCGTTCTGGCACGAGGCCGGATTCTATCATTTCTGGTGTTGGCGGCAAGGATGACAAGCGGTAATTGGCTGCTAAGATGCTGCCACTATCTAGGTGAACAGGACGACCCTCTGCAAGCGCAGTAAGTGTCGCTGCGGCTTGAACTAGTTTCCATCCCTGATAGGCAATTCGATGCTCGTACATATAAGCCGGCATCTGAATATATGGATAATCTTCAGCGCCCAGCCCGCCGCGCAAAACATTCAGTATGTCCTCGTCAAAAGGCAATCCAAGCATCATGTCCTCAAACTCTCGCAAAAAACCGTTAAAGGTTTCACCAATCCGGTGCACATCCGCTGTTTGAGCTGCGACCGATTTGATGGCAGCCTTTTCGTCGTCCGTCAGCTCTGACTCTTCCCACTGTTCGCTCATTTCAGCACCACGGTCATAGTCTTCTACACGTCGTCTGGTGTGCCACTGCGAGCCATCCCAATAGGCGAGGGCCTGGTCAGTGTCATCACGGTGGCGGTTTTTCACGATAGGTCGATCATACCCACCTTTTTCGTAGGCGACCCTTTGCTTCATAACGTCCCAAAGTTGGCCTGTAGCAGCAACTTCCTCAGGAATACCTATCTCTTCATAGCAGTCAGCCATGCCACCAGGTCCGACGCCCCACGCCTCATGGATAGTTATATGCTCAGTGTCAACGGTATCAATATCTGTGTGGCTGGTTATCAACCCGCCTTTAGCAAGGGCTTCCAGATAGGGGTGGCGATGATCTGGGTGAGCATACTCCACGGTAGCGCGAACAATATTCGGCATTAACACATGGCAAAGCTCTAAACGTTCAGCAAAATTCGGTGCGTCTGGGGTCGGCATAAATGATAGTTTAACATACTTCACTTAATTTGTCCATAGTATTGGTGCCGTTTGTTATACTTAAGCTATGCAAAAGATAGCCACCCGCGTCTTTGTCTACTCATCACTCCTCTTCAGCGTACTGGGCATCATTATTGTCATCACTCAGCCCAGGGGAAGCAATGCTCTGACTAAGCTGTTCATGATCAATGTCTTGATCATATTAACTTCTTTCGCACTCAGCGTCGCCGGCAAGTATCTCAAAGATAAATAACTGACAGTAGCCGCTCTTTCAAAGGAGTACAATGAGAGTGTGCACAAGCATAAGGACGGCCGACAGGTAACTGTCTCGACCAAGATCACCATCAATGCTCCTCGAGAACTCGTCTTTGAGTACCTGACCAATTTGAAATACTACTATCTGTGGAACCCGCAAATTCAACGCATTTCCAGCAAAGAACGGCTTAGGCTGGGCAGCACATTCGAGACAGAAAGCCTGGTGATGGGCACCAAGATCAAAGCGACCAACGTTGTCACCGGCTTCGTGCTGCCTAAGGCATTTGGCCTCGAGAACAGTTTGGGGGTAGTGGCCTACCAAGCAAAATTCCGCTTGAACCAAAGAGCCCATTCCACTGAAGTTAAACTAACAACCAAGCTATCCACCGACAGTAAGGTCTTCGTCTTTACGCTGCCAATTATGAAGAAACTGGCTCTACGTGAACTGCGGACAGATTTGCAGGCGCTCAAAATAGCCGTCGAAGACCGGCTGGAATAATTTGTTACAATAACTAGCAATGGCGAAGACAAAGAAACACGCTTGGACTGTCGCGACAGTTTTGCCTTGGCTGCTGATTATCGGCGGTATCATCGGTATGCTTTGTGCCGCTATTCTAACGGCCGACAAAGTGGCACTTATTCAACATCCGCACCAGCATTTGAACTGCGACCTCAACCCGATCGTTGCTTGCGGCTCGGTCATCGTCACCAAACAAGCCTCGGCCTTTGGCTTTATGAATACCTTCATAGGCATCGCCGGCTTCGCGGGCGTTGCTACCATCGGCGCGGCAATGCTGGCTGGCGCTAGTTTTAAGCGCTGGTTCTGGCGCTGGTTCCAGGCTGGCGTGCTATTTGGCGTAGGTTTTGTGACTTGGCTGCAATTCGAGACTATTTACCGCATCCACGCGCTGTGCCCATATTGCATGGTCGTCTGGTCGGTGATGATCCCAATCTTCATTTACACTACCGTTCACAACTTGCGCCAAGGCAACATTCCAACACCGAAGAAATTGAAGAAGTTGGTCGCCTTTGTCGACAAACATCACGCTGACGTGCTGATCGGCTGGTACCTACTCATCTTTTTGGCAATCTTGACGCATTTTTGGTACTACTGGAAAACAGTCATCTAGAACTTGATGCGAATCCGCGAATAACGGATAATGAACTTAATGAAAGAATCTGCGGGTATTGCTTTATTGTCGGTTTACGACAAAACGGGAATTGTTGAGTTCGCCAAAGGTCTAGTCGACCTCGGCTGGCAAGTCTACGCTTCTGGCGGCACGGCCAAAGCGCTGATCGACGGTGGCGTGACTGCTTACGACGTCTCAGACCTAGTTGGCGGTTCGGCCATTCTCGGCCACCGCGTCGTAACGTTGTCGCGCGAAATTTCAGCGGGACTTTTGGCTGATAAAAATAGCCAAGACGATGTCGCTGAAATGCAAAAACTTGGCTTGCCAATTATTGATTTGGTTTGCGTTGATCTGTATCCAATCGAAGAAGCCATCGCCAAGGAAGGTAGCACCAAGGCTGACGTGATTCTACAAACCGACATTGGCGGCCCGACGATGTTACGTTCGGCGGCCAAAGGCAATCGCATCGTTGTTTCCAATCCTACTCAGCGACAAGATGTTCTGGATTGGCTAAAGTCTGGCAAGCCTGACGAACAAGCCATGCTCGACAAACTCTGCGCCGCAGCCGAATATGAATGCGCCCGCTACATTACCGCTTCAGCCAGATATTTGGGCGGCACAAATGTCACCGGCCTCGTCGCCAAACTCGAAAGCCCAACTAAGTACGGCGAAAACCCACAGCAAGCCGAAGCCGGCTTTTACGCCGACAACCGCGTGGCTGTCGATCCGCTTGGACTCGATCAGTTTGAACACGTGCAGGGCATGGAGCGCAGCTTCGTTAATATGACAGACATTGACCGTTTGCTGCAGACGGTTACGCACATCGCGGCAGGACTCGAAGTCAACTTCGGCAAAGTGCCATTCATTGCTGTCGGCGTAAAGCACGGCAATGCTTGCGGTGCCGGTGTAGCAGACACGCCGGTTGAAGCAGTGAAGAAGATGCTAGAGGGCGACACCCGCGCAATCTTTGGCGGCGTCGTTATGATCAACTCGGCAATTGATAAAGACGTAGCGGAAGCACTGATGCATTACGCCATGGAAGGCGACCAGAACCGCCTGCTCGATGGTGTCGTAGGATCAGGCGTCACCGATGAGGCATTGGAACTACTTAGCCGTAATAAACTGCGTGTAGTCGTTAACCAAGCTCTGGCCCACCTAGATACTGATTCACTGGATCGAACTCGACGCCTGCGACCTGTCCGCGGCGGCACGCTAGAACAGCCCAATTACGACTTCGTGCTCGACACCAAAGCTGACGATATACAGCAGCACGGCGAACTCACAGATCAGCAAAAGCAAGATCTCGTCCTCGGCTGGGCGATTGGCTCCACATCCAATAGCAACACGATTACTCTCGTCAAAAACGGTCAGCTGATCGGCAATGGTGTCGGTCAACAAGACCGCGTTGGTGCTGGACAGCTCGCACTAACTCGCACGACAATTGAGTTGCCAGAGCTGGAAGAGCAGGGCGACAAACTTGTCCTGAAAGTTACGCTAGATAAAACAAAGCTCGATGGCGCATCCGCCTACGGCGATAGCTTCTTCCCATTCCCGGATAGTCCAGGCTTGCTTGCCAAAGCCGGGGTTAAAGCCATCCTAGCATCCAGCGGCTCCGTAGCTGATGAAACAGTTATCAAGTCTCTCACCGATCAAGGCGTCTCACTCTTACTCGTACCCGACAAAGTCGGCCGCGGCTTCTATTTACACTAGAATAGAGTGCTACAATGCAACTATGAAAAAACTATTAGTGTTGGAAGTTATAAGTTTCATATTGTTTGCGAGTGGATTTTTGGGTTTGCTTGAGTGGTTCTTGTCTGGAAATGTCACCAGAGCAAATGTTATTCAGTGGATTATTCAAGTGATAATCTTCTTGCCACTTTCAATCTATTTAGACAAGCGAAGAGATGCAATGACAGCTAAAAAGAAAACAAAATGAATTTGTTGCAAGTACGGAAAATGATGAAAGTTCGGCGTCAGCTAGCCCAGGGTAAACTAACTATGGAACAGGCTGAGATACAGGCAAAGCCCTTCTTAGATAAAATGAATGCTCAGGCTGCAAAAAATGCTCAAGAAAAGGACGAGAGTTATACTCCGCTCACACTTTCTCAATTCTTAGCAGTTTGGCTTGAAGTAGAAAAACGCCAGTAATTATCTGTTCGCGAAACTACTGATTAACCCAGAAATCGTGGATTTGGCGGGCTTTTACAGCTGCTAGACCAGTGTAATTCTTCTCTGGGTTTTCGAGGATCTTCTTTTCGCTATCTGTGAATTTGCCAAAGTAGTCGGCGATGGATTCGTCAGTACTGGCACCTTCATATAATGAGCGTCCGGCTTCTTGGGCTTCGTGGGCGATCTTCTTCGAAGTTTCGTGCGCGGTGGTGTGGCCATACTTTTCGAGCAATAGATACAATGGCTCGGCTGCAATGGCGCCGCCAGTAAGGTAGAGGTTCTTTTCCATTTGCTCGGCGTCGACTTCCAGCTTGCCCATGACTTCATTGAGCCGCTTAGCCATGCTGGCGACGAGAGCAACCATAACCCCGTAAAAGCGAGCTGAGGCTGAGTCAGTTAAATCGCGTTGGTGTTCGCTGACAATGTTCAGCTGAGCGTTCAGTAGCTGTGCATTGACTTGCTTGCTCATGCTGATGACGTTTTCAAAATTCCAAGGGTTTCTTTTGTGCGCCATGGTGGAACTTCCAGTTTGGCCTTCTTCAAACTTCTCACGGACTTCAGCAATCTCACTTCGCTGCAAGTTTCGCATGTCGTGCGATAGGTTTGCCATGATGTTGGCACTAGTAGCTAGCTCGTCCAGGAAACGGACAATATTCTCAGCCGGGACGATTTGTTTGCTGTAGGCAGCTGGCTCGAGCCCGACTTTAGAGAGGACTTGCTTCTCAAATTCTAAGGGATCATCGACGAAGATACTCAGCGCGTTATAAGAGCCAGTAGCGCCGGAGAATTTGCCTTTGAGCTTGCCAGACAGAACTTCCAGCGACTTGATGCTTTCGCCAATCCTCTGTACATATTCAGCAGTCAGGAAACCAAAAGTAATCGGCACGGCATGCTGGCCATGAGTTCGCCCAACTTGCACGGTTTCAGCATAACGGTCGGTTAGTTCCAGCAATGTAGATTGCAAAGCTTTGAGGCGAGGAATAACCAGTTCATGGGCGGTAGTTCGCAGCTGCAAAGCCATAGCGGTGCTGACGATGTCATAGCTCGTAGCACCAAAGTGCACGAAGGGTTTGGCGTCGTCATTCAGGTGAGCTTTGATGACGTTCACGACGGCTTTGACGTCGTGCTTGGTGGTCTTTTCTTCTTCGGCGGCGGCTTCGGCAGTGACGTGAGTTGCAGCTTCACAGATTGCATCGGCGATCTCGTGACTGCAAACGCCAAAGTCGGCTAGAGTCTGAGCCAACGCGCCTTCTATGTAAGCTTGGAAGGCAATGCGGCTGCGTTCGCTCAAATAAGTGGCGATCTCTGTGTCGTAATAGCGTCCATCCAACGGGTCTATTGAGCTGTAGTCAACATTGGCATCGACCATTGGTAGCTTTATAGGATTCATGAGGCACCACCTTTCTGTAGATAATTATCGACGTTTTTCTGAATTCGGGCAAGCGGATCACCATCGTCGGCTTTGACGAACTTATTGCCAGTCATTTGCTCGTAGAGCTCAATGTAGCGGTCAGAAATCATCGTAACGGTCTCATCACTCAGTTCTGGCATAGTCTGGCCAGGTTCATTCATGAAGTTTTGAGCGATCAGCCACTCACGGAAAAACTCCTTCGACAGATGCTTGGGCTTTTCGTCAGATTTGCCCGAAACGAAGGCGTCATAGCCATCGGCATAAAAGTAGCGTGAGCTGTCAGGAGTGTGGATCTCGTCGATCAAAATCAACTTGCCGTCATGTCGGCCAAATTCGTATTTGGTGTCGGCCAAAACCAAGCCGCGTGCTTGGGCCATTTCCTGGCCACGCTTAAAGAGTGCCCGCATGTAGGTTTTGAGCTGCTCCCACTCTTCGGGTGTCGCCAAACCTCGTTCGAGTATTTCGGCTTCAGTAATGTCCTCATCGTGGCCTTCGCTAGCTTTGCTGGTCGGCGTGATGATTGGTTCGGGAAAAGCGTCAAATTCTTTCAGCCTGTCTGGCATGGCAGCGCCACAAAGTTCGCGCTTGCCCTCAGAATATTCACGCCAAGCATGGCCTACTAAAACGCCACGGATGACTAGCTCGATCTTCACAGGGTCAGCTTTGATGCCAATACTAGCGTTTGGATCTGGCACAGCTTCTAGCCAGTTCGTTACAACGTCTTGTGTAGCCTGCAGAAAATGTTCGGCTAGCTGGTTTAAGACTTGGCCTTTATATGGAATCTGTCGAGGGAAAACGACGTCAAAGGCAGAGATGCGGTCGGTGGCTATCATCAATAGTTTGTCACCAAGATCATAAACGTCGCGAACTTTGCCATGATACAGCCCGACTTGGCCTGGAAATTTAAAATCTGTCGTCGAGATGGCGGCATTACCCATTACCTCTATTGTACGGTAAAATAGTCCCATGCAGCAAACAGATACAGCTATCAAGACGATCGGCATAGTCGGGGGCGGCCAGCTGGGCCGGATGCTCACCGAAGCCGCTATCCCGATGGGATTTAAAGTCATAGTCGTAGACCCTGGCGCTAACTGCCCGGCTGCGCAGGTCGGAGCAGAGCAGATCGTGGCGCCACTTCATGACGAAGCAGCTCTCGGCCAACTAGCTGCTGACGCTGACGTCATCACCATCGAGATCGAACACGTTGATACCAAACTACTAAGCGAAATCAATGAATTCGGCAAACCCGTCCACCCAGCTCCGGCCACTATCGCTATGATCCAGGACAAATATTTGCAAAAACATTTCCTCCATAATGCCGGCATTCCGGTGGCTGATTTTGTAGAGATAACAGATGGGTCTTCAGCACAGCAGGCGCTCAAAGATTTTGGCGGCAAGATGCTGCTCAAGACGCGCTTCGGCGCATATGACGGCCGCGGCAATATGTTCGTCGAATCAGAAGAAGATCTGGAAAATGGACTGAAGTTTTTCACCGGCCAGCCGCTGTATGCTGAAAAGTTTGTGCCATTTACCAAAGAACTAGCAGTGATGGTTGCTCGCAGCACGACCGGCGAAACGGCAGTTTACCCAGTAGTCGAAACTATCCAAGAACGAAATATTTGCTTGGAAGTTCTAGCGCCTGCACCAGTTGAAAAAGACGTCAAAAAGCAGGCTGAGAAATTAGCACTTGATGTCGTAAGTCAATTGGAAGGCGCTGGCGTTTATGGCATAGAAATGTTCCTAACTGAAGATGGTAGAGTGTTGGCGAACGAAATCGCGCCGCGCGTTCATAACTCCGGCCACTTCACAATTGAAGGCTGTGAGACTTCACAGTTCGAACAGCATATCCGCGCAATTACTAGCATGCCGCTAGGATCGACCAAATTAGTAGCGCCGGCCGCCGTGATGGTCAACATCCTCGGTGACCGCGACGGTCCGACAGAAATTGACGGCTTAGGCGAAGCACAATCCAATGGCGCCGCGATTCATTTATATGGCAAATCCCCCACCAAAGTTGATAGAAAGATGGGTCACATCACAGTTACTGGCGATGATCTGCAAAAAGTTCGTAAAGCGGCCGAAGCCGCCCGAAAGGCAATTACGGTATAATTACTGTCATGGACAATCCACTTGTAGGCATCATTATGGGCTCCGACTCCGACATGGAAGTTATGTCGGCTGCCGCCAAAACACTGGAAGAGTTCGGCGTTGCGCACGAAGTGCGCGTCGTTTCGGCTCACCGTACACCTGACGAAATGATCGAATATGCTAAGTCTGCCGCTGACCGGGGGCTGAAAGTTATCATCGCTGGTGCAGGTGGTTCGGCTCATTTACCAGGCATGACAGCTAGCTCAACTACACTGCCAGTCATTGCAATTCCGGTGAAAAAAGAAAATGCTGGCCACGAAGCCTTCTGGAGCAACATCAAAATGCCACCCGGCATTCCGCTGGCCACAATGCCAGAAAACGGCGCCCGAAATGGCGCTTTATTGGCGCTCCGCATTCTAGCCTTATCAGATTCCGAACTCGCCACTAAATACGCCGACTTTGTATCCAAACAAGCTGACGCCGTCAAAGAAATCGATGCCGCCATCCAAACCGAAGGTTGGGAATCAGTCCTTAGCTAGTAGGCGGTGGCCGATGCCCAATATCTTTGCGGTAGTGCATACCCTCGAAGCTGATTGACTTGATTGCTTCGTAAGCTTTAGCTAGCGCTTCATCCAAAGTTGTAGCTGTCGCCGTTACGTTCAGTACTCGGCCGCCAGCCGTCACCACTTGGCCGTCTTTAATTGTTGTGCCGGCATGGAAAACTACGATGCCGTCTTGGCTGGCAGCATCTTCGATGCCTTGAATCGGCAAGCCTTTTTGATAATCACCAGGGTAGCCACCAGACACTAGACAGACACAAACGGCAAACTCTGAAGTCCAATTAACGCTGCCGGGGTCGAGTTTGCCGTCGGCGCAGTCGCTGAGAATTTGGAATAAATCGCCATCCAAAAGGCGCATATAAACTTGGCATTCTGGGTCGCCAAAACGCGCATTAAATTCCAAAACTTCGATTGTGTTGCCTTCGATCATTAGCCCCGGATAGAGCAAGCCTTTGAAGGTGGCTCCGTCGGCTTTCAGCCCATTGATGGCCGGCTCGACAACTTTTGATTTGATTTCGCCCATGTGCCAGTCGCTGATCCAGTCAATGGGCGCAATGACGCCCATGCCGCCGG
>Ga0070682_100001294_pt1 | contig 14185 bp, 10 predicted proteins | sample KBSC63LmetaG_FD_64668 | JGI IMG/M metagenome (GOLD analysis project Ga0070682, IMG submission 64668) | Corn rhizosphere microbial communities from Kellogg Biological Station, Michigan, USA - KBS C6-3L metaG | ecosystem: Host-associated > Plants > Roots > Rhizosphere | place: USA: Michigan... | reverse complement strand
TATTTCGTGCTGCTGTCGAAAGCGAGATTCTTTAGCGTTCAGCTCACGATGACAGGCGTGGCTGTAATTATGTCGATCCTTATTGCTCACTTCTTTTTCCATGAGCAGATTACCTCGCTAAATATCGTAGGCGTATTTTTTGTACTGATAGGTATCATTTTTGTCACGCACTAGACTGCCTGTCAGCCTAGTGCGGGCAATGTCATGCGGCCCAGTTTTGCTATAATCGGCAAATGAAGGAGTTTAGCTTGCTACGTATCATTACGCCAAAATGGTACTTTCCAACCCTACTCATTATTATTTTGTTACTATTAACGGCTTTCCGGATTTCTGGCAGTTCGATCGGACCGTTTTATGACTACTATTTCACTGGCAAATCGAGCAGCGCACTGCTGGCCGGTAATGCGCGAGGGGTACGCACCGATGAATGGCTAGTAACAACTCAACTGACGATTGCTCAAGAGCGAGCTGGCTACCCAAGGTTTAATCACACCATTGGCGAAGGCAAGGACATGAGTTTGATCACTGATGTTCCATATAAAGAGTGGTCAATCAGCTTCAAGCCACAAAATCTAGCCTTTTTCGCTTTACCATTCGAAAACGCTTTTGCGTTTAAGTGGTGGTTTTTGCTGGTTGCGTTAATGCTTTCCATATACTGTCTTGCTCTTAGGTTCTTAACCGGCAAGCACAGGTATCTAAACGCAGCTCTAATTTCCATCATCGGGACATTAAATCCATTCGTATTTTGGTGGTATCAATCAGTCACTATCTTGTCGATGGCTTGGAGTTTCGTGATCATTCTACTTTGTATGCGAATTTTGGATCGGCTGCCACTTAGTTGGTTGCATGGTAAGCGCAAGTTACTCTGGAGCCAGATCATACTTGGCGGGGCTTTGGCTTACAGTATGGTTGCGTTTGCGTTCTTACTATATCCAGCTTTTCAAGTGCCGCTAGCAATTACATTTAGCCTGCTGTTACTTGGATACTTATTGAATCTGGTATGGGATCAGCATGTTCCGTGGAGCAAGCTCAAATCTTCATTGTTGGTAATGGTCAGCGCTCTCGTCGTAGCCGGTACTATCTTGGGTGCGTTTGTTTTTACCAGACTGGATGCAATCCATTCGATAACACATACCGTATATCCTGGAGCCCGTAGCATTGCGTCGGGTGGCGTTGAACCGCAACAGCTTAGTAATTTTATTGGTTTCAATCAGTATGAATTACTCGATGATAATATCCAGTCATCTGTGCCTGGCAATCAAAGCGAAGCTTCAACTTTCTTGGTGCTGTCTATTGTTTTCATTCTGCCGCTTGTCTGGTTCAGTTATTGGCACTACCGCAAAAGTCGTAAAATTGACTGGGTGGTCATCGGTATCTTGCTGGCAAACGTCATTTTGCTAGCTCACATGTTTGTGCCGCTCTTTTCGCCGCTAGCTAAGTTGTTGCTGCTGAGTGCCGTACCACAAATCAGGCTTTACATAGCCTTCGGTTTCCTGGGTACGCTTTCCGTCCTGTATACAGTCTTCCTGGCACAGAAATACCCAGCTGCCTTTAGTTTCAAAAGGCATGCTCCAGTGTACCTCTACGGCATATTACTATTTGGTGGTAATCTGGCTTTGGCGCTACTACTGAAGCGATATTATCCTAACTACTTCCTGATTGGCCACAAGTTTTTACTCGCCCTACTGGCTTACACGGTCGGACTAAGTCTCCTGCTTACTAAAAGAGCCGTCTATGGACTAGTGCTGCTCTCATTGCTGTCGCTAGCTTTGATTTATAAAGTGCAGCCTCTGTATCAGGGGCTTGGATTGGCCTATAACGGACCCGTGACGCAAGAGATTGATCGTTTATCCCAAAAAGACGCCGTCTGGGGAACCAATGGAAGCTATATCATAGAAAACTTACCATCTGCCGCCGGCGAGCAAAGCATTACTGGCACCGAGTTCTACCCTGACCTGTCTTTTTGGCATCATGTCGACAATGGTCGCAGCCAGGCTATTTACAATCGTTATGCGCACGTCATGTTGACTACATCGCAAACCGCACAGCTACATTTAGTTCAGGCTGATTTCTTTACCGCGAAGCTACAGTGCGGGAACTATGTTGAATCGCACGTCACGAATGTCCTAAGCACAGAACCTGTGCGCCTATCATGCTACAGACTCAGCGACACGATTAAATCATCCCAAGTTGGCACGATTTACTTCTATACACGCAATTAATCACTCGCTTTTGATTGGAAATTTAGGCTTGTTTCTTATATACTTTACTTGTCAGGTATAAAATAGACATATGGTCACGAACGCAACTAGAACGAGTCCGAAGCGTCCAACCACCTTCTGGCTGGTCGGGTTACTGTTAGTCGTAGTTGCCGTGGTTGCCGTTCTCGAACTAACCAACACAACTCACTTGTTCCACAAGGATTTGGGTTCTGGTGGTATTCCAAGCACCTCCCCAACTAAAACCACTAAGCCTGCAGTTAACAATACCAGCAGTACCAGCGACCAAACTAAAACTGCTGTCAACAACTCTGCCACTATTACTACCGGTGGTCCGCCACCGCAGGTTCCTACGGGTAATTTTGTGAGCAACCACCGTCCTGGCGGTTCTGCGCCTACCTCTGAAGCATCAACTTGCAATACTACTCCGGGGGCTGTCTGTTATATACAGTTTACAAAAGGCTCAATCACAAAAAAACTTGATGCCCAAACAACCGGTAAAGATGGTGGTGCTATCTGGTATTGGGATGTAAAAAGTGCAGGCCTCGAAGCTGGCTCATGGAAAGTTACGGCAGTTGCGACTCTAAATGGACAAACCCAGACCGCCGATGATGGCTTGGCTCTGGAGGTGCAGTAATATGCGCTGGAAATTAGGCAGGTTATTGGCTGTTTTAGTTGTGCTGGGTTTTGCACTATTGTCTGGTGCGGTGCCGGCTCATGCCGCGTCAAACAGTGATCTGATCGATGACCAGATTTTCGACGACAGCGGCAGCATGACTGCTGGGCAAATTGATAGCTGGCTCAACGCAAACTTCCCGAATAGCTGTATTAGTACAAATAGTGGTTTTTCGGCGTCAGATCCAACAGGCTATACACCAACTTCCAGCAACCCTGATGGCACATATTCTTATGGCGGAGCCGTTTCGGCTGGCACGGTAATTGCCCATGCTGCTGTAGCTCATCAGATAAGCCCACAGGTCTTGCTTACCAAGCTAGAAAATGAAGAAACCTTAGTATCTGGTAGCGCCGGATGTCCGGATTGGCGCTTGGCTAGTGCTGTAGGTTACGCCTGCACTGATTCTGACACCGCGTCTCATACCTACACTTATCCAAGTGGTGGTTTGGCCACACCTCTCTATTATCGCAATGGCACGCCTGTTAATTCGATCACTGATTCATGTGTAAATCATGGTTATTTTGCAGGCTTTTCCGAGCAGGTCGTTCACGCCGCCTGGCTATTGTCTTGGTCACGGCACCACTCAGAAGGACAAACCAGTTGGGCGGCAATTACTGGCAATTGGAATCATTGTGACGACAACGCAACTTGTGCTGCTAATTTGAATGTCCCTTCTTCGTGGGCTTGCTATTCACATCTGATGACTCAAGGTAACTACAAGCGTTGCCCTACCGATAGCCAGACGGTGTATTACGATGGCTACGCGACAATTGATGGGCAGAGTATTCATATGGACACTGGAGCTACCGCTGCCCTGTATGTCTACACGCCGCATTTTCAGAGCTTTGATACCATCTGGTCCCAGTGGTTTGGTTCGCCGACTGGCACAATTCTGTTGCAAGCACCGCAAAGTCCAGCTGTATATCTGATATCTGGCACAACCCGCTATGGCATTCCGAGCGCTCTGGTTATGCAAGCCTACGGCTTTGACAAAATCAGCGTGACACCAGTCAGCAATGCTTATATGAACTCGTTGACCGACGGCGGTACGCTCGGCACAACCTTTACGCTGACGGGAAGTAGCGCTGTGTATATGGCCGACAACGGCTACCGATTTGGTTTTGCTTCTGTGCAGCAATGCACCGATTGGGGCAAGCCAAATTGTATCTCGGATGCAAAAGCTCTTGATCCGCCAGTCTTCAACCGTCTACTTAACTGGGGAGCTATTAGGCCGCTAATGTTACATGGGTCGACTGTTTACTTGATGCAAGGTGGTCAGCGTAAAGCATTTTTGAGCGGCACTGCCATGACTGAACATGGCTATAGCTCGAGCGATATTACGCCTATAACTAACTCGCTCAACTCTGACATTCCGGTGGGTTATTCGTTCCCACAGAACAATAGCCTGGTCAAATTTACGGCTCGAACATCTATCTATCTGTATAAGGACGGTAACTTCTATCAGATGGCTACCTACAACGCATTCCGTGGTTGGTGGCCAGCTAATACTCCTGTGTTTGATGACGCCGCTTCGCTCTATAACAGTCAGCCGCCGACCGTTACGGCCATGCTCACGCAGTTCGTGTCTGATTCCAACAGCAAGAAGTACGTGCTGGCTGAAGGTAAAAAGTATGACGTTACCGCGGTATCGACTGACTGGCCAGCGCAAATGGACGCCAGTGCACTGCAGAGTAATTTGAATGCTTTGCCGACTGCTGGCACTCTGACTAGCGCCTCTGCAGAGCAATTACCTTCAGGCTTTATGTTCCGGGTGCAGTCTCAAAAAATCCGTCCGTTTAACAGCCTTTACGACTTCTTTGCCAGCGGGCTAAGCGCAGCCAACGTAGTCACTCTACCCAGCTCAGCATTATCATCTTTGACGCCTGGAACCGTAATTTTCGGCGATGGCAGCGGTTCACTGTTTAAAGCCAATGGGGCTAATACAATTCATATCGTCAACCTGGGTGGTGTCAGCTGTACACTGGGCACGCTATCGCAGTTATCACAGTTCAGGTTTAGCGGCTCGGCTACCATGCTTGATAGTACTTCGGCGGCTCAGTTCACATCTGGCCCTGTACTTTCAAGCTTAATACTCGACAAGAATGGCAACTTCATCGTCGTTAACGGCGGCATGCGCACCGCTTTCCCGACGACTTCTCTCCATACTGATTGGGGCATTACTAAGTCCGATCTTTGCGGCTTCTCGGGCTACTACCTGAGTACACTCACAAACAGCAACCAAAGTGTTGGTCATTTTGGTCGCGCACCTAACGGCGTCATTTATTACGGCCAGGGCGGCCAGAAGCATGTGCTTAGCTGGGCTAAGTTCCAGTCGCTCGGAGGAACAAGCTCTAATACCATTGATTTGCCATTCGATGTAATCAACATGGCACCGACCGGCGCAGCGATGAATTAATGTCCAGTATCTGTTAACATAGTACTAATGGTGACACAGACAGACGGGCAAAACGTTTTAGATATTTCAGTAATCATCCCTTTTAAGGACAAAGCAGCTATGACACTGGACTGTGTGCACTCGCTGTTGGAATTTGGACCGGGGGTGAGTGAGATTTTGCTAGTGAGTAACAATTCTTCCGCTGATGAACTAGCCAAAGTTCGGACTGGTGTAGCTGAAGTTTCCAGCGCAAAAATCTTGGAGTATAACCATCCGTTCAACTACCAAAAGATCAACAACTGGGCTGTGAAGCAATCAACCGGCAAAGTGTTGATGTTCCTAAATAATGACACTGAACTCCGACCAAAATCACGCGGTCTTGTGGAACGTATGTATGAGAAGGCTCTGTCTGACTCTGTTGGCACCGTTGGCTGCCTGTTGCTATTTGGCGGTGAGAAAACCATCCAACATGCAGGTGTATATCTGCTGCCTGGAGGCCAGGCCGATCATCTCTACATCGCCAAAAAGTATGCCAAAGCGCTGGGGGAAGCTGGTAGCGCAGAATTTCCATACGACATCAGAAAGGATCGGCCGCTGTCGGCTGTGACTGGCGCGGTACAGCTGCTGGAACGAAAGAAATTTGATGCCGTCGATGGTTTTGACGAGAAGTTTATCATTTGCGGCGGTGATGTGGACCTATGTCTGAGGCTGAATCGCAAGGGTTTCCAAACCTGGTACATTGGCGGCGGCTACATTTTGCACAAAGAAAGCCAGTCTCGCAAATTCACGCCGATTCCCTACAACGACTTTTATTGCTCCTACCTGAGCTACATTAAGGGTTTGGACTTAGAGCTTGGCGATCCTTTCTTGCCAAAAATTACTGAAGGCATGAGGGCAACCTAAGATGCGATCTTCGTCAAAGCGCCTAGCCATTCGTGGTATCCGAAAAGGCTCACACGTTGCAAACCGCGTGCTTTCGAAAACGCACCGCTTCACAAAGCGTGTTGAAAACAAAGCCACACGCATACTAGACGGCACCGACTTCTCTGTTAAATTGCACGACACAGCACCGCTAGAAAAGATTTATTATAGCGAGCTGAAGCCAGTCTTGCCGATCAATCCGGCTTTGCCGAAACTTGGTCAAAAGGCTTCCGTTGTCCTTTTTCTGCCATCTCTGCAGAACAGCTCGTTCTTTGGCGGCACCGCCACCGCACTCATCGTCGCCGGACGACTGGCCGAGATGAAGAAAATGCCGCTATCCGTCGTGCAAACATTGCAGACCGGCCAGCCTGGTGACTTGGCTGCCTTTTTTGCCAATGAAGGCATTGGACTCACTGCTGATGACATCACCGTTAGCAGTGTTGCCGAACGCGCATACAACTTCTATGGCTATCTGCCGATGCATCAGGACGACATTTTTGTAGCCTCAGCCTGGTGGGACGCTTACCTGATAGATAAATTGCCGCTCAATAAGAAATTCATCTATCTGGTGCAAGATTTTGAGCCAATTTTCTATAACAATAGCGATCAATATGTACTAGCTGAGTCGACGTACAAAATGGACAGCTATATTCCGCTGTGTAACACAAAGCTGATGTATGAATTTATGCGTGAGCGAAAATACCCAGCTTTTCTGGACGAGCAAGCTGACTACTTCGAACCAGCTGTTTCGCGTGCCGCAACTGGACTGGTGACCGAGAAGTCTGCTGGCGAGAAAAAGCGCCTGCTGCTCTATGGCCGGCCAAGCGTACACCGCAACCTGTTCTTTACCGCTCTAGAGGCAATTGAATACAGCTTCAAGGCGGACTTCCTCAATAAAAACGAGTGGGAACTATATGTCGCTGGACAAGATAATCTGCCGAACATTAAGCTCACTAACGGCATGGTGGTTACAAACCTCGGCAAAATGTTGATGGACGACTATGTGAAGTTCAGCAAGACTGTCGACCTGGCGCTTTCGCCAATGATGGCACCGCATCCGAACTACCCAACTCTGGAATTTGCTTCAATCGGCAGCGCTGTCGTGACAACCAAATACGCCAACAAGACTGACCTCAGCAATTATTCAAAGAACATCGTTCTGTCGGAGATTGACGTCGAATCGCTAGCCGGTGCAATTAAACTAGCTGCAGAAATGTCTGCAGAGGCACGCCTGAAGAATGTTGCTAGCAATAGCATTGAGGGCGACTGGCACGATAGTCTAGACACCAAACTCGAAAGCTTGCTCAAATCTTTGGACGCTTCCGAAAAGAGTAGCTAACCTACTTTTGGCGCTTGATAGCTCGGTATGGCGCGGTAGCTTTGCGGCCGAGTTTGTATGATTTCGAGTTCAGAATATCCAAGTATTGCTGTTCTAGCTCAGTAATCCTTTCCTGTTGCAGAATCAGCTGCTCTGATTGGCGAGCAAGATGCTTTGATTGTTCAGTAATAAATTTATAAAAGGCGGTGGGATCTGGTGTGATTACTCTTTTGCCGATGTTTTTGGCGATTTGTTCTACTAAAGGATGCTTTTTAGCTTTGTCTTCCCCGAAAATGTAGTCCGCAATTTTTACAAACGAATAAGCATCGTCCCATTTATATAGTCCGGCAGCATAATCTTCGCCTAGATAGTGGAGGATTATTATTTGTGCGCTATCTCTAGCAGAATCGTCTTTGTTGTAGTCGCTAGTAACAGCCCAGTAGAAATCAACCAGGACTAAACGGCCGCCCACCACCATGAAGTTTCTTGGTGTCAAGTCACGGTGCATGATTTTTAAGTCCCATAAAACTTTGGAAATCTCATATAAATCGTCCAGGAAGGCTTCTTTTTCTTTTTCGGAAGCGTCTTTTTGCTTTAGGTATTTGTCTAAATCAGTGCCTGTGTTCCACCGAGCTACAAAATAATTCGGGTCGCCTTTGTGAAAGTCTACTGGCTCGATAAAGTGTTTTTTGTCTTTGGCGTAGACTGCTTTTGAAAATTGAAACTCGCTGCTGTAGTCATGATCACCGGATTTTACAAAGAAGGTTTCACTGCCTCTCTTGGCTTTGTAGTATCGTCCTTTATCCTGGTTGCGTGAATTACCCAATACTTCGACAGAATCAAACTTAAATATCTGTTTAAGCTGGGTTGATTTCATGTCTTCTTCATATTCTAAGCGGATTTCTTCTCGCGCCGCTGTTCTCTTTTTACTATGCTTTAGTGAGGTATTGCTGCCGTCCATTCTGTAGTGTAGCAAGACATCCGGCAGGTTGTGTGCGTCGGTGACTAGGGCCAGTCGTGTTACCAAGCGGTAGCTGGCGGCCGGGAAAAACTTCTTTTCGTACCTTATATTATGCTTATTAAGAACTGATTTGCGGATCATCGCCGAAGTGTGTGAAACGCAGCTAGTTTTTGCAAGTTCTAGCTTTATCTCATTATCTTCAACCGGGTTATTACTGATCCAGTTTGTTTCTCCAAAGACTTTGAACTGCGCACTTACGAGTCCAACCTTGGGGTGCTTGTCTAGATAGTCCACTTCTTTTTGTAGGCGATTCGGCAAAGAAATGTCGTCGTGATCAAAGATAGCCAAATATTCTCCACGGGCTTGGTCAATTAATTTGTTGGTGCTCTCTTCAAGACCGAGGTTATTAGGATTTTTTAGGTAGATTATGCGTTGGTCGTCATAGGACTTAACTATTTTGTCTAGCTCGTGGTTATCAGGTGAATCGTTGATTATTAAATATTCAAAATCTGAAAAAGTTTGTGACAGTATGCTATTTATTGCTTCTTTTAAATGGTCAGAGGGGGTGTTGTACAGAGGCATTAAAACCGAAACTTTAGGCGGTTTCATAATTTCTCCAGTTTTACATCCTCATGCGGCTTCCATAGCAGATCCCATCCCAGAGAGTTCCGGCTGGGAATTTCAAACTGTGCGATTTCGTCGAATATGGCGTAGTTCTGCGTCCGGTTGTGGTTTTTTACTCTCACCCCAACTGTAAATTCACCAACTGGAAAAACGTTTTGTAGTTTTACAACTAGTTTGTAGGCATCGCCCGCATTGAAGTTGATGTTTTTGCCCAATTTGTCATCTGAGATCCAGCGATATACTTGCTCGCCGGTATCACTATTAATACCAAACGTGACTACTGTGTCCTCGAGCGCTACTTTTGATTTGAAGCTAACTGCAAATTGGAGTTCGTTGCCTTGATTTTCGAAATCTACTTTGCAACTTAATGAGTTGTTCGAAACTGTATCGCCAGATTTGTGCTGCTTTTCTTCTGCTGCCATAAACAGCTCTTGGTACTTTTGGGCAACTTCACTCGTTTTACCGATATGAACAATGTCACCTTCTTCGATCATCATCGCTCTGGTGCAGAACTGCTGGACATAGTCCATGCTGTGTGTCACCAGGATGACGGTTTTTTTCTCGCGCTTTAGTTCTGCAAAATACTTGTAGCATTTTTTTTGGAAGGCCTCGTCACCAACTGCTAGTACTTCGTCTAGCACTAGTATGTCGGTGTTGGCACGGATGGCGATGGAAAAAGCCAAACGAACTTGCATACCGGAGGAATAATTCTTGAGCTTTTGATCCATGAATCGTTCCAGCTCGGCGAACTCTACAATCTCGTTGTACATGGCGTTCATTTCTGCACGGCTAAAACCAAGTAAGGCGCCGTTCAGGAAGACGTTTTCGCGACCACTTAGTTCTGGATTGAAACCAACGCCGAGTTCAATGAAAGGGGTTAGCTTACCATTAACAGTTATGTTGCCTTTGCTGGGTGTATAAATGCCGGCGAGCAGTTTCAGTAGTGTGCTTTTGCCGCTGCCGTTGCGACCAACGATGCCAAAGAATTCGCCTTTTTTGATCTCAAAAGACACATCACTGAGTACTTTTTGCTTCTCATACCCACGTTTGTGGAAATTAATTAGGGTGCTCTTCAGCGAAGTTTGTTTCTCGTGGGGCAGCCGAAAGGTCTTGCTAACATGATCAACTTTTATGGCTATATCGTCGCTCATTAGATGTTCTCCGCGAAGTATTTGGATTCTTTACGGAAGTAGATGATGCCCCCGATGAAAACCAGAATTACGATGGCGAAAGGCGCTAGGTCGTGCCATCCACCATTGAATACCTTTGATGTCGTGATAACCAACGGGCTGTGTGTAACGGTCGCATATCTGGAGTCCTGGATGGCTTGAGCCATTGGATTAAGCAATACGATTTTGTGAAACTTCTCTGGCACAAGCGACAGCGAAAATAAAATTGGTGTTAGGTAAAATCCAGCTTGCAGGATAACTTCCCAGATAAAACTAATGTCCCGATATTTCACGAAAGCTGCCGATAGGAACAGTGAACAGCCGAGCGCGAATATGTAAACTTCTATCAGGTAGAGGAAAAGTAGAGGAAAAGTATTAAGTAATTCGACATGATTCCAGAACATAAAAATCGCAACTACTATGAGGTTCAGGCCAAGGCTTATCAGGGCTGAAATGCTGCTACTGAACACAATCATCCAGCGAGGAATGCTGATTTTGCGGATCAAATCGCCTCTGGCAACAATGGATGCCAGGCTTTGGTTCGTCATTTCTGTAAAGAAGTTCCAGATGACGATGCCGAGCAGCAGGTAAACTGGGAAGTGCGGGATTCCGCGCCCAGAGTTCAGTACTTTTACAAAGACAGCGTACAGGATGACAAACAGGAGCAGCGGGCGCAATAAAGACCAAGCGTAGCCCAATACCGAGCCCTGGTAGCGCAGCTTGAAATCAGTGCGAACTAGTTCGCTGAGCAGTGCTCGGTTCTGCTTGGAAAGGAGACGTTTTAACATAAAATACTTCGGTAATTATAGAGGAAATGTATACTTAAATAAACCATGGCAAACCACCAACCAGTCGTAGTTGTCCCTAATTGGAACGGCGAGCAGGATCTTGCTGCATGCTTGGATTCAGTGCTGAGCCAATCCGTCAAAGCGCATATCATTGTCGTCGACAACGGATCGGTGGATGGTTCGGTCAAATTGATCGAAGAAAAGTACCCAGATATTGAATTGATCAAACACGCGAAAAATCTTGGCTACGCGGGCGGTGTGAACGCCGGCTTCCGTCGAGCGATAGAGCTTGGTGCCAAATACGCCGCGCCTTTCAACAACGATGCCGTGGCTGATAAAGATTGGTTGAAGCATCTGGTGGATTTCCTAGATGAAAATGAATCTTATGGAATCGCGACCTGCAAAGTTATAAGCGCCGATGGCAAGTTTCTCGACAGCACGGGCGACTTGTACACGACCTGGGGGTTGCCCTACCCGCGCGGTCGCGGCGAAACCGACCTGGACAAGTATGACGACGAAACAGAAGTCTTTGGTGCCAGCGGCGCGGCTAGCCTTTACCGTGTTGAAATGCTTGAGGAGATCGGTCTGTTTGATGAAGACTTTTTTGCTTATTACGAAGATGTGGATCTGAGTTTTCGCGCTCAGTTGGCTGGTTGGAAGGTAGCTTTTGTGCCCAAGTCTCAAGTTTTTCACAAAATCGGTGGCACAAGCTCACGAATACGCGGTTTCACGGCTTACCAAACGCTAAAGAACCCGCCGATGTTGCTGCTAAAGAATGTGCCCCGCAAATATTTTTGGTATGCCACACGGCGAAATCTTGTGGCTCAGGTGACTTTCTTCATCAGTGCCGCTCTCCGTGGCCATCTGTGGTCGGCCGTTAAGGGCAAAACTGTCTGCATCTCGCTTTTTTTTAAGAACTTGCGCAAACGAAAGCAAATCCAGAGTACCAAAAAGGTCAGCGACGAGTACATTTGGTCGATGTTAGTACACGACTTGCCGCCAAACGCAGCAAAATTGCGCGCCTTCCGCGGCTTTTTCTGGAAACTAAGGGGCAAATCTTGAGCCACATTGTCATTGATGCCCGCGAATGGTCGACGACGACCGGGCGGTACGTGCGCAATCTTGTCTGGGGACTGGAAAAGATTGACAAGGAAAACAATTATTCCATCTTGCTCTACCCAAAGGATATGGATAGCTACAAGCCGGCGAATGAGCGCTTCACCAAGGTCGAATGTAACCACAAAGAGTTCACGCTGGATGAGCAAACTGGGCTGAAAAAACAGATTGAATCGCTGAAGCCCGACCTAGTCCACTTCCCGATGGTGCAGCAGCCGGCGTTTTATAAAGGCAAAGTCGTGACGACGATGAACGACCTGACGACGACACGGTTCCGCAACCCGACCAAGAATATGCTGGCTTACATTCTGAAACAGCAGGTTTACAAGTGGCTGAACAAACGCGTGGCTCGAAAGTCTAACGCGCTGATCGCATACTCGCAGTTTGTGAAAGACGACGTCGCCAAATTTGCACACGTAAATCCACAGAAAATTACAGTCATCAATCTGGCCGCGGACAAGATCGAAGATGCTGATGAACCTATAAAAGATCTTGAGGGCAAGCAGTTCATAATGTATATAGGCCGGCCGCTACCGCACAAGAATTTGCCACGGCTAGTTGAAGCTTTCGTGAAACTGAAAGCTGATCATCCAGATCTGTTGTTAGTGCTGGCTGGCAAGCTTGACGAAAATTACCAACTTATCCAAAAGTCCGTGGAAGCGCAAGGCATTGAAGGCGTGGTTTTCACAGACCGTGTCAGTGAAGGACAGTTGCGGTGGCTGTACGAAAACACCGCAGCCTACGTCTTCCCTAGTCTCAGCGAAGGCTTTGGCCTGCCCGGATTGGAGGCTATGGCCGCTGGCGCGCCGGTAGCTTCATCTAACGCGACTTGCCTCCCGGAAATCTATGGTGAGGCAGCTTCATACTTTGACCCCCGAGATGTGCGCGACATGACTTACGCTATCAACGACATTCTCATCGACCCGTTATTGAAAGAGGATTTCACCGAAAAGGGCCGTAAACAAGTCAAAAAGTACTCTTGGCAAAAGTGCGCCGAACAAACCCTCGAAGTCTACAAAAAAGTTTTAGGCTAGTAGTGCATTGATTCAATAACGAGTTTGGCAAGAATTCTTGAAGTAGTGCTAAGCCTTGTATCCGGTGCTACACTTATGGTGGTTGTGAAAACAAACAAACATTATAAAAACTTGGATGGCCTGCGTGGTTTGGCCGCTCTGTGCGTCGTAGCTCTACATTATGCGTCAGCTTTTGCGCCAGCTTTGGTAGGTGCCGCGTCCGAGCGCAGCATTGCCGACAAATTAGCTATGAATACGCCACTCGGCCTACCTTTCGCTGGCAATTTGGCAGTCTGCGTGTTCTTCGTCTTGAGTGGTTTCGTGCTCAGTTTGAAATTTATGCAAACCAACGACCGGTCGGTGATAGTTTCGGCCGCGTCACGTCGGTTCTTCAGGTTGTGGCTACCAGCGGCGGCTTCAGTTTTGATGGCTTGGGTAGTTTTAGGCTTGGGGCTGGTACACTCTGCGGCGGCTGCTGAAATTACTGGTTCTTCCTGGCTAAGTACGATGTTGGCCTTTCCCGCGCAAATCAATCACTTAATCTTTGAAGGCTTGTACTCGCTTTGGATTGGCGGCTGGCCAGGCAGTTACAGTTTCAACCCACCACTCTGGACAATGCACTATGAGCTATTCGGTTCTTTGCTCATCTTTGGATTTATGTTGATATTCGGCCGTTGGCGCCTTCGTGGTCTGGCTTACGTTGTCTTTGGGCTGTTGTTTGTGCGCACTTACTATTTAGGGTTTTTTGTAGGACTAGCTCTAAGCGACTTGACCGTAAACTTCCCCAGAGTTTTGTTAAAGCTTAGGTCTTGGCAGCTGTGGTCTGTGCTGGCGCTTGGCGTCTATCTCGGCTCTTTGAATTCTCTGAGCTTTTACGCAGCGCTTCATCCTCTGGTACGATCGCCCATTGTGCAGGCACATCATGTGCTCTTCGTACATCAGATAGGAGCGGCTTGCATAGTTTTAGCGGTTTTGCAGCTGCGAG
>Ga0070682_100001293_pt1 | contig 14188 bp, 13 predicted proteins | sample KBSC63LmetaG_FD_64668 | JGI IMG/M metagenome (GOLD analysis project Ga0070682, IMG submission 64668) | Corn rhizosphere microbial communities from Kellogg Biological Station, Michigan, USA - KBS C6-3L metaG | ecosystem: Host-associated > Plants > Roots > Rhizosphere | place: USA: Michigan... | reverse complement strand
GCGCGGCTCGGTCGACGCGCCCTGCGTCGGCTGCCATCACGACCAGGCGGCGGCGGGTACGGAGCACACCCACCACGCGCTCGGCTCCCCGGGCGCTCGGTGCGTGAGCTGCCACATGCCATTCACTTCGTACGCCCTCTTCACAGCGATCCGCTCGCACCACATCGACAGCCCGAGCGCGCTCGTCACGGCGGAGACGCGACGACCGAACGCGTGCACGCTCTGCCACCTCGATCGGACCCTCGGGTGGGCGGCGCAAACGCTCGCCGCCTGGTACGGCGGCGCGCCGACACCAGTGACGACGGACGCGGGACGCGCCGCACTCGCGAGCACGACCGCGCGCGCCGTCGAGGAGCTGCTCGCCGGCGACGCCGCCACCCGCGCAGTCGTCGCCGCCGCCTTCGGACGCCGCGAGGCTCACGCGACGGCGGGAGACGGGTGGGAAGCCGCGCTGCTCGCGGAGCTCGTGGACGATCCCTACGCCGCCGTGCGACACGTCGCGCTCGAATCGCTCGGCGCGCTGCCCGGGTTCCGCGACTTTCCGGGCGATTTCGTGAGCAGCCCGGAGTCCCGGCACGAGCAGCAGCGGCTCGCGCTCGCCTGCTACGCCGCGAGCGCTCGGCCCCCGGTTTCAGCCGCCCTACCCCTCGACAGCCGCGGCCAGCGCGACGAAGCTCGCATCCGCGCCCTGCTCGAAACCCGCGACCTGCACCCGACGACGATCTCGGAATGACCCCCCCTCGACCGTTCGAGCGCGCCGAGGTGCTCGGCTTCCGCCATGTGCGCTTCGGTTACTTCAGCCTGCTCGCGTTCCTGGCGCTCGGGCTCGCGCTCGAAGCGCTGCATGGCTTCAAGCTCGGCTTCTATCTCGACGTGGCGAGCGAGCCGCGGCGCCTCGCCTGGCGGCTCGCCCACGCGCACGGCGCGCTGCTCTCGCTGCTCCACGTCGTGTTCGGCCTGACGCTCGCTTCGCGATTCGCGCTCGAGCCGCTCGCGGCAGCGCGGGCCTCGCGCCTGCTCACCGTCGCGACGCTCGCCCTGCCCGGCGGCTTTTTCCTCGGTGGTTTCTTCGTGGCGGGCGGGGATCCGGGGCTCGGTGTGTTGCTCGTTCCGGTCGGCGCGCTCGCGCTCTTCGGCGCGGTGCTGCTCACGGCGCGCGGCGTGCAGTCCACGGCTGACGGCGTTTCATTCCGTGAAATCGCCTTCGACTCACCGGACTACGACGCGAGCGTCGTGCTGCGCGCACGCGTGCTGCGTGCCCCGCTCGGCCTTCACCCGGGGCCCGAGGAGCGGCCGGCGGAAGCCGGGCTCCGGCATCTGGGTGCGTTCGAGGGGGGCGTGCTCATCGCTTGCCTGATGCTCGAGGAGCTCGGCGAAGGCCGCATCAAGATGCGCCAGGTCGCCGTGGACTTTCACCGGCAGCGCGGTGGGCTCGGGACGCGCTTGGTTCGGTTTTCGGAGGAGGTCGCGAAGGCGGCGGGCCAGCGCGAGATGGTGCTCCACGCTCGGGAAAAAGCCGTCCCGTTCTACGAGCGGCTCGGCTACCAGACGCGCGGCGAGCCCTTCGTCGAGGTCACGCTGCCGCACCGCGAGATGTGGCGCGCGCTCGGCTGAGAATCCATTCGCTCAGCGCGTGGGAGTCATGGTCTCGCAGCGTCCTTCGACGCACGTCGCGGACAGAGTCTCGGGCGGGACCGCAACACAGGCGTCGCATGCGAACTCGGAATCACAGACCAGGCCCAGGAGCGTCGCTTCGGAGCGCTTGCTCAGGGCGACGAACGCCGGTGAGCTCCCGCAGGCCTCGCAGCAGTCGAGGCCGGCGCGGAGGTAACAATCGTCCGACACCTCGCAGGCGTTGAGCTCCTTCACGCGTGCGTCGAGAACCTGGCAGTGTGAAGCGACGCAGGTGGCGGTGAGCCACTCCACCCCAGTCGGCGCGCACTCCGGGCAGATGCGATCGGTGCAAGGTCGGTTCGAGATGTAGTCGCTCACGGCGTCGCGATTGAGCGCGACGTAGTCGGCCGATGTCGCCACGCACGTTCCGCAACAATCGACCGGAACGAGCTCGCAATCCGAAGGCTCCTTGCAGTCGTCCGCGTTGCTCGAAGCGCCGGCGTCGCCCGACGTGCCCGACGTCCCACCCGTACCCGACGCCGCCGTCCCGCCCCGCGCACCCGACCCGCCGCTGCCGCCCGTACTGCTCGTGGTTCCACCCGTAGCGCCCGAGGTCCCGCCCGCAGCGCTCGTGGTTCCACCCGTTTCGGTGCCGGTACCGCCTCGACCGGATCCGCCGATCCCAGCGCCGCCGCCTTTTCCGACTCGGCCGCCAACCCCGGCGTGCCCGGAGCCGCCCACGCTTCCGCAGTCGGCGGCCGCGCAGTCGTTTTCGTCGCCGCCGCCGAGAAGCCCGCCGCAGCCCGTCGCCACCAACGACAATCCCCCGAACGCCCTGAGCTCACGTGACCAACGAAACATGAAAACCTCCCTCATCGAGCTTGGCAGACGTGAGCCCCGCCGGCACGCGCGGGCCAAACCGGCGGGCCGAACGGCTCATCGCGAGACGCCGCGAGACGCCGACTGACGCGCCGCATAAAGCACGAAACACGGCCCGCTGACCGCCTCCTGACAGAACCATGACCACGGCGCCTTCGGCCGGGTGCCATGGTCGTAGGGTGAGTTTTCTCAACATTTCTTTCGAGCCCCCGGCTCGTCCGCGAGTGGCCACCAAGCTCTCGGAATACCAGTGGGTAGGCGCGATCCCGTTCATCGTCGTGCACCTCTTGCCGCTGCTCGCGTTCTACACGGGCACGCGCTGGCAAGACTGGGCGTGCTGCGTGGCGCTCTACTGGGTACGCATGTTCGGAGTGACGGGCGTCTATCACCGTTACTTCTCGCACCGCACGTACAAGACGAGCCGCGTGTTTCAGTTCCTGCTCGCGTTCCTCGCGATGTCCAGCTCGCAGAAGGGCGTGCTCTGGTGGGCCTCGAACCACCGCACGCACCACAGACTGTCGGACCAAGATGGTGACCCGCACGATTCACGGCGCGGCTTCTGGTACTCGCACTGCGGCTGGCTCTACGACTACCGAGAGGCGACCGACTACAGCAAGGTCAAGGACCTCGCGCGGTATCCCGAGCTCGTGTTCTTGAACGAGTACTGGGTGATTCCCCCGCTCGCGCTCGGCGTCACCGTCTGGCTGTTCCTCGGTTGGTCGGGGCTTTTGATCGGGTTTTTCTTGAGCACCGCGATTCTCTGGCACGGCACGTTCACGATCAACTCGCTCTCGCACATGTTCGGAACGCAGCGCTACGAAGCCGGCGACACCAGCACCAACAATTGGCTGCTCGCCATCATCACGATGGGTGAAGGCTGGCACAACAACCACCACCACTTCATGGGCTCGACGCGCCAGGGGTTTTACTGGTGGGAGTACGACGTCACGTACTACATCCTGCGCGCATTCCAGGCGCTCGGTCTGGTCTGGAACATCAAGGAGCCGCCGGCGCGCGTGTACGATCCGGCGCACCAGCTCCCGCGTGCCCGCAGCGCCCCCGCCGCCGTCGTCGCACCACCCCCCGCAGCGGATCTGACGCCCGGCGAGTGAGCTCCACCCGCAGCAGTTGCCCCCCGACGCGCGGGCAGTAGGATCCCCGCGCATGGCTTCCGACGACTCGCTTCCGACCGGACGGCTCGGGCGCGTGGTTCGGTTGGCGGGGGTCGGTGCGCGCGCCGGAGCCGGGCTGCTCCTCTCGAAGCGCGGCTCGGGGGCCGCCGATTACGCGGCCGAGGTGCTCGGCACGCTGCGCGGGCTCGCCTCCAAGGTCGGGCAAACGCTGAGCTACGTCGACGGCATCATCCCCGAGGCCCAGCGCGAGAGCTACGAGCGCGCCATGAGCAAGCTCCGCGACGCGACGCCCCGTTCCGCGCCGGAGGCCATCCGACAGGTCATCGAGGAGGAGCTCGGTGCCCCGGTCGAGCGCCTGTTCTCGAGCTTCGAGGATCGAGCTTTTGCGAGCGCCTCGATCGGCCAGGTTCACCGCGCGACGCTCGCCGACGGGCGAGCGGTGGCGGTCAAGGTGCAGCACCCCGGCATCGCGCACGCCGTCGAGAGCGACCTCCAGAACGTCGGTCTCATGGAGGGGCTCGTCACGACGCTGGGCCCCAAGGGCATCAACGCCAAGGCTGCCTACGACGAGGTCGCCGCGCGTTTCCGTGAAGAGCTCGATTACGAGCTCGAGGCCGAACGCCAGGGTTTCTTCGGGCGCCTGCACGCAGGCGACCCACGCATCCGCATCCCCACGGTGATCGCCGAGCGTTCGAGCCGGCGCGTGCTGACGAGCGAGCTCGTGACGGGGCTTTCGTTCGACGCCGCGCTGGGCGAGTCCGCCGAGCAGCGCGAGCGCTGGGCCGAGACGCTCTGGCGCTTCGTGTTCAAGGGCAACCTCGTGGGCGGCATGTTCAACGCCGACCCGCACCCCGGCAACTACCTGTTCGGACCGGCGGGTGAGGTCACGTTCCTCGACTTCGGGTGCGTTCAGCCCATCAGCGCGGAACGCCTGCCCACGGCTCGCGCGATGCACATCGCCGCTCTCGAGCACGACGAGCAAGCGTTCGCGGAACAAACGGCCGTGCTGCTCGGGACGCGCGGCGGAGAGTACGGCACTCGAGCGATCGCCTACTCGCGCCGCTGCTTCGAGCCGATGTTCGGCTCTCCGTTTCACATCACGCGCGAGTTCACCACGAATCTCGTCACCGAGCTCCGCTCGCTCAAGCAGCTCTTTTGGGCCAAAGACGGCAGCTTCGTCATGCTGCCACCGGCCATGCTGTTCTTGAACCGCCTGCAGTTCGGCTTCTACTCCGTGCTCGCCCGCCTCGACGTGCGTGTCGACTATGCGAACGTCGAGCGCCGCTTCCTGACCGAAGCCGGCTTGCTCTGAGCCGCGCGCGGTCTCTTCAGAACTGGAAGTAGATGAACGGCGCGGCTTTCGCCGGCGTGAGCGAGAGCAAGAGCGAGGCCGCGACACCGAGCGCGGGATAGAAGACCCAGTCCGTCGTGGACGCGATGCGGCTCTTCAACACGGCCTTGTGCCGGAAGATGACCCAGTGCGCGGCGGCGAGCACGAGCACGACCGCGCACCAATCGAGCGACGGCGGGAGCTCGCTGCTCGGGGCCCCGAGGGGCGCCAAGAACTCTCGCGCGATGCCGATGTTCTGGCAGCGGAAAATCGTGAAGCACAGCACCACCCACGCGAACGTGCCGAGCCAGCACAGAACCTCGACGGCGGGCGAAGCGCTGCCGGAAGGCGTGCGCCGCGCGCGGAAGCTCACCCAGAAGCGGTGCACGACGAGCGCCGCGCCGTGCAAAAACCCCCAGAGGATGAAGGTCCAGTTCGCGCCGTGCCAGAGGCCGCCGAGCAGCATCGTCAGCATCAGGTTGCGCGCGGCTCGATACGGCCCCCCGCGGTTGCCTCCGAGCGGAATGTAGAGGTAGTCGCGCAGCCACGTGGAGAGGCTGATGTGCCAGCGCTGCCAGAACTCGCGCAGGCTCGTGCTGAAGTACGGCGCCTCGAAATTGACGGCGAGGTCGTAGCCAAGGAGCGCAGCCGCGCCGAGCGCCATGTCGGTGTAGCCCGAGAAGTCGCAGTAAATTTGGATCGAGTAGAGCAGCGCGGAGAGCGACCGAGCGATCGCGTCGAACTGGCTCGGGTGCGCGAAGACGGGGTCGATCGCGGCGGCGATGTGGTCCGCGACGCACGCCTTCTTGAAGTAGCCGACGGCGAACAGGACGAGCGCGCGACGAACGTCCACGTTCGCGAGCACGCGCGGCACCGTGAGCTGCGGCAAGAACTGGGTCGCTCGCACGATCGGACCCGACACGAGCTGCGGAAAGAACCCCACGAAAACGGCAAAATCGAGGAAGTTGCGCTGCGGCTCGAGCTGCCGGCGGTACACGTCGATCGTGTAGCTCATCGTCTGGAACGTGAAGAACGAAATGCCGGCGGGCAGCACCACCTTCAAGAGCGGAACCGACACCGCTAGGCCGAGGCCCGAAAGCAGCTCCTCGGCCGAGCTCACGAAGAAGCCGTAGTATTTGAAGAACCCGAGCAGCCCGAGGTTCATGCACAGGCTCGCCGCGATGAGCGCGCGACGCCGGCGCTGGTCGTCGGTGCGGGCGAGCAACAGGCCTACGCCGAAGTCGAAGACCGTGCAGAGCACGATCAACCCGACGAAGCGATAGTCCCAGTAGCCGTAGAAGACGTAGCTCATCGCGAGCAGCCAGAGCTTGCGCGCGCGCTCGCCACGCAGCGCCCAATGGACGCCGAACGTCAGCGCAAAAAACGCGAAGAAGATGGGCTGCGTGAAAATCATCGCGCGCCGGGCCTGTCGGGCTTGCCCCGCTGCTGCCGCTTGGACCGTTCGTCGCGGCGCTCGCGCCGTTCCCGCGGAGCGGACCCGTCACGCTGCTCTGGCTCGGTCGCGAGCTTGACGAACTCCTGGGCGAGGAGTCGTGAATAGCGTCGAGCACCTTCACTACTCAAATGGGCGGTCCGGCCTCGCGCGCTCTCGACGTAGAGCTCGGGGTAGCGGCCCGGATCGTCGAAGTCGAAGAAGACGAGCGGCTTTCGTCCAGGTCGCCTCGAGAGAGGCGGCATTCGATTCGCGTACACGGGTGAATAGAGGAAGACGGGCTCGAATCCCCGTTTGCGGATGATCGGCTCGAGCTCGCGCGTCCAGGCGTCGTCCGCGTACTCACGGTGCGCTCGGGCCCGAATCTTGTCCTGCGCGAGCTGCCGGATGGCGGCGGTTTCCTCTTCGTAGGTCCGCGCACGGCCCTTGTTCGCGCGCGGGAGCCGATTGACCTCCCGGGGCCCCACCCGCTTCTCCTCCCCCCCGGCGAGCCGCTCGACCCAACGGGCGCCGGTGAGCGCCATGCCAGCACGTCCGATGCCGAGATAGTTCATCGCCACGTGCTGAACGTGCGCGACGGCGAGCGGAGCCAGCTCCCGCCAAGGCCGCCGGCCCGCCCGGTAGTGCCGATAGAGCCACGCCAGCGCATCCCACGTGTGCCAGTGAACCATGCGTGGGTTGAACCAGTTCTGACGCTCGAACCCGACGGCGCCGGCAGTGAGGGTCAGGTCCACCGCGACCCGTCGGAGCTTGGGCCAGCAGTGCTCCATCAGGCGCGTGAGATCGTGCTTGAGCTCGTAGCTTCGTAGGCCGCTGCGCGTGAATTTGCAGGCGCGGAGCGGGTGACCGAGCTCCCGTGTTGTCGCCTCGAAGACTTCGGTGTCGAGCCCGACCTCGATGTAGCTCGGGCCCACGAACAGCACATCGCAGTGCTCGGCTGGCTCGAGCGCCTCGTCCATCGCGACGTCGTCGGACGGGATCAGGTGGTAGCAAAGTGCCGCAGTGACCAGCAAGCCAAGCAGGAAGCCGAGCAGGCAGCGAAAGAAGCGCACGGGCGGGGATCCCTTACACGCCGCATTCGCGATCACAATTCGGATCGCACCCGACGCAGCGTGCCAAGCGGAATGCGCGAGCCGGGCGGCTAGCGGAGCGTGACGAGCTCCTCCGCGGCGGTCGGGTGGATCGCCACCGTGCGATCGAAGTCGGCCTTGGTGGCTCCGAGCTTGAGTGCCACTGCAAAGCCTTGCAAGAGCTCGTCCGAGCCTTGTCCGATGCAGTGAATACCGACCACGCGCTGCTCGGGCCCGCAAACGACGAGCTTCATCCGCGTGCGGGGCTTGTCGGCGGTGACACCATGGTAGAGGCTCGTGAAGGCGGTCGTGTACGCGCGCACGGCGTCGTCACCGAAGCGCGCGCGGGCCGCGGGCTCACTCAGGCCGACCGTGCCGATCGGCGGGTGGCTGAACACGACCGTCGGAATGTCGTCGTAGTCGAGGCGGGCATCCGGCTCGCCGCCGAACAAGCGGTCGGCCAAACGGCGCCCCGCGGCGATCGCGACCGGCGTGAGCATCCGCTCGCCACCCACGACGTCGCCGAGGGCATACAGGCCGGGGACGCTCGTGTTTTGCCACCCGTCCACCAGCACGTGGCCCTCCTCGTCGAGGACGACGCCCACCGATTCGAGCCCCATGCCCTGCGTCGCGGGCTCGCGACCGATCGCCCAGAGCAGGCAGTCGCCGTGGACGACGCGATCATCGGCGCCGTGCAGCGCGAAACCGTCGGCGGTTCGTTCGGCGCGCGTGACGGTGAAATCGCGCTCGATGCGAGCCCCCGCGCGCGCGAATTCCTCGTCGAGCCCGAGGCTCAACATCGGGTCGAAGTGGCGAAGCAGCTGGGCGCCACGCGTGACGAGCGTGACCTGCGCGCCGAGCGTCTGGAAGATGCCGCCAAGCTCCACGCCGATGTAGCCGGAGCCGACGACGAGCGGACGCGCAGGCAAACGCTCGAGCTCGAAGAAACCATCCGAGGTGATCCCGAGCTCGCTCCCCGGCACGGCGGGCCGCTTCGGGCGCCCACCGGTGGCGATGAGCAGGTGCCGTGCGCGGAGCCGCTCGCCCAGAACCTCGATGGTGCGCGCGTCGACCAGGGTCGCAAAGCCAGCGAGCCGCTCGACGCCGTCACGTTCGAGGTTCGTCGCGTAGATGAGACGGAGCCGCTCGACGTAGGCATCGCGGGCGCGGCGCAGGCGTCCGAGGTCGAAGCCCTTCCGCTCGACGTCGAACCCGTAGTCGTGAGCGTCGCGGAGACCCTCGGCGAGCGTCGCGGCGTGCCAGCTGAGCTTCTTCGGCACGCAGCCGACATTCACGCAGGTGCCCCCCAGGTGCCCTGCCTCGACCACGAGCGCCCGGGCCCCGTGGCGAGCCGCCCGACGCGCCGCGGCAAGACCCCCGCTGCCCCCGCCAATCACGATGAAGTCGAGCTCGCGCATGCGGGGGGGCAGCATAGCCTCCTCCCCTCGAACGGTGGCCGAATCCCCCCAATTTGTCCGGATCCGGAGCCCCCCCGCGCCTGCCTGCCGAACCCCACCCGGCGAAAGTCCGCCTTTTCGGCCCGAATCGTCTAAGTTCTGGCTCGAATCCCGGCCCATGAAGCGCATCGACTTCTTCAGCCTCGCGCGTCCCGTCCAGGAACGCTTCGTCGAGTCCACGCGCGGACGAGGCGCGCCGGTCCCGTTGCTCGTCGGTCGACTGCCGCTTCCGTTGCCCGCGATCGGCTGGGGGCTCGCTTCGGCGCTCGCCGTGGCCGGTTGGGTCTACGCGGTGCGGCTCGGCTACGGCAAGCTCGAAAGTCCGCTCTCACTGCAGCCGAAGTGGCTGCTCGGCGTCGAGATCGGCCTGCTCGTGCTCGCCGTGGTGCTCGCACTTCAGAGTCGGCAAAGCTTGCGGCAGCGCCTGCGTCTGCCGTTCGTGCCGACCGTGTATTTGTTTCCGGTGGGTGCCATCGACGCGCGCTCGCAGAACGTCGTCGTTCACGGCTGGGAGGATCTCCGAAAGCTCGACGTGAGCGCGACCCGCGCGCGCATCGCTTTCGCGCACGGGAGCTTCGAGTTCCCCGTCACGAGCGCCGCCCAGGCAGCCGAGCTCAAGGAGCGCGCCGAGGAGTACCGCCAGAAGCTCGAGGGTGCGGGACCACCGGAGAAGGACCTCGTCATGATGGACCCGCTGCGCGACAACGGGTTCAAAAACCCGTTCTCGCCCGCGGATTCGATGCGTCCGCCGCGCCCCGCGCGCCTGCCCGTACTCGAAATCGCGTTGCTCGCCTGCGCGGTGCTCCTGGGCTTCGGCGTCTTCCAGCTCCGAAACCACATGGGCGAGCGCTCCCTCTACGAGCGGTCGGTGACGAGCAACAGCATCGAGAGCTACCGGGCGTACCTCGCGCGCGGCGGGCAGCGCACCGACGTGAGCGAGCTGCTCCTGCCGCGCGCCGAGCTGCGCGCTGCCATCGCCGAAAATACGGTCGAGGGCATCGAGCGTTACGTCGCGACACACCCCGGCTCCAAGATCGACAACGAGATCCAGACCGCGCTCCGGGCCGCCCTCCTTCGTTCGCTCGAGGAAGCGAAGCAGAAGGGGACCATCACGGCCCTCCGCGAGTACGAGGCGAAGTACAAGCAGCACCTGAAGCTCGTTCCGGAGCTACCGGGCGCGCGCGTTGCGTACCTCGGCGGGGTCTTGGATCGCTTTCACAAGACCGCTAAGCCGAGCAAAGAGCTCTGGCTGATGGCGCGCCGACTGATCGTGTATGCGGACCAGCACGGCCCCAAGGTCGCGATCCGCTTCGCACGGCAAGAGTCGCGCACGCTCGAGAAGAACGAGCACATGCTCACGGCGAGCGCCTACTACGGCGGCGACAAGACGCTGCCCTCGCGCTCGATCACGGGAGCGCCCGATCGCAGCGCGGCGGACCGCGCCGGACAGGAGCTGGCGAGCGCGCTCGGCAAGGCATTTCCGAGCGACCTGATCCATTTCGAGCTCGGACCTCCCGTGGATGCGAGCGCCCCCGCACCGCGCTTCACCGAGCCGACGATCCTCGTGACCTACCGACTCGAGATCTCGAACCCGCTGTCGGCCAAGAAGCCGCGCGGCATCTGGTCCACCGTGGGAGTGATCGGGACGACCTCGTTCAGCATTCCCGACAAGGAGCCGCCGGCGGAATCCAAGTACACGTCGTGGCATGCGCCCGACATCCGCCACGTGGAAGCCGGGGAGCTGCCGCCCGAGAACGTCTACGCCGATCTCCTGACGAAGGTGTGGGCGCGTTTCACGAGCAAGTACGCAGCGCCCTGGATCGGGCCGTAGCTCAGCCCGCGCGAAAAACCTGACGCTGGCGCCCGAGACCCTGGATCTCGAGCTCACACACGTCGCCGGGCGCCAAGTACTCGGGGGGTTTCATGCCCATCGCAACGCCGGCGGGGGTGCCGGTGCTGATGAGGTCGCCGCCCTCGAGCGCCATGAATTGGGAAACGTACCAGACCAGGCGGAGGGCTCCCCAGGCCATCTCCCGCGTGCTCCCCAACTGCCGCACCGCCCCGTTCACGCTGAGCGTGAGATCGAGCGCCTGCGGGTCCGGGATCTCGTCCGCCGTCGCCACGAACGGACCGAGCGGGTTGAACGTGTCGCACGACTTGCCCTTGGTCCACTGCCCGCCGCGCTCGAGCTGTAGCTCACGCTCGGAGACGTCGTGCGAGATGCAATAGCCCGCAATGCAGGCCAGTGCGGCGTCGGGTGACGCCAGGTAGCGGGCGGGGCGACCGATGACGATACCGAGCTCCACTTCCCAATCCGTCTTCGTCGAGCCACGTGGGATCACGACGTCGTCGTAGGGGCCCACGACCGTGTTGGGTGCTTTGAGGAAGAGCACCGGCTCCTTGGGCAGCTCAACTCCCGACTCCCGCGCGTGGTCGCGGTAGTTCAACCCCACGCACACCACCTTGCCGGGACGCGCGACGGGTGCTGCCCACCGTTCCGTTTCGGGCACCGCGGGCAGGGGTCGTTCACGGCTGGCCGCCCTCAAGCGCTCGAGCCCATCGCCCTCGAAGAACGACGCATCCCAATCGCGAAACAGACCGGAAGCATCGCGCCGAACGCCGCCCATGAGCAGCCCTGGACGCTCCCCACCCGGTGGACCGAACCGAACCAGTTTCACGCAGCACTACATGCCGCGCATCAGCGCGAGCCACAAGAGAACCAAAAGGACGGCTGCGATTCCCAGCATCGCGAACACGTTCGTGACGAAGTAAGGGAAGATGAGCAGCACGAGCCCGACGCTGATCTGCGGAGGACGCCGCATGCGCCGCCCGTACTCGAAGAGCACGAACCCGACGCCCGACACGAGCAGGCTCGTGATCAGCGACCCGGCGTCGAGATTCATTCGCGGGGCGCCTCGGCCAGGAAATAGGCTTCGGCGTCGCCGCCATCCGAGAGTCGCACGAGGCGGCGAACGTAGCCGGGACCCTCGAACGCGTCCAGCATCGGCATGAGGTCCGGCGCCACGGCGTAGAGCTCGCCCGCCACAGATGCGCTCCCAGACACGAGCGCCGGGTACGGGCCGAGCCGCGCCACGCGGTAGTGCGCGACGGTCGTGACGACGCCCAGGAAAACGGCGTCGCCGAGCTCCGCGTGATGACGTTCGCCGCGTCGCAGCGAGCCGTAAACGAAAAGGCGGACGCGTGTCATCGCGCTGACTCCATCACTTCACCTACACGAGACTCGAGTGCGCCGCGCGTGCTCTGGACGGATCCGACCGTGAGCTGCCCGGATCCGGGCAAGCGTCGCTCCCCGGTTTTTGGGCCACTCGAGGAATTTCGCGGCATTAGGACGACATGGAGAGTGCGCACGCTCCTTGCACTTCAGGGGGGGCCAGTAGTGCGACCCGTGGTCGCTGGAGGACACAAATGAGCGCTCTCGCTTCACAGACTATCAATGACCCGCACGTTCAGCTTCGCCGCCTCTACACGTCTTTGCTCGAAGAGCAGAACCGCTTCGACGAGTTCAAGCAACTCCTGTCGCTCTACCCGGTCACCGACGAGGACGAAGAGAGCGAAGAGGCGCAAGCGGTTCGGGCGAAGCTCAACGCGCGCATCAGCGAATGGCTGTGCGGACACTTCGACGGGCTCAGCGCCGCTCAGGTCGTGCTGTGGCGCAGCATCGTGGTTGAGGAGCGCATCAATGTCGCGCTTTCGCCCTGGAAAGAATCGAACATGTATTGACGCGCGAGCCGCAGCTGTTCCCAGCGGGGGCGCATCGCGAGGGGATGCGTGCGCCCTCACCTGGAACCCCTCTGCCCTCCGATGAATAGCATCGACGCGTTGTACGCCGGCTTCGTGAGCACGCTCCCCCAGGAGCTGCGAGCACTGGCCGGTTCGCTTCCCCACGCCCTGTGTCTCGCTCCGATGGAGCAGGCGACCTGGGGCGACGTTTTCAATCACACCGTCACGCTCGAAGCCCCCCGCCTTTTCGCTTCCACGTTCTCCGCGGCGGGGCCCGAGCAGGTGCGGTCAGCCGTTCTCGCGCACGCGCTCTCGGTCATCGAGGCCTTCGGCACCGACCGGATCGCCGACGGCCAGGTGCGTGCCACGCGCGAGCTCACGCTGCTTCTCGTCGAGCTGCGTCGCTCCCGAAACATCATCCTCGAAGAGCTTGCGCCTGGAACGGGCGAAGTCGCGCGCGCCGCAGACCGCGAGACGAACGAAGCCATCCTCGAAGAGAACGCCATCCTCAAGCGGCTCGGCGCCGCCACCTTCGAGGAGTACGCGCGGATCTCGCTCGCCAAACAGGCGGTCGGATTTCCGGCGAGCGTCGCGCTGGCACGCGCGGCGGGAGCCGGCCCGTTGGAGCAAGAGAAGGTTCGCCGCGCGCTCGCTGGAGTCTGGCTCGGACTGCAGTTCGAGGACGACGCCATCGATTGGGAGGACGATTGGCGCCGAGGCGGCGGCGCCTGGGCGGTGTCGTTGGCGAGGCGCCGACTCGAGTCCGTGCGCGAGCAGAGCGCGGACGAGCGCCCCACCGAGCCCGATCTCGTGCGGCGTCGCGTGCACCGGATGGGCATTCTTCACTCCATGCTGCGGGCCGCACGGCACCAGTACCGAACCGCCTGGCGCTACGCGCGGCTCCTTCAAGCGGGACCTCTCGTGCGCTGGACCGAGCAGCGCATCACGCGGCTCGACGCGCTGATTCCGCTCGAAAAACGCCACGCCGGCTATGTCGTGCGGGCGATGAAACTGGCACCCTGGGCGAAGGAAGTCCTCACGTGAAGGAGCGAAGAACGCGTCCGCCGTGGTTTTTCGAGTATGCCCCCCTGCCGCTCGCGCAAGGCGAGCCAACGGAGTCCGACACCGATCTCGTGATCGCGACCCTCGACGACGTCGATCCCGCGGAGGTCGGCGAGCTCATCGGGGTCGGCATCAGCAACCTCACCGTCACGCCGCTCATCAGCGACCACCCGGTGTTTTGGACGCGGGTGCAGTCGTCGGCGCCGCTCGACTTCGCGGCGGTCCGCGGAGCGCTGACGGGCGCCGGGATCGGCGTGCGTTTCATCACGTCGTCGAGCCGCGGCAGTCAGGCGCTGCCCCCACCGCTCGACTTTTCCGAAGGGCGCAGGCGCACCGCGCGCGATTGGCCGACGCGTGGGCAACGCTCACCGGCGGAGGCGGACTCGCCGTGGCGCTGGTTCCTGCGTGGTGAAGGGGTCGACGTGAACCGCGCTCACTGCGGCACGGGG